>ERZ1673961.750-NODE-750-length-10771-cov-14.381859_pt1 | contig 10771 bp, 7 predicted proteins | sample MGYA00580189_ERZ1673961 | MGnify/ENA primary metagenome ERZ1673961 (study PRJEB41334, sample SAMN05608105) | rock metagenome | biome: terrestrial subsurface; feature: shale formation; material: shale | place: USA: Pennsylvania ... | reverse complement strand
TTGCCTCGTCCTGCTAAGGGCGAGCAAGGTGTTGAGTATCCTTGGAAGAAAAACCCCCGATTGCGCGTACTTGTGACCGCGAAGAGTATGCGCTGGATTGTTCGCCTTGGCTGGAAAGGAAAGCGTTACTACGAGTCGTTTGGCACTTATCCCGAAATGAAGTTTGCTGAATTCAATCAGTTGGCTTACCAATTTATCGCTGATGTTCAGTCTGGGGTATACCAGAAGGGGGCGCGTTTGACTGTACAACAGTTCTTTGATGACGTTGTACTTCCATACAGTCGTAATCATCACCGCGATTCTAAGACCTTTTTATCCCGCTCTAAGCGCGTAATGGCTGCGTTTGGTAAAGAGCGTGTTACGGACGTGACTCGCCGTGATGTTGAGCGTTTTCTCAATTCACTTACTGACTTAAGTCATGCGTCCATTAACCGTTATCACGCCTTCTTGTCGAAACTTTTTTCGATGGCGGTTGAGCACGAGATTATTGATAAAAGTCCAGTAAAGGGCGTTAAAAAACGGGTGGAGAACAATGCGAAAGACCGAGTGTTGTCCTCGAAAGAAGCGGAAAGCTTTTGTCGTCATGCGTGTGCTGAGCCGAACTTTCTACATGCGAGTGCGCTGATGTTGAGTTTGTTGACAGGTATGCGCATTGGCAACGTGATGAGTTTGACTCGATCTATGCTTGCGGATGACCTTTCTTCTGCACTCCTGCCGATGACGAAATCTGGTAAATCGCAGCGAATTTATTTCTCCGAGCCTGCAAAACGCCTGATCCGTAAATGTCTCAAAGTGTCGTTCAACGATTGGGTGTTCCCCTCGTTAAAGAACCAAGGCGAGCATATTGCCTACCCACGCGCTTGTATGGAACGTATTCAGCAAGCCATGAAGCAAGAAGGCTGTCTGGACGCACCTTTTACTATCCACGATCTTCGCCGCACTTACGCAACCCAAATGTTGATTGCGACGAACGATATCCGTCTCGCGCAGCAAAGCCTTGGTCATTCCAATGTGAATGTCACCGAGCGTTACGCCTACTATCAAAATACCCATTTAGCGCAAGCCTCTCAGCAGACCGTTGACGCCATGCTACCTAACTTACAAATCGATTAAGGAGTTCGATATGTCCAGAGTACTAACTATTGAAGAATTTGCTGAAATGTACGGCTTAAACCTGGCAACCGTACGAACTAATGTAACTCGCAACCCTAAAAGCTTACCGCCAGTGATGCGTATAGGTCGCAGTGTGCGCTTCTTGCGTAGTGAGGTTGAGCGTTGGGAGAAAGAGATGACAATGCATTAATTCAATAATATTTCTCAATACAGATAAAAGCCCAAAGGCGTCCGATAGGACGTCTTTGGGCTTTTTAGTATCTGCCTATAAAAATCAAACAAAAGTGTACCTAACCTTGATCTTTTTACTATCACAGCCTTGACGATTGATATTTCTTCTAGCGCCTTTCGTGACTTAGGTTCTGCGCTAAATCTTCGCTGGACTTTGAACGACGAGTTAATTGTTTTGTGGCTTGTCGACTCGATTCCCTTCTTCGTTGAGTGCTTTCTTTCATCCCTAATATGAACCTCAGCAACGCAGCGATTCTCTCGCTTAGTTGTTTTCGAGGGGGCAGCGAGCTTCTTCGCTGCTCTTTAACAATTTAAATGATTTGAGGTATCAAAATGAGTAACTCTATTTTTGTTCGTACTAACTCTGGTGTAGCGAATGTGTTTGGTGGCAAAACGGTTCTTCCATCTGAAGATCTACTGCTTATTCTGGGTGGAAGAGGCAATCTAATCATTGCTGAAACAGGTGAAGAGGCTGACGCACTCTTTAAACAGGTATCGAAAAAGATGAAGCCTGAGAAAAACAAGTGCTTTATGTTGGAAAGCGGTGGCTGGATCCATGCGGATACGGTTGGTAATGCTTTCATCTCTCCGAAGTCGGGTGCCTTGTTGATGACGGTGGTAAACAGCGACAATTTGCTTGCTATGTTTACGCCTGAAGAATTCAGTGACCTCGAAGGTTTGCGTGACGCGATTACAGAAGCCTTACTGTCGTACAGTGAGGGTAATGACCTGCCTAAGATTGCTTGGTCAGACTTTAAATAATCATCATTGTAAACCTTGCAAAAAGACGCCTTAGAGCGTCTTTTTGCGTTTCTGGAGAGTAGTTATATGAACGAAACATATGATTGGTTAGAGCAGTCTTCTGACTTAAGCATGGACAACCTAGCAACATCCGGTTGGACTGAAGAAGAAGCGGTAAGTGCTTGGGGTGAAGCTCAACCTAGTGAGCCTGCTTCTTTTGATGGCGTAAAGCGCAAAGCTAAATCCATAGTGCTCCGCAAACCCAAAAAGAAGAAGCAAACCAAGCGTAAAAAGCGAAAGGCAACACCGTTCTTTGAACGTCCCGTGATAGCCATGGATACTGAGTATGTAGAGTCTGAATGCGGAACCTACAACCGTATCTTGAGTTACCAATTTGCGGTTCTATTCAACGGCAAGTTATCAACCATTATCTTGTTTCCTGAGTCGACCAAAAAATCGGGACGACTAGCACTGGACAAATGCTTGGTTCAGGCTATTGAAAAAGCGATGGAAGATGAAGTACTTGATAAGTGGCCTACTGACATCATTTTGTGTGCTCATTGGCTATCGGCAGATTTGTTTAACTTCAGCCAAGCTTTTGACCAACTGAAAACACATGTCAAAGGTTTACGTAAGACGGTGGCGAGTCTTGATGACGTATACGGACTGGAACTTGATAAAGTCATGTCTCGACGTATCGATAAAGAGCCTCTCAATGTTCATGACAAATCCCGCAACCGACACACCTTGTATATCACGTTCTACGACACCATGCTGCTTTCGCCCAATGGATCGTCACTAGCCTCTATCGGAGAGCTATTGAAGGTTCCAAAAGTTGAAATCCCAGAGCCATATTCTATCTCTCGAATGGATGAGTTTCTGGAAGCTGAGCCAGAGATGTTTGCTGAATACGCGATTACAGATGCGATCATTAGTGCCAAGCATTTCCAGAATGTATCTTCATTTTGTAAAAATACACTAGGTTTAAAGTCGGTTCCGTTTACCATTGGCGGTATCGCTGTAAAAGCCTTTGTGAATAGCTTAGAAGATAAGCGCGGTTACCGTGGTTTGTTTGGTTTTGAGAAGGTGACTAAAGAAGTGTGGCCTTCTGACCGAAGTAAACCGCTAACGATAACTCGTGATGTGCCTGTAACGGCTCGCATGACGTTGGAAAACTTTGCGACTCAGTGTTACCACGGTGGTCGCAACGAGTCATTTATTGCTGGCCCGACGGGTATAGATACATGGCGTGATTACGATGTTCCATCATGTTATTCGGCGATTACGCTAGGTCTGCGAGAGTTAGATTACGACCAGATGTACATGACCAGAGATCTGAAAGAGCTGTTTGGAGACAAATGTGCTTTGGCTTGGGTTGAGTTTAAGTTCCCTGAACATACTCGATTTCCAAGCTTAGCCGTCCGCTCTGAATATGGGTTGATCTTCCCGTTATCGGGTGAAACGCACTGCACTGGTCATGAACTTGAAGTGGCGTATAACCAAGGTGCTGAAATCACCATCAAGCAAGCGTTTGTCGTGCCCTGGAAGAATGATAAACGAATCTTCGAAGACTTCATGTGCTGGGGGCGAGAACGGCGTAAGTCATTCGTTAAAAATAGCTTTGACGAGAAACTGACCAAGGAAATGTTGAATAGTTGCTATGGAAAGCTAGCTCAATCGTTGCGCCCAAAGAGGTCGTTCGATATCCAAGCTGGTTACTCTACGCAACTACCACCATCGACTTTGACCAACCCATTTTTCGCCGCTTACACGACTGGCTTAGCTAGAGCCTTGTTGGGGGAAATGCTTCATAGCATCCCCGATGACAAGGTTGTTGTTTCAGTGACGACAGATGGCTTTCTGACTAATGCTGATCTGAATGAAATAGACTTAAAAGGTCCTATTTGTCAGCGGTTCCGAGAGCTCTACCACCGTATAGACCCAACTGGCGGTGAAGTACTGGAACTCAAGCATCAAGCGAAGCAGCTTATCGGTGCGAAAACTCGTGCTCAGTACACCGTTATTGAAAGTGAAGGTTTTGAGCCAATACTGGCTAAAGGTGGCGTTAAAGTCGATCCAACCATCAATGACCAAAGTGCTTATATGGTGGATAAATATTTAACCCGTAAACCAGGTGACAAAGTTGATGGTAGCTACCTGACACCGAACCGGATGCGCTTTTTAGAACATAAGGATTTGATGCTTGAGAAGCGGTCTATCTTCCTGAATATGGAGTTCGATCAGAAGCGAGAACTGTTGAATCCAGTGATGATTGATGTGCAAGGACGTAAGCATATCGCGCTTGAAACCAAACCACACAAGTCGTTGGATGAGATGCTGTTTACAAGATTGCGCTTTGATCGCTGGCGCAAGTCCCATGTTCTAAAGGCTTTTGATGATTGGTGCTCATGGCAAGACCGTTTGGTAATGGCAGAAAGCACGAGTCACAAGGACCTGCGTTTAAAGGCTGATGAGACATCGGATAGCTTAATGGCACGCTTATTCTTGCGTTTCTACGCGCATGAAAAAAGCGGTATGAGTAAGAAACAGATTACCGCCAAAGCGTTAGCTGAGTGGATGACCGATATTGGCTATCCAACCAAAGCAACCGCTGTTCGTAGTGCTAAGAACGCCAAATTGATTGAAGGCGCTGTACCGATGACAGAGCTGACCATCAACTTAGCTCGCTTAATAGTCTCGAAGTTTCCTGACTTCGAAGTTGAAATCCTCTTCAACTCTGAATCTCGTTCCTCACTACGAGAAGCTCTCAGCCCGAACTGAGATCGTAAATATTGACCTATCGAAAGCCCTTATCTGGAAGGGCTTTTCTATCAAACATGCCATTGCACCGTTGGGGATATAAGAAAGCCAACCTCACACGCAATGACATTTATTCAAATCCACAGCCGTCATTCCGGCGGCTAACTCAATAAAATTTTAAGGAGCATTATTATGGCTAATAAAAAATTTAACTTTTACGCATCGGTAAATAACAACATAGCTCGTATCGTAAAAACATGGACTGAATGTGAGAAAATTATTGCTAAACCCGGTGGTAAGAAGAAGGGGGCTTACACCTACAAACAAGCCGAAGAGTGCTTGCAGGAGTTGGTGTCTGAACGTGATGCTCGCCTTGCGCGCAGTAAGCCCAAGAGAAATCGATACAGTAATTCTCGACCAAAAGAAGATTTAAGCTTTTTGAGTGCTTTCACAGCAAGACCTACGAAAAAGACCATTATCTGTAAGCTTGGTGTTGGTGGTAAAGGGTCGACGGTTTCGGTTGTAGGTGGTGACACGCAAGTATTTGAAGTTAAGAAACCTACAGTTTCGGCAATGCGCTACCAGCTCTGTATGCACACACTAAACATCGCTAAAAGTTTGCTAGATCAGGAAGTGAATTCTATCGAGATTATAGGGATGGATGCCGCGACGATAAAAACCCTCACTGAATGGGCACCGAAGTGGAAGCAACAGAACTGGGTGAAACCTAACGGAGAGCCTAGACCGAATGCTGAACTCGTGCGCGAAATGCTGGCGTTATATGAGCAGATTAAATCCAAGGTCAGCTTCGGCGAGGGTGTAGCTCAAAAAGCTCCTGTAGACGATGATGCGCCGTTTTAAGACCTATTTTGAGTAGCAACCATGCAGAGGTCGTCTGGCTTGTCCAGGCGGCCTCTGTGTGGTTTTATGCTTAGCAAGTTGAAAAGAGATAACAATATGAAAAATATCTATGAAATTGAGGGTGTTGAGTTCCCTTCTCGCACTGCTGCTGCGCGTCACTATGGCTTGAACCCCAAGCTGGTTAATGAGCGCGTTACTAAGTTCGGCTGGACACTAGCGCAAGCCCTTGAGCTAGAAGCACGACCTAAAGGCGACTACCGCAAGAAAGTTGTTATAGACGGCACTGAATATTCAAGTATGCGCCACGCGGCTAGAGAGCTAGGTGTGGCGCAAAGTACGCTGATGAACCGCATAAAGGCTGGCATATCTGTAGAGGAAGCGCTGTCTGCTTCCCATGCCAACCGAGAGAAGCTAAAAGGTCAGTCCAAGCCGATGTTCTACCAAGGTAAGCTGTATCCATCAGCTCGCCATTTGTTGCTCGCCAATCCTGAACTGCTTGCTGGTAGTGATTTGGGTAAGGCCGTTACCTCGTTGAATGACAAGGCTCGTCGAGCTAAGAATCAGGGAGAAGTTCGCAATCTGTCGTTGGATCAAGTTGCCGCCGAGTTTGGTCTTGCGAAAATTGGCTTTGCTGATGAGTTTGATGGTTTTGTTGCTCAGTTAGTGGAACAAGTTGGTGAAGCGGTTTTGACCGAATTGTTCTATGAGCTGAAGTAGTCTGGATTGGTGTTTGAAAGGGAGTAGTTGCGTTGAGTGGCTGCTCCCTTTTTTGTTGTCTGCGTTTTGTGCTGGTGAGCCTGTTGCCGGAATATGTGCGCTGTAACCGCTACTACTGATATTTATTGTCGAGGGGGTGAATACTGCTGAATGTTTGGTTCTCTGTCGCTGTTGGGATGAATAAAGACTTATGTAAAGTAACTTAAAGGTACTAACGCAAAAAAGCATTAAAAGGTAGACAGTTAGTTTGTAAGTAATACAATTTGCTTACCTTTATTTTATAGAGAGCATATCAACATGTTTCAGATGGACAAGAGTAACCAAGGTGGTACCGCGGCAAAAAAGGGATTTTACTACCAAGACTATTTTGCCACCTTACTGGTAACGAGAATGCTCTTGGACCGAAACATCAAAGGTATCGGGTGTGAGGTTTTTGATGATATAGATATCTATCACGCTGACGACTCAATTACTTATGTTCAAGTAAAAACAGGAACAGTAGATAAGGATTGGAATCTAACAGAGCTAAAAAAGCCTAGAAATGAAACCAAAAAAGATGGTAAAGCCAAAAAAAACAGCTCAATTCTTCATAAATCATTAGAGCAAGACAATAAAAAAGGTCAAAAAAGTAAATTTGTGTTGGTAACAGATAAACCTTTATTTAACTCATTAAAATATTTACAACAACCCATCCATTCAAGAGTTGATTCTGATGCAAGAGACAAACTAATAAAACAGATTGATCTAGCCCTTGGTAAGACGTTTAAGTCAAGTAATGGTAACCGTGGTGAGTACTGGGTTAACAACACTCTGTGGGAGGTTTTTTATGATGATGAGCAAATTTGTAAGGATATTGACCTTAATTTAAGAAAGTATGCTGAAGATGTTTTAGGTATATTGCTATCTATTAGTCAAGTGCGTGACTTAGGAGCTCTTATTTGTAATGAAGCGTATAGAAAAAGTCAAGTATCAAAGTCTAGTGGTAATTCAAAAGATAAAACAATTTTTCGTAAAGAGATAGTTGACTTTGTCAATGAACGTATTAAAAAGCAAAATACGAAGACCAAAGTTTATCCTAGAGAAAGGGCTAAGAAAATAGTAAATCGTTTCCATGAAAAATTTAAAGATAAATGCATAAATTATGGTTATCGGCAGACCTTTAATTTTTCGTCCTATAGATATGATTATATCGTAGAACAACTATTATACTGGATTGATGAAATAATAATGAAACCTGAAGAGTTAGCAAACTCTACTTCATTCATAAAAGCAAATGAGATACTGAAGAGTCGGGTTAATGAAGAAGATCTTGGTAAGATCATTTCTAAAACAATATATAACAGTATATTACGTACTGAAATCGACTCTCAACCAATACCAATGGTACTTTTTTCTTTAGGGGGGAAAGGGGAGTTAAGTTTTGACTCGGTCAATATCGTATTGAAAGAAGATAGTGATGATGAGTTATGGTTAAGCACTGTTGATTTAATTAAAGACGAAAGTCAAATTAGTAGTATTATTGGTGACTGCGTCTCAAAAATAAGAAAGCTTATTGTAAAAGATATAGATTATGCACGCGATATTATATTGGATTGCAAGGATGACTCATATCTTTATAAACATAACGTAAATGACATATTAAATACTGAGAAAGGATTTTCAGAAACAATTGAACGGTTCAATTTTTCAATATTCTTGATATATAAATTTAATGATTATAATTGTAAAACAACAGATGAAGAGTTGTCACAGGATATCTACTCACATTTTATAAAAACTATAGAAGAATTGGATGGGGAATTCAAACTGACAACTAATGTTCGAATCGGAGTTTATTTGTTACCAATCCCATGCTGCGATACTTTAGTTTCGAAATTTAAAGAAAAGGTAGGTGGAGTATGTTAGGTAATCAAGAGATTTGTTATGAAGATTCTTTGGATTATATTAAAGGTGCCGCAGAAAAATTAGCTAATCCAGTGACATCTTCAACTGGAAGAGATATGATTATTCGTATTTTAGGTGACTGTTATGAGAAAAAAGAACAAGGCCTTATATCAGATTTTGAAAAATACAAAGGACTACTAAAACATCTGGTTAAAAAGTCAGGGTTATACCCATATCTTAATACTGAGTTTGAGGATCTTGAACTTGAGGATATTTTTTTAATCGAATCTAACAAGCCTAAGAATAATAAAGACTTCATATTCCATTCCGCACAGTCAAAAATATATAATCATATTATTGGTGGTTCAAATATTATCTTGAGTGCCCCTACCAGTATGGGGAAGAGTGCTTTGCTTTCTAACGTGCTAAAATCGGAAAAATACAATACAGTAGTTTTGATTGTACCGACGATTGCACTCATTGACGAAACGCGAAAGAAACTAACCTATGAACTTGGAGATACGTTTGAGGTAATACATCACAACTGTCAATCACCTAGAGAAAATGTACCAGTAATTTATATTCTTACACAAGAAAGGCTTGAAAAAAGAGATGATATTGGAGTTGTGGATCTTTTTATCTTAGATGAGTTTTATAAGCTTTCATTTCAATATAAAAAGAAGGATCACACTCTCAAATATGATGAACGAGTAATATCTCTAAATGTAACTGTTTTCAATATGATTAAAAGATCAAAACAGTGGTTGTTTATTGGTCCTAATGTAAAGAATGTTAATGGTCTAGAACTGATATCTGATGACTATACTTTTGTTTCATCAGATTTTAAAACAGTGGCAGTCAATATAGAGGAGAGCCACCTAAAATCTTGTGACTACGAAGGTAAGTTATCAAAAACAGTTGAAATAATAAAAAGAAACCCTAAGCAAAAAACGATCATATACTGCAGTTCTCCTGCTAAAGCGAATATGATTGCCAATGATATCTCAAAATGTGAAATATTAGATGATGATTTAGGCAATGAGAAGTTATACCACTGGATTAAAGAGTCATATGATTCAGAGTGGAGTTATTATAAGTACCTAAAAAAGGGGATAATTATTCATCATGGTGTATTGCCTCGAGCGATGCAACACTTGTCAATTAACCTTTTTAGTGAAAGTGATCACAATGTTTTGATTTGTACTTCAACAATAATTGAAGGTGTCAATACTCAGGCTAAAAATGTTATTATATTTGATAACTCAAATGGTGGATCAGCAATTGATAAATTTACTTTTAATAATATTAAAGGTCGAGCAGGCAGGATGTATAAACATTTTGTAGGGAATGTTTATTGTTTAGAAAGTATACCAAAGGATGATAACTCAGAGGATGTCGATATTCCTTTTGGCTTGCAGCCTGAATGCACACCACTAAATTTGATCGCTTCAATCGATGAGGAATATAGAACAGATATATCCAATGAGCGATGGGAAAACTATTACTACGGTTCAAAAGTTCCATTACATATCATAAAGAAAAATTCTTCAATGGATATTTCAAATATAGAGAAAACTTATGACTTATTAATTGGTATTTTTGAACGTGATTTTCCATTGTATGAAAAGTTGCATTTTAAGCGCTTACCACAAAAAGAGATAATTGATACATTGATTTATTTATTAATCAATGTGCGTCCTAGAGCGTTATCAAAATGCGATGTAAAGTTGTCAGAATATAATACTACGGATGTTATCAACGCAGTAAGTACAAAAATAATGTCTTTTTTATATTCAGATACATTTACATCCTATCTTAAAGAACAGTTTAGTCATAATAAAAACAACCCCCACGATGATTTGTCGTACACTGCTTCAATTGATTCTGAGATGAAGCTTGTTTCATATTTTTTTAATTTCACATTCCCATCTTTTTTATCACTTATCGCGGACTTTATTGAGTATATTGATGAAGAAAATAGTATTGATTTGGATTTTGATTTTGGATATGTGATATCTCAACTAGAAAACCTTAAGTTGCCTTCAGGCTTCTCTGCCCTAAACGAAATGGGAGTTCCACATAGAACTATTGAGAAAATTAGATTGTCAAAGTTCAATATAGATGAGAATTCACTTGATGATGTTAAGACCATTACCAAAAGGTGTCAGGAGGCTGACTCACCTATACTAGATGAAGTTGATAGGTATTTTATATCGATGGCTAGAATATAACCTTTACTAGCGCCTAAAAATTATTTCACTAAGCTTTAGCGGCCTTATGTTCAAAAATTAGTTGGGGGGCTATTCTGTGCTCGACGTGTGCTAAAAAGATCCAATGAAATCCTATTTCATGGTCCTTGACATCCAAAGAGATCCTTTTAAATACAAGTAATTACAAGAGCTTAAGAGGAATTCAAAATCCGTTGCCTTCGGGCGTGGCGGTTCAAGTCCGCCCACCGGTACCA
>ERZ1673961.749-NODE-749-length-10780-cov-33.525688_pt1 | contig 10780 bp, 8 predicted proteins | sample MGYA00580189_ERZ1673961 | MGnify/ENA primary metagenome ERZ1673961 (study PRJEB41334, sample SAMN05608105) | rock metagenome | biome: terrestrial subsurface; feature: shale formation; material: shale | place: USA: Pennsylvania ... | reverse complement strand
TTGAATCCTGAAACAAGGAGGACTCACTATGTCCAAATTAAACTTCACAGCATCATCACTACCTGTGTCTAAGAAACTGCATAAGCTGCTAAGTGAACAGTTCACCGCTCATTTGCTGATTAATGAAGCGCTGACCACCAGCCATTATCTGGTGTTTAACTTTCGCGATAAAACATACAGCGCGGATGAAGGCGGCTTCCATCCGGTTGAGATTGCGATTTGCCAGACCTCAGCAGGAGCGTGGAGCATTGAGTACATCACCGATTTTGCTTATATGGGAAACTACTACCCAGAGCTTGAGCGCAATTTGGATTTTGATTTTCGGGCTGGGCAGTTCTTTGTCGCCTATCGTGGCTGGCTACCAATGCAAGGTAGTCGTGATGCCAAAGAGCTGTATCGCCTATGGGAGAATAACTTTCTTGCCTATGTCGATATGGACTCCTACAACGAGATAGCCGTCACCCCACAATAACTCATGACTTCCCTTCTTCTACAAATCATCAAACTTGTCACTGCCCTCATAACGCTGTTCTCCCTTTCCCCGTTCTTCGGTGCCATAGGAGCCCTATCCACTTTAGGGTTTCTGGTGGTGCTGTTGATTGGGTTATTGGCAGCCATTGCCGAGCTCAGTGATAAGCATAAGCCTCGTTAATGTTAATCGGCTCACGCTTTGGTGATGCCGATTGATGCTGTTTTCACCGTTGGACATTATGTGTCTGACCCACCTCTATTCTCCCGACATTAAATGTCCGACTCCGGTGTGGAGCTTTGATGTATTGAGAGCGTAGTCATGAGCAATAAAACCAGCATTGAAGGGTTATCCGCTTTGCTGCACACGCTGATGCTTATTCCTCAACATCGATGGATTACCGTTAGGGAGTTGCAGCAGCAGTTAGCCCTACTCGATATCCACCGCACCACGCGCAGCATTAAACGCTACCTCGATGAAGTCATTGTGGAGGTGTTTAACGTGGAGTGTGATTCGATGAGCATGCCCCATGTTTATCGCAAAACCTCAGAGCAATTACTGAAGCTCAACAAGCAGGAAATGCTCTATTGGCAACTGACCAACAAGTACTTACTACCGCTGGTTCCTGATGCACTGAATTATGGGCAAGGGTCCTCCTCGGAGAGAGACAAACCCTTGCCACACAAGGGTTCAGCACATTCAAAAGAGCAAGCATGGTTAGCCAAAGTACATGTGGCATTGCCCACGATTCGCGAGTGGAGTGACGAGCAACGGCAAGTGTTGAATGCGGTACACACGGCATTACTGCACAACCGTATGCTCAAGATATCTAGCCAAGTATTGCAGCAAGAGAAGGCGCTCATTGAGCCACTGGGACTCTCGGTTCAGTGTGACGCGCTCTTGCTGCTCTTTCGATTATCCGGCCAACACACGATACGCACCCTAGCCTTGCCTTTGATTGATGAGGCCAGTGTATCGACGTTTTCTTTTACCTATCCGACTGATTTCAATCTTGAGCGGTTCATGCGTGAACACGATGGAGTCAGTGCGTCCTGAATTTCACTCACCGATAAGGAGAGCACCGTTATGACATTAATCAACACCCTACTCCGATACGCCGCTATGAGCGTGCTGTTTATCGGGCTCACCGCTTGTGGCGACCAAGAAGAGACTCAAGCAGCAACAGCAGATATTGAAGTGTCGATATCAACTAATCCTCACTGGGGAACATTGGTCTTTGACCTGCAAGCCATCACCGACAACACCGTAATTAGCAATGTGGTGATTAACCGTGGCAACTGCCGATTACCCGCAGGAACAGCCTCAGAGCTATCAAGAAACGTTTTGTTGCAGTTCGGCCAAACCTACACCGGATACAGCAACAACTGCACCGTGGACAACGTGAAAGAAATCGAAGTCACCTCCAGCGCGGGCACCTTTGTCTACACCTTCTAAGTTTCAATTCCCAAATAACACACTCAACCAACTCGTAAGGATCAACTATGAATAAGTCATCTCTACTTATCGCAACAGCGTTAGTTCTCTCTACCTCTTCCGTCTTTGCTGGTGGAACACTGGGCGGCAACCCATCCGCTTAAACACGTTTTTGGACAATTCTGAGTTACGGTATTTGTTAAATTAGCAATAATCGGATTAGATGAAGTATGGTAATACCACTACACAGCAAAGAGCACGGTCGAATTAATAGATATGTCTACTAATCCATTAGTCGTCATTACCTCTCCTCGATCAGATATGACCACGGCCTCAATATCTTCAATGGTATTGAGGTAATAGATTGACTCTAAAGCAGAAGGAAGAAAACCGGCAGTACTCCAGATCTCTCCATCAACAGAGTGTTTAGAGATAATCGTAAGACTCGCAATATCAGTCGAAATAGGCATACCGGTTTTCTCATCCAGCAAGTGGTGATAACGCTGACCATTAGATTCAAAATAACGTTCATTGATACCAGAGGTTACCATTGACATACCTTGTAACGGTACAATACGTATTACATCACCTCGTTTGGACAATGGGTTCTGAATACCCACGTTCCACGCTTGATTAGGGTTGTTTGGTGAATGTCCTATCGTTAGTACATTACCTCCCAAGCTTATAAAACCGTTATCCACACCAGCTTCAATCAGCCTTTGCATTACTTGGTCAGCAAAATAACCTTTTGCTATCGCTCCTAAGTCTATTTCCATTCCTTTTTGACTAAGAAACACCGAATGCTGTTGCTCATTCAAAATGATCTGAGTTGGGTCGACTAACGCTAGCTTTTCATTAATAACTTCTTGCGACGGTACCGTCGCTTCTTGAAACCCAATACGCCACGTTTTTACCAAAGGACCAATAGCAATATTGAATGGAGAACTAACCTGTTCGCTATAATGTTTTCCTAATTTAATAAGCTCAAACAAATCGGGGGCAACAACGATAGGCGCAATACCAGCATTTCGATTGACGCGCATCAACTCAGAACCTGCTTGATTTACCGTAAATCGAGTCGCGTAATCGTTCAATTGAAGATACGCATCTTTAATGAGTTGCTCACCATTTTGATGATGAACCACCAAATCAATAAAGGTACCCATCATTTCGAATCTTGCGCTATAGCTTTTCATAGTCATATCATCATTAAGTACAAAATAAAGAGGGAAGCAAAGCTCCCCTCTATCCAACCTACTTACCTAGATACACTTACACAAGATTGACAGCATTTTCACCAGCAATACGACCATATGTGAAGATATCAATCAGTGCGTTGCCGCCTAATCGGTTACCTGCATGAATACCACCTGCAACTTCACCTGCTGCGTATAAGCCTTGAATAACATGACCATCTTTACCAATCACACGCGCGTTCCTATCAATCTTCAACCCACCCATAGTATGGTGGACTGAAGGTTTACGTGGTGTGGCATAAAACGGAGCCTTTTCTACCTTCAAGCCAAATGCACTCTTATTAAACTCAGGATCACGCCCTTGGTCTACGCAGTTGTTGTACTGAGCAATGGTTGTCATCAGAGTATTGGCCGGCACACCAATCTTCTCAGCAAGCTCTTCAAGGGTATCCGCCTTAATAATGATTCCCTCTTTGATTTCTCGTTCTATAGTTTCATCGGAAGTGTTTGCTGCGGTTTGACGAATATTATCATCTGCAATCATATACACTAGACCACCGTTATCAAAGAAGGCTTCAGATAACACATCTCGACTACCACACTCATCAACAAAACGCTTACCTTGTTGGTTAACAAACACAAAGTTTTCAGGTGGCACTATCAAGCCTGTCAATAAGGCGCCTGATTTTGGATCACCAATTGGCATCAACTGAACAAAGCCCATACCGACTAGCTCTGCCCCTGCTTTTTCGCCAATCTCGATACCATCACCTACTACCGCTGGTGAGTTAGTGGTTTTGATATCGTCAGCAATGTCTTTCCAGTATTTATTATACTTCTTGATCATTTGCGTATTTGCACCGAAGCCGCCGGAAGCCATTACCACACCATTATTCACATGCAAAGTAAGCTTTGTACCATCTGCCTGTACGGCTTTTATACCCACGACCTTGCCATCTTCAACGATAAGATCAGTAGCACGAGTATCAGTGATAATTCGACCATTCTGCTCTTGAATACGTTTTGATAGCTTGTCAACAAACTCAACACCTTTCGGACGTTTTGGTTTGTGAGCTCGACGCCATAACGCTCCGACTGGGATTTCAACAACACTCCGATCAAAATCGATACCCTTCTCAGTCAGCCAATCAATCGATTCCATAGAACGAGAGGTTAACGTCTCTACGAGATCATATTGACCATAAATCGCTTCACCATTGAGGTCGGTACGTTTACCGCCCAAGTAAGTTTGAATACGGTGCAGTTCAACTGAATCGAACAAATACGGTTTACCTGTCTCTATAGCAGTAAAATAGTCATCTAACTGAGACTTCAACGTTCTAAAGTCTGTTAAATATTCTTCAACAAACTCAGACTCAGGTGTATTTACGAGCTGCATTAAGGTCTCTTTTTCACCTGATAGTGCCGCAAAATCACCTTGCCATTTTGGTTCAGCGGCATTTACCCAACCACCAGTACGTACTGTGTTACCACCAATAGCAGGAAACTTCTCAAGTAAAATAACCGACTTTCCTTTATCCAATGCAGTTAATGCTGCACTTAAACCCGCACCACCGCCGCCAACAACAACAATATCAACGGTCTCTTCAACTGTCTTTGTTGACCACTCAACCGCCTCTCTTGCCTTACAGCGTAAAGCTTCAGAGTTACCACCAGCGAGATCAACTGCGTTAGCAACACCATCAAGCACAGCTTGGCTACTGACTGTTGCGCCTGAAATAACATCAATATTAAGAGTTTGGCCGTCTAAAATTTGTTGAGGAATTCGCTCAAAAGCTGGGTTGGCAATACCATCAGATTCTTTTGATGAATCAACAAAGATATCGAGGATCTTGTCTTCAGAGAAGGTGACTTTCACCGGTAAGTCATCATTATGACCACGGCCATATGCAGTGTATTCACCCGCATTAAACTTGATTGGCACACTCTGCAATTCTTTAATTCGCTGGTGCTTAATCGCTTCTGCTGCGCTATCAACAATCATATAGTCCATGATTTCCCATAATGGGGTTGGGATTTTCAACTCTTGCTGTTGCGCGATATCTGCAAACTCGGAACACGACTCGTTGTTAAGCACTTTATCTGCCCAAGTTGGCTCAACCAAGAAGCCTTTACCCACCGCAACAATGTTATAGCCTTGTTCAAGGGCTTTGTCAGCGTCACTGCGTTGAGCAATTCCACCAACACCAATAACTGGCACTTTTGCTAAAATGTCAGATTGCAAATTACGGTACTTAGCAATTAATGGTTCGAGATCTTCTGGGGTTACAATCGAGTTACGTGACCAACTGCCCATAGAGAAATGCAAATAATCCAAGCCATATGTTGCTAGCTTATCTAACAGGTACATTGTGTCATCAAAGCGGATACCTGGTTGTTCAATCTCTTCGGGAGAGAATCGGTAACCGATAATAAAATCGGATTTATCGTGCGCGTGAACAACTTCTTTTGTCTTTGCGAGTACCGCTAACGGGAACGTCGTGCGTTTCTCAATGTTGCCACCCCATTTATCGGTTCTTCGGTTTGAGTGGGGAGAAAAGAACTGCTGAATTAGGTAAGTATTTGCGCCGTGAATTTCTACACCATCAAAACCAGCAAGGATTGCTCGATTCACTGCATCGCCAAAGCGCTCAACCATGTCTTCGATTTGCTCTTGGGTCATTTGCAATGGCGTTTCCGCGTTATCACGTAAAGCTGCAACTGGGCTGGCAGAGATAGGTTGATGTCCACCGTTGAACTCTGGGTTTGCCATGCGTCCCGCATGGTATATTTGCAAAATAGCCTTTGAGCCTTTTGCTTTAATCGCTTCTGCGAGCTTGCGTAACCCCGTTATTTTGCTATCAGTATCGATACCAAGAGCACCAGGAAATGCTCGACCATAGTTTTCTACAAACGCGCTTTCGACGATTACAGCACCAGCATCTCCCGAGCGAGCTGCATAGTAATTGATCATTTCGTCCGTTACACCACCATCGAAAAATGCAGATTGTATCGTCATGGGTGCCATTACGATTCGATTATGAAGCTTACCACCTGACTGGAATACGATGCCATCAGTCAACTTTGCCATAAATAGCTCTCCTAATAGATTAATTCTCATATCAAACGCGCCAACCAAAATTTTTATGAGCTAAGCCTGTTTGATATGAAAACTGCGGGACCTAATAACCACATCAATATTATGGGAAACTATATATGAGTAAAATGACTTGTTTACATCTATATCATTACCTTTCTGCATATGTAAAACATGCATTTATTTATTGATTAAAATTCATTTTACTCATAGTTATGCCGGAAATATGGTTATAAACAAAAGTGAGAAACAAAAAATGTCACCAACGAAATCTATGTATTTTTAAAAAACAAAGTTATGAGGCACAGATATGACAATTCCAACAACTGAAATGTTAGAAGCATGGAAAGGTTTTAAAAATGGAGATTGGCAACATGAAGTCAACACTCGTGGATTTATTCAAGCCAACTACACCCCCTATGAAGGTGACGAATCTTTTCTAGCAGAGGCGACTGAATCAACAATGTCTCTTTGGAACACAGTTTTAGAAGGAATTAAAGAGGAAAGTCGTACCCATGCACCCATCGACTTTGATACAGACCTACCTTCAACAATCATTTCTCATGATGCCGGTTACATTAATAAAAATTTAGAAACTATCGTTGGTCTGCAAACGGATAAGCCGCTTAAGCGCTCGATTATCGCTAATGGCGGAATTCGTATGGTGAAAAACTCTTGTGAGGTTTATGGGCGAGAGCTCGATCCCCAAGTTGAAAAGACATTTACTGAATACCGTAAAACACATAACACTGCCTGTTTTGACCTTTACACCAAAGAGATCATCGCATGTAGAAAATCGGGAATAATTACCGGTCTTCCTGATGCTTATGGACGTGGTCGAATCATTGGTGATTATCGCCGTTTAGCTTTATATGGTATTGAATTTTTAATTGCTGATAAAAAAGCACAATTTCAATCCACGCAGAGTTTTTTGGAACAAGGTGAAGACTTAGATAAAACACTGAAACTTCGTGAAGAGCTAGCGGATCAAATTAAAGCACTACAAGATATCCATACGATGGGACTTAAATATGGTATCGATATGTCGGCCCCTGCAAATAATGCACAAGAGGCAATTCAATTTACCTACTTTGGCTACTTAGCCGCAGTTAAGTCTCAAAACGGAGCTGCAATGTCACTGGGTCGTACATCGACTTTCCTAGACGTTTACATTGAACGCGATCTTGAAAATGGCACTTTAACTGAGTCCCAGGCACAAGAGCTTGTCGATCACTTTATTATGAAGCTACGTATGGTTCGTTTTCTTCGTACACCTGAGTATGATTCACTGTTCTCGGGTGACCCAATTTGGGCAACCGAAGCAATGGCTGGTATGGGTATTGATGGCCGTACACTTGTTACGAAAACAACGTTCCGTTATCTACATACTCTGTACAATATGGGGCCGGCACCAGAGCCAAATATGACTGTGCTATGGTCTGAAAACTTACCAGAATCCTTTAAGCGCTACGCTGCCAAAGTATCAATTGATACCTCATCACTTCAGTATGAAAACGATGATTTAATGCGTTCAGACTTTAACAATGATGACTATGCTATCGCCTGCTGTGTTAGCCCACAAATTGTTGGTAAGCACATGCAATTCTTCGGTGCACGAGCGAATCTAGCTAAAGCGCTACTCTATACCATTAATGGTGGTGTAGATGAAAAATCGAAAGTTCAAGTTGGTCCTCTACACGAGAAAATCACTGACGAAGTATTAAACTTTGACCGACTTATGCCACAATTTGATGAGATGTTGGAATGGTTAGCGACACAGTACGTCACTGCTCTGAACATCATCCATTATTCACATGACCGCTATAGCTATGAAGCTTCACTGATGGCTCTAATGGATAAAGATGTTTATCGCACTATGGCGTGCGGTATCGCAGGTCTATCCGTAGTAGCAGACTCACTCGCTGCAATTAAATACGCTAAAGTAACACCAATTCGAGATGAAGATGGCCTTGCAATCGACTTCGACATTGAGGGTGATTATCCTAAGTTTGGCAACAACGATTCACGCGTTGATGACATCGCTTGCGACCTTGTTGAACGCTTTATGAAGAAAATTCAGAAGAAGCACACCTATCGTGAAGCAACACCAACTCAATCTATTCTGACCATTACCTCAAATGTGGTTTACGGGAAGAAAACAGGCAACACACCTGATGGCCGTAAAGCGGGTATGCCCTTCGGTCCAGGCGCAAACCCTATGCATGGTCGTGACCAAAATGGTGCTGTAGCGTCTTTAACATCGGTATCTAAATTACCATTTACTTACGCAAAAGATGGTATTTCTTACACGTTCTCAATTGTACCTTCGGCGCTAGGTAAAGACGACGGTAGTCAGAAACAAAACCTCGCAGCATTGATGGATGGCTATTTCCACCACGAAACCGGTGGTAAAGGCAGCGCAATTGAAGGAGGGCAACACCTCAACGTCAACGTATTAAACCGCGAAATGTTATTAGATGCTGTTGAACATCCAGAAAAATACCCACAACTTACCATTCGTGTAAGTGGTTATGCTGTGCGTTTTAACTCCCTAACTAAAGAACAACAGCAGGATGTTATTACTCGTACTTTCACAGAAAAAATGTAGTTTAATTTATATACGTTAAGTAACATTTCCGGAAATAAGTCAAAACGCTCGGTGTCCTTGGTCGGGCGTTTTGTATCTTAAGTAGTGAAGCGGCACAATATGCTGAGAAAATTACCAGTGGTCAGGTGACTGGCCGCGTTGTGATAAAGCTTTAAGTCCCTATTTAGTAAGGCCCGTTCAGGACCTCACTTCATCCAGTCCCATAACTTCCACACGCTTGGCGATTAGCTTGCCACATTCTTCTTTTACTATATTTCTCAACCATTCCTGAGAAGGCGAATGTTCACAACGAGGGTGCCAAATCATTGAATAATCAAACGGTGTAAAATGAAAAGGTAAAGGTTTTACGGTCAAATCATAACGCTCAGAAACTAAGTATGCTAAATCGGCAGGTACTGTGATAATCAGTGGCATCGTATCGACAATTGCTAACGCCGCTTCTAAATGATAGGCCCTCAGAACCATACGGCGTTTAGGTTTATCTTCTAGTGCCTGTTCAATGAGTGATTTTACTCCGTCGCTAATTGCAATCATGGCATGAGGAAATTTCAAATAATCATCTAGACACATTTCTTCATTTGCCAACGGATGTTGTTTAGATAATAAGCACAACACTCCGACACGCCCCAACGTTTCATACTGTAGTGGTTCAATCGCTTGAGTTGGACGACAAATAGCTAAGTCAGCTCTGCCGTATGTGAGTTGCTCTCTCAAATGCTCATGTTGTAATGGCAAGAACTCAAACGCAACATTAGGTGCTTCCTGATATATACGAGGCAAAGCAAAGGGTAAAATGGTTTGCATAGCATAATCAGTAGTTGCAATCGTAAATGTCTGATCACAAAATTTGGGGGCAAAATCGATTGGAGATAAGAGTTGTCGAAGAGACTCAAGAGGTTCACCTAAAGCCCTATTTACTGATAAAGCTTTTTCAGTCGGAATTAGATACTGCCCTTGACGAGTAAATAGAGGATCCGATAACAAGACACGTAATCGACCCAAAACTCGACTCATTGCTGACTGACTTAGGTTTAAACGATCTGCTGCCCGGCTGACACTACGTACCTCAACCAGAACTCGCAACGCCACTAATAGATTTAAATCCCGACGATAAATATCTTCAACTTCCATACCCAAGCTTCAGTGAGTTAACAATATTGATAGTGTAACCAATAAATTACGGAAAATATCTTTTAAATTGGATGCATTTTAATCTAACAACATCCCCGATAGCGAAAGAGGCACAGAGTTTCCTCCTGCATATATCCTCTCATTGTAAGCACAACGTGGTAATGGCTGCTTGATGAGGTATCACATTCTTTAGCCCACACATAACGAATAGTGGTCTCTCGATAGGGTTTGCGATTTAGGCGAGCACTACGTCTTCGATATGCCGCTACCTGAGATTTCAAAGAGCGGAAGAAACGAGTCATCACTGCTGAATCACTTAAAGTGAGACTCTTGAACTTAGTAAGAAAGCCAAAGGTGGAGGAGGTGGTTAAAGCTCACGCCTATCGAGCTCTGCTCTAGATGCTCTGGTGTAGCAACACCTAAAACAAAGGCACAGTTGTTTACGGCAGAATTACATGACACTATGTGTAGTACCTCAGTATACAAATATAACTCACTCTTACAGCTTGGTGCTTCGATTAGTCAAACAGAACACATGCAAATGAACATCATTATCATTAATATTCTGGCGACATAGTAATCGATAGTTGAACTACAGGATACTGTCACAACTTAAAGTGACTGAGTGAAGATTATTTCATCAAAAACAGAACTATTGTCAACGTAAGAAACATATCAACTTAAACCAACTGGGTAGTATATTGGGTAGTAAAATTCTAAACCAGACAATACAAAGCACTAAGTTTCTGATTTTTAAATAATAAAACTTATTGATCGACGAACAGATCCAGAATATTGAATGATCTAAAAGTCATCGAGTATTGAAACAAAAAAGCCCCGCTAGT
>ERZ1673961.748-NODE-748-length-10801-cov-8.846082_pt1 | contig 10801 bp, 12 predicted proteins | sample MGYA00580189_ERZ1673961 | MGnify/ENA primary metagenome ERZ1673961 (study PRJEB41334, sample SAMN05608105) | rock metagenome | biome: terrestrial subsurface; feature: shale formation; material: shale | place: USA: Pennsylvania ... | reverse complement strand
GTATAACCAGATATTGAGCATGGGAGTAGAGCTAATCTTGATTAATTCGTGGGCAATTTTCTCCTTTAATGGATTTTTACCGAGTTATCTACCGTATTTTTCTTAAAAGGGAGTTTTCGTCTGATTTGGTGCTTGAGATGCGCTACAAGGTTGGCTAGAATTGCGCCTGTCTTTGGGGAGTAGCTTACCCGATGGAGTTTCTATTTCATCCGGTTCGTTCGTCAACATAATTGGTGCAAAATCACCATGGCGCTCGAGACTCGAAGCCTTTCGAGTTTAGCAAGACCTTAGACAAATCATCACGAACCGGGGTGGGGCGTGAGGTTTGTCTATGGTTAAATATTATAATCCCTGCCCCAAAGAGCATGTCGTGAGCGTTTTAGCTATTTCAATTACTACTGTCGCGTTAGCAGAAATTGGCGATAAGACCCAATTGCTTTCGTTGTTACTTGCTAGTCGATACCGTAAACCGGTTCCTATTATTGCAGCCATCTTTTTAGCCACTATTGCTAACCACGCTTTAGCTGCATGGTTAGGTGTCGTTGTAGCCGATTATCTTTCTCCTGAAGTTTTAAAATGGGTGTTGGTGGTCAGTTTTGTTGCCATGGCGGCTTGGATTCTGATTCCGGATAAACTCGATGACGATGAAGAGATCTCCAACCGAGGCCCGTTCATTGCCAGTTTTATTGCCTTTTTTGTTGCTGAGATTGGAGACAAAACTCAAATAGCAACCTCTATTCTGGGCGCGCAGTATGCCGATGCCTTGAGTTGGGTGGTATTAGGTACGACGATAGGTATGTTACTGGCGAATGTGCCTGTGGTTCTGATCGGTAAGTTATCTGCGGATAAAATGCCTTTGGATCTTATCCGTAAAGTGACCGCATTTTTGTTCGTCTTATTGGCGATTGGTGCGGCATTCTTCTAATTTCACCTATGTGGGTAAAGCTAACGGCTTAGCGTTACTTTGCCCCGAAACGTCGTTGAAAATGGAGCGAATTATCAATAACTAGTGAATTCGTGGCTTACTTCAAACTCTGGCATAAATTCGTTCAAGAGCGTGACGAGTGGCATATTAGTGTCATACTTGTCATGGTAGTTTAGTGCTGTGAATGATAGCGAGAGGGCAAGTTTATGCTTACACGTTACATGGGGATGACCCCAAAGAGTCAGAGTTATTTATTCACTTTTGGTTTAGTGCTGTGCTTGTTGGCATTGGTGCTAACCGATATGTGGTTACCGATTGTAGCGGGAACTTTCATACTCACCGGGTTAACGGTAGAAGCATGGATTCGGGTTGCACACATCATACCGATGCATGAAGAAATGCGGGCGATGAAGAAACAGCTCAATAAGCTACAGTCAGAAATACGCACATTAGAATACGACGAATAAGTAAACGGCAGCCAGATAGGCTGCCGTTTTTGATTATTCCAAACCTTTCTTTATCAGGTATTGATAGGGCAACTGCTCTGTTTGTGCCGCTATCAACTGATGATCCATAAATCGGCAGAAACTCGGAATATCTCGAGTCGTCGATGGATCGTCCGCTTTCACCAGCAAAATTTCACCATCTTGCATGTTGCGAATTGTCTTCCTGACCATCATCACTGGCTCTGGGCAGCGCAGTCCCTCTGCTTCTAACGTCTTGGTTGCCAGTTCAGGATTAAAGCTCATAGTGTGACTCTCGTAGCTAACTTAGCGTTGAATTTTACGTTCGTGGAAAAAATATTCAATAACCACTTGGCAAAGTGTTATTTTTGATTTACCTTAAATTAACAAATTGGTAACAAGTAGTAAGGAGAGGCGATGCTGACAGCTTTAGACAGACTAACGATATATTCTGTGCTGTGCTTTATTTCGTTCTGTGCGTTAGTGCTCAGAACTCCAGCTGAAACCTCACTGATGCCTTTAGTAGGCGTGATTGCAACGATTTTGGGTATTTGGATTGAGATGCATAAATGGTCAGATGCATCCGAGCAAGAAAATTAATTTTGCTTAACTCAATCAAGATACATTGATTTTGCCATCTTCTTTTTACCAACACTTCATTCCGACACTATCCCCATTTTTTCTTGGGCTTCCCCGCTGAAAGGCGGGATTTTTTTTGCCTGAAGAGTACAATTCATCTAAACCCATTCATAATATATGGTCATTGTGGAATTAGAAGACATTTATCGCCGAGATCTCAATTTACTAGTCGCATTACGCGTTCTTATTGAAGAAAGCAGTGTTAGTAAGGCTGCAACCCGGTTGAATTTAAGCCAGTCGGCGATGAGTCGAGTACTTGGGCGACTACGTGACTTATTAGGCGATCCTCTTTTTACTCGTCAGGGGCAGCACTTGATTCCGACGCAAAAGGCTCTGGAAATTGATCGTTCTCTGGGAGAGCCGTTAGAGTCGCTGCGCCAATTGCTTTCACCTATTGAGTTTGATCCGTTGCAATGCGACCAGACTTTTACTATCGCCACAACAGACTACGCCATGCAGACCATCTTGCCTTTTGCCTTGCCGCGTATTTATCAGGAAGCGCCCAATGTGTCGTTTAACTTCCTGCCATTGCAGCACGATAGGCTGTCTGATCAACTGACCTATGAAGGCGCCGATCTCGCCATTTGCCGACCGACCGGTCCCATTGAGCCATTGCGTAGTGAAATATTAGGCCGGGTTGGTGTGTTGTGTTTATTGTCGAAGCAGCACCCGCTGGCAGATAAAGAGATGAATCTCGAAGATTATTTGGGACATCCACATGCAATGATTGCGATCAGTGATGGGGTAAATGCGCTGATCGAGCAAGCTTTGATTGATAAGCCACAACGTAAAATGGTGCTGCGTGCTTATCACTTGGAAGCGGCACTGGCGATTGTTGATACCTTGCCAATCATTATCACCGTTCCGGCAGATTTAGCGTATTTGGTCGCGGAGCGTTATGACCTGATGGTGAAACCCCTGCCGTTTGAATTTACTCCGTTTGATTACTCGATGATCTGGCATGCGCGTTGTGAGCATTCACCTGCACAAGAATGGTTGAGAGGGATAGTTAAAGAAGAGTGCGGACGTTTGATTGCCAAGCGCATCGAAGATATGGGGTTAGGTTGATCAAAAAGAGCCAGCAATGCCGGCTCTTAGTCTGTCTAATTTGTGACTTTTGATCTTAAAGCTTGATAACCACACGACCAGTAACCTGGCCGTTAGTGATGTCTTCGGCGTATTTAGGTGCTTCGGCTAGCTCGACTTCGGTACAAGCTTGCTCAAAGTAGCTATCAGGTAATAGCTCAACCAGCTTTTCCCATGCGGCGATACGTTTTTCAGTCGGACACATTACTGAGTCGACACCTTGCAGACGCACGTTACGAAGGATAAATGGCATCACAGTTGTTGGTAGATCAAAACCACCTGCCAGGCCACATGCTGCAACTGCGCTGTTGTAATCCATTTGTGCCAATACTTTTGCCAGCACTTTGCTGCCGACAGTATCAACTGCACCTGCCCAGATTTGTTTCTCAAGTGGGCGAGCTGGTTCTTCAAACTCAACGCGGTCGATAATGCGACTTGCGCCCAGCTTTTCTAGCAGTGGACCGTTTTGTTCTACGCGACCAGTAACGGCTGCGACTTTGTAACCCAGTTGAGCCAACAATGCGACTGCGACTGAACCCACGCCACCACTTGCGCCAGTAACAAGGATTTCGCCTGCTTCTGGTTTGATATCAGCATCAAGTAGCGCTTGAACACACAGCATTGCGGTAAAACCTGCAGTACCGACCATCATTGCCTTTTTGCTGTCTAGCCCTTTTGGTAGCGGTACTAACCAATCGGCTTTCAAGCGAGCACGTTGCGCCATGCCGCCCCAGTGATTCTCACCTACGCCCCAGCCTGTCAGTACCACTTTGTCGCCAGTCTGGTAGCGTCCATCTTCAGAGCTCACCACGGTACCAGCTAGGTCAATGCCCGGAACCATTGGGAAGTTACGGATGATTTTACCTTTGCCCGTAATCGCCAACCCGTCTTTGTAGTTTAACGATGAGTAGTCAACGTCAATCAGGACGTCACCTTCAGGGAGTTGGGTTTCATCAATTTGTTCGATGTTGGCGATAGTACGTTTGTCTTCTTGGTTTAGAACTAGAGCATTAAACATGAGGTTCTCCGAGTGTGCGGTAGTGTGGCTGGGATGCCACAGCAGCAAGATATTAACTGCCTCTAAGTGTATGTCTTGTTTAGTTATGAATAAAATGAAAGTTCATCATTTAATCTATGCGTTTAGTGCATAGATTTCTGATAAAAACTTAAAAATAAAGGGCGACACAGGATGTCGCCCTTAAGTCTAATACTAAATGACTTTCGCATCGGTGCATTTCACCAGGATGCTGAGTGGATCACTCTGTCGTTCAAAGACCTAAGGTCTTTCAAATACAGTCGCGATACCCTGACCAAGACCGATACACATGGTCGCAAGGCCGTATTTCGCGTCTTTTGCTTCCATTAGGTTGATCAGCGTCGTAGAGATACGAGAGCCAGAACAGCCTAGTGGGTGGCCCAGAGCGATAGCGCCGCCATTCAGGTTTACTTTTTCGTCCATAACGTCAAGCAGACCCAGGTCTTTAGCACATGGTAGTGATTGTGCTGCGAACGCTTCGTTTAGCTCGACTACGTCCATATCTTCGATAGACAGACCTGCACGTTTTAGCGCTTTTTGTGTTGCTGGTACCGGACCGTAACCCATGATTGACGGATCGCAGCCTGCAACCGCCATGCCCTTGATACGCGCGCGAATCTTCAGACCAAGCTCGTTGGCTTTTTCTTCACTCATGATCAGCATTGCTGATGCACCATCTGACAGAGCAGAAGACGTACCTGCCGTCACAGTACCATTTGCCGGATCGAATACCGGACGAAGTTGAGACAGGCCTTCGACAGACGTTTCTGGACGGATAACTTCATCGTAATCCAGAGTGAATAATGTGCCGTCTGCCGCATGACCTTCGATAGGTAAGATTTCGTTCTTAAAGCGACCTTCAACCGTTGCTGCATGAGCACGAGCATGAGAGCGCGCGGCAAACTCATCTTGTTGCTCACGGCTAATACCGTGCAGTTTACCCAGCATTTCGGCTGTTAAGCCCATCATGCCTGCGGCTTTTGCTACGTTCTTCGCCATACCCGGGTGGAAGTCCACACCGTGGTTCATTGGTACGTGACCCATGTGTTCAACACCACCGATCAGGCAGATCTCGGCATCTCCAGTCATAATTGCGCGTGTACCGTCATGCAACGCCTGCATTGAAGAACCACACAAACGGTTTACGGTAACCGCGCTAATTTCAATGGGCAGACCAGCCAGCAGCGCTGCGTTACGTGCAACGTTAAAGCCTTGTTCCAGCGTTTGTTGTACACAGCCCCAGTAGATGTCTTCGATCTCACTTGGGTTTACTTGCGGGTTACGCGCCAGAATGCCTTTCATCAGTTGTGCAGAAAGGTCTTCAGCACGAGTATTACGGAAAGCGCCACCTTTAGAGCGACCCATTGGGGTACGTAGACAATCTACTACGACAACATTTCTTGTTTGATTAGTCATTTTGGGAATCCCTCCTTAGATAGAGCCTTGCTGTTGTGCGCCGTAGAAGGTCTCGCCTTTGGCTGCCATATCAATCAGCATTTGCGGTACTTGGTACATCGCGCCTAGTTCAGCGTGTTGTTTTGCTGTTTCGATGTATTCAGCAATACCAACGCTGTCTAGGTAGCGGAATACACCGCCGCGGAATGGAGGGAAGCCCAGACCGTAAACCAGAGCCATGTCCGCTTCTTGTGGTGTCGCGATAATGCCTTCCTGTAGACACAGCACCACTTCGTTGATCATAGGAATCATCATTCGTTGGATGATGGTTTGCTCGTCGAAGTCACGTTTATCTGCACATACGTCAGCTAATAGTGGCAAGATTTCTTCAGAGAAGGTCTTCTTCGGTTTGCCTTTCTTATCAACTGAATAGCTGTAGAAGCCGCTGCCATTTTTCTGGCCAAACTTGTTGGCTTCAAACAAAGTATCAATCGCGTCGCGACCTTGCTTGCCCATACGCTCTGGGAAGCCTTCAGCCATGACGGCTTGTGCGTGGTGAGCGGTATCGATACCTACAACGTCAAGCAAGTATGCTGGACCCATTGGCCAACCAAACTTGCGTTCCATGATTTTATCGATTTGTGTGAAGTCAGCGCCGTCACGAAGTAGCATGCTGAAACCACCAAAGTACGGGAATAGTACGCGGTTTACGAAGAAACCAGGGCAGTCATTAACAACGATTGGTGATTTACCCATTTTCGCTGCGTAAGCCACAACACGGTTGATTGTTTCATCTGACGTTTTTTCACCGCGGATGATCTCAACCAAAGGCATGCGATGCACAGGGTTAAAGAAGTGCATACCACAGAAGTTTTCTGGGCGTTGTAGTGACTGAGCCAGTACGTTGATTGGAATGGTCGATGTGTTCGACGTGATAACCGTATCTTCGCCCACGTTTTGCTCGACTTCGCTCAGTACCGCCGCTTTTACTTTCGGATTCTCGACCACGGCTTCGACAATCACATCTGAGTTTTCGATGCCAGCGTAGTGCAAGCTTGGAGTAATAGATGCGAGGATGCCCGCCATCTTGAAGCCGTCAAGACGACCCGTCGCAAGACGCTTATTCAGCAGTTTAGACGCTTCGTTCATGCCCAAATCTAGAGATGCCTGAGCGATGTCTTTCATCAGGACAGGCACACCTTTCAGTGCAGATTGGTAAGCGATACCGCCACCCATGATACCTGCGCCAAGTACTGCTGCACGTTTAGTGTCTTTGTTTGCTGATTTTGCCGCTTTTTTAGCGATGCTTTTAATGTACTGATCGCTAAGGAACAGACCAACCAATGATTTCGCTTCTTCTGATTTTGCCAGTTTAACGAAGTGCTTACGTTCAACATCCAGCGCTTCATTACGTGCAAATCGAGCGCCTTCTTCAATAGTAAGGACTGATGTGATTGGAGCTGGGTAGTGTGGACCCGCTTTTTGTGCCACCAGGCCTTTTGCCATGGTGAAGCTCATCATCGACTCTAGCTTGCTTAGTGTTAGTGGTGATGTCTTTTGTTTGCGGCGAGCTTGCCAATCAAGTTTTTCGTTGATTGCAGACGTCAGTGTTTGCAGAGCGGATGCATGCAGAGAGTCTGAATCGACAACCGCATCTAACAGGCCAAGTTTTAGTGCTTCATCAGCACGGAGCGCTTTACCTTGTGTAATGATTTCCATCGCGTTATCAGCACCGATAACACGAGGTAGACGTACACAACCACCAAAGCCTGGCATGATGCCAAGTTTCGTTTCTGGTAGACCGATGCTGGTGGTTTTATCACCGATGCGCATGTCTGTTGCCAATACACACTCGCAGCCACCACCAAGAGCGTGGCCCTTGATGACTGAGATGGTTGGGACTGGAAGGTCTTCAAGTTTGTTGAAGATGCTGTTGGCGAATTGTAGCCACTGATCCAGTTCTTCATCAGTCTTAGCAAACAGGCCTAAGAATTCAGTAATGTCTGCACCTACAATGAACGCATCTTTATCTGAAGTCAGCATTACGCCTTTCAGACCTTGGTGTGCGATAAGTGCATCAAGGGCTTTGTCTAGTGACTCTAGTGTCGCTAAATCGAGTTTATTTACGGATTTTGGCGAGCAGAAACTCAGCTCTGCAATGCCATCCTGTATTTCCTTTACCTGTAGGGTTTCGGCTTGGTAAATCATTGTCTATCTCCATGACATACAATCTGGGATTGTCTGTATACCTATTAAAATGGTGCCCTTCCTCGTATAAATAGCTTCGGATAAATAGGTTTCGAGGAAGTGTTTTATTCTAATTCTGGCTTGACCATTGATGTTAGTTTTGATCGGTGGATGTTTAATTTCAATACATTTTTCAAACAAGTGTTTAACATTGTGCGCTGGGCCAGATCTTATGCGACTTGTAAATCGCACTCGTGGTAGACTTCAGGCAAAGAGACAAGTGACCTAATTCTATGAATGACCAGCCTTATTTGATTCCTGCACAACCGACTCAATTTGAAGAAGAGATCAAAAAGAGTGTGTTTATTACTTATCTTGCCCATACGCCAAGTGTCGATGCTGCGAAAGCATTTGTGGAGCAAGTAAAAACAAAACACGCGGATGCGAGGCATAATTGCTGGGGATTTGTCGCCGGAAGACCAGAAGACTCGATGAAGTGGGGCTTCAGTGACGATGGCGAACCGTCTGGAACGGCAGGCAAACCTATTCTCGCGCAGCTCTCTGGTTCAGGGGTTGGAGAAATAACGGCGGTTGTCACCCGTTACTCAGGCGGCATCAAATTAGGCACGGGTGGTTTAGTGAAGGCCTATGGTGGTGGTGTACAACAAGCACTCAGGCAGCTTCAAACTATTGAGAAAAAAATAACCACAAAGCTCAGACTAGCGTTAGACTATGGGTTTATGCCTATCGCACAGTCAATTATGCCTCAGTTTGGGGCGGTTGAAGTTGATGCTGAATACAGCGATCAGGTCGTGCTGGTGGTAGAAATTGAGCTTCGTGAAGTGAGCGGATTTACCCAAGCTATCATTAATAAAAGTGGGGCGAAGGCAATTGTTACCCCACTAGACGGAAAATAATGAAAAACAGTAAGCGACAGGGACAGCTTCGCTAGTCAATCAATCCATGCAATTTCGTTCAATTATTCGTATCGTCGGGCTATTGCTCGCGCTTTTTAGTGTCACAATGCTCGCGCCTGCGCTTGTCGCGCTGACTTACCGAGATGGCGCTGGTGTGCCTTTTGTCACGACCTTTTTTGTTCTGCTGTTTTGCGGGGCGGTGTGCTGGTTTCCGAACCGTAGGCATAAGCATGAGCTAAAAGCGCGTGACGGTTTCCTTATCGTAGTCTTATTCTGGACCGTATTGGGCAGTGCGGGCTCCATACCTTTTTTGATCGCTGATAATCCTAATATATCGGTAACGGACGCTTTTTTTGAGTCATTTTCCGCTTTGACGACCACCGGTGCGACGGTGATTGTTGGTCTGGATGAATTACCCAAAGCGATCTTGTTCTATCGTCAGCTACTCCAGTGGTTTGGTGGAATGGGGATCATCGTATTAGCGGTGGCCATTTTGCCTGTGTTAGGTATCGGTGGTATGCAGTTGTATCGTGCTGAAATCCCGGGGCCGGTAAAAGACACCAAAATGACGCCGCGAATTGCTGAGACAGCCAAAGCGCTTTGGTATATCTACTTGAGCCTGACGATTGCATGTGCGACAGCATTTTGGTTGGCAGGGATGACACCGTTTGACGCCATCAGCCATAGTTTCTCTACCATCGCGATTGGCGGTTTCTCAACGCATGACGCAAGCATGGGGTATTTCGACAGTTACGCAATCAACCTCATTACCGTCGTATTTCTCCTGATCTCAGCGTGTAACTTTACTTTGCACTTTGCGGCATTCTCGTCCGGCGGGGTACATCCTAAATACTACTGGAAAGATCCCGAGTTTCGCGCATTCATCTTTATACAGGTGATACTATTTGTTGTTTGCTTCTTATTACTACTGAAGCACCACTCATACACGTCCACGTACGATGCTTTCGACCAAGCGCTTTTCCAAACGGTCTCTATCTCAACCACGGCTGGTTTTACGACAACAGGCTTTGCGGATTGGCCATTGTTCTTACCCGTCTTGCTGCTGTTCTCATCTTTTATTGGTGGATGTGCTGGCTCGACAGGTGGTGGTATGAAAGTAATTCGCATATTGCTGCTTACCTTACAAGGTGCTCGTGAGCTGAAGCGTCTAGTTCACCCTCGCGCGGTCTACACCATTAAAGTTGGTGGTAGTGCGCTACCACAACGAGTCGTAGATGCCGTTTGGGGATTCTTCTCTGCGTATGCGTTGGTGTTTGTTGTGTGTATGTTGGGACTGATCGCGACCGGAATGGATGAACTGAGTGCATTCTCTGCCGTTGCCGCCACTTTGAATAACCTTGGTCCAGGCCTTGGAGAAGTGGCGCTTCATTTTGGTGATGTAAATGACAAAGCAAAATGGGTTCTGATCGTGTCCATGTTGTTTGGTCGTCTAGAAATCTTTACCTTACTCATTCTACTCACGCCAACGTTTTGGCGTAGCTAAGGGGATATCGTGGCAAAAGCATTGTTCTTATACTCTTCTCGTGAAGGGCAAACAAAAAAAATCTTCCACTATATAGATGAGAAGCTAACGGACTTCGATTGTGATTTAGTGGATCTACATAATGTAGACACTATTGATTTCGAACCCTATGACAAAGTGCTGGTTGGAGCTTCTATTCGTTATGGGCATTTGAATAAGAAGTTGTACCAATTTATTGAACGCCACCTTACCCAACTGGAAAAGCATAAAGTCGCTTTCTTCTGTGTGAACCTAACGGCACGTAAAGAAGGCCAAGGTAAAGATACGCCAGAAGGCAGTGCGTATATTCGTAAGTTCTTGATGAAATCACCTTGGAAACCAGAGTTAATAGGCGTGTTTGCTGGCGCCCTTTATTATCCGCGCTACGGATGGTTCGACAAAATGATGATTAAGTTCATCATGTCGATGACGGGTGGAGAAACGGATACAACGAAAGAGGTGGAATACACCAACTGGGAAAAAGTGACTCTTTTCACGGATAAATTCAAAGAACTGTAGAAATAACGTGCTCTTTTAAGTGTTTTTGATGCTATTTCATTCGAATGATAGAAAATTCAAAAAAAACCTCAAAAAGGGCTTGCCAATGTGATCGCAATCTCTATAATGCCA
>ERZ1673961.746-NODE-746-length-10859-cov-3.370418_pt1 | contig 10859 bp, 9 predicted proteins | sample MGYA00580189_ERZ1673961 | MGnify/ENA primary metagenome ERZ1673961 (study PRJEB41334, sample SAMN05608105) | rock metagenome | biome: terrestrial subsurface; feature: shale formation; material: shale | place: USA: Pennsylvania ... | reverse complement strand
GCTGCTGGGGGCCCAGGCACTGTCGCCGCTGGAGTTGGCCAGCATCTACCACACCATTGCCGCCAACGGTTTTCGCATGCCGTTGCGAGTCATCCGCCGGGTGACCGATGCCGAGGGTGAGGAACTGTCACGCTACTCCTTTACCCTCAAGCAGGAAGTAAGGCCCGAGGTGGTGCATCTGTTACAGTATGCGCTGCAGGAAGTGGGGCGCGAGGGAACGGCACGCAGTGCCTACTCGGTGTTGCCGCAGAACCTGAATCTGGCCGGTAAAACCGGCACCTCCAACGATCAGCGTGACAGCTGGTTTGCCGGTTTCACCGGTGATCGTCTGGCGGTGGTCTGGCTGGGGCGTGATGACAATTCACAGTTGCCGTTTACCGGCTCCGGTGGAGCGCTGCGGGTATGGACCGAGTTTATGCGCCGTGAGCAGCCCGAGCCTTTTATTGCGACGCGCCCGTCCGGCATCGAATATGTCTGGGTAGACGAAGCCACCGGTCTGCGCTCGGACGAGCGTTGTGAAGGTTCGCGCCAGCTGCCGTTTTTGGTCGGTACGGCCCCGGAGCAGAAGGTCGACTGCGGACTGGACACCCCGGTTCGACGCTCACTGGACTGGTTCCGCAACTGGTTTAACTGAATATGAATAGAAGGACGCTATGAAAAAGATTTATCTGATGGTGGGCGTGGCGTTACTGGTGACCGGCTGTGCCGGCCAGAACCCTTATGTCTACAAGGCCCCGGTTGAGGACCGCAGCGGTTCAGCCGCTCGAACCGAGGCACCGGGAGCGGTGGTGCCCGCTGAGCCCGCCCCCGGCGTCAAGGTGACACCGATCGGGGAGGCGCCGGTGATTCGCGCACAGCGTGAAGAGCAGGACCGGCCAGCGCCGGTACAGCAACCGGTCGCGCCGGTCATCAGTCAGGCGCAGAGTCCTGCGGTCATAGCGCTGCTGGAGACTGCTCGCCAGGATAGCAGCAGTGGTGACCTGCGCACTGCACAGAGCCGTCTGGAACGGGCACTGCGCATCGCGCCCCGTGATCCGGAGGTGTACATTCAGCTGGCCGATGTGCAGCGTCGACAGGGTCAGTTCCTGCAGGCTGAACAGGTAGCCTTGAAGGGTGTCAGCGTCGCTTCGGGACAGAACAGCACGCTGCGTCGACTGTGGAATCTGATTGCGGATATTCGCCAGGAAGGAGGCAATGCGGCGGGCGCCCGTGAGGCCCGCCAGAAGGCAGCGGCTTACTGAGCCGCTGTTGTCCTTGCGGTCTGTTGCAGCAAGGCACCACTGAGCAGCAGAAGACCGGCCGCCTGAGTCAGCTGGCGTAGGGTAGTCGAGAGCTCGGCGACCATCAGTTCGGCTCCGCTGATGCTGACCAGCAGCAGGGGAGCAGCCAATACACACAGCAGTCGTGGCAGCAGCCCCTGCAGCCGCCAGGCGGTAACCAGCAGGGCAGCCGTCAATGCGGCACTGAGCCAGAGCGTATAGTCCTCGCCCAGCCCCATGCGGCGGCAGAGTTCGAACAGCGCGAACAGTGCCAACAGCCAGCGCCCCCAGCCCGCCTTTGACCAATACCAGCCCATAGCCAGCGCCAGTGCGGCCGTTGCCAGCAGCGGCAGCCCGGCATAGAGCGCCAGGTTGTCCAGCAGACGCTGCAGGGTAGCGATATCCTGGCTGGTCGGCGTCAGTAACAGCTGGCCCATGGCGGCCAGGGCAACAAATACCAGGCTGAGGCTGCTGACCTGCAGCTGTGACCGGGGCGCCTCTTGCAGCTGCTCGCTGCGCCGAAACAGCAGGACGGCACCGCTCAGTGCCGCCAGCAACAGAAGGCTGTTACCCAGCATCGGCAATCAGCTCGCCAGCTGGGCGAATACACGATCCGCCGCCGCCAGGGTGGCGTCCAGTTCCGCTTCGGTGTGGGCGTTGGATACGAAGCCCGCCTCGAACGCCGAGGGCGCCAGATAGATGCCCTCGTCCAGCATGCCGTGGAAGAATTTGCTGAACATTGCGGTATCACAGGCCGTGGCTTCGGCGAAGCTGCTGACCACGTCCTGATCGGTGAAGAACAGGCCGAACATGCCTCCGGCACAGCTGGTGGTGAAGGGGATGCCGTGACGCGCCGCCATGGCTTCCAGCCCCTGAGTCAGGTACTCGGTCTTGGCGCTGAGTGCTTCATGAATGCCGTCCTGCTGCAGTGCCTTGAGCATGGTCAGGCCTGCCGCCATCGCCAGCGGGTTGCCGGACAGAGTACCGGCCTGGTACACCGGACCCAGGGGGGCGATATGCTCCATGATTTCACGCTTGCCGCCGAAGGCTCCCACCGGCAGACCACCGCCGATCACCTTGCCCAGCGTGGTCAGATCCGGCTTGACGTTGAAATATGCCTGAGCACCGCCCAGTGCAACACGGAAGCCGGTCATGACTTCGTCAAAGATCAGCACGCTGCCATACTGGTCACAGACGTCGCGCAGACCCTCCAGGAACCCCTCTTTCGGCAGGATGCAGTTCATGTTGCCGGCCACCGGCTCAACGATAATGCAGGCGACCTGGTCGCCGATTTCGGCAAAGGCTTCACGTACATTGTCGATATCGTTGTAGTTCAGGGTGATGGTGTGCTCGGCCAGTGCCGCAGGTACGCCCGGTGAGTTGGGTTCGCCCAGCGTCAGCGCACCCGAACCTGCCTTCACCAGCAGTGAGTCGGAGTGGCCGTGGTAGCAGCCCTCGAACTTGACGATTTTGTCACGACCGGTAAAACCGCGGGCCAGACGGATGGCGCTCATGGTGGCCTCGGTACCTGAGCTGACCATGCGCACCATCTCCATGGAGGGCACCAGTTCGCAGACCAGGTCGGCCATTTCGGTTTCGATGGCGGTCGGCGCACCGAAGCCCAGACCGTTGTCCAGCGCCTTGCGTACCGCCTCGATTACCGGCGGATAGGAATGGCCCAGCAGCATGGGACCCCAGGAACCGACATAGTCGATGTAGCGCTGATCATCTTCATCGAACAGGAAGGGGCCTTCGCCACGCTTGAAGAACACCGGCGTGCCACCCACGCCCTTGAAGGCGCGTACCGGTGAGTTGACGCCGCCCGGGATGTGGGCCTGAGCGGCCTGGAACAGGGATTCTGAACGTGACATGGAATCTTCCTTTAGCTTGAAAACAATTAACGTGAAAACCCGTTACTAATAATGGTTAGCGTAATAACGTTTTGCGTAACAACAATGGGTTACGCAAGTTGAAACTGCCGTGCGAAGCACTCGGCCTGTTGGCGGATATCGTCGGCGGCAAAGAGTGCATGTACGACGGCGACCAGGTCGGCACCGGCGGCGACAACTGAGGCCGCATTATCCACGCTGATTCCTCCGATCGCCACCACGGGAACATCCAGTTGCGCCTTTGCCTCCTGCAACAGGCTCAAGGGTGCCAGACTGGCGCCGGGCTTGGTCCGTGACGGGAAAAAAGCACCAAAGGCGACATGGTCAGCGCCCTGTTGTACGGCCTGCAGGGCCAACTCGATTCGATTATGACAGGTCTGGCCGATCAGGGCTCGGGCGCCGAGATGGTCGCGTGCGGCGGCTACGCTGCCGTCCTGTTGGCCCAGGTGGACGCCATCAGCACCGCTGGCATGGGCCAGTTCGACATCATCATTGATCAGCAACGGGCAGTCATATGCACGGCAGAGGTCGAGCAGCGCCTGGGCCTGGCGCAGGCGGCGCTCACCGTCACTGGATTTGTCGCGGTACTGCAGCAGGCGCATGCCGCCTTTGAGGGCCGCTTCTACCTGTTCCAGCATGGCCTGGTCGGTCGGCATGAGAGTGGCATCGGTCAGGCCATAAAGGCCGTGAAGTCGTGTCATGACAGGGTCTGTTTCCGGTTGTAGTACTCTTCGATCTGCTGGCGGCTGATCAGTCCCAGGGGCTCGTCGCGGTTGCTGACCACCAGCAGGTAGTTGAGCTGCTTCTGCTGCATCTGATCGAGCGCTTCTTTCAGAGTGGCGCGATAGAGCAAAGGTTCAATATCGGCGCGCTGGGCCGGCAAGCTGAGCAGGTCGATGGGGGTGTTCTCATCACTTTCCTCCGCCAGGGTGTCCATATGCTGGCGCAGGTCTGCCGGAGGCATGAGTACGGGGCGCGAGTCGGTATTCACCAGCAGCCAGTGCGGCTTGTCGGCCAGCAGCCGGCGTGCTTCGGCCAGTGTCAGCTGAGCAGGGGTCTGCCTGAAGTCTCGCTGCATCAGACTGCCGACGGCGGCCCGAGACAGAATTTGGGCCAGGGGTGCCTGGCGCAGGTCCAGCCCCTGACGCTGCAGAGATGCATGGAAAATCGACGGCAGACCAAAGCCGAAGCGAGTGGTCAGGTTGGCGACCAGAATGGCCAGCATGCCGGGCAGGATAATGCCGGTATTCTGGGTAAACTCCAGCATGGCGAGCAGGGCCGCCAGGGGGGCATTCAGCAGGGCGGCCATCATTGCGCCCATCCCCAGCATGGCATAAAGGCCGGTGTGGGCCGTGCCGGTAATGACCGCGCCGAGTGTGCCCAGCAGGGCACCGACAACGGCACCGATAAACAGAGTGGGGCCGATCAGCCCCGCCGGAATGCCCAGACCGATCACCACCGGGGTCAGCAGGCACTTTGCCAGCAGCAATCCGGCCAGAAAGAGTACCGGCTCGGTATGGTTGAACAGCGATTCTATGGTGTCGTAGCCGCCACCCATCACTTCGGGCCACTGCAGCGCGACGACTCCGGTGAGCAGGCCTGCCAGCAGAAAGCGGATCGGGAAGGGCCAGTGCTTGAGTCTGAAGGTCTGCATCTGCAGCAGATGAAAACCGGTCGCCAGAAGACCACAAAGCAGTCCCAACAGCGCGATCAGGGGCAGCTGGGTCAGCTCGTCGATGGTCAGACTGGGTGCGGTAAATACCAGTGCTTCGCCTACCAGCGCGCGGGTGACGATATCAGCGACCAGCGCAGCGACCATGACCGGCAGAAAGCCGATCAGGGTGTATTCCAGCAGTACCACCTCCATGGAGAAAATCACTGCCGCCAGAGGCGTATTGAAGATGGCGGCAATGCCGGCCGCAGCGCCACAGCCGACCAGGATGCGCATGGAGTTGTTGGGCAGGGAGAGCCGCTGCCCCAGTTGGCTGCCGGCCGCAGCACCCATGTGCACGGCCGGGCCTTCTCGGCCTACGGAATGACCGCTGGCCAGAGCGATCAGAGCGGCCAGTGCCTGAATGCAGAGGTTGAACAGCGGCAGCCGTCCTTCGTAGTTGGTCAGACGCTCGAGCATGTGCACGATGCCGACGGTGCGTGCATGAGCCGGGACGGCGGCGAACAGCAGGATCAACAGCAGACTGCCACCGATGGGGAACAGCAGACGATGGAGGTCGTCCAGATCTTCAAAGCGCTCGGCCCCTGCGGGCAACATCCAGGCTTGCAGCAGTGTGTCAGCAGACCGAAACAGACTGATCAGACCGCCGGCAGCCAGGCCCGCGAGTACGCCCAGTACCACCAGCTGTGGCAGTGCATCGGCGTGCGCCAGACGTTGGCGAAAATGTTCCAGTGAGAGCGGTCGGTGTGGCATGATGGCGAATTCAGGGGATCATGGTCATCTGCTGAGCAGCTAGGTAGTATACCCTAACAGTTTTTACGCACTGATGAGAGGTTGATGTGGTTAAGGTAGGTATCGTCGGCGGCACCGGCTACACCGGTGTAGAGTTGTTGCGTCTTCTGGCAAACCATCCGCAGGCACAGGTGGAGGTGATCACTTCCCGTTCCGAGGAGGGTATACAGGTCGCAGACATGTTCCCCAACCTGCGTGGCCACTACGACCTCGCATTCACCGTGCCTGATGTGGACCGTCTGGCAGCCTGTGACGTGGTGTTTTTCGCCACTCCGCACGGTGTGGCCATGAGCATGGCGCCTGAGCTGGTCGATCGTGGCGTGCGCATCATCGACCTGGGCGCCGATTTCCGCATCAAGGATATCGAGCTTTGGGAAAAATGGTACAACCTGAAGCATACCTGCCCGGAGCTGGTACAGAAGGCGGTCTATGGCTTGCCGGAAGTCAACCGTGATGCCATCCGTGAAGGCCAGCTGATCGGCTGCGCCGGCTGCTATCCGACAGCGGTTCAGTTGGGCTTCCGTCCTTTGCTGGAGAAGGGGCTGGTCGATCACCGTCGCCTGATCGCCGACTGCAAGTCCGGTGTCACCGGTGCCGGTCGCGGCGCCAATGTGGCCATGCTGCAGGCGGAGTCCAGCGAAAGCGTCAAGGCCTACGGTGTGCCGGGTCATCGCCACCTGCCGGAGATCAAACAGGGCTTGAGCGGCATGGCCGGTCGTCCCGTGGGGTTGACCTTTGCTCCGCACCTGATGCCGATGATCCGCGGTATCCATGCCACCCTGTACTCGGTACTCAAGGATCCAGTCGGCCCGGATCTGCAGACGCTGTTCGAGGAGTTCTACCGCGACGAGCCGTTTGTCGACGTGATGCCGGCCGGCTCGCATCCGGAAACCCGCAGCGTCAAGGGCTCCAACATGTGCCGCATCAGTGTGCATCAACCGCAGGGCGAGGATACGGTCGTTGTGCTTTCGACCATCGACAACCTGGTCAAGGGTGCGTCCGGTCAGGCGGTACAGGTAATGAACATCATGTTTGATCTGCCGGAAACGGCAGGCCTTGAGCAGGTTGCACTCATGCCCTGAGCGGCCAATACTTGACTGTTTTAGTCGGTTTAGGCAGAATGCGCTCTATATAAGAGGGTCTGGTGTAACTATGAGTGATACTGCACAAGCGGCCGATCTGGTATTTACCGATGCGGCAGCCAACAAAGTCAAATCACTGCTGGAAGAAGAGCAGAACGATAAGCTGAAACTGCGGGTGTACATCACCGGCGGTGGCTGTGCGGGCTTCTCTTACGGTTTCACGTTCGATGAAAACATGGCGGACGATGATGCAGTAGTTGAGCGTGACGGCGTGATGCTGGTGGTTGATCCCATGAGCTACCAGTATCTGGCCGGTTCTGAAGTGGATTACAGGGAAGGTCTGCAGGGCTCCCAGTTTGTGATCAACAACCCCAATGCCACTACAACCTGTGGCTGTGGTTCATCGTTCTCGATCTGAGGCCGTACCCCCTCCTGCGTGAAAACGCCGGCTTGATGCCGGCGTTTTCGTTTCCGTTGCGCCTGTTTCAGGCCGGATAAATGGCACCCAGAATGCGTTCACCTCGGGCACCGGTAACAGCCGCCAGGCTCGATGTCTGCCGGTTCAGCGTACGCATGGCAAACCAGGCGAAGGCCACCGCTTCGACCCAGTCGGGTGGCAGGCCCAAAGCATCAGTGGTATGGAGTGTGGCATCCGGCAGGTGATGGCGCAGGCGCTGCTGCAACGTCCGGTTGTGGCTGCCGCCGCCACAGAGAAACAGCTGCGGCTGGTGCAGTCGATGCCGGGTAATGGCCTGTGCCAGTGATGCGGCGGTCAGCTCCAAAAGGCTGGCCTGAACGTCTTCGGCCATCGGGCGGGACGGCAGTTGCTCCAGAAGAGCGTTGAGCCAGGGCAGGTCGAACTGCTCGCGGCCGGTACTTTTTGGCGGCTGGCGCTGAAAATAGGGGTGGCTCAGCAGCTGTTTCAGCAGCATCGGGTGCATTTGGCCGCTGGCGGCCCAATCACCGTTCTGGTCGTAATCCTTTCCCTGTTGCAGTCGAATCCAGCTGTCCATGAGTACGTTGCCGGGCCCGGTGTCATATCCCAGTACAGGCAGAGTCGGGTCCGCAGGCAGTAGCGTGATGTTGGCCATGCCGCCAAGATTGATCACCACACGGTCCTGTCCGGGCTGGCCGAACAGCGCCTGGTGGAATGCCGGTACCAGCGGTGCGCCCTGGCCCCCGGCGGCCAGATCGCGGCGGCGAAAATCGGCCACTGTGGTGATGCCGGTATGTTCGGCAATGGTGGCCGGGTCACCGATTTGCAGGCTGAAACGGTGCTCTGGGCGATGGCGAATGGTCTGGCCATGACTGCCAATGGCGGCAATCTGTTGTGCCTCGAAGTCGCTGTCGGCGAGCAGTGCCTGCACGGCGTCGGCAAACAGTCTCCCCAGTGCAATATCCAGTATGCCAAGTTGATCAATCTCGTCCGGACCGCTGTGGTTCAGCGTCAGAATCTGCTGGCGCAGATCGGCCGGTAGCGGGTGAGAGTAACTGGCATGCAGTTTGAAATCCGGATCGAAACTGACGATCACGGCATCAACGCTGTCCAGGCTGGTGCCGGACATCAAGCCAATATAGTACTCGCAACTCATTGCCCTGAACCCTCGCTCAGTGCCAGTTGAGTATTAGCATGTTGATTGAGTGCACTCAGCAGTCGTTGTGACTCGGCCTGGAAGGCAGGACGCTCTCGCTCAGCGATGGGGTCGGCGGCAGGCAGAGCAACCGTCAGCGGATTCTTGTGTACCTCGTTGACGCGAAACTCGTAGTGCAGGTGCGGACCGGTGGCAAGGCCTGAGGCGCCGACGTAGCCGATGATCTGGCCCTGTTTGACCCGGGAACCATTGCTCAAGCCCTTCTGATAGCGGCTCATGTGTGCATACAGCGTGGTGATATTGCTACCGTGCTGCAGGATGACGGTGCGCCCGTAGCCACCCTTGGTACCGCGCCAGATGATCTTGCCGTCGCCTGCAGCCTTGATCGGTGTGCCTGTGGCTGCAGCATAGTCAACCCCGCGATGGGGGCGCTTTTTGCCCAGTACCGGATGAAAGCGTTCCGGTTTGAAGCGGGAGCTGATACGGCTGAAGTCGACTGGGGAGCGCAGAAAAGCCTTGCGCATACTGCGGCCATCGGGGGCAAAATACTGGCTGTTGCCCTCGCTGTCGGTGAAGCGCACGGCCGCGAACGTCTTGCCCTGGTTGATGAACTCGGCTGCCAGAATACGGCTTTGATCGATGGCTTCGCCGTCCAGATAATCCTGCTCATACAGTACGCGGAAGTGATCGCCTTCACGGATATCCAGTGCAAAATCGATATCCCAACCGAAGATTTCAGCCAGTTGCATGATGGTCCTGTTGGACAGGCCTGCATCGGCGGCATCCAGAAACAGCGAGCGGGTTATGGTGCCTGCGGCGTAGAGTGTGCGGGGTTCCGGGGTGCGCTCCAGTTTTCGTACCTGATAGCCACTTTCGGTCAATTCCAGCAGAGTGCTGTTCAATTGGTCCTGGACGTGGCGCAGCTTGCGCAGCAGACCGTCTTCAATCAGAAATGCCAGTGTCTGTCCCGGGCGCAAACGCTGCAGCGCATCGCTGCCGCTGACCGCCTGTGATATGCGATAAACGTCGCGGGGGCCAAGACCGGCGCGCTTGAACAGGGTGGTCAAGTTGTCACCGCTTTTGACAGGATACTCGACCCAGTTCTCGATTCTGGCAGGCACCGGCTTCAGCTCGACCGCTTGTTGTGATGGCTCTGGCAACAGTTCTGCCATGTCAGGTTTGGTGTCCGGTGAGTGTGCAGGTGTTGTGGTTGCAGTCGTAGCGGATTCCTCAGGCACGGGCATGGGCACGGGCACGGGCACGGGCAAAGTAGTTGAGTCAGCCGGCCAGAGTATGAAAATGGCAACCAGCGTGGTCAGCATGGCCGCAGCCATAATAAGGTGAAGCCTGGGTAGACGGCGTAAAAACAATAACGGTGTCACGGGTGATACCTATGGCAGCAAGTGAAGAGATCAATCGACAGCCCAGTATAACGAAAATTCCATTTGTCAGGCGCGGGTATCCGTCAGCGCGAGGTTTGTTCAGTTTCCAGCGAAGGTTTAGAATGCTGCGTCTGCTTACTTAACTTCAATAGAGAGATACCGGCGGTATGAACGCAAACAGTTTGATCGATGATCTTAAGGCCCGTGGTCTCATCGCACAGATGACCAATGAAGAGGAACTGGTTGAGCACCTGGCTCAGGGACCGGTGACTCTTTATTGTGGCTTCGATCCGACTGCTGACAGTCTGCACCTTGGCCACCTGGTACCTCTGTTGATGCTGAAGCGCTTTCAGGATGCCGGTCACCGCCCCATTGCTTTGGTGGGTGGTGCCACGGGGCTGATCGGTGACCCCAGCTTCAAGGATCAGGAACGCCAGCTGAACTCCGAAGAAGTGGTGCAGCAGTGGAGTGAGTGCCTGAAGGCGCAGATCAGTCGTTTCATCGAATTTGACGGTGAAAAGGGCGCTATTCTGGCCAATAATTATGACTGGACTGCCGGGGTCGACGTGCTGAGCTTCCTGCGAGACATAGGCAAGCACTTTACGGTTAACAAGATGATCGCCAAGGAGTCGGTCAAGCAACGCATCGAGCGCGAAGGTTCAGGCCTCTCCTTTACCGAGTTCACCTATCAGATCCTGCAGTCCTACGACTTCCAGCAGCTGAACAGCAAGTTTGGCTGCACCATGCAGATTGGTGGTTCCGATCAGTGGGGTAACATTGTCGGTGGTATTGAACTGACGCGTCGTGTCAACGGAGCGTCAACGCATGCGCTGACCCTGCCGCTGATTACCAAATCCGACGGTACCAAGTTCGGCAAGACTGAAGGGGGTGCGGTATGGCTTGATGCCAAGAAGACGTCACCTTATGCCTTCTACCAGTTCTGGCTGCAGACGCCTGATGCGGATGTATACCGTTTCATGAAGTTTTTCACTTTCCTGCCGGTCAGCGAGATTGACGCCATTGAAGCGGCCGATCGTGATCGTGCAGGCCGCCCAGAAGCACAGCGTATTCTGGCAGAACAGATGACGGCGCTGGTACACGGCGAGGAAGCTCTGCAGGCAGTGCAGCGTATCACTGAAGCGCTGTTCTCCGGTGACCTGTCCGAGCTGAGCCTGGAGGATTATGCCCAGC
>ERZ1673961.745-NODE-745-length-10866-cov-309.303580_pt1 | contig 10866 bp, 10 predicted proteins | sample MGYA00580189_ERZ1673961 | MGnify/ENA primary metagenome ERZ1673961 (study PRJEB41334, sample SAMN05608105) | rock metagenome | biome: terrestrial subsurface; feature: shale formation; material: shale | place: USA: Pennsylvania ... | reverse complement strand
AAAGAGTTACAATGACAAAAGAAAAATTTAAAATAGAAATAGATACTTTAAAGAAGTTTTTTGAACTTTATTGTAAAAATAAACATCAAGATATAAACTCTTTTACAAAAAATTTAGTTTATAAAGATGAAAATTTTAAAATAGATTTGCATTTATGCAACAAGTGCAAAGAAGATATTGAATACTGTTTTCAAAGATTGCTAGAATGCCCACATGAAATAAAGCCAAGATGTAGAAAGTGTCCAAATCCTTGCTATGAAAAACCTCAATGGAAGAAAACTGCTAAAATAATGAAATACAGTGGAGTTAGATTAGGCTTTAACTCTATAAAATCAAAGTTAAAAAAAATGCTCAAGTAAAGAAAATCTTTACTTGAGCTACTCAAAAAATAGGTGCTATTACTTATATATTATTTAATTTCAATAGTTTTTTTATGTTTATCTTCTGCTAATTTTGGAACTATTACTTCTAAAACTCCATCATTATAATTAGCATCAATATTCTCTTTATCTGCATTTTCTGGCAGAGTAAAGCTTCTTGTAAATTTACCAAAAGATGTCTCTACTTTATAGTAGTCTTCTTCTTTAATTTCTTCTTTTGTTTTTCTCTCACCTGAAATAGTTACAACATCTTTATTTATATCTACTTTAATATTCTCTTTTTTAACTCCAGGTAAATCAACATCTATATGGTAAGCAAACTCACCTTCTCTTGTATTTACCATAGGAACAAATCCACTTACACCTTCTTTTTGTGTTGGACTATAAAATCTTTTTTCAAATTCTGCAATATCTTTAAATGGGTCAAATCTTGTAAGTAACATTTTAAACTCCTTTTTAAAAATGATATTCTTGATATCTTTCCTATCAAGTTATTGAAATTATATCAAATATTTTTAGCACTTGTCAAGAGTTAGTGCTAATATTTTATATTTTTTTAGCACTTTTTTTATACAAGTGCTAAAATAGATATAAAAAAAGGGAAAGAGCAAAACTCTTTCCCTAAATTTGATATTCTAATTATTTTTAATCAGCAAATTTAACTTTTTTTGCATTTCTTTTTCTAACTGTTGGATCTAAATCTCTTTTTCTTATTCTAATAGATTTTGGAGTAACCTCAACAAGCTCATCATCTTCAATCCACTCTAATGCATTTTCTAATGTTAAAGCTCTTGGTGGAACAAGTTTAATAGCATCATCACTTCCACTTGCTCTTACATTTGTAAGTGCTTTTCCTTTGATTGGATTAACATCTAAATCGTTTGATTTTGCGTGCTCTCCTACTACTATTCCAATATAAACTTTATCTTGAGGTTTAATAAACATAACCCCTCTATCTTGTAAGTTAAAAATAGAATAACCTAAAGCTTCACCATTCTCCATTGAAACTAATGCACCATGTTTTCTAGATTCAACCATACCTGAATGTGGTCTAAAATCTAAAAATGAGTGATTCATAACACCCTCACCTTTAGTATCAGTTAAAAACTCAGTTCTAATTCCAATAAGTCCACGCGCTGGGATTTCAAACTCTAATCTTGTAGAACCTGTACCCATTGGTACCATATTTGTCATATTAGCTTTTCTTTTACCTAATTTTTCAATAATAGTCCCAGTATAATCATTTGGTGTATCAATTACTAAATGCTCAAATGGCTCTAATACTACACCATTTTCTTCTTTTGTAATAACTTCTGGTCTTCCAATAGAAAATTCAAAACCTTCTCTTCTCATATTTTCAGCCAAAATTGTTATTTGAAGTTCACCTCTACCATTAACTTTAAATTTACCCTCACCTGTTTGCTCATAATTCATAGCAATATTTGTATTCATTTCAGAATCAAGTCTTTCTTGGATTTTATTTGAAGTTACATATTTACCCTCAGTACCTGCTAATGGTGAGTCATTTACTGCAAATGTAACTGAAAGAGTTGGTTCTTCAATATGCATAGGATCTAATGGCATTGGATTAGCTGGATCACACAATGAATCTCCAACATCAATAGTTTCAAATCCTGCAACTGCAACAATATCACCTGCACCTGCTTGTTTTACTTCAACTCTATCTAAACCTTTAAATCCAATAAGCTTAGTTACTCTACCTTTAACTTTCTCTCCATCAGCTTTGCATAAAAGAACAGTTTCACCTTGAGTAATAGTACCATTAAAAATTCTTGCAATACCAATTTTCCCAATAAAGTTATCATAATCAAGTGTAAATACTTGAAGTTGAAGTCCATTTTCTTCACTTCCTTTTGGTTTTGGAACTTCATTTAAAATAGTTTCAAATAAAGGAGTTAAAGATTTTTTCTCATCTTCTAATTCATGCATAGCATAACCATCTCTAGCTGCTGCGTAAATTACTGGAAATTCAAGTTGTTCTTCAGTTGCATCCATTTGTGCAAACAGGTCAAATACTTCATCAACAACTCTATCAGGTTCACCAGCTGGTTTATCAATTTTGTTTACAACAACAATTGGTCTATGTCCTAATTCAAGAGTTTTTTTAACAACAAATTTTGTTTGAGGCATAACTCCCTCTTGTGCATCTACTAGAAGTAATACAGAGTCAACCATTTTTAAAACCCTCTCTACTTCTCCACCAAAATCAGCATGTCCTGGAGTATCAATAATATTAATTCTTACACCCTCATAATCAATAGCAGTGTTCTTAGAAAGAATAGTAATTCCTCTTTCTTTCTCAATATCATTGTTATCCATTACTCTTTCATCTACTTCTTGGTGTGCAGAAAAAGTCCCAGATTGTTTTAATAGTTCATCTACTAGTGTAGTTTTACCATGGTCAACGTGTGCAATAACTGCAATGTTTCTAATATCTCTCATTTATTCTCTTTAAAGTTAATTTTCCGCGATTATACTAAAAACCAACTTAAATTAAGCTCTTTTTCATAAATTACTTTTAGATGAATAAAAATTCATATTTAATTCATAAACTATTCATTAGTACTTGGTAAATTTTCATAAATAATAAAAAAAGGAAAAAAATGGCATACGCTTTTAAAGCAATAAAAGCAAATAGATTAAAAACATCACTTATAATCTTAAGTTTAGTTTTTTCTATTAGTTCAATTTTCTTAATCACTTCAATATCAAATGGGATAGTTTCTATGTACTCTTCAATGTTAAAAAGTGATGGGGATATCATAATTACTCAAAAAAATATTTCAGATACATTTTTTTCGAATGTTAATATAAATCTAATTAAGAGAATTAAGACATTAAATGAAGTTACAAAAACATCTGCAATTATTGTTGCAGCTTCGATAGTAGGAGACTTACCAATTGTTGCTGTTTATGGAGTTAGTAAAAATAGATTTGAAAACTACAAATTAATCAAAGGTTCATATCCAAAACAAAACGAAGTGCTTTTAGGAAAATCAATCTATGAAAATCTAAAAAACAAAAATGAAGTTTTAATTTCAAATAACAAATACAAAGTCTCTGGTGTATTTCAAAGTGATATAGGTTTTGAAAATGGTGGTGTTGTACTAAATATTAGTGATGCAAGTATCATTTTTAACAAAAGTGCTTCAATGATTATGGTAAATAGCAAAATAGACACAGACATAGAAAAGCTAATATCCAAAATAAATCTTTTAGATAAAAATATTGAAGCAAAGTCTACAAATAGCTTTGTGGATAACTACAACCAATTTGAGATAATAAAAACCTCATCAAATGTGATTTCATTTATCTCTTTTTGTATGGGACTTTTAACTATTGCTTCAATTTTAAGTATCACAATTAATCAAAGAAAAAGTGAATTTGGAATTAAAAGAGCTCTTGGTATTTCTATGAATAAGATAGTTTTACAAATTATTAATGAATCTCTTATTTTAGGAGTTTTTAGCTTTATTATTGCTCTTGGTATCTCAAGTTTGGTTTTATATTTTATTAAAAATAGTTCTTTTTTACATGGTTATGTAAATGGTGAAATTAGTTTTGAAATAGCTATTTTTATTCTTTTTACAACTTTAGCTATCTCTATTTTAGGCTCAATTATTCCTGCACTAAATGCTTCAAAAACTGATCCAATGGTTTTAATACAAGGAGATAGAATATGATTACTTTAAAAAACATCTGCAAAAACTATGATAAAGAAGTAGTTTTAAAAAATATAAACCTAAATATAAAAAAAGGTTCTTTTACAGCACTTGTAGGAGAAAGTGGTAGTGGGAAAACAACTCTTCTGTCTATTTTATCCACTCTTCTAAAAGCAAATAGTGGCGAAATTATCTTTGAGAATCAAAACTACAATAGCATTAAAAATATAGATAAATTTAGGCAAAAAAATATTGGCTTTGTTTTTCAATTTCACTATTTAATAAACTATTTAAGTGTAAAAGAGAATATACTTCTTGCAAACGAAAAAGCAAGTCTTGAAGAGATAAATAACTTACTTTCACTTTTAGATATCTCAAAACTCACTAATTCTTACCCAAATGAAATATCAGGAGGCCAAAGACAAAGAGTTGCAATAGCAAGAGCTTTAATAAATAACCCTCGTGTTGTTTTTGCAGATGAACCAACAGGAAATTTAGACTCTAAAAACTCATTAAATGTATTTAATATATTTAAAAAACTATCAAAAGAAGGGGTAACTATTATAGTGGCTACTCATGATAAAAGCTTAGCAAAACTTGCTGATAATGTAGTGGAGGTAAAAGATGGACAACTTTAATATTTTTATTGAAAAACAGTTTAGAATATCTTTAGTTTTTTTCTTTTTAGGTCTATTTTTTGGTATTTTATACTCTGTAAATTTACTTGGTGTTTTTATTGATTCAGCAACATTAAACCCAGTAAATATAAGAAGCTTACATATTTCTCTTATGCTTTATGGTTTTATTCCACTTATGCTTTCATATTTGCCTTTTTTACTTATAAACAAAGAAGTGGGCTTTTGTAAAGATGGGCTTTTTTACTTAAATTTATATACTATCTTTTGGTATATCTTTTTAATATTTATGATTTCTTCACTACTTTTTGGGAATACAAGGGGTTTAGCTTTTTATGATTTTCCCTATGAGTTAAACTTTATTCTAAGTCTTGCTGGAGTTTTTTATATTGTTGCTCTGTACAAATTCATTAAGCAATATGATATTAAACCTTTATGGGTTAAAGTCTCTTTATATATTGTAGTTGCAGCTCCCCTTGCACTTTTAGTTCTTATGAATCCTACAATTGGGCAAGTAGAAAAAACTATTTCTGGACCTCATGGAGATAATACACTAGGGATGAGCTTTGCTCTAATTCCTATTTATTATTTAATCATCAAACTTCTAAGTCAAAATGAGTTTAAAGCTAGATGGAATATTTTTTGGATTACTCCTTTATTTTTTTATATTATCTCAGTTCTTTATAGAAGTTTTATAGGAGAGCTAACTTATAACCAAGAGTGGTTTTTCCAATATCTTACACTATTTTATATACCTTTATTATATAGATGGTATAAAGATGCAAAGATAGAGAAATTTGCAAAACTTGCACTTCTTATTTCTATCGCTTCATTTCTTTTTGTGGATATTGAAGGAAATATTTTGTTTATTCCCCAATTTAGATGGTTATTTCATAGAAATGATTTAATAGTAGCTCATGCTCATGTTGCTATGGGAATTTCTGTTTTTTTTATGGTTATCTCAATGTTTGTTTCGCATATAAAAGAGCTTCAAACACTGAAATTTTATAGCTTTTATCTTTTTGGTATTATAGGAATATTTACTGTTTTATCTCTTAGTGGATTTGTTCAAGCAGGAGTTTTAAAAGCATCTATTTATAACTTTTGGATTGCAAGAACCATCTTTGGTATTTTTGCTTTTTTTTCACTTCTTGCTTTTTTAAATATAAAATATCAATTTACAAACTTACAAAAGTATAACCTTTTTGGATTTTTAAGTGATGGTTTAGGAGGAGTGTTTTTAATTCTTCTTGCAAGTTTTATATATCCTAGTTTAAATTTTAATTTTGAAGGCAAATACGAATATATAGTTTTTGCTTTTGTAAGTACAACAGGACTTATTCATTTTTTAGCTTTAAAGTATAAAGAGTATGAATCAATACTTACAAAACTAACTGTTTTCATTAGAGTTTTTATTAGCTCATTATTTTTCTCACTTTATACAGCAGGAACTTTAGAAATTATTGCACTATTTATATCAGCTTTTGATATTTCAATGGTGCTTTTTTATCTACTTTATTTTTACAAAAAGGAGCAATTATGCAAAAACTAGCCCTAGTCTTTTTCATAGCTTTTGAGTTATGTTACTATTTACTTATCGCACAAACTGGTATTGTTGAACACTTTTCTTCAAATATATTTGTTATAGCTCCACTTCCTATTGGAGGTGTTATTGGTTCTGTTTTAGCTTATTATATTAAAATAACAAATCAAAATAAGATATTTTCATTTTTACTTATTCAATTAGCTGTTAGCTTTTTCTATCCAAATCTAAATGGCATACTTTTGTTTATACTTGGAGTTAGCGTAGGAGCTTTAGCACCATTACTTATAAATGAGCTAAAAAAAGCTTCAAGTTTACAATTAGGATTAGCCCTTGGTATCTCATATACTGTAGGAACATTTATGTTTACTTATGATGCTTCAAAAAGAGGTTCTATTGCAATTGTTTTTACAATAATTACTATTATAGCTTCACTATTTTTAAATCAAAAAGAGAATAAAGATTTAACAAGTAATAACTATTCATACTCACTATTTGTGATGGTTTTATGGATTTTCCTTGATTCAACTTTGTTTGAAACACTTTCTAGGGATTTAAGTACTTCTATTTGGAGAGATGGTTTTACCCTAGAGATAATTATTTTTCATCTAATTGGAGTAGTAAGTGCTTTTTATATAAAGATAGAGAAAACACAAAAAGAGCTTTTAATTTTAACTCTTTTTGCACTTTCATATCTATTTTATTTCTTACATGAAGCTTTTATTTTATCACTTGTTTATCCTTTTGTAATCTCTTTTTACAATGTAGTAATACTTCAAACTATCGTAAAAAAAGATTTAAAAATATTAGGTATTTATATGGTATTTATTGGATGGGCTGCATCAGGAGCTGGATTATTTGTAGCTTTAGAAAATTTAACATATTTTGTTCCAGTTATATTTTTAGTTTGCTTAATCAGAATTTTAATAACACAACAATCACAAAAAAAGGAGTTACCATGGCTAAATTAGTATTTACATTAATATTTGCAGCACTTTTAAGTTCTGCAAATGCTCAAAATCTACAATTTGTAGAGGGAGAGATAAAAGCACATACAGAGGTTTTTGGAGATAAAAACATCAATCCATCTACAAAAGATATTATTTCACATCTTACAATGAATAAAAAGTTAAGTTCATTAAAAGGAACTATCTCATTAACAATTTTTTCACTTCATAGTGACGATGAAAAAAGAGATTTAAATATGTATGAAACACTACATTCAGAAACTTTCCCTCAAATATCATTTAAACTTGATTCTATAGAAAAACTTGACAATAATTTTTTAATCAAAGGTTTTCTTACTTTAAATGGTATAGAAAAAGAAGTTAGCTCTCTTACACAAATAAAAGAGGAAAATAACCACTTAGTTTTAGATGGAAAATTTTCTATTAACTTAACATCATTTAATCTTGAGCCACCAACAATGCTTTTTCTAACAGTTAGAGATCAAATAGATATTTCATATCATTTAGATTATATAAAAGGATAAATTTATGAAAAAAATTATTCTACTTCTTTCTTTAGTACTTTATGCTTTTTCACAAGAATTACTTGTAAATGAAAAAATATCTAATTTCTCTTTGACTAATCAATTTGATGAGAAAAAGACAATTGATGAAAAGGTACAAATAATAATTGTCTCTTTTGAAAAAGGAACAGGAAAAGAGGTAAATGAGTTCTTAGAGGAAAAAAACCCTGACTTCCTTAAAAATCACAATGCTGTTTTTATAGCAAATATTTCAGGAATGCCTATGTTTATTACAAAAATGTTTGCATTGCCTAAAATGAGAAAATATAAACATGAAATTCTTCTAATTTATGATGAAAAAGAGAATAGATTTAAAGCTAAAGAGGGAATGTCAACTCTTTATAGACTTGAAAATGGTGTAATAAAAAGTATTGAATTTATTAGAAAAAATGATTTAGAAAAAGTTTTTTTATGAAACTTTCAAAACTTGAAATAAAAAATTTAAAAGTAAAAAGTAAAAATTTATATGGCTTACAAATTCTTCATTTAAGTGATTTACATTTAAATAAAAAAACAAAAGTAGAAGATATTGAAAAACTTGTTGCTTTTTGTAATAGTTTAGAGTATGATTTTTTAGCTCTTACAGGGGATATTATTGATTGTAAAGTAGACAAAATAATACCTCAACTTAAAACTTTAAACCTTTTAAAAAAAGTATTTTATATAAGTGGTAACCATGACTTATTTTATGGTATAAAACCACTAAAAATAATTTTAAATAACTTTATTTTTTTAGATAATAAAACAACTTTTATAAAATACAAAAACAAAGATATAGCCTTAGCTGGTATAAGTGATAGATTCTCAAAGTTTTTTAAAATAAAAAGAAAAGAAAAGGAAATTTTTGAATTTTTAAACAATAATGAAAATTCAATTTTACTAGCACATCAACCAAAAGATTTTTATTTAGCAGTAAACTCAAATACAAAACTTTTTTTATGTGGTCATACTCATGGAGGACAAATCTTCCCCTTTCACTACTTTGTAAGACTTTTTCAACCTTTTTTAGCAGGAGTTTTTTATAAAAAGAAAACTTGTATTTATGTAAATAAAGGATTAGGAACTTGGGGAATTGATTTTAGATATAAAGCAGACAGTGAAATAACTCTTTTAAAACTAATAAACAATTAGTATTCATATTATATTCATATTTTTTTACTATAATTTAATTATGAAAATTTTAATTATAGAAGATGATGAAAAAATCGTAAATTTTTTAAAAAAAGGACTTGAAGAAGAGTCTTATACAATAGATTTCTCATTAAATGGAGATGAGGGTATTTACTTAGCTAGTGTAAATAACTATGATTTAATACTACTTGATATAATGCTTCCTATTAAAAATGGTATCGAAGTATGTAAAATACTTAGAAATAATTCTATAAATACTCCAATTATAATGCTTACAGCAAAAGATTCAACTGAAGATAAAATAAAAGGCTTAGATATTGGAGCAAATGATTATTTAGCTAAGCCTTTTTCATTTAGTGAACTACTTGCAAGAATTCGAGTACAATTAAGAGCTAATAATCAAAATCAAACAATTTTAAAACTTGCTGACTTACAATTAGACTTACTAACTAAGACAGCAAAAAGAGGTGAAGATAATATAAGCCTCACTGCAAAAGAGTTTACACTTTTAGAGTATCTTATAAAAAATAAAAATAGAGTTTTATCTGAAACTGTAATTAGTTCTTCTTTAAATAATATGGATGATATAAATATGAGTAATGTTGTAAATGTATATATTTATAGACTAAGAAATAAAATTGATAAGCCATATGAAAAGAAGCTTATCAAAACAATTAGAGGCTTAGGATTTAAAATAAGCGATGATTAATCTATCTATTAAAAGAAAACTTCTTATTTATAATATCTTTATTCAAGTATTAATCTTAATGCTTTTCTCTTTTTCTATTTATAAAACATTAGAGATTTCATCAAAGGATAAGTTAGAAGCTACTTTAAAAGTAATTTTACTTGATATTGTTGATGACATTATTGAGCATAAAAAAGAGCTAATTTCAAGAGAGTTTGATGAAGAAAAAGAGTATAAATTTGAACCTTTATATATAAGACTTTTAAAAGAAGAGAATAAATACAAAGAGATAAAAAATACAAACTTTCCAAGTGATATAAAAATACAAAACAAATACCTAAAAGCTCTTACTTTAAACTATATAGACTTTGAATATAAAGAACAATATATAATTAGTAGATTAAAAATACAAATGGATAAAAACTATTATGTTTTAGAAGTTGCTACGAACTTCTCAACTATAAACTCTACTTTAGAAAATCTAATTTATATTCTACTTTTTATAGTCCCTATTATTTTAGTTTTATCTATTATTGGTGGATATTTCTTAATTTATAAATCTTTTTTACCTATTGAAAAACTACTTCAAAATTTAAAAAATATAAATGCAAGTGATTTATCAAAAAGATTAGAGTCAAAAAATAAAAACGATGAGATAGATTTACTCTCACAAGAGATAAATAATCTTTTACAAAGACTTGAAATATCTTTTAATCAAATTTCTCAGTTTAGCTCGGATGCATCACATGAATTAAAAACTCCACTTACAATAATAAGAGGAGAAATTGAAATAGCTCTTAGAAAAGATAGAAGTTTAAATGAATATAAAAATACTTTATCAAACTGCTTAGATGAAATTCTTACTATCCAGCAAACAATTAATGACTTATTATTTTTAGCTAAAAATGAACATGAAGTATTAGAGAGAAAAGAAGAAGATATATATTTAGATGAGGTATCACTTGAAGCTTATAAAGAGATGCAATCCTTTGCAAAACTAAAAAATATTAATCTTTTATGTCAAATAAAAGAGCCTATACAAATAAAAGGTCATCATAAGCTTTTAAAAATAGCTATAAAAAATATTTTAAAAAATGCAATCACTTTTAGTTATGAAAATACCGCAGTTACTATTTCTAATTATAAAGATAGAAATAACAATATCATTTGTATAGAAGATAAAGGAATTGGTATTTCAAAGCAAGATCAAGAAAAAATCTTTGATAAATTTTATAGGACAGATAAAAGTAGGAATAAAGAATCAGGTGGTACTGG
>ERZ1673961.744-NODE-744-length-10891-cov-17.510982_pt1 | contig 10891 bp, 8 predicted proteins | sample MGYA00580189_ERZ1673961 | MGnify/ENA primary metagenome ERZ1673961 (study PRJEB41334, sample SAMN05608105) | rock metagenome | biome: terrestrial subsurface; feature: shale formation; material: shale | place: USA: Pennsylvania ... | reverse complement strand
GCAGGTTTAAATTTAGCTGTATACATTTCTTATGTATATCATACCATTTTTTATTTGTTTATATCAATGATATTTCAATCCACGCACCCACGTAGGGTGCGACAACTTCTTGATTCCATCAATATCTGATGACGTGATATTTCAATCCATGCACCCATGTAGGGTGCGACAAAAGATGATGAGAAAAATATCGATAAAGTACTTATTTCAATTCACGCACCCATGTAGGGTGCGACTCAATCTTTTGATTAATCGTTACTATTTCATCGAATTTCAATCCACGCACCCATGTAGGGTGCGACTTGAGCTGTCAGATCAGTAGCAACACCAGTTAAATTTCAATCCACGCACCCATGTAGGGTGCGACTGTTCCGCCTGCTTTACCTAATAAAGCCGACAGCATTTCAATCCACGCACCCATGTAGGGTGCGACGTTATATCAAGTTTAAGAATAATGTCGAGTTTGTTATTTCAATCCACGCACCCATGTAGGGTGCGACAGCTAACAACGCAAACGTGCTTAACGGTCACTGGATTTCAATCCACGCACCCATGTAGGGTGCGACATGGAGAGGATACCATTAAAATTGCCACACGCTTATTTCAATTCACGCACCCATGTAGGGTGCGACAATGGCGTTGGTTCAACAAAAGTTACGCCGATTTGATTTCAATCCACGCACCCATGTAGGGTGCGACTGTTGTTCCAATATAATTCCTCCTTTATATATATATTTCAATCCACGCACCCATGTAGGGTGCGACACCAATCCTTTGCGCCACAGCTCATAGACACAATGATTTCAATCCACGCACCCATGTAGGGTGCGACCTTTAAATCTTGTAAGTAATTAAAATCTTTAACTTATTTCAATCCACGCACCCATGTAGGGTGCGACTGTGTACTTGCTACGCTGTGTCATTCTAACCGTGGATTTCAATCCACGCACCCATGTAGGGTGCGACTTGCTAGTAACGATGAAACAATCGCATTCGCAGAATTTCAATCCACGCACCCATGTAGGGTGCGACCTCGTAGTCCGCCGGATGATTGCATAGCACCACTTATTTCAATCCACGCACCCATGTAGGGTGCGACTAGTAAATTTAGATTTCTTATCTCCGCTCGCTTTTTATTTCAATCCACGCACCCATGTAGGGTGCGACCGGAACAATCTTTCTGTTGGATTTACACAAAAAATATTTCAATCCACGCACCCATGTAGGGTGCGACTGCGTGACACAATCGATATATCATCGGAAGATTTATTTCAATCCACGCACCCATGTAGGGTGCGACTCCATACACACCACCGTCGTGTCCGTCCATATAAATTTCAATCCACGCACCCATGTAGGGTGCGACTCAATACCCTCAGTTTTACCTAAAATAATATCTATTTCAATCCACGCACCCATGTAGGGTGCGACGTCTTATTATCCGAAGTTTTTACAGTTATATCGTATTTCAATCCACGCACCCATGTAGGGTGCGACTATCGGAACATGGCGAATTATGCCGTTTGAAACAATTTCAATCCACGCACCCATGTAGGGTGCGACGTTGTTAAATCGGGCGACACACTCTATTCTATTGCATTTCAATCCACGCACCCATGTAGGGTGCGACCGGCGACTAGAGTAATAAACAATCTTCCCATAGCGATTTCAATCCACGCACCCATGTAGGGTGCGACAAGCGTTCACCGTCTTTGTAGTAACGTTTAACTATTTCAATCCACGCACCCATGTAGGGTGCGACTGAAGAGATCGAAAACAACGGTAAGAAACCTAAATTTCAATCCACGCACCCATGTAGGGTGCGACTAATTCTTGTTTAACAGCGAAAATAGAATTGCAAATTTCAATCCACGCACCCATGTAGGGTGCGACTCGTAACTCTCGTTTCTAACATCTTGGTATACTTATTTCAATCCACGCACCCATGTAGGGTGCGACTTTTTTGATTGCTGTAAAAAGTAGAGTCTTGTAAATTTCAATCCACGCACCCATGTAGGGTGCGACCGCTGATAGCGTTCTCTATGACCATATCAACGTAAATTTCAATCCACGCACCCATGTAGGGTGCGACGAATTAGCGCGTCAGATTATGCTAAGGTTAGAAATATTTCAATCCACGCACCCATGTAGGGTGCGACCGAAGCGTGTGGCCAAACGCAAGAAGCTGCAAAATTTCAATCCACGCACCCATGTAGGGTGCGACATGTCATCTTGTTTTTTCTCAACAGTTTCTAATCATTTCAATCCACGCACCCATGTAGGGTGCGACGACCAATGCCAAAATCTTGCGTGCTGATGTTCTCATTTCAATCCACGCACCCATGTAGGGTGCGACTATTCAACAGGCGACCATAAAGGCGAAGTGAAATTTCAATCCACGCACCCATGTAGGGTGCGACATCACCATCTTTTAAATTTAACGTGATAGGTATTATTTCAATCCACGCACCCATGTAGGGTGCGACAGCGATTTTCGCAACACATAGAAGATAAAAGTTGAAAAAAACAATATAAACAAACTGAAAATTGTGATGACTGATTCCATTAAAGGTAAATTATAGAATAAACAATCAGAATCATGGTGCGAATCCTCAAGGGTAGACATGTGAGCTAAGGGTTCGCACTAGAAAATAAGCGGATCTTCAATTGCTATCGCTTCTTTTATCCCAATATGAGTTACTTTATTTTTATAATTATCGCCTAGCCTATAGAACCTTAAGCTATCTTCTTGCACATCAATCACTTTCTGTAAATCTATTTTTAATTCAGCAAATTGTGTGGAATCTACGATGCATTCAAATACTGAATTTTGAACCCTCTGTCCGTAATTTTGACAAATTTTCGCCACTTTCCTTAATCTTTTTACTCCTCCTGAGGTGGATGTACTTACATCGTACGTTACCAAGATGAGCATATAATCACCTACTTCCAAAAAAACGGTGGATATTCATCTAAATCTCCTCTTAAATATCGTGCTAAAAGCATCGCTTGAGCAAACGGTACTAATCCCCAACTTATTTTTTCATTCAGAAAAGGATGCGTGATTTTATCTTGCTTTTTTGTTTGCCAAGCTTTAATAAATGTTTTACGAGCTTCATCGGTTAACAAAACAGCGCCGTTTTCCTTTTTTACAAAGTCCTTTTTGGTTATAACCTTTTTATTTATCAACGAGATTACAAATCTATCAGCATATATCCCTCTCAATTCTTCCATAAGATCAAGTGCTAATGATGCTCTGCCAGGACGATCTCTGTGTAAGAAACCTACGTAACCGTCAAGACCAACAGTTTCACAAGCAGCCAGTGCATCATTAGCTAATAGTGTATACGCTAAAGATAACAAAGCATTAACATTATCTAATGGCGGCCTGCGAGTTCTACCTTTAAAATTAAAGTCTTCTTTTTGCTGTAGAATCATTTGATCAAAGATTGCGTTGTAACTAAAGGCGGCTTGTCCTTCCCACCCTCTAAGCTCTTCTAAATGTTCGCAATCTCTAATTTTGACCATTAAACTCGAGAGATGTCTAGAAGTATCCTTGAATTTTTCTTTTTCTATTCGCATCGAATGATCTCTAGTCATTCTCTCGATCATCCATTTATTATTAAATACTTTTGCTAGAATGAAATTTTTAGCAACATCACATGATTGACTTTCATCATCAGAACGGCGATATTGTTCTTTTCGTAAGATAACATTTCCTTTACTCTTACCTATTACCCTAGCTAAAAATTTACCTGATTGCTTTAAAAATACAATAGATATGTCATTCTCAGCGCAATATCCCATTAATCCTGGACTTGCCCCTGTATAACCAAATGAAACAATCGCCTCTAAATTATGAAGAGGCAATCTTCCTAACGTTTCTTTATCTTTTAATAGGACGACATTGTCTCCATCTAAAGATAAATATACATTGGGTTGTGTTACAAATAAAGTGTTCAACAATCTTTTCATTCGCTTATTTTCCTCTCAATATAACGACTAACTGGTTCTTTAATCATTAAATTCGGTAGACAAATATCTTTCAGCGAACAACTTCTACAAAAAGGACCGGTTTTTACTTTTGGTGTGTAGCTCTTCTTGTAATAGTCATACATTTTTTCTGTTATGTCATAAACTCTTTTTCTAAGCTTTTGATCAATCTTTACTTCCACTCGCCGTTTTATGTCGTTATAAAACAGATAGCCTTTATCAATGTCAACTAACAACATTTCTTCCAAACAAATTGCTTGTGCTACCAATTGTAAAATATCCGCATCATTTTCTTTAGGTTTACCCCGTTTGTATTCTACAGGATATACTTTAAAATACCCCTCTAAATCAGGTATAAATACACCATTTGAATCGTTAATAAATTCAACAACGTCACAAATACCATTAATCTTTATCGTTTTAGATTGAACAGGCATTGCTCTGATAATTTTCTTTTTCCCACGAGTTTCTTTAACTAAAGGTTGATCAGCGTTACGGTGCAAATGTTGCCCTTCTACTGTGCGAACATTCTCTTCCCATTGTTGTTCAATGTGAATCAACGCCCACTGTCTAGGGCAAAAAACGAAATGTTGAATACCGGACAACATCAGAAATTCATCAGGATTATTTCCCATCCAAAACTTCCACTTTCAATCCATCTAATTCATCAACATGGATTTTATAATCCTCGACCTTCTTCGGCACTTCTGTCGTTCTGTCAACTTTCACAGACCGATGAACTTTAGCTGATGAATATTGTCCCAATTTAGAATTATGCTCCCACCATATTAATTTAAATACTTCCATGCTCCCATCTGGTCTAGCAGATGAAGCATCATTTTCAAATAAAGTAATAAGCGCCTCTTTAATTTTTAATGCATCCTCATTAGAAAATCCTGTTTTGGAAGCTAATTGGGTATTAATGCTACCTTTAAGCAGATATAACCCAAAGTCTACCCGATGTTTCATCCCCATTGTATCGGACCCTTTTTTATCACTTGTTTCAGAGTTAACACTTTTAGTGATTTGCATACTTGTAATATCAATAGGATCTATACTTGTTGCGGTATGAATAGAGACCGGTCCCCTCACACCAACAGAGACACTATCTGCTTTGAAAGCAAAAACTTGTCCAAAACTACGAACATCAATCCACGTCTCACAAGCAACCTCTGCATATTTATCTTTATTTTTTTCTTTTCCCTTACTAAATTTTACGAGTTCCTCATTGCCATCTGCTCGATCTTTTAAACTTTTATAATCGTCTATTTTCTTGTCATCAGATTGTACGAATATTGATTCCCCCATATCGAGCAGTCGATTTCTTAATTTCCTTTTAATAGCGACATCCGATATTTCCCCATACCCGTCAAAATTTTGTCTTGGTCTATTACCGTTTAAGGGATCACCATTAGGGTTCGCCTTATCTACTGATATTAAAACTGCAAAATCTACTTTATGGTCTAATGTCGTCATATTAATTCTCCTCTGCTTTTTTATTACGGTTGTCTAAATCATTTAATTGGCTTGAAAAACCCAGCAAGTACTTACCATTCAAAGGTTGATCATTAAATTCTTCATACTCAAACATATCTGTGATATCTAGAATTAATTGATTTAGTTTGGTTGCTTTAAATCCTAAGCGTGCTTTGTAAGGCATTAAACTCGCATGTATATTCCTCCATGTCTGTAGTGGTTTGTTAGAAAAGCTCATCATATAACGTTCTGCATTCGTTGCTCTATTACCCCCACCTTGTTCCCTAATAGCCCAACTTTCAATAGTATGAGCAACCGCTAATAGTCTGCCAAATAAATAATTTCGGTCTTTTATATCATGATTTAATGACACGCCTGTTTCCTCCTGTCTATTAATAAGTGCACACGTTATACTCAACGTTTTTAACCATTCCCATCTCTCCATAGACACTGGATTAGACGCCCTGCTAATCGCGCTTCTAATAATATCTGTAGGAATTTTTCGTCCATCAATAATACACGGTAAAACCCTCGACATTAAGCCTTTCAAAACCTTTTTATTTGCATGAGAACCATACGCCGCCATGCCTATATCTTTAGTGGATGGCGCACCATAAAAAGCAATAGTCTTCCCTTGATCATCTTTTCTGTACCGATGTAACCAACAACAAGTTAAATGCCAATCAATAATTTTCCGCAAATATAACTCCTTATCCATCGAACGAAAATACAGAACACTTAACCGTCCAGTCGTTGCCGAATCTAACACCAATATATTAACATTGGAGGCGTGTGATAAATCACTTTTATAGCCACGGATTGCTTTTGATAATTCACTCGCATAAGATGACAAAGAATCTACTTCTATCTTGGCTTCTTTAGCGAAAATCGGATTAATAGATACTAAATCTTCTACCGGAGAGTGAATTTCAACACTTTCATTGCCCCAGACTAAAAAAACACGATCATCTATGATATCTCCTTGTTTATTGATCAACCACTTGAGTGCATTATGTGCCTTTTGCGAGGTAACATAACCAATTGAAACAGCCTCTTCACTTTTATCAAAGCGTCCTCTAAAAGTATAACCAGATGTATCATTCGAAGAGATGATTTTCGCTTTATCTGCCGCATGTCTAATTTTATTAGCATGTCGATTAGTACTTGGTATGATTTCTCCACTTACGTAGCACAAGTCAGCTTCATGAAGTAATGTGTTGTAATAGTTTATAAATGAGTCGTAAACCGAAGTATCTTCCCAAATACATTTCTCATTTGGATTCTGAGTTCGAACATCAAATCTTACAAATGCTGCCGAAACATCACTCGCAATCACTTTGAATATTTCGGGCTTTTCATCAAATCTTTTTTCTAGATTTTTATGCCATTTCTGAATCAACGTATCATCTTCAGTAAAAAGTATGTTATTAGCTATTAGATCTTGAATCATTCTTTTTTTACTAACATATTGATAAATCGCTAGAATCTTATCATGAAAATTTTCACTTTCAGCCCAACCTTTCAACTGAGCTAGATAAGCTTCAAATTGATTTTTTTCCTTTACGTCGCCACCATAGTTTATCAAATCACCTGCACAGTAAGATAATTTATCATGTAAAGGATAAGGCGCAATCACTTTACCGGCCCTACTTGCAGAAGATTCAGTTGATGGGATAACAGTGTTCTCCTTTTCTATCACCTTGGCTGAGTGAAATTCGCCGTTTGCCGTTATGGTTATCTCTATGTGCGCATTCTGAGTCGTATGCGAAACGGGAAGTAATGTGTATCTTTTTCCGTTTCTTGTTTTGCATTCTTCACCGACTTTATCAATGTTACTATCATAAGTGTTTATTAAAGATTGCAACCAACTCACTATTCCACCTCCTCGTCATATAAGTTAAATAAATCATTAACAGATTCTACATTTTGTTTATCAAAGTGTTTTTTAGACAACGCTTTAATCCCTCTTACATTTTGACAATCTTCTGGTCGCGGAAATTTAATAATTCCATTTCTCATCACTGGATTCCACAATCTTACTTCTAACTGATCTTCACCAGTTTCATCCGGATAGTTAAGCCCATGCACCATGGTTCCAAAATATATGTCATCTACATTATCATAGTAGCCTTCTCCTTCACCAAACTCGCATGGTTCAACATAGCCTTGACATTCACGGGTACCTAAAAAGATATCACGTCTCCCACCGAGTTTAAGTGACCTTTTCAGAATATTGTGATGTTTATTTTCATTACGATCAAAAGCCATCTCAGGTCGATTCATATTAAATTCAAAATGTGCCTTTACTTGATATCTAGGATTTTTTAAGTACGTATAATTCGCTAAAGTATTACCTCCACTGTACTCAATTGGACGAATACCTTTTGATTCCATTTCAATTGGGTTCATAATTCTAAGTTCATCAATAATCATAACTAGAGTAGGCTTCCAATAAATGGATTCGACAACACCTTTTAGCGCTTGATACGTTGGAATTTGATACGTCATTTTTTCCCCACCAATTTTAGTTAGCGGATCGGTAAACAAACCATAATCACCATATAAATTAAATTCTATGCTATTTCTCATGACAGCACCTCCTTTCAATTTTAAATAGATTTAGCATAATGAAAGCGCATCCATAATTATATAATAACATATTATTTATCAAATAAAACAATATATGAATACTTTTTAATAAAATATATGTGTTATACTATTTTTGTCGCTAATTTTAGCGCGGATTGAAAAATATATTGTTTAATTTGAGAACCTACCTTGATTTGGGTAGGTTCAAAAAATTGCGTCTGTTAATGGGGCCTCTCCCTTAAGGTCAAGACCATCCTCTTCATTATAAAAACCATCAGTAAGTGAAAGTAAACGTCCATCAAAATGTTCTTTAATAGCCCCATTTAATCTTAGTATAGATAATTCATGATCATAGACATTAACACTGTAATGTTGCGCCTTTTTGAATAAATAGGAAAGTTCTTCAATCCTTTCTTGTCCATTAATATCTGCAATTATTTCTTTCCCTTCTCCATAAGGAACGATTACGGGTGTCGAATGATTATCAATGACTTTGAAAAATTTCGCAGCTGTTTGATAACTTCCTTTAGAGATTAAGGGATAAATTCTTTTATACTTATTATAATACTGCATAGACCATGTACTTCTATCAGTAATTAATAAATCTGTCATCTTTAAATCCAGTGAAGGAATTGGATAATCTAAATCATATGCCATTTCTTTGTAATACTTTTTAAAATAATAGTCCATGGCACTTTTAGAAAGAATACTACCCTCATACGCATCAGCATCTATTTTAATATCTACTAACATTTTTTTAGTGATATTTTTCCCTACTGATATTTCCGTTAATTGTTTCAAGTTTTCTTCTTTATGGTCTATAACATGAACAATCCCTTTGTCCATTTCACCATGTCTATTACATCGCCCGGCGGCCTGTGCAATAGAATCTAATCCTGCTAGAGAGCGAATAACACTTTCAAAACTGATATCTACACCCGCTTCAATTAATTGGGTACTTATACAAACAACCGGTTTTTTCTGTTCTAAATCGTTCCTTAATTCGATTAATATTTCTTGCCGATGTTTAGCACACATTGACGTACTAAGGTGGTAGATATTGGTTTCTGGCATTAGATCCTTTAATGACACATATAGTTTCTTAACGACAGATTTCGTATTTAAAACAACTAATTGACTGCTAATATCTCTACTTTGTTGCTTAATGAAACACACTAAATCATTAGTAGACATCGTTCCACTTGTGGCTCTATCATTAACTTCCACACGTTTAAATTCCTCATTTATTTTGTCAATCTCATCAATAATCTCCGAGCCCTCTCCAATGGATAAATGATGTTTTACATTTTTTAATGCTGGTTGTGTAGCGGTACACATCACTATACTGCTATAACAATTATCTTTTAAGAAATTCACTGCTGAATTAAAAAGTGAAATACATTTCACAGGCACTTTTTGTACTTCATCAAATATTATCACTGATTCAGATAAATTATGTAATCGCCGAATGTTTCTAGTTCCTTGCGAATAAAAAATATCAAGAAATTGGACCATCGTGCTGAAAATTATTGGTGCATCCCAGTTATCCTTTGTAAGCTCTAATTTATTTTCATTAGCGAGATTCTCATTCATGACGTGAATACTGTCATCAGTAAACACATTTGAATGATGCTCCAATACATATGTGCTTTCCGTAACAACGTTTCTTATTTCTTCAGCATTCTGTTCAATAATCGTTGTAAATGGTACTATATAAATGATTCTCTTTAATTTATGAGTCATCGCGTGTTTTAAAGCATACCTTAAACTAGATAGAGTTTTCCCGCCACCAGTAGGAATTGAGAGGGTATAAATGTTTGATTCTTTAGTTGCCACTCGATCACATTGCTCAGACATTTGTTGTCTTAGATAATTTATAGGTGTTATTTTTAGAGGGGAATCTTTAAAAGCATGAACTTTCTTCATCAATTTTTTGTAGTCTTCTTCAAATGAATGTACTTCACTTGAATCTTTAAATGAATTATTTGCTTCAAAACATCTTGTACTTGTACGATCTGCGTCAATCAGTGAACTAAATACATATTTCGTTACAAACATTATAGGGGCTGAGTAATTAGGTTGGTTTATTTGTTTAATAAACTCCGTCACTTCTTCTAAAGCTTTTTCAACGTATTGATCAAATTCTTGTTCGTTGATGACTAAAGAATAAAAATTGAGTTTAGCCTGTTCAAAGTTATGTAATTCTTTATCCTTTATGCGATCTAGAAATTTTAATTCTAAGTTAGCATTTATATAATCCTGTAAATATCCATGGTGCGACAGTATGGCGTTACCCACAACTTCAACTAGTATTTTCTGTACACCACCATTAATGTAATATTTTTCAAACAGTAATCTTCCACCTGCAGTTGAATGATCTACTGATCCTCTTTTTGGTGCAGTTTCTGGGTTATTGACTGTATGTAAAATATAATTTTTAAACTCATCCGTAAATTTGCCCATGTCATGTAAGAGCCCAGCAAGACCAGTTACGTGTTTCATCTGTATTTTTTCTCCAATGCTTTCAGCAATCTCTTTAGTCTCCTGCAGATGTTGAGTAACAGTTTGTATCTCCTTATCTGTCGATCGTATATGAGCAATAAACAAGTCAATCACCTCACTTATTCTAATATTATACAATGAATATTTTACCATGTAATTTTGTCTAATACAATTTATATGGTAAAATTAATTTATATACAAATTTATGATTGAGTGCGAACCACAAGCTTACACATAAAACTTGGACGATTCGCACCACTTTCAACTTCTTTTGCATTTATATTTTGCATTTAAGTTGTAATATGATCATATTTTATGAATAAACTTAAGT
>ERZ1673961.743-NODE-743-length-10892-cov-4.311802_pt1 | contig 10892 bp, 13 predicted proteins | sample MGYA00580189_ERZ1673961 | MGnify/ENA primary metagenome ERZ1673961 (study PRJEB41334, sample SAMN05608105) | rock metagenome | biome: terrestrial subsurface; feature: shale formation; material: shale | place: USA: Pennsylvania ... | reverse complement strand
GTGTGCTCTTCCGATCTAAGCATTGAGGCTGACGACAGTCGTTGCATGCGAGAGTATTCACTGTCCGGTGATGCGCTATGAACGTCCTAGTGCTGTAAGCAAACTGGAATCTCCACTGATTATTAAAGCGCACAATGTGATGGATGCATGCCGTAAGGTTTCTGAGCATCAAAACAAAGTGCTGCTGACCACCGGCAGTAAAGACTTAGAGTCATTTAAACGCATGCTTCGCGATAAAACTTTGGTTGCTCGAGTGTTACCCGTCGCTGACGTTATCGCGGAATGCAACACCCTTGGCCTGGGTATCGATAACATCATTGCCATGAAAGGGCCGTTCACTAAGAACATGAACGCCGCTTTGTATGAAATGGTTCAGCCAGATGTGGTGATTACCAAAGAGTCTGGGCAAGAAGGTGGATTTATTGAAAAAGTCGAGCCGTGTATCGAGCGTGGGATTACTTGCATCGTTATTGAGCGGCCGCAAACAACATCGATTAATCAATATCAAAGTTATCTAACGGACCTAGACGCTTGCGCAGAGCTGTTTGATAGCTGGCAACAAGAGGCGAGTTTAGTATGAAAAAAGCATTAGTTGTGATCAGCTTTGGGACCAGCTATCCCCATGCAATGAAAAAGAATATTGAGGCATGTGAAGCCGAACTTGCTCGCGCATACCCGAATCGTGACTTTTTCCGAGCATTCACTTCGTCGATGATCATTCGCAAATTGGCTAAGCGTGATGAGGTACATATCGATAATCCTCAACAGGTACTACAGCGATTGAAAGAGGCGGGTTACCGAGACGTTGTTATCCAATCTCTTCACATCATTAATGGTGATGAATACGAAAAAATCTCGCAGCAGGTTGAATCGTACCGGGAGCATTTTGACAACCTTCAACTGGGACTTCCGCTTTTAAGTTGTATCGAAGATTACGATCAACTGGTTGAAGCCATCGAATATCAAGCACCGAAACTAAAACATGACGAGCGTTTAGTCCTGATGGGGCACGGAGCGACTCATCATGCTTTCTCTGCTTACGCTTGTCTTGATCACATGATGATGTCGAGAAATCTCCCATATGTCGTTGGCGCGGTAGAGAGTTATCCAGAAATCGAAAGTGTCATTACCCGCTTGGAGAATGAGTGCGTTAACAAAGTTTATTTAATGCCTTTGATGTTAGTGGCGGGTGACCACGCAATCAATGACATGGCGTCAGACGAACCGGACTCGTGGAAGACTCTGATTCAAAAAGCCGGTATTCAGGCAGAGCCTATTGTTCAGGGTTTAGGGGAAAACCCATTGATCAGGAAGATGTTTGTTGAACATCTGGCGAGTACTGAAATGGTAAAGGAGAAAGTGGCGTGAAAAACGGAAAACTCTATGCCATAGGCACAGGACCAGGCGCCAGCGATTTAATAACGGTTCGAGCTGCTCGCTTGTTAGATAAACTCGACGTTTTATACGCTCCTGCGGGGCGTAAAGGTGGCGACAGTTTGGCTTTATCTATCGTACGTGAATACATAGGTAAAGATGTGTTGATCAAAGAGCGTCATTTCCCAATGACCAACGATGCCGCTGAGAAGCAGCAAGCCTGGGATGAAGTTGCACTCGAGATCGAAACAGACGTTAATCATGGAAAAGAGGTTGGTTTTATTACCCTTGGTGACAGCATGCTGTTCAGTACTTGGGTATTTCTGCTTGAGCGTCTGATTCATAAAATTGATATCGACATCATACCGGGTATCACTTCTTTCTCGTGCATTGCCTCTCAGGCCCATTTCCCTCTTTGTATGGAGCAACAATCGTTAGCGGTTATGTCTTGTACCGCTGATATTGAAGTACTACGTCGTGCGCTTAAGGAGCATGAAGCCGTCGTTCTTATGAAGGTTTATGGACGCTTTGACAAAGTGCGTCAGCTGCTACGTGAACAAGGTCTGCTGGAACACGCGGTATTGATGGCAAATGCTTCTATGGACAACGAAATTTATTATCCGGATTTATCACAAGTCGAGGATGGAGAGGCTCTGCCTTACTTCTCGACAATTGTGGTAAACCGCAGTTGGACGAATGTTAACGATCACTAAGGAGTTCGTGTATGTCATTCAATTTAAATGCAAAACGTGTAGCGCTTATGGTGTGGGCAGGTGCAATTGCAATGTCTCCTTTAACGGCTAATGCAATGCATATTATGGAAGGCTTTTTGCCACCAACATGGGCATTAGTCTGGTGGGCTCTGTTCATTCCCTTTGTGATTATGAGCGTTAGAAACCTTAAACAGATTGTGTCAGAAGATGCCAACAAGAAAGTGCTGCTTGCGTTGTGTGGTGCATTCATATTTGTACTTTCTGCCCTGAAATTGCCTTCTGTGACCGGAAGTTGCTCACACCCAACGGGTGTTGGTTTAGCAGTGATTTTATTTGGCTTCATGGTTGTTCCTGTGCTGGGAGGCATTGCGTTACTTTTCCAGGCATTGCTACTTGCTCACGGCGGAATTTCGACTCTCGGCGCTAATGGCATGTCGATGGCGGTGATTGGCCCAATGATCGGCTATTTGGTATGGATTGCGGCTAACCGAATTAACCTAAGAAAAGATGTGGCCGTGTTCTTAGTCGCTTTTGTCGCTGATATATCAACCTATGCGGTTACGTCATTACAGCTCGGTGCTGCATTCCCTGACCCGCAACTTGGCGCGATGGCTTCGATGAGCAAATTTATGGGTATCTTCCTATTTACCCAGTTAACTATTGCGGTTGCCGAAGGCTTATTAACGGTTCTTATCTATGAGCAGTTGACCAAACGTGAGTTGATCTCGTTTCAAGAGAGGGTATTACGATGAAAAAAAACCTATTAATTATCGCGATGTTGTTGGCGCTGGTCGTGGTGCCACTATTCATCAATCAAGGTGCAGAGTTTGCAGGCGCTGATGGGCAAGCCGAATCATTCATTACTCAAATTGCTCCGGATTATCAGCCATGGATAGAACCTCTTGTTGAACCTGCGAGTGGTGAGATTGAAAGCTTGCTTTTCACTTTGCAAGGTTCGCTAGGTGCAGCCGTGATTTTCTATATTTTAGGTTTCTATCAAGGTAGAAGACGCACTGATGCTGATCATTGATAAGTATGCCTATCAGAATCGTTGGATAGATATCTCGCCTATCTATAAGTGGTGGGGGTATCTAACGATTCTGGTTTTAGCCATGATGACCTCAATGTTGTGGCAGTTGGCGTTGTTTTTACTATTGAGTGTTGCGACTTGCTATGCAGGTCGATTGACGTCGGCACAGTATTTAAAATGGTTAAGTTTACCATTCGGTTTTCTTGTCATGAGCCTTATTGCAATGCTTTTAACCTATAGCAATAGCTCATCAACATTAATTGCAAGCATACCGATGTTCGATGGCTACATTGGTGTCAGTGCACAAACGGTGAACACAGCGTTAACGACACTGTTCCGCTGTTTGTGTTCTATTGCAGCGACGTTGTGTTTCGTGATTATCACGCCATTTAACCAATGTGTTGTTTTGCTGAAAAAAGCCCGTCTTCCTTCTGTGTTGGTTGAGCAGATTTTACTGACGTATCGATTTATCTTTATTTTCATCGAAGAGGCGCATGCCATTTTCATTGCACAGACTTTGCGCTTTGGATATACCCGAAGAGGCTTATGGCTTAAGTCTTTAGCTATGTTAGTCGGGGTTCTGCTTCAACGGGTAATGATACGCCATCAGCATATGCAAAGTGCTCTGGCGGTTAAGCTGTATCAGGGAGAGTTTCATCAATGACGCTATCAGTCAGTTCAATGAGCTTTTGTTATGACAAAGATGAAACGGTATTAACCAATATTAATATGGATTTTTCATCTCACCCTGTTATCGGTGTTGTGGGTGCAAATGGGTGTGGTAAATCCACGCTGTTTAAGTTGCTCTTGGGCCTGCATAAACCAACAAATGGGGATGTGAAGTGGGATGGCCAGTCTATCGGCTACAGCAAATCCGCATTAATCGAACACCGCTCAAAAGTCACTTTATTGTTTCAGGAGCCGGATCAACAAATTTTTTATACCGATGTATACAACGACATCGCGTTCAGTTTAAGAAATCTGGGGTTTGATGAAGCAGAAGTAGAGAAGAGAGTAAAGAAAGCGTTGCAAATGGTCGATGGTGAAAGCTTTGCTCATAAGCCCATTCAATATCTCAGTTTTGGTCAGAAAAAGCGCGTCGCGTTAGCGGGCTCCTTGGTTATGGATACTGAATATTTACTGCTTGATGAACCCACCGCAGGGCTTGACCCATTAGGGACTAAGCAGATGAAAACTTTAATCCGCTCCATTTCCGAGTTAGGCAAAAATGTGGTGATGTCGAGTCATGATATCAATTTGATCTATGACGTATGTGATTACGTGTATGTGATGAGCCATGGAGAGCTGGTTTCTCAGGGTGAGCCCGAGACCGTATTTCTGGATAAAGCCTTTATTGAACAAGTGGGTTTAGAGCAACCCTGGCTAGTGAAAATGCATCAGGAACTGAATATGCCTTTGTTTCGTCACGAGCACGAAATGATCGCCGGATAACGTATAAAGGAGTCGATATGAGTCGTGCAATCATGTTTCAGGGTACCGCTTCTGATGTCGGTAAAAGTGTGCTGGTGGCCGGTATTTGTCGAATATTGGCACAAAACGGCTATCGCTGTGTACCCTTTAAAGCCCAGAATATGGCGCTGAATTCAGGTATTACGCGCTGTGGTGATGAAATGGGGCGTGCGCAAATATTTCAGGCCGAAGCGGCTGGCGTAGAGCCGGATGTTCGCATGAACCCAGTGTTATTAAAGCCAACGGGCGACCGCCATTCACAAGTTATTGTTATGGGGAAGGTCCTCACCAATATGGATGCGGTCACTTATCACGAGTTTAAGCCGCAGCTGCAACAAAAGATCTTCCATGCCTTTACTGATCTGGCGAATGACAACGACATTGTGGTTTTAGAAGGTGCGGGCAGCCCGGCGGAAATCAATCTTCGCGACCGTGATATCGTCAATATGGGTATGGCGGAGCTAATTAACGCGCCAGTTATTCTTATCGCTGATATCGACCGTGGCGGAGTTTTTGCCTCTATTTACGGAACCTTAATGCTGCTTTCAGAGCAAGAGCGTAAAAGAGTTCGTGGGGTAATCATTAACAAGTTCAGAGGTGATGTTGAACTGTTGAAGCCTGGTATTAAGCAAATAGAAGAACTCACACAAGTCCCGGTTATTGGTGTAGTACCGTATCTTGATGTGGATTTAGAAGAAGAGGATGGTGTTGCGCTGCAACCGGAAAAGCTCCGTCATCAACTGGGTATAGAAAGCGACGATGATAAATTGGATATCGCGGTAATCAAAACGCCGAGAATTTCCAATTTCACTGATTTTAATGCGCTTGAAGCTCAACCAGACGTCAATTTACGATATGTGGCTAAAGTCTCTCAGCTTGGTAATCCGGATTTAATTATCCTGCCAGGTAGCAAGAATACCTTGGCAGATTTGTGTCATTTAAACGAACAAGGTTTATCGGCGGCGATCATTCAAAAAGCAAATCATGGTTGTGCAGTATTGGGCGTTTGTGGTGGTTATCAAATGCTTGGCAAAACACTGATTGATGGTGTTGAATCCGGTATCGACCAAATGGAAGGGTTGGGGTTACTTGATACGGTTACCAAATTTGCTCAGTCCAAACATACTACTCAAATCAAAGGTCAGATTCTAAAGCACAGTGATGGTTTACTAAACCAAGCCACAGACATAGAACTTAATGGGTATGAGATTCATATGGGTGAGACGGAACTGGGTAAAGGCGTAAAACCCTTTGTTGAAATCCAAACCAGAAACCATCAAAAGGTGAATATTTTGGATGGCGCAGTCGCTGAGGATGGGAGGGTGATAGGCACTTATATCCATGGACTGTTTGATCATGGTGCGTTTACCCGATATTTCTTAAATCAGTTACGAATTAAAAAAGGTTTAGAACCATTAGCAGAAGATGTGTTCGACTACGCGCAGTACAAAAGTATTCAGTTTGATTTACTGGCTGATGGTTTACGTAAAGCCATAGATATCGATCAACTAGAACGGATAATGGATGATTTTCCGTTAATCTTGGCTGAAAAGGCGCAGGAATGCGTGGTATGAAACCTTTCTTAGTCACGCTGCAGTTTATTACTCGTATCCCGGTTCCCCAAAACTGGACCAGTGATTTTGACTTTGACCAGACTTACCGAGGTGTTGTTACCTTTCCTGTGGTTGGGGTGATCCTCGGTACGATAGCGTCAGCCATTACATTAAGCTTGTTCTCGGTGCTCCATTGGGGAAGTGCGCTTAGTGCGGCGACATACGTATTTTTAATGGCAGTGCTAAGTGGTGGTTTTCATCTCGATGGGTTAGCAGATACCTGTGACGGCATTTTCTCGGCCAGAACACCTGACAGAATGCTGGAAATCATGAAAGACAGTCGATTAGGGACACACGGCGCGTTGGCTCTGTTTTTTGTGCTGATATTAAAAATTCTGGCGGTGACACAAATTCTTGAGACTGCGCCAAACACGGCATTGTTAATCTTAATCCTCTCGCCATGTGCGAGCCGATCTTGGATGTCTTTACTGATGTATAAGCAGAAATATGCCAGAGAATCAGGCTTGGGCCACATCTATATTAATCGTCTTTCTTCTCAGCAGTTTTATCTCACTCTGCTGCTTGGCGCTGCCATCTGTAGTTGGTTGCTCGGTGTGCAAAGTCTCATTGCCTTCGGGTTAACAGGCTTGTTTGCCTGGATCTATCGCCGCTATATCAATAACACCATAGGTGGACAAACTGGAGATACCCTTGGTGCCGGTAACGAATTGTTTGAATTATTTTTTTTAATGGCTATCACCAGTGTAATAACGATTAATAGTTAACTACATTGATGTTCAATCGCTATGCCCAGCCAGCATACATGGAAGGAGAATAGCTTGTGAGTACGTTATTAAATGATTTGAAAGAATCAATCATTCCTGTGGATGAAGTTTCGCGGGAACGGGCTCAGCGTCATATTGATCAATTGTTTAAACCGATTGGCAGTTTGGGTCAATTAGAACAGTTAGCTGCCCAGTTGGCTGCCATTTATCGCTCGACCGATTGGAAAGTGGGTAAGAAAAAAATCTTTGTGATGGCAGCCGATCATGGCGTGTTTGATGAAGGTGTCGCCGTAACGCCGCAAGAAGTGACCACTATGCAGGCAGTCAATACAGTTAAAGGGCTGACTGGGGTGGCAGCGTTAAGTCATGCAACTCATGTTGATGTAGAGATGATTGACGTTGGAATAGATAGCGACCCAATAGATGGAATCACCAATATGAAAGTCGCTCGGGGCTGCAATAATATCGCTAAAGGGCCTGCCATGAGTTATGAGCAAGCCGAACAGCTAATCTTCGACACTGCCAATTACGTTAAACAAGCGATTGATCGGGAGCAGTTAAGCGTAATTGGTGTTGGTGAGTTAGGTATTGCGAACACAACACCGGCAGCCGCCATTGTGAGTATTGTCACTGGGCAGCTCCCGACACATGTTGTGGGTCTCGGTGCTAATTTCCCTAGTGGTCAGTTGAAGCATAAAGTCGATGTCGTTTCTGTGGCACTTTCGCTGAATCATCCTGATGAAAACGATCCTATTGATATTATGGCCAAAGTCGGTGGTTTTGATTTGGCGGGTATGACAGGTGCCATTTTAGGTGCAGCGGCAATGAGGGTGCCTGTGGTACTGGATGGGTTCTTATCTTATTCATCCGCAATGATTGCTTGTAAAATTCAGCCTGCTGTTTGGGATTATTTGATTCCGTCTCATGAGTCAGCCGAAAAGGGGGCTGTGATCGCTTTAGAATACTTAAAGCTCAAACCTTTCATTCATATGGGGCTTCGACTCGGTGAGGGAAGCGGTGCAACCTTAGCGATGCCTTTTATCGATGCAGCGCATGCCATGGTCAATAGAATGGGAACAATGGGTAATGACGGTGTGGACCTACCCAATCCAGCTTAATACGATTTATGAGTTATAAAAGGCTAATAGGTTCAACTTATTAGCCTTCTCTTCTATCCAAGTAAGTTCTACAGATACTGTCAACGTTAAGAATGTTCGTTTTTGTGTTTAAGTAGTAAGTAGGCTTCAACATCTGCCACTCGTTGTGAATTCGTAATGTACTTAGCGATAAAATATGGTGGAATCAAGAACGCGAGCAGGTAAAACGATTCATGGAAAAACATGTTCGCGATGGTTGTTTCGTTGGTGAAATAGGCGAATACCACGAACAAGTCGAGCAATATACCAAGTGTCGCGAGAATCGTTGAAATAATTACAATAAGACCTAATAAGTCTCGGATCATAACTTTGAACATTGTCACTTTTATTCCCTCAAATAATGAACACGTTTCATACGATACACCTGCGACTTGTAAGGTTTTTAGAGCTTGGTCACACTTTATTTCTGGTTAATGAAAAGTAAGTTTTCGTTTGGATTGTGTGAATACTCAAATCGGCTAAGACGCGTAATTAATACAAAGATTTAGCGTTTCTCTACATACTTTCGATTGCTTGCTGGTCTTTATAATAAGAATGCGAATAACAACCGTCAGGTCCAATTACGGGCTTATCCCTTCTGTATTCGAACGTAATCCATGACAAATGACTGAAAGGTAACTGCAATGAAGCAAGCAAAGTGTATTGTTAACAAGCATTTTAAAATCGCTGATATTGATAAGCGTATATACGGTTCTTTTATCGAGCATATGGGGAGGGCGGTTTATACCGGTATCTACCAGCCTCAACATGAATCAGCAGACGAGCAAGGATTCAGAAAAGATGTCATTGACGCTGTTAGTGAATTGAATGTACCGATCGTTCGTTATCCGGGCGGCAATTTCGTTTCAGGCTACGATTGGAAAGATGGCATAGGACCAAAAGAGGATCGCCCAACTAGGCTGGATTACGCATGGCTATCAATCGAAAACAATCAGTTTGGTATTAATGAATTCGCTGATTGGACGCACAAAGCCAACACTCAGGGGATGATTGCGGTAAACTTGGGATCAGGAACACCTCAAGAAGCGGGCTATTTGGCTGAATATTGCAATATCGAACAAGGTACTTACTGGAGTGACAAGCGCCGAGAGCATGGCTATGAACAACCTCATAACTTTAAAGTGTGGTGCTTAGGTAATGAGATGGACGGCCCATGGCAAACTTGCGCGTTAACGGCACAAGAGTACGCTAACAAAGCACGTGAAACGGCCAAAATACTTAAATGGGTAGATCCAAATATCGAACTGGTCGCTTGTGGCAGTTCATCAAAAGAGATGGCAACATTTCCCGAGTGGGATCGAATCGTATTAGAAGCTTGTTATGAACACGTCGACTACATTTCACTTCACCGCTATTACGAGTATGAGCAGGACAAAGCGAGTTTTTTAGCTGCATACTATGATCTGAATGATTTCATCCATACCATTAAGTCGACAGCAGATTATGTCAAAGCGAAAAAACGCAACGACAAAGTGATGATGTTGAGTCTGGATGAATGGAATGTCTGGTACATCAAACAGATGAACACAAAGCGTTGGCAATGGGCACCTGCCATTGCAGAAGATGTTTATTCATTAATGGACGCACTCGTTGTGGGTGGGCTTCTTACAACGATTGTCAACAATGCGGATCGGGTAAAAATGGCGTGTCTGGCACAGTTGGTTAATGCGTTGGCTCCAATTCATACCGCTACGAACGGCGGTGTGTTGAAGCACACAACCTATTATCCTTTCCAGCAAGTAAGCTGTTATGGGAGAGGGAGTGTCTACAGAAATATTGTGGTTTGTGATGACGTAGAGACTGAAAAGTATGGCTCAGTACCAGAGCTAGCGACGGTATCGACCTATGATGAAAATAGTGGAGAGATGGCTGTTTTTATTTTGAATACTAATCTAACTCAAGACATCACGCTTGACCTGCAGTTAGAAGAGTTTGGTGAATTACAACTTGTTGAACAACAAGTGTTAACCGGAGATGATTTGTTTGCGGTGAATAGCTTTGAATCACCGAATAATGTATTGCCTGTAAGTATTGATGTAACGAGTGCAGCTGATACTCAATTTCAGTTTGTTTTGCCTAAGACCTCTTGGACAATGTTGAGGTTTAAACAAAGCTAACAGGACCTAGCTTTTATCTTCGCTGAAATTTAATCTAAGGGAGAAGAGTTAACGTTGAGCCAGTTAACTCTCCCTTGGATTATTCTATCTCAGAGATCTAACTTCAAACCTTTAAATTAAGAGATGTGGTTGAAGTGAGACATATCACAACCCAAACGAGTTGCTTGATCTAGGAAAGAGTGACCTTTAGCTTCAGTGTTTGATTCTGTTTTTTGTTCTTTTTTGAAGAAAGCGATTACCGCATTTGCAATTTTAGTTGCTAGACCAGTTGAAGAAAGAGTTGCATTGTTATCGATATGTAGTGTGTTCATGGTGTGACCTCTATTTGATTAATATCCGTTGTTTTTGATTCTCATCAACCAATGAAGCTATTTTCTAATTTCTTAACCACTTCGTGATTGATGTCACAATTCTATGGCTAAACTTGATGGAGATCAATAGTATTTTTTAGATTGAAACGACGTTTCTTATTTGTTTTGGTGTTTTGTTAATATATTTCAAATAGTTATATAACTAAAATATTTTTAATATTTTTAAAATATTTTTTATAAGCGCAGTGTGTAAAGCGGTCGTTCGATTTTTTAGAGGGAGCTCGTGGCACCAAAATTGATTTTTCTATCATTGCTTAAGTTGTCTCGACCACCTAATCTAAAGGTAAATAACCTGATAATGTTGTAACTCAATGATATACAC
>ERZ1673961.742-NODE-742-length-10893-cov-4.543366_pt1 | contig 10893 bp, 11 predicted proteins | sample MGYA00580189_ERZ1673961 | MGnify/ENA primary metagenome ERZ1673961 (study PRJEB41334, sample SAMN05608105) | rock metagenome | biome: terrestrial subsurface; feature: shale formation; material: shale | place: USA: Pennsylvania ... | reverse complement strand
GTTATTCAACAGCTTTGCGCCATTTTGACACCATGGGGATAACCTGAGGTTCATACAATCAACAGGCTATTCAAGGCTTACCCAGATGTTACTCAGGCAACAATTTTATCCACTTCTGCCTGCGGGTATCCTGTAGTTCTGACCGGCGATCAACGGTGGATAAGAAAAGGACAGTTTACCCCTGTGTATAAGAGCCCCTTTTATGCACACCTCATCCCAAGGCACTCACCAGTCTCCGGGGCTTTGCTATACAGGGTTAGATCATGCTTAAGTTAATGATATATATGGATTTATGGGACATACGCACGTAATGAGGCAGTCCTTAATACAACAATAAACATAATCTTCTTTATATATATCTTTATATCCTTACCTATATAGCATCCTTTATATGTACTTAAACAAGGCTGGTCAAAAGTTGAGCATTTCCTGAATGCCCTCGGGACGCTATACTGGGCGACCTTTTCACCTGACCCCTGCGGTCGACTCTGAAACATGCAACTTGTGAGGCCTTCAGTGGATTACCCTGACCACTTTGATGTAATCGTAATTGGTGGCGGTCATGCCGGTACGGAGGCTGCGCTGGCGTCTGCTCGCATCGGTGCCAAAACACTGCTGCTGACCCATAACATCGAGACCCTTGGACAGATGTCCTGCAACCCGGCCATCGGCGGTATCGGCAAAAGCCATCTGGTCAAGGAGATCGATGCGCTCGATGGTGCCATGGCGCGTGCCACTGATCGTGGCGGTATTCAGTTCAGGGTCCTCAACGCACGCAAGGGACCTGCTGTCAGAGCAACCCGTGCTCAGGCTGACCGTGTGTTGTACAAGGCAGCGGTTCGCTCGATTCTGGAGAATCAGCACAATCTGCAGATTTTCCAGCAGGCGGCTGATGACCTGATCATGGACGGTGAAACCGTGAAGGGTGTTGTCACCCAGACAGGCATACGTTTTCACGCCCGCTCAGTGGTACTGACTGCCGGTACCTTCCTCGGTGGTGTCATTCACATTGGCCTGGACAATCACGCCGGAGGCCGTGCCGGTGATCCGCCATCGATCCGCCTGGCGCAGCGATTACGCGAGTTGCCACTAAGAGTCGATCGGCTGAAGACAGGTACACCGCCCCGTATTGATGCCCGCAGTGTCGACTTTTCCGTCATGCAGCCTCAGCCCGGCGATACGCCCACCCCGGTGATGTCATTCATGGGCAGCGTCGATGAGCACCCGCAACAGGTGAACTGTTTCATCACCCACACCAACAGCCGCACACACGACATCATCCGTGGCGGTCTGGATCGGTCGCCCATGTATACCGGAGTGATCGAAGGGGTCGGGCCACGTTACTGCCCCTCCATCGAGGACAAGATCAACCGTTTTGCCGACAAGGATCAGCATCAGGTATTTGTTGAACCTGAAGGCCTGACCACACACGAGCTGTATCCGAACGGGATTTCTACCAGCCTGCCGTTTGATGTGCAGATGGAGCTGGTACGCTCCATCCGCGGTTTCGAGCACGCGCATATTACGCGTCCGGGCTATGCCATCGAATATGATTTCTTCAACCCTCAGGATCTGCGCCATACGCTGGAAAGCAAATATGTGCAGGGGCTTTATTTCGCCGGCCAGATCAACGGCACTACCGGGTATGAAGAGGCGGGTGCCCAGGGACTGCTGGCCGGTTACAACGCTGCCGCCCGTGCACTGGAGCGTGAAGCCTGGTATCCGCGTCGGGATGAGGCCTACATCGGCGTAATGGTGGACGACCTGATCACGCTGGGCACATCGGAACCCTATCGCATGTTTACCAGCCGGGCGGAGTACCGTCTGATTCTGCGCGAAGACAATGCGGACATGCGCCTGACCGAAAAAGGCCGGGCACTGGGTCTGGTCGATGATCAACGCTGGGCCCGTTTCGAAGCCAAGCGTGAAGCAATGGAACTGGAACTGCAGCGCTTGAAGAATACCTGGGTGCACCCGAACACCCCGGAGGCGGAACAGCTGGATGCCAAGCTGAAAACCGGCCTGAACCGGGAGTACAACCTGGCGGATCTGATCAAACGTCCCGAGCTGAACTACCTGGATGTGGCCTGGCTCAAGGGGGAACCGATCGAGGATGAACAGGCAGCGGAACAGGTTGAAATTCAGCTCAAGTATTCCGGCTACATCGAACGTCAGAAAACTGAAATCGAGCAGATGCGCCGTCAGGAGAATACTCGCCTGCCGGAAGACTTCGATTACGATCAGGTCAGCGGTCTGTCCAATGAGTTGAAGCTGAAGCTGAAACAGCAGCGTCCTGAAACCCTGGCACAGGCTTCGCGCATTCAGGGCATGACCCCGGCGGCGATTTCGCTGCTGCTGGTCTACCTGAAAAAGCGTCAGCTGAACAAAAGCCTCAACCCCCAGGTGGCCGAATAATGTCCGATTTTCGCGAACTATTGCTGCGCGGCCTCAAACCGCTGCAGATTAAACTGGACGCTGACCAGATCGATCGCCTGCTGGCCTATCACCAGATGCTGGTGAAGTGGAACAAGGCCTACAACCTGACCGCGGTCAGGGATCCGGCACAGATGATCAGCCGTCACCTGATCGACAGCCTCAGTGTGTTGCCCTGGATCGGCCAGGGCCGGCTGCTGGATGTGGGCAGCGGCCCGGGCCTGCCCGGTATTCCGCTGGCGATCTGCCGGCCCGATGTGCAGGTCACCACGCTGGACAGCAACGGCAAGAAGACCCGCTTTCAGGTTCAGGTGAAGGCCGAGCTGGGACTGGACAACCTGACCGTGATCAACGGCCGGGTTGAGGCGGTCAAGGCAGAACCCTTTGACATGGTGATCTCCCGTGCCTTCGCGTCGATAGCCGACATGCTGCAGTTAAGCGGCCATCTGGCCGCTGAGCAGGGTGTTTTTCTTGCCATGAAAGGGCTGTATCCTGAAGACGAAATTGAACAGATGCCGGCAGGCTTTGTGCTGCGGGAATCCCACCGGCTGGAACTGCCGGATACCGATGGCGAGCGGCACCTGCTGATTCTAGGGAGAGCATAGGCGTGGCCAAAATCATCACCATTACCAACCAGAAGGGCGGCGTGGGCAAGACGACCACGTGCGTCAATCTGGCGGCGTCACTGGCAGCGACCCACAAGCGTGTGCTGATGATTGACCTGGATCCCCAGGGAAATGCCACCATGGGCAGCGGCATTGACAAGCATCAACTGGAATGCTCAGTCTATGAACTGCTCACTGACCAGGCCAGTGCCACGGATGCCATCATCACCGATACTCAGTGTGGCTATCACCTGATCGGTGCCAATGGTGACCTGACCGCCGCCGAGGTCGAGCTCCTGCAGCTGCCGCGGCGCGAGTTTCGCCTGAAAATGGCACTGGAAGCGGTGATGGATGCCTATGACTATATCCTGATCGACAATCCGCCCTCGCTGAACCTGCTCACGGTCAACGCTTTGGCGGCTTCGGCCGGTGTCATTATTCCCATGCAGTGTGAATACTATGCCCTTGAGGGCATCAGTGCGCTGGTCGGCACCATTAACAAGATCAATCAGCGACTCAACCCGGCCTTGCGTATCGAAGGCATACTGCGCACCATGTTCGACCCGCGCATGAGCCTGACCAAGGATGTCTCCGCCCATCTGGTGGAGTACTTTGGCGACAAGGTCTACCGCACGGTGATACCGCGCAACGTGCGGCTGGCGGAAGCACCCAGTCATGGGTTGCCCGCGCTGCAATACGACAAGAATTCACGCGGCGCGCTGGCCTATCTGGCGCTGGCCGGGGAGTTGATCCGCCGCACCGAGCGCGAGCAGACCGCGCAAGCGAAGCCGGCCGAAACAGCGATGATGGAACAGGAAACCGAGTAAATGGCAGTGAAAAAACGTGGACTGGGACGGGGGCTGGATGCCTTGCTGTCCGATGTGTCCGGCAGTCATGGTTACACTGAAACGAACGACGGCGAAAATTCCGCCAGTGCTCCTCAGGACGACAACCTGCGTGAACTGGCCATCAACATCATTGAACCCGGCCGTTATCAGCCGCGCCGCGACCTCAATCCCGAAACCCTGGAAGAGCTGGCCAGTTCCATCCGCAGCCAGGGGCTGATGCAGCCGATTGTGGTGCGCCCGATCGCGAATGATCGCTATGAGATTATCGCCGGTGAACGTCGCTGGCGTGCCAGTCAGATGGCTGGTCTGGAACGGATGCCGGTGATCATCCGCGATGTACCCGATGAGGCCGCCATCGCCATGGCGCTGATCGAAAACATCCAGCGCGAGAATCTCAACCCGATCGAAGAAGCGATCGCCCTGCAGCGTTTGCAGACCGAATTCGAGCTGACCCAGCAACAGGTCGCCGACGCTGTTGGCAAGTCACGCTCCACCATCGCCAACCTGCTGCGATTGATGAACCTGACCCCTGAAGTACGTACCCTGCTGGAGCACGGTGACCTGGAAATGGGCCATGCCCGTGCGCTGCTGGCACTGCAGGGACTGGTGCAGATCCGCGCCGCGGATGAGGTGGTGGCACAAGAACTCTCTGTTCGACAAACGGAACAGCTGGTCAAGCGCTACCAGGGTCTGGCGGCAAATGATGACAAGCCCAAGGCCGCACCTCAGCCCGATCCCGAGCTGCAACAGCTGGCCGGTTCGCTGTCTCAGCGCCTGTCCACGGGCGTCAGCATCCGTTCCGGTGCCAATGGCAAGGGCCGCATATCCATTGATTTCAAGTCACGCGAAGAGCTTGAAAGCATACTTCAACTGATCCCCTGATCCCGCGCACCCGGTTGAGAATAAGTTAATACCTTAGTGCAAAACTGTCGGGATTGAGTTGAGAATGTGGGGGGGAATGCCTATAATCTGCCCGCTATTTGGGCACTGTTCAGACTGAAAACAGGATCAGAATTGAGCAAGGGTGAAGCAGAACAGGCGCCGGCCGCCGTCAGTCGACATCAGCGGCGCAGTTTTCAGGCGTTTGTGCGCATCCATTTGATGCAGGCCGTGTTGATACTGATGGTATCTGCGGCCTGTTTGCTGATGGGGCAAGTTGCAGCCTACTCTGCTCTGCTTGGCGGTCTGATCTACCTGGTGCCGAATGTATATTTTACCCTGCGTGTCATGGGCAATCGGCATGTGGCAGGCGCACGAAGTGCACTGGCCAACATGTACGCGAGCGAAATAGGGAAAATGCTGCTGGTCGCGGCGCTGTTTGCATCGACCTTTATGCTGGTTCAGCCATTGAGCCCATTTTCCCTATTTGGCACCTTCATATTGCTGCAACTATCAGGATGGATGCTGCACTTGAGGTTGTTCAACACCGGTTCCTGAAAAACTTTTGACTGAGAGAAGCTGAGAATGGCAAGCGAAAACCCTACATCCTCAGAATACATATCGCATCACCTGAGCAATCTCACCTTCGGTAACCACCCCACAGAGGGCTGGACATTTGCCGGCGGCGAAAAAGCAGCAGAGATGGGATTCTGGGCGATCAACGTCGATACCATGTTCTTTTCCATCCTCATGGGTGTGATTTTCATTTGGCTGTTTCGCAAGGTCGCCGAGTCGGTCACCAGTGGCGTGCCGGGCAATCTGCAGAACTTTGTCGAATCCGTCATTGAATTCGTTGATGACAACGTCAAGAGCATCTTCCATCACAAGAACCCGGTGATCGCGCCGCTGGCGCTGACCGTGTTTGTCTGGATTTTCCTGATGAACGCGCTCAAGCTGATTCCGGTTGACTTCATTCCGTACATTGCCGGTGAAATGGGCATTCCGTACTGGAAGATCGTGCCGACCACGGACATCAATGCCACCATGGGCATGAGTATCTCCGTGTTCTTCCTGATCATTTACTACAGCATCAAGGTCAAGGGTGTGTCCGGTTTTGCCGCCGAGCTGTCACTGCAGCCGCTGGGCAAGTACTTCATTCCGTTCAACCTGTTCCTTGAAGTGGTCAACCTGCTGGCCAAGCCGGTCTCTCTGGGTCTGCGACTGTTCGGCAACATGTACGCGGGCGAGATCATCTTTATCCTGATTGCACTGCTGCCGTTCTGGGCACAGTGGATTCTGTCGGTGCCTTGGGCGATCTTCCACATTCTGGTTATCGTGCTGCAGGCATTCATCTTCATGGTGCTGACCATTGTCTACATGGCCATGGCACACGATGATCACTAAGGTGCCTGGCACCCGATAAAAACTGTTTTATTTGAAATTCAACTTAACTTAAACCTTGAAAACTCTGGAGAAATAAAATGGAGATCACTTATATCGCTGTTGCTCTGCTGCTGGGTCTGTCTGCTCTGGCGGGTGCACTGGGCGTGAGCCTGCTGGGCGGTAAATTCCTCGAAGGTGCTGCTCGTCAGCCGGAACTGGTTCCGGTTCTGCGTAGCCAGTTCTTCATCGTGGTAGGTCTGGTCGATGCTGTGCCGATGATCGGCGTTGGTATGGCACTGTACATTCTGTTCGCAGGTTGATTCCGGTTTAAAACCAAAGTTGAGACCTATTTCAGGTCTCACGAGAATATTCAACTGCGAGGGGTAATGGCGTGAATATCAATCTCACCATCATTGGTCAGGCCATTGCATTCTTCATTTTCGTTGTATTTTGTATGAAATACGTCTGGCCGCCGATTACCGGCGCGCTGGCAGAACGTAAGAAGAAGATTGCCGAAGGGCTTGATGCGGCCGACCGTGCTGAACGTGATCTGAAGCTGGCTCAGGAAAAAGCCGCTAACGACATGCGTGCCAGCAAGGAAGAGGCAGCCGCCATCATTGAGCAGGCCAACAAACGGGCTAACAAGATCATCGAGGAAGCCAAGGAGCAGGCACGCGAAGAAGCCAATCGCGTGAAAGCATCCGCCGAGGCTGAGCTCGAACAGGAAATCAACCGTGCCAAAGACGCTCTGCGTGCACAGGTTGGCGCACTGGCCATGGCCGGTGCCGAAAAGATCCTGGAGGCCTCTGTCGACGAGAAAGCCCACGCTAAGCTGGTTGAGAAACTGGCCGCTGAGCTTTAAGCGAGGTTTACGATGGCTGAACTCAATACAGTCGCCCGGCCCTACACCAACGCCGCATTCGAATATGCGCGCGAACAGGGCAACCTCGATCAGTGGTCACAGCTGCTGTCGTTAACCGCTCAGGCGGTTAGCGACAGCCTGATGACCCGTGTGCTGAGTAATCCCGCCCTGACCGGCGAGCAAAAAGCCGACGTTGTACTGTCGGTGCTCGGTGAGCAGGCTGGAGAAGCAGGCAAGAACTTCGTTCGCTTGCTGGCCCAGAATGGCCGGCTGAGTCTGCTGCCGGAAATCTCCGTGCAGTTCGAGCGTCTGAAAGCCAACCTGGAGAAAAAGGTCGATGTTGACCTGACCACGGCTTTCCCGCTTGACGATGCACAGCAGGAGAAACTGGCCAAGGCCCTCAGCACCAAGTTGGGTCGTGAAGTGAAACTGACCGCTCAGGTGGACAAGTCCATCATTGGCGGTGTGGTGGTTCGCTCTGACGACCTTGTGATCGATGGTTCCGTTCGTGCACGACTGGCGAAACTGGCCGAAGCGATGAATTCCTGAGTGTGAGGAATAACAATGCAGCAACTGAATCCTTCTGAGATCAGCGAGATTCTCAAGAAGCGCATCGAACAGCTCGACGTGTCTTCTGAAGCCCGTAACGAGGGCACCATCGTCAGCGTTTCCGATGGTATTATCCTGATCCACGGTCTTGCCGACGTCATGTACGGCGAGATGATTGAATTTCCGGGCGGCGTCTACGGTATGGCGCTGAACCTGGAACGTGACTCTGTGGGCGCCGTAGTATTGGGCGACTACCAGAATCTGGTCGAGGGCATGACTGCCCGTTGTACCGGCCGTATCCTTGAAGTACCCGTAGGTCCGGAACTGCTCGGTCGCGTTGTCGACGCACTGGGTAACCCGATCGATGGCAAGGGTCCAATCGATGCAAAAATCACCGACGCTGTCGAGAAAGTGGCGCCGGGCGTTATCGCACGTCAGTCCGTAGATCAGCCGGTGCAGACCGGTCTGAAAGCGATTGACGCGATGGTACCGGTCGGCCGTGGCCAGCGTGAGCTGATCATCGGTGACCGTCAGATCGGTAAAACCGCGATCGCCATCGACGCGATCATCAACCAGAAAGGTACCGGCATCAAGTGTATCTACGTTGCGATCGGACAGAAGCAGTCCACCATCGCCAACGTGGTGCGCAAGCTGGAAGAGCACGGCGCGATGGATCACACCATCGTCGTAGCTGCTGGCGCTGCCGATCCGGCTGCCATGCAGTACCTGGCGCCGTACGCTGGCTGTGCCATGGGCGAATACTTCCGCGACCGCGGTGAAGACGCGCTGATCGTATTTGACGACCTGACCAAGCAGGCTTGGGCATACCGTCAGATCTCTCTGCTGCTGCGTCGTCCGCCGGGCCGTGAAGCTTACCCGGGTGACGTATTCTACTTGCACTCCCGTCTGCTGGAGCGTGCGTCTCGTGTCAACGCCGACTACGTTGAAAAGTTCACCAATGGCGAAGTGAAAGGCAAAACCGGTTCTCTGACCGCGCTGCCGATCATCGAAACCCAGGGTGGCGACGTATCCGCGTTCGTACCGACCAACGTGATCTCCATCACCGATGGCCAGATCTTCCTGGAAACCAGCCTGTTCAACTCTGGTGTACGTCCTGCGATCAACGCAGGTCTGTCCGTATCCCGAGTAGGTGGTGCTGCCCAGACCAAGATCATCAAGAAGCTGGGTGGCGGTGTGCGTCTGGCACTGGCTCAGTACCGTGAGCTGGCGGCGTTCGCGCAGTTTGCGTCTGACCTGGACGATGCTACTCGTAATCAGCTGGAGCACGGTCAGGCCGTGACCGAGCTGATGAAGCAGAAACAGTACACTCCGATGTCCGTCGCCGAGATGGGTCTGAGCCTGTTCGCTGCCAACGAAGGCTTCCTGAAGGGTGTCGAGCTGGACAAGATCGGTGCATTCGAAGCAGCCCTGGTCGCCTACTTCAACAGCGAACACGCTGATCTGATGGCGAAAGTGAACGAGAAAGGCGATTACAACGACGAAATCGCGGCTCAGTTCAAGGCTGGCATCGAGAAGTTCAAGTCTACCCAAACTTGGTAATTGCTCGTCAGAGCTGGTGACCGGCCGGCAACAGCGGCCGGTCCAATACTGAGTCAAGTTTAATAGGCGGAACTATGGCAGTCGGAAAAGAGATTAAGACGCAGATTGCGAGTATCGGCAGCACGCGCAAGATCACCAGCGCCATGGAAATGGTGGCTGCGTCGAAAATGCGCAAGGCTCAGGACCGCATGCAGTCTTCCCGTCCGTACGCGCAGAGCATCCGTGGAGTCATTCAGCACCTGGCTACGGCCAATCCTGAATATCGTCATACGTACATGCACGAGCGTGAGGTCAAACGGGTCGGTTTCATTGTAGTGGCATCCGACCGCGGCCTCTGTGGCGGTTTGAACGTGAATGCGTTCAAGGCAGCTGTAAGCAAAATGAAAGAGTTCCATGATCAGAATGTTGAAGTCGACATCTGTGCCATGGGATCCAAGGCTATCACCTTCTTCCGTAACTTCGGCGGTAACGTTGTCGCAGCGAAAGGCGGTCTCGGCGATGCGCCGGAACTGGAACAGCTGATCGGTTCGATCAAGGTGATGTTGGACTCTTTCGACGCAGGCAAACTGGACAAGCTGTTCATCGTATCCAACGATTTCGTGAACACCATGACCCAGAAGCCTACGATCCAGCAGCTGCTGCCGATCGAGGCGAACGAAGAAGACGCAGAGACATTCAAGCACAGCTGGGACTATCTGTACGAACCCGATGCAAAAGAGCTGCTCGACGGTCTGCTTTTGCGCTATGTCGAGTCACTGGTCTACCAGGCTGTGGTTGAAAATAATGCCTGTGAGCAGGCAGCCCGTATGCTGGCGATGAAGAACGCAACTGACAACGCCGGCGACCTGATCGATGAGCTGCAGTTGGTTTACAACAAAGCCCGTCAGGCGGCGATTACTCAGGAAATTTCCGAGATCGTCGGTGGTGCTGCTGCTGTTTGATGCAGTGAACAGGTTTAAAAGTTAAGAGGATCCGAACATGAGTAGCGGACGTATTGTTCAGATTATCGGTGCGGTTGTGGACGTGGAATTCCCGCGTGACAGCGTGCCGAAGGTTTACGACGCATTGGTCGTCAGTAAAACCGGCCTGACACTGGAAGTTCAGCAGCAGCTGGGCGACGGTGTCGTACGTGCAATCGCCATGGGCCAGACCGAAGGTCTGAACCGTGGTCTGGAAACGACCAACACTGGCGCCCCGGTATCCGTACCGGTCGGTACTGCCACCCTGGGTCGTATCATGGACGTTCTGGGTAACCCGATCGACGAATGCGGTCCGATCGGTGAAGAAGAGCGTTACCCGATCCACCGTAAGGCGCCGTCCTACGCGGATCAGGCAGCGACCAACGATCTGCTGGAAACCGGCATCAAGGTTATCGACCTGGTGTGCCCGTTTGCCAAGGGCGGTAAGGTCGGTCTGTTCGGTGGTGCCGGTGTAGGCAAGACCGTTAACATGATGGAGCTGATCAACAACATCGCGACTCAGCACTCTGGTCTGTCCGTATTTGCGGGCGTAGGTGAGCGTACTCGTGAGGGTAACGACTTCTACCACGAGATGCAGGAAGCCGGCGTTGTTAACGTTGAGCAGTTCGACAAGTCCAAGGTAGCAATGGTCTACGGTCAGATGAACGAGCCGCCGGGCAACCGTCTGCGTGTAGCCCTGACCGGTCTGACCATGGCGGAGAAATTCCGTGATGAAGGCCGTGACGTACTGCTGTTCGTCGACAACATCTACCGTTACACCCTGGCGGGTACCGAAGTATCGGCACTGCTGGGTC
>ERZ1673961.741-NODE-741-length-10910-cov-153.517273_pt1 | contig 10910 bp, 8 predicted proteins | sample MGYA00580189_ERZ1673961 | MGnify/ENA primary metagenome ERZ1673961 (study PRJEB41334, sample SAMN05608105) | rock metagenome | biome: terrestrial subsurface; feature: shale formation; material: shale | place: USA: Pennsylvania ... | reverse complement strand
AGCTCCATCGTTACTTGTTTTAGTGTCTTAGCGCTGTCACTCATGACGACTTTACCGGTGCCTGATTCGCCCGTGAACGATACTTTTGCGATGTCAGGATGCGCCGTTAGCATCTGCCCTACTCGGTAATCCCCTTGTACGACATTAAATACGCCATCTGGCATGCCCGCTTCTGAATAAATTTCTGCTAGCTTAAGCGCTGTTAATGGTGTTTCTTCTGATGGTTTGAAGATCATAGCGTTGCCCGCAGCCAGTGCTGGTGCCGATTTCCACATCGCAATTTGGATTGGATAATTCCAAGCGCCAATACCTGCGCAAATGCCCAATGGCTCGCGACGTGTGTAGAAAAACTGGTCTTCGCTGAGTGGCTGCTGTTCACCTTGCAAGCTTGGAGCAAGACCCGCATAGTACTCAAGAACATCGGCACCTGTTGTTATATCAACCGCGATAGCTTCTTGAATTGGCTTACCAGTATCTGCCACTTCTAATGCAGCCAGCTCGTCATTACGCTCACGTAAAATGGCAACGGCTTTGTGTAAAATACGGCTACGCTCGATCGCAGTCATTGCTGACCATGCAGCAAAACCTTTCTTTGCCGACTCAATCGCCGCTTCGAGATCGTCTTGGTTCGCTTGTTTAATGTTGGCCAATGGCTCACCATTCGCCGGATTGTAAGTGGTGAAGTGCTCATCTGAACACCCGTTGTACATCGCACCATTGATATAGTGTGCTTTCATTTCCATTTTGAAGACCTGTGACTTTTATATTTTTTCAGAATAAAACGTAAGTTGTTTGTCGAGATAGTCGTTGATGATGATTCTCGCTCTTTCTGCATCAATGCCTTGCGGGTTGAGCGTTCCGCGCAGCCAAATACCATCGATAAGTGACGCAATACCATGAGCAACCAGTTCGGCCTGCTCTGCATTTAATAATGCTTTGAGTTCTTTTCTTAGGTGGGACAATAAACGTCGTTCATTGACACGCTGCAAACGCTTAAGCTGCTCGTCATGCATTGAGTACGACCAAAACGCCAGCCAAGTCTTCGCAACTTGGTTTTCTGCCTGATAGCCGACAAAGTTACCGTCAATGATGGCATTAATTCTTTGGTGATGAGCATCACTTGGCAGCTCACGTAACTTCTGTGTGATAGTGGACGAAAGCTGACGCAAGATCTCACGCATCGTTTCCTCCAACAACCCATGCTTACCACCAAAATAGTGATTGATAATTCCCGTTGATACTCCGGCTTCTTTGCTGATCAACGAAATACTCGCAGCGTGTAAACCGACTCTATCAATCACTGACATTGTCGCTTTCACCAGCTGTGGTTTTCTGATTTCAGGCATCCCCACCTTTGGCATTTTGCGTCCTTGTTATTTTTAATTGAACGGTTAGTTAAATATAAAATGCCTGAAAATTAGTTCGAACTCAAATCATTTTTTAAGAAAAAGGTTATTAACAAAGGAAGGAAAGTTGATGGTGTACGCAAAATCTCTATGCGATAACTTGTCGTAAAAGTCAAAGATGCGTTTAAAAACTCAAATAAACCAATAACTTATTGAAGTGTCAATTTTTAACACACCTTTCAGAGAATTGTTTTTCGTGCCACAAAAATCCACACCAGAAAAATTTTACATCGACCACTAATCATTTCACCTGTATCGGCTTTGTTTGTATAAAAAACAGACATACTCGTGTGTTATAGCTTCGTATACACAAGTGACATTAGTACTTTGAAAATGGGGGAGATAAAACGAGTAGAAAATACTGAACGCTATGAGTATGTAATTCGATACTCTTAAGCGATTTTGAAGTAATCAGTAGGAAGGATGAGTTCAGGCTCACCGTTTGATGAGCCTGCATTCTTGATTTTATTAGGTCAGCTTGCGCCCTTTCACGCAGTTACGTCCATCCGCTTTAGCTTGATAAAGTAATTTATCTGCCTGATCACAGAGTGATTTAAAATTCATCTCACTATCTTCAGTCGTCACAACACCAAAACTACAGGTCACTCTCACTTCTTCATTCTGTTCCGTGACGAACCCATGTAAGGATAAAGCGCTACGTAATCGTTCAGCGGTAATGAGAGAGTCTTCATGATCGGTATTGGGCATCACAACAACAAACTCCTCACCACCAAAGCGTGCAACAATGTCATTTTCACGCACCGTCTCTTCTAGCACTTTGGCAACGCCTGTTAGTACGGCATCACCGAACACATGTCCATAGGTATCATTTACCTGTTTAAAATAATCTACATCGATTAGCGCTAAACTTACCGGCCCCGACTGCGGCTTCTTTGGCACCATTTTCTGTTTATCGAGCTTGCTATCCACCCATTTGTTTAAAGCTAGGTAGCCGTACTTAACTTGCTCGACTTGCTCAGACACAAAATGCTGCACCTTTTCTTGCTTAGATTGAGGCGTCGGCTTTTCTTTGCGTTCACGTTTCGTCTCTACGGGTTTAGTGAACCAATCTTCTAAAAAACGGCGATTGAATAACCCTGTCAACGTATCTGTCTTTGCTAGGCGGCGCATTCTTAAACGTGATCGATTCACAACAAGGAATACCACTGCCATCAAAAAGAGAACACCAATGAGTGCTAGTAGCGCTTCACCCAATAGATAAAAGGTACGACGGTTATTTTCCAGTTCCATACGCTGCAACACGTTGTTCCAGTTGAGATCTTCGTTCTCATATTCAAGTCTTTCTAGCTCAAATAGCGTCTGCTGACGCTCAAGATTTTCAACTTCTCTTTGGTTGCTAAATTGGATGAATTTATCGTGATAGTTGCCGTAAGTTTTATACGCTAATTTAAAGTCATTGCTTCCCGCGTAGGCCATGGCAGCCACTTTTAGTAGTTCCATTTGCTGTTGCTTAACATATCGGCTCTCGATAATTTCCGGCAACATAGGCGCGATCATCGCTAGAAGTGTCTCAAACTGCTTCTGTTCTAGCATATATTCGGCTTGCAACAGCTTAAATGTAGCTAAGTAGGCGCTAGAGGTTTCTCTATACTGTAAGTTCTCCGCCAACTTTAAGTGGCGAACCATCTTATTTTCTTGGTTCGTCTCACGGTATAACGCAGCAAGCTCGAGGTTAACTCGAAACCTAAAGCGCCCGTCACCAATGATTTGCGCGAGCTTTAGCGCTCTCTGATACGATACAATCGCCTCTTCGTATTGGAACTGTGCCTTATGAAGCTTTGCTATCGTTAAGACGCTCAGCAGCTCATTGAACGACATGCGTCTATCCCTAAAATAACGGTACGCTTGTTCCAACAATGCTTCTGAACGGTCATAGCCCTGAATTTTGACCAGTACGTCACCAAGCTCTAGCGCCGCCCGTTCGACCAATCCTTGAACGCCAGAGGACTCAGCCGCATCCATTGACGACATAATTGCGGCATAGGATTTTTTAAACTCGCCCTGCTCATCGTAGTAACGTCCTTTTAGCAACAGGATCTCCGACTCGAGCTGCTTATCGCCATTTTCACGTGATGTTTCCAACAAACTATCCAACGAAGACAGCGCGGTATCGATATCGCTCTTTCCGACCATAGTTCGCATCTGAATCAACTTAAATAAGAGATACTCATGGCTTTGTGGACGCACAAGTTCCAACCCTTTTTGTGCGACGTTTTGGCTCTCTTCCGCGCGTCCAAGTAGCTCTAGAACCGTGGACTTTGCAAGCCAATAACGTACCAGTAGCTCTGTTGGTTGATTTTGTAGTAGAGAGTCTTCTTCTAACGCCTCAATCAAAGCCAAAGAGCTCTGAGGTAATGCGTAAATTTGATTTTCAATGCCTTCTAGCGACTGTAAAAACTTACCTTCTTGTTCAACCTTTTCTGCGGATGCCTGAATAGAAAGACACAGACACCCCAATAATAGTGGCATCGTCCTAAGCGAATGAAATAGTGACATTATTGCTCTTCCCTAATGGGTAGTTACTTCAGTGTAATAGAGAATTCTGGTTATTTTATTATTAAGGTAGCTGAAGGTTATTCAGCCAGCCTCATATTCCCATGTATTTTGCGCTGAATAATAAATCACCATCTTTAGATGTCGAAATGGTTTTCGGTCACAATATAATCAATAAGAGTGTTTTTCATACCCCAAGAAGCAAAATCTCATCAATGAGACAAATAATTGTCTTGATTGTGAATTAATGTATTTACATAAAAATTAACACGAGAGCACTTATTCATACCAAAAATACAAAAGAGTTGTAAATGTAATCGGTACAGCAGCCGTTGCTAAAACATCCATTAAAAATTATCGATAGAAACAATATAAGAAAGGAGGAAGGAAGCGGACAATCAAGCTCGCTCCCCTTTTTAATATGAGGAGGGGCTACATTCGCATTCCGCCATCGACTTCGAATACTCTTCCAGTCACGAACTCATTGGTTAACACGTATTTGATGGTCGAAGAAATTTCATCAGCAAGACCTAAGCGTCCGACAGGAATCATTTTGACTAAACGCTCCATCGCTTCAGGTTTTATTTGGTCCGTCATGGCAGTCTTGATGACACCCGGAGCAATCGCTACTGAGCGAATTCCGAAACGCCCTAACTCTTTCGCCCACACCGTCGCCATGGTGGCTACCGCCGCTTTGGATGCAGAATAGTTAGTTTGACCAATATTCCCCGCACGCGCGACGCTAGATATGTTGATCAGAACGCCTTTGCTATCGGTGTTCAGCATTACCTTGCTCGCTTCGCGGCCACACAGAAAAGTACCTGTCACATTCACATCCATAACAGACTGAAATTGTTCCAGCGACATCGCGTTAACCTGACCATCTTTAACTTTGATGAACATGCCATCGCGCATAATGCCTGCGTTATTGATCACGCCATTGAGCTGTTTGAAATCCGCTTCAATTTGCTCAAAAGCAGCGCACACTTCTTGTTCTTCCGTCACGTTCGCTACATAAAAACGAGTGGTGACGCCGAAAGATTCACACTCCGCTTTCGTTTCAGCCAGTTGATCTGAATTGAGGTCGATAAGCGCAAGGTGAACACCGCTTTCCGCTAGCGACAGCGCCATTTGTTTACCAAGCCCCTGCCCGGCCCCCGTGATCGCAATAACCTTATTTGCTAGATCCATAAGCACTCCTTAGGCCTGATTTTGCTTTTGGTAGAACTCAAACAAGCTTGAAAAATCTTTTTGTCCGTTGCCCTGACCGTTGTGAAAATTAAACAGGTTACGAGCCAAGCTGCCCATTGGCGTTGATGTTTGACTGGCAACCGCCGCTTCCATCGCAAGACCGAGATCTTTCGCCATTAACTGACTCATAAAGCCGCCCTGATAACCATTGCTTGCAGGCGTGTTTTCCATCACACCTGGGCACGGGTTGTAAAGCTCTAGCGCCCAGTTACGGCCTGAACTTTGCAGCATGATGTCAGACAGCACTTTGGGATCGAGTCCGTTTTCCATGCCTAAATTGAGTGCTTCACAAGTGCCGCTCATCAAAATGCCCAACATCATGTTATTGCAGATCTTCGCCACCTGACCGGCTCCGGCATCACCTGCATGGAAAATGTTTTTGCCCATGTGGCTAAGCACCACCTTGGCTTGAACAAAGTTCTCTTGTGAGCCGCCAACAATGAAAGTCAACGTACCTGCCGCTGCGCCCGCAACGCCACCAGATACCGGTGCATCAACAAAGCTGATGCCAAGCTGCAGCGCCTTTTCGCCAACCAAACGAGCGGTCGCTGGATCGATGGTCGAAGAGTCGATTAGCAGCGTTCCAGAATCTACGCTATCTAAGATCCCGTCTTGACCAAGATAAACACTTTGAACGTGTTGGCTAGCAGGTAGCATGGTGACCACCACGCTCGCACCTTGAACGGCTTGTTTTACCGAATCTGCACTCGACGCACCAAGTGCGGTAAGTTCTGCCACAGCGTTTGGATTCAAATCAAACACTTCGACGTTCAAGCCCGCTGTGAGTAGGTTCTTAGCCATAGGCGCGCCCATGTTGCCAAGGCCAATAAATGCAATTTTATCCATGTCGTATTTCTTCCTTGTCTAAAGTGCCACAGTGGCAACCGAGGATGCGGTCAGTGGGTATTCTGCTGAATCAATTGGCGCGAAGAAGCGTTCCAAAACTTGTGGCGTTACGTCAGAAACCGTGCGATGTTGCCAAGTCGGTTGATTGGTTTTATCGATAATCAGCGCACGAACCCCTTCTCTAAAATCACCTTCTAAGCCGCAACGTAACGTCAGATTAAATTCCATATCAAAACACGCTTTCAAAGAGAGGTTTTGATACTGCGTTAGCTGCTGATAAGTGATATTGAGCGACAACGGACTGCCATAATTCAATGCTTTTTGCGCATTGATGAACCACTTATCATCAACGTCGGCACTGCTGATTGCGCGAACAATCGAATCTAAATCACCCGAACAAAGCTGCTCAATCAATCCCGCATATGGCATCAACATCCCTTCGCTTGGCTCGTCCACTTGTACCGAACGCAGCACAGTGGCGATTTTTTCGTTGATGTTCGCTTCACCTTTCCAACTTACCGATGCAAGCAGATCCAACAGTGCTTGTTTGCTTTCTGGCTTTGCAATCCATTGGCTTAATCCCAACGCTTTCATGTCTGTCGCGTTAATTTGGCAAGCCGTCAAACTTAAGAAAAGTGCCAAATGTTTTGGTAACTGATTTAGGAAATAGGTCGCGCCTACGTCTGGGTAAAGGCCGATCTTGATCTCTGGCATCGCAAAGCGTGTGGTGGTTTCTGCTACGCGATGACTTGCGCCCATAAATAAGCCCACACCGCCGCCCATCAGATAACCATGCCCCCACGCGATGATCGGTTTTGGATAAGTGTGAATAAGATGATCACAGCGATATTCGAGGTCAAAGAAGGTTTCCATCGCTGAAAACGCAGAATCAAAGTCTTGCTCTTTGTTTTCAAGTGCACGGTAAATCGCTTGAATATCACCACCAGCACAAAACGCTTTTTCACCTTGAGCATGCAAGAATACCGCGACGACGCTGTCGTCCGTTTGCCATTCATTAAGCTGTTTGTACAACTTCTCAATCATCACGTAACTCAACGCGTTGAGAGCTACTGGATTATCAAGCTCCAACACACCAATAACAGATCCATCAGCGCACTTAAGCTTTGAAACATTTACTGTACCTGTCATTTGGCCTCCGCTAGCTGTTTGTCCATTGTGGCTTGCGCTTTTGCAAGAAGGCGTTTACACCCTCAGTCTGATCTTGTGTATTGAACAGCTGCAAGAACAGTTCACGCTCTAAAACCAATCCGGCCGCGTGAGTTTGGCTGCGTCGACCTTGAATGAGCGTTTTGCACGCAGACACGGATTTCGGCGATTGGCCAGCAACACGCTGTGCAAGTACTATCGCCGCTTCTAGTGCTTGGCCTTTCGCCACCACTTCTTCGACTAAACCAATTTTTTCCGCTCGCTCGGCCGTCACTCGTTCGCCACATAGAATCATACGCTTCGCCCAACCTTCACCTACCAACGCGGTCAGGTTTTGCGTCCCTCCCGCACACGGCAACAAACCTACCGATGCTTCAGGAAGTGCCATTTGTACTTGTTCTTCTGCGATGCGAATGTCACACGCCATCGCCACTTCCAGACCGCCGCCCATCGCATAGCCATTAATCGCTGCGATAGAAACCCCATCGAATGCAGAAAGCGCTTCAAACGCTTCACCAAATGCGAACGCCATATCTGCTGCTTGTGATTTATCACCCGATGCAAAGTTGTTGAGATCCGCTCCAGCAGAAAAGAATTTCTCGCCTTCGCCCGTCAGTACCAACGCATAAATAGAGCGATCATTACTGAGTTCAATCGCCAACTCTTTGAGCTGATTTAGGGATTCAAGCGTCCAAGTGTTCGCTGGCGGATTACTAATCGTGAGTTTGGCGATATGCGCTTCGCGCTCCAATTTGATTTGTGCCGTCATAATCTTTCAGTCCTTTTTAATTTCTTTAGGTAAGGCTGTGTCTCGCTTTCTAGAGCAGTTCAACGCCTTCCGTTAGTAATCGTCTTGCGACGATCAGACGCATGATTTCGTTGGTGCCTTCAAGAATTTGGTGAACACGAACGTCTCGGAAATGGCGCTCAACAGGATATTCTTTGATGTAGCCATAGCCGCCATGGATTTGCAGCGCCTGATCACACACCTTAAAGCCCACATCAGTGGCAAAGCGTTTTGCCATGGCACAGTACGCACTCTTTTCTGTATGTTGCGCATCGAGTTTGGCGGCAGCGAGTCGCACCATTTGACGCGCAGCAACCAGCTCAGTTGCCATATCAGCAAGCTTGAACTGCAACGCTTGAAATTGCGCCAGTGAACGGCCGAACTGTTTGCGTTCGGTCATGTATTGCTTGGCTTCGTTCAGTGCTTGTTGCGCAGTACCGACGGAACAAGTAGCGATATTGATTCGACCACCATCAAGGCCAAGCATGGCGAACTTAAAGCCTTCTCCCTCTTCACCCAACAGATAGTCAGCCGGAATGCGGACATTTTCGAAGGTGATCATGCGCGTTGGTTGGCAGTTCCAACCCATTTTGGCTTCTTTCTTACCGTAGCTAATGCCTTCGCAATCAGCAGGAACGACGAACGCAGAAACGCCTCCCGCTCCTTCGCCGCACGAACGCGCCATCACGACGAGAACATCTGTATCACCCGCGCCAGAGATAAACACTTTTGCGCCATTCAGGACAAACTCATCGCCGTCACGCACTGCACTGGTCGTCAGTGAAGCGGCATCAGATCCGGCATTAGGTTCGGTTAAACAGTAGGAAGCGAGCTTTTCACCCGAAATTAAATCCGCGCTAAATTGCTGCGCCACTTCCGCTTTGGCAAAGCTGGTGATCATCCACGTCGCCATGTTGTGAATGGTCATAAACGCAGTAGTCGCGGTACAACCCATAGCCAACTGCTCGAAAATGATCGCCGCATCCAAACGAGACAATCCCAAACCACCATGCTCTGGCGGCGTATAGATGCTCAGAAAGCCAAGTTCACCTGCTTGACGCAGTACATCTTTAGGGAAATGATGGTTTTCATCCCACTCGGCCGCGTGCGGCGCTAACATTTGGTCTGCAAACTGCTTTGCTACTTCGGCAAACGCGAGTTGATCTTCGTTTAATTCAAAATCCATCTTGAAGTCCTAAGGTCTAATTCGTTGCACTTGAAGCCAAGCCATCTAAAGGTTTGAAAGGCTTGGCTAGAGGTATCGCTACTTCTGTGACTAGCTCAATTGAATGGTCATGTTTGGACCGCTTGGAATGTCATCTTCAAACCAACGCGCAGTGACAGTTTTCGTCTCGGTGTAGAAGCGAACCGCTTGTTTACCGTAAGCATGCAGGTCGCCGTAGAAGCTGCCTTTCCACCCCGTAAATGAGAAGAACGGCAATGGCACCGGAATCGGCACGTTGATGCCTACGTTACCTACTTCGATATTGTGTTGATACTTTCTCGCGGCAGCGCCGTTCGCCGTGAAAATAGACGTACCATTACCAAAGCGGTTTGCATTGATCAGTTCAATCGCTTCATCTAGGTCATCCACTTCCATAGTTAACAGTACAGGCCCGAAAATTTCTTCCTGATAAATCGACATGTCTGTGGTCACGTTGGTAAACAGTGTTGGCCCCACCCAGTTACCGTTCGGGAAGCCAGGTACTTGGCAATCTGTCCCGTCCAGAACACAATTCGCGCCTGACGCTTTGCCTTCATTAATCAGATTCACCACTCGCTGCTTCGCTTGCGGGCTAATCAGCGGGCCATAACCTGCGGTTTCATCGTCCCACGCGCCAGGTTGAACCTGAGCTAACGCCTCTTTAAGCTCTGGAATCCATTCTTTGGTTTCGCCGACAAATACCGCCACCGAAATCGCCATACAGCGTTGGCCTGCGGCACCGACTGACGCGCCAACTAGGTTATTGATGACTTGCTGCTTGTTTGCATCTGGCATGATGACCATGTGGTTCTTCGCACCCGCAAATGACTGCACGCGCTTTAGGTTGTCCGTACCCGTTTTGTAGATGTACTCACCAACTGGCACTGAGCCGACAAAAGAGATCGCACGAACGACTGGATCAGTCAGAATACGGTCGACTTGCTCTTTGGTGCCGTGGACAATTTGCAACACGCCTTTTGGTGCGCCTGCCTGTTCAAACAGCTCCGCCAGTTTCATTGCCGTTAGTGGCACTTGCTCTGACGGTTTCAAAATAAAGGTGTTGCCACAAGCGATCGCCATTGGGAACATCCACAATGGAATCATCGCAGGGAAGTTAAACGGTGTGATGCCAGCACAAACACCGAGCGGTTGAATGTAAGAGTAACCATCAATATTGGTCGCGACGTTTTCCACCGTTTCGCCCATCATTGAGCTACAAATGTTCGCCGCTTGTTCTACGACTTCAATCCCGCGCCAAATGTCACCCTTTGCATCCGCAAGAGTTTTGCCTGTCTCACTTGAAAGCAGTATCGCCAACTCATCGTGTTGCTCTTTTAGCAAGTGTTGGTAGCGCAGCATCAATCTCGCACGCTCCGGAGCGGCAACTTCTTTCCAACGCTTGAACGTTTCCGTTGCGCTAGCAATCGCCGCATTCATTTCCGATTCCGTGGCACAAGGTACTTGCGCAATCACTTCGTTGGTTGCCGGGTTAGTTACATCTAGCCATTGTTTTGAGTCGGAGATGGCAAATTCACCACCGATATACTGCTTTACTTGTTCTGTCATGATGACATCCTTGTATTTTTCAGCTTGTTACTGACTACTGTTATGTAAGTGAAACTTTGTTGAGAATGAATTAGCAGATTTCAATCGCGATGGCGGTAGCCTCGCCGCCACCAATACAAAGCGATGCAACGCCACGTTTACCGCCTGTTTGTTTAAGAGCGTGAATCAA
>ERZ1673961.740-NODE-740-length-10914-cov-5.134543_pt1 | contig 10914 bp, 13 predicted proteins | sample MGYA00580189_ERZ1673961 | MGnify/ENA primary metagenome ERZ1673961 (study PRJEB41334, sample SAMN05608105) | rock metagenome | biome: terrestrial subsurface; feature: shale formation; material: shale | place: USA: Pennsylvania ... | reverse complement strand
CACGAGCATCTCAACGGTTGAGAGCTTAGACATCTTCGATGCATTAGTGGCGCTGAAAGGCGGCATTCAGACACAGTATGACAAGGTCATCAAGGGCACCGCGGCGCACCGTGTGATTGAGCAGCCGCGCAGCAAACCTGCCCTGAGTATCGCGCACGACCAGTACACGGCAGAGCCGATCGTTACCGCAATGAATGCGTTGCAGCACCCATTGTTCCTGCGTGGTGACATTGCCGTGAGGAACCCGCAATGAGCCAGCTTACGATGCACATCAATGGCGCGCAGACCGCGTTTTACTCAGCCGAACTGAGCTACTCTCTCGAGCAGCTCGCGCACACCTTCCGCTGCAAAGTGCCGGTGATGGTGATTGACCTGCCTCTTCCGGTGAGCTTTTATCTCGGCGGCCAGCTCATCCTGAAAGGACAAATTGACCAGGTTGAGTCCGCCACCGATTCAGGCAGCCGCTCTGTCAACATCACTGGCCGTTCCGTCAGTGCCAACATGATTGACTCGCGCATCACCATGGATGCGCTTTACGATCAACCGATGGACAAGTTACTGCGCCGCCTAGCCGCGCCGTTTGGCTTGCGGGTAGAGAGTCTGGTCTCCACGTTGAAGGCCGTACCGGAGTTTCAGATCAACGCAGAGTCGCCGGTAGAAAACATCGCGCAGCTGATTCGAGAGCAAGGCTTGGTGCTGATTGAACGCAATGGCGTGCTGACGATTGAGAACACCGCGCACAGCATCATTCAGGATATCGGGCTTGAAGTCGGCAACAACATCGAACGCCTTGAGATTGCCCGTCAGTTCCATACCCGCTTTCACCGCACCGAAGTTCAGGGCGCGTGGGACGATGCCAGCGCGGTGGTCACCGCGGCCGATGTCGATGCATCGCGCACGCGGGTGATTATCTGCGATCAGTTACAGTCCGCCGACGCGTGTTTGTCCCGCGCCCGGTATGAACACAACCTTGCGATCGCGCAGAGCCTGACGGCTTCGGCAAGCATTGCCGGACTGTTCCCGGCGCTCGCCATCGACGGACTCAACCGGGTCATCCGGGTTATCGACCAGACGCAGCAGTTCAGTGAAATGCTGGTCATCAAAGGCTTGAGCCTGTCCGTCTCGGAAAGCGCACAAACCACCTCGATGACACTGTTCCGGCCATTCAGGGAGCAAAGCGATGTCTGACACACTGCTGGCTCGTTTGATGAGCCGGATTAAGAATCTGGTTGGCACCGGCACGGTCACAGGTGCGGAGACGCAGTGGCTTCAGATTAAGACCGCCACGGGCCGCACCAACGATCGCATCCGCCGGGTGCACAACTACGGCTTTATGAGTCGTCCGTTGGTGGGCGCCAAAACCTACAACCTGTTTATCGGGGGCGTCACCGCGCGCGGTATCGCGGTGAATGTGGAAGACGAACGTTACCAGATGGCACTGCAGCCGGGTGAGGTCGCCATGCTCGATGACAAAGGCAATCTGGTTCACTTCACCGCAGACGGTATCAAAGTGAACACTAAGGCAAAACTGGACATCACAGCCGCAGGCGATGTCAGCGTTACGGCGCCCAAAGTGGATGTCACCGCACCCACTGCGTCGTTCTCAGGCAATGTGGACATCGGGGGCAACCTCAACGTCGCGGGCAACGTCGGCGGCAGCTCTGGGAAGTTTGCGGGCGTCACAGTGGAAACCCACACCCACGACTACCTGGACGATAACAACCAACGCACTTCATATGGGCCAAACAAATCATGAACTATTTCCGTTTAAACGCGATCACGGCACCGATGAACTCCGAGGAAGGCATGACACACGCCGTCTGGCAGAGCATTTACAACCACAGCGAGTCGACGCAGAACGACCGCGCGCGAATGGCCGAAGACGAACGCGGCGGCAACTGGAGCGACGAACTGCTGACCATCGTAGGCTCACGCGACTGGACCCTGCGCCGGGATAAGCTCACTCCGCAGACGCTCGTCATGGCCAAACGCTTTTATGAAGAGGCGCTGGCCTGGCTCATCACCGAGGGCCACGCCAAAGCCGTGACGGTTTCCGTATGGGAAGCGAAACCCAATCAGATGGGGCGTGATGTGATCATTACCCTCACCGATGACACCACGTTTAAGGTCACACTATGAGTACACAACGCAGCCTGCAGACACTTATCGATCGCGCCAAATCGACACTGATGGCGAAAACCGGGCAGAACACACCGGCGATTGATGCCATCGCGTGCGCGATGGCGGGCGTGAGTTACGGCCAGTACGGCTATCAGGATTTGCTGTTTCGCCAGCTTCACCCGGAAACGTGCTCCGAAGCCTGGCTTTATCTGCATGCCAATCGTCATGACACGCCGCGCCTGCTGCCCACGTTTGCATCAGGCACCGTCCGGTTTACTCAGCTCGGTGGTGTGGTGGTCATCCCCAAAGCAACCTTGCTGACCGATGCTGCCGGCAATGAATACGAAACCACCAAAGAGCAATACAGTGACGTGCCGATCAGCGTGATTGCGCGCGTGTCCGGCAGTGCCAGCAATCTGCCAGCCGGAAACATTCTGACCCTGTCCGAAGGCTTAGGCGGTATCGATCCGACTCAGGTTCAGAGCCTTGGCATTGAAGGCGGCGCCGACATTGAAACTCTCGAACACTGGCGCGCCCGGGTGATTGTGGCCTACGAGAAAAACGACCTTATCGGTAAAGCAGAAGATTATGAAGCCTGGGCAACGTCAGCGCATGCCGATGTCGACTTTGCCTGGGCGCTGGATAACACCCCGGAGCGCGGCATGGTGGAAGTGTATATCGGTCGCCGCACCGCTGACCCGACACTGAGCAGCGAAGTGATCAGCCTTGTTCAGCAAACCTTCGAAGCGCATCGTCTGGCGGGCTGCCATCCCATCGCCTTACTGCCTGAGCATGTTCTTTTGAATATCGAGATTCAGGGCATTGAAGATCAGTCTGTCCGTGATGACGTGGTCACTGCGCTGCAGAGCCTGGTACAAAGCAAAATGGGCAAAATCAACGCCGCGACGGGCAATCCGGAATCCGTCACGCCGACGGAAATTGTGCTGACGGTGTCGAGTGTCACCACCAACTTCATTGTGAAATCGCCGACTGATGAAGTGACGATTGAGAGCCATCAGATTCATGTATTAGGAGACGTGACATGGACACCTCCAGCGTAATCATCGATTACAGCGCCGAAGATTTTGCGCAAGCTATCCGAGCCCTGTTGCCCAAAGGGCAATACTGGCAGGAAGCCGACAACCCGGAGCTGACCAGCCTCATTGACGCAATGGCCACCGACTTCAAAGCCACGCACGATGATATTGAATTGTCTCTGCTGACTGACTTTAAGGAAGCGCTGTTCGGCTGGAAAATCAGCGATTATCAGGCACTGCTCTACACTCTGGCAGGTGATGACGCCGGAACCGTCTCTGATGACCGGACCACGCCGAACCTGATTTATGTCGCGCTGCAGGAAGATGCCCGAATCTCATGCGCGCAGGCCTGGGCGGCGTTTGAGGAAAAGCGCCTGCCGCATACTGAAATCACCTGGACGTATCACTCCCGGCTTGATGTCCATCATCAGCTTGCTAACTGCCGGCATATCCGCAATCAACACACTTACGAGGTTACCCAATGAGCTTACTCATCACCCATGCCGGGATTGCCGCCGCGATTCGTGCCGGTGATCTGGGCATTGAATACAAAATCACTCACATCAGCATCGGCTCTGCCGGCTATGTCCCGAATCCGGAGCAGACTTCTCTGGTGGCTGAAATCCAGAAAAAAGCCATTACCCGCGGCGCGTTGGTAGCACAAGGCCAACTGCATTTTGAAACAGTCTGGGATGGTGATGAAGAGTTTGAAGGCAAAGAGCTGGGATACTGGCTGGAAGACGGGACGCTGTTTGCGGTCGACAGTCGCGATGGCGAGGTCATCACCTACAAACGCAAAAACACCGTGGTCACCGAAGCCTGTGAACTGAATCTGGCGGCGTCCACGATTGAGAACATCACAGTGGAGATGCTCGGCTCACCTTACGCCACGGAACAAGTGGCGGGTATTGCAAAAGTCGTGACCACCGGGCAGGTCGATACCGGCACAGACGACCGCGCGTTTCTGACCGTGAAAAAGTTTCTTTATGCACTGGATGTCACCACCGTCGTCGACAAACTGGTCACTAACCTCTGGCTTAAACTCGCCGCCAGAATCTTTCCGGTCGGGGCCGCCATTCCGTGGTTTACGGACATTGCGCCGGACGGTTTCGGTATGTTCAAAGGTCAGGCGTTTGATATGGCGACGTATCCGGAGCTCGCCAAAGTCTTTCCTGACGGCATCATTCCGGATATGCGCGGGTGCGGCGTCATTGGTAAGGAAGACGGCGAAACGGTCGGTGTATTTGAAGAAGGGGAAGTGAAAGCGCATGAACACCCAGGGTCAAGCGTATTGTCGACGGATATTGGTTCAAAAACGACGTCGTCTGGTGGCGCACATACTCACACATTATCGCTAACACGAACGGAAGAGAATGGCGCTCGAAGCGGGCAATATTATGCCAACGGTACCACCATCGAAGCCGCCCAAACATGGACAACGAACAGTGCAGGAGCGCACGCGCACACAGTCGCGATTGGCTCTCATGCTCACACGATTGCCATTGCCCTGTTCGGCGCGCTGAAAAACACCATCAACCACCGCAAAGTCAACTGGATTGTGAGGCTCGCATAATGACTCCATTTTTCGCCCAATCTCAGACCGTTAATGTCTCGCGTATCACCTCCGACGGATGGTGGATTGAGAACACCACCGAGCATGTCAGCAAAGGCACGGCGCTGGGTAACGATTTCACTCAGACGCTCTACACGCCGTCCCGTGATGGAATGACTGCCCGTTATGACCGGGCAACCGGCACCTGGTCTGATGAAATTGAAGACATGACCTGGAAAACGTACTTTGACCCACATGGAAACCCTTTTGTGATTGGCAAGCCGGATGGACAGTTCCCGGAGAATGCGATCACGCAGTCTCCCCCCGAGTTTGAGGCAGGCTCTCAAACAGTGCTGTTCAAAGAAGGTCACTGGCAGGTTTACCCGATTCTGCTGGGGCAGTCGTTTTATGACGAGTACGGCAATGAATTTAAAGTGTCTGACTACAACTTTGAGCTACCGGAAAACCACACCTTTATTCCGCCACCCGAGCCGCAATCCGCGCAGCACGCGCCCAAACTTGTCAACGGAGAGTGGCAGCAGTTCTTGGACTATCGCGGAGAAATGGCGTATGCCACTGACCGCGACAACGGGGAAAATTACCGGATTGAAGAACTGGGAGAACTGCCAGTAACGCATACGCTAACTGAGCCGGAGCTCTATGACTCGTGGTCAGACGGACAATGGCAGTATGACATCGAACGGCACCGCCCGTTTAAAGCGGCTGAAGAAAAGCAATGGCGAGACGGGGAACTGACCAGAGTGCTGGACCGCATTGACCAGTACGAGAAAGACCAGAGCTATCCCGCTGAGCTGCGCACATCACCAATCAAAACAGAGGAGGATTATCTGAAACTGCTGCAGGACCGAAAGACGCTCAGCGATTACCCGGAATCAGACGGCTTTCCTTTTGGGCAACGTCCGCAACTATCAGGAATGGTTAACTATTAACGTCCAGATGGCTGACTATTTGCAGTATTAAGAGGATAACGATCTTGTAAGACGTTGATGGCTATCGCTTATAGCCATCAACTGCAGATATCGGACTGAATAAGATTCAGGAGAGTCACTCACTTTTGGGCGAAAGTCAGTGCACTATCCCAAGTAATGCCCTGTTTAACCACTTTTGCAGGTGAACCAACAGCAATGGATTGACTCGGAATTACGCCTGATACAACAGAACGAGCGCCAATGACGGAACCACTACCGATTTTCGCTCCCTTTAGTACCATTACATCTTGGCCTAGCCAAACATGCTCTTCGAGAAGAATGTCTTTGGCAGGGTTAATACGCTGCCCATGTTCCAAAATATCGTGACCATCACTGGTAAGCATGGTGACACCTTTGGCGAGCAACGAATTTGCCCCAATTCTTAATGTAGTGCCCTTCTCCTGACAAGAAATTTTGCCCTCTCCAGTGTTACGCGTATTTTTACCTATGATAAGGGTGCAATCTTCGCCTAACACTTCAATTAACAGGTTTTGGAGCTGACAGCCTTTCTCAATGATGAGTTTGTTGTTTCGCCCTTCAACGACGATCTTACAACGTCGGACACTTGCAGAACGTTCAATCTCAATAGAACTCTGATTGACGTTTGTCGCCTTGATAATACATTTTCGGACTTTGGCATTCGGATCAATTCGCAATTTACTGCCCGTTTCCAGAGTAATCGAATTTTGCAAACGTAGCTTGATTGTTGAAAGAAAGTTCACTTGGGATTGTCCATATTGCTTGCCGAGAATTTTTGAATACTATCATTTCAGACACCATGTATGCTTGGTTTTTCTACATCCCCCATCTAGAAACCGCTTCAATATCAGTCAGTAATTCGGGGCGATACACTGGCCTTTGTTTATTCAACGAAGGTTAAACCATGAAAGCACTGGCAACCCAACTCATCAAAAAACACGAAGGGCTGCGGCTGAAACCTTACCGCTGCAGCAATCAAAAACTCACCATCGGTTACGGCCGCAACCTGCAGGATAACGGCATCAGCCAACAAGAAGCGGAAACCCTGCTTCAACACGACCTTGATGCCGCGGTGAAAGAGGCAGAAACGCTGCCGTATTTCGCTTCACTTAACGAAGCGCGTCAGGCGGTCATCGTCGACATGATTTTCAACCTTGGCCTGCCCCGTTTTGGCATGTTCAAGAAAATGATCGCCGCCATCGAGCAGCAACTCTGGCATGTGGCCGCCAACGAAATGCTGAATAGCCGCTGGGCGCGTCAGGTTGGCAAACGGGCGAAGACACTCAGCGAAATGATGCGCACCGGCGCGCCGCTGCAATAAGGAGAACACCATGAACTTTTTAACCAGTATCCTCGGCAAAACACTATGGGAAGTTCTGAAAGGTCTGTTTTTTCAGGTTGCCTGGAAAGTCATTCTGGAACGCTTTGCCAGCCGTCTGGTGATTTGGGGACTAGAGAAAATCAAAACCCTGTCCACCAATGATGTGACGCAGGAAACCGTGAACGACATCATCCTGTCGCTGAAAGGCAAAAAACTCAAAGAGGTCGAGCAATGGGAATGACGTTGGACCCAAGCTGGGTGAATGCGGTACTCGCCTTTGGCACGTTCGTGACGCTGATCCTGAGTTTGCTCATTGGCTACCTGTTCCGGTTGTCCAAAGAGCTGGGCGAATACAAAACCCATGTGGCAGAAACCTACGCGACGAAGGACGATGTCAAAGAGCTCGGTGATCGGATTGAACGCAGTATGGTGAAAGAGTTCGACCGAATTCATTCCCTATTGCAAGGGAGAGAAGTCGCCTAGTACGGCGGGAGCCACAAGGTTCCCGTTCCGCACTATCGAATAGAGAACTTACCCGACTCACTCTTGAATATCATACTCGTTTTGTTCTGTGTTATCCCGATTACAACGAATAAACCTAGCCAATTGAAACAAGTACAACCTTTGTAAATTCCAAATCCAACCAATAAGCAATAAGAACAGAAATGAGTTAGCTAGCTTGGAAAACTTCTCGGCTGATGATTCTAGAAACAGCGTTTCCATAAAACCACCACCAACAACAATAAACAGAACTCCCAGCATGAAAACAGCTAAAATCTGAAATGGGATGATGATTTTATACAACAGTAGACGCCAATTTAATGGTAATAGAAGAATCAAATCACTTTCTTGCAAGTCGCCATTTGCATCTTCGTTAGCTCGACGGATAAGCGTATGCACTGGTGTAACACGAGCAATTAAAAGCCAGAAACACCATATTCCCAAAAAACCTATAATTATGGGAGCATTGTCAGCAAAGTATTTACCCGCAATTGGTAACGAACTTAAGTACTGATACATTTTGTTCGCTATTTCTAAAGTTTCCATTTTGCTCCTTACACCCAACATTTATTAGTGCGCATGCGCGTTTACCTCGCTTAACCAGCTAAAACACGCACAGTTAACTGGTTGTTTTGAAAAAACTTATCAGCTTTTTATCAAGAGCACTTTGCAATATTGCACATATATGCATTTCCCCAAACATATAATCTAACCCCCACGTAACAGGCCAGAAAAAAGTCGCGAGGGTTCATTCCCTTTTGCAAGGGAGAGAAGTCGCCTAGTCCGGCGGGAGCCACAAGACTCCCGTTCCGCACTATTGAATAGAGAACTAACCCGAATCACTCTTGAACGCCATACTCGTTTGTTATAAGCCCAGACGCCCTCGCTGCTTAACAAGTTCTTTTGCATGAACATCTGCTCGAAGCCACGCAAACTCAAAACAGTAAATTGGAGTAGACAAGAACATTCCTAACCAAAAATTACTTTCAAGCAATTTGGCATAATCTGTTTGAATTAATAAATGGATATAGAAGAAAATCACTCCCCAGAACAAAAGAAAGTAGATATGAGCAGAAACTATTTTAAAAGTTACCGCAGAGCTATTCTTCCTTGTAATACGCAGTTGCTTAAGTTTTTTCAAACGCCTCTTTCTGAAGATACCTCGAATTGGATCAAAGCACTTGTCTCGAACGAAATTGCCAAACGTCTTAAGCTTTGCATCAATGTATGGCGATATTTTGGGGAGTACATACGAAATAATGGCTCCTAAAACTAACCCAGTAACTGTATTGCTATCCAACCACATTCTCCACTGTAAAACTCTTGGCTTATAACGCCGCAATGCGGCGTCAGCTCTTTTTCAGCTACAAGAGTTTATTAAAGTCAATTTCATAACCAACATCTTTCATTTCTTTAGCAATATCTAATTGCCAGTCTTTATCAGAAATATAAACCATGCCGCTAATATCATTAGGCAACTCTATAGAACCAGCCAGCAATGGAACCACATTTTCTCTGCCAAGCTTGCCTATCAAATAACCGTGCTCAAAAACAACATTTTGTCTTGCACGAGCTTTAAGCTCACCTTTATTGGCACTTTCTTTGACATTTCCAAGATCATCTGGCGTATAGAGAACTATCGCAAATCCTACATTCGAATATTTTTCTATTTTTTCGATAATTGTTCGCCCACGACTAGCCTGCTCGTGCAATATAATCGCTTTGAACCCAAGCTTTTCTATGAAACGGGCAGTTCGTTCTTTGGCCTCACCGTCATGCCCATGAACAATAAATACTTGGGTTAAATCTTTATCCCTACTCTCAATTGCTAACTCAGAAGGCTCCTTCAATGATTCATTTTCTGGATCTGGAAAGTCATATTCATCGTTTTTTACATCAAGGGTAAGCGAGTCGATATATGAAAGCATTGTTTCACCATCCTCCCGCCAGAACCTTTGAGCCTCAGATTCTCCTCGATGAACAACAAACGCAATACGAGAAAGCTTGCTGTTAAGCCTAGATACTTCCGCTGGTAGGTTCTCGTTTAAAAACTGGGTGAACTTACGCCGCCAAGTATTAAATCGATCCCTTCCGAATGGACCCCCTCTTTGTTCGTATGCATTAACAACCTCTCCAAGCAATCTCTCTCGGAAAGACTCAAGCCCTTCCAACACTTGTTTTTTATTCATATCTTCCTTACCTAATGGGGAGCTAACTTTTTATTAAAGCGCACGCGCGTTTACATAACTAAACCAGTTAAAACACGCATACAGTTAACTCGCTGTTTCGCAGAAACTTATCAGCTTTCCATCAATAAAACTATGCAATAACACGCAAAGGTGCATTTCCCCAAACCTATAATCTAACCCCGCGTAACAGGCCGGAAGCGAGTTGCGACAGTTTGCCGGGGCTGATGGCATCGTGCACAGTTACGCACATTTGTGTGTGTTAAAGCATTGACACCCCACCCTCGCCACCCTTACCCTATCGCTGTACTGGCAAAATCCAGTACCGGGATTGAGACCCCGATAATTACCATCGGCACATAGGTGCCAGCGTTTGCTGGTTTTTTATGTGCGGCTTCGGCACACCTGTACATGGTGAATTTGTTGTGATTATGAACAAATACACCTCATCAATGGTGGGCTGGGCGGGGCAGCCTTCGGGTTGGCCGTGTCGATGGTGCGGTAGTCTCAACCCTGTTCAGTCCATCACCCGAAGATTGAGACCTTTGAGTGGTGGTAAACAAAGTTAACCATCGGAGGTCGCTATGACCCATCTATCAATTCTTTCCAAAGATATTCGCATCTTAGACGGCTTGTATTCTCTGAATGACCTGCATAGAGCCAGTGGCGCAAGAAGAAATCACCAACCAGCTAATTTTATTCGTTTAGACACTACACAAGAGTTAATAAATGAAATTGAGCGATCCTCAGATCTGCGGATCGACAATTTGCACCAATCTTCAAACCTGAGCATTGCGATGAAAGCAATTCGTGGCGGGCACAAAAATCAAGGAACTTGGGTATGCAAAGAACTGGTCTACGCCTACGCGATGTGGATTAGCGCCAGGTTTCACCTGCAAGTCATCCACGCGTTCGACGCGATCGCCAGCCAACCGCAAATTGCACCGTCCGGTGTCACTCTCACCGCCAAACAAGCCCGATTCTTACAATGTGCCTTTTCGCAGTTTGACGAACTCAAAGCGCGCCACAGAGAAAGCTACCGCCAGTATCAAACCATGCAGCAGCAAATCAACATGATGCGTTCGTTTTGCGATCATATGGAAAGCGAGCTTAAAGCGTTTCGCTCGCAGGTAGATGCGGAAGTTGATGCGATTAACCACATCAACTTATACAAGGGAATGGTGTTGGAATATCAAGGCGCCGACGAACTAAAGCGCTTCATTGAGCA
>ERZ1673961.738-NODE-738-length-10930-cov-8.031172_pt1 | contig 10930 bp, 6 predicted proteins | sample MGYA00580189_ERZ1673961 | MGnify/ENA primary metagenome ERZ1673961 (study PRJEB41334, sample SAMN05608105) | rock metagenome | biome: terrestrial subsurface; feature: shale formation; material: shale | place: USA: Pennsylvania ... | reverse complement strand
CATGCAATTACCAACTTTTCTAGAGGTCTATGAAGGACTCATCAGCACCTCTTCGATCAGCTCCACCGACCCCAAATGGGACCAAGGCAATGCCAAAGTCATTGAGAAACTCGCTTCCTGGTTCAAAGATCTTGGGTTCAGTGTTGAGGTGGTCGAAGTCGAACCAGGCAAACACAATATGATCGCACGTATGGGCGAAGGCGAAGGTGGCCTCCTCTTAGCCGGTCACAGCGACACGGTGCCATTTGATGAAGGGCGCTGGAACTTCGACCCGCACAAACTAACTGAAAAAGACAACCGCTTTTACGGTCTGGGGACGGCAGACATGAAAGGCTTCTTCGCCTTCATTTATGAAGCCGTCAAGAAAGTCGATTGGAGTAAACAGAAGAAGCCACTTTATGTATTAGCGACCTGTGATGAAGAAACCACGATGTTAGGCGCTCGACACTTTACCGCTAATGCGCCGTTTAAACCGGACTACTGCATTATTGGCGAACCGACCAGCCTGGTTCCAATTCGCGGCCACAAAGGTCATGTCGCCAACGCCATTCGTGTTACGGGTAAATCAGGTCATTCATCCGATCCTGCGCTTGGCGTTAACGCCATTGAGATCATGTATGAAGTGATGTTTGCCATGATGCAGCTGCGCGATAAGTTAATTAAAGAGTACCACCACCCGGGTTTTGCTATCCCTAACCCAACATTGAACTTGGGCCACATTCACGGTGGTGACAGCGCAAACCGTATTTGTGGCTGCTGCGAATTGCATTACGACGTTCGCCCATTACCTGGCATTAGCTTAGATGGTCTGGAGAACATGCTGCGCGGAGCTTTAAAAGAAGTGGAAGCCAAATGGCCGGGACGCATTGAGATAGTACCTCTGCACGAATCGATTCCGGGTTACGAGTGCCCTCATGACCACCCGTTCATTGGTGGCGTAGAAGAACTGTGTGAAACCAGCTCTCAAACCGTGAACTACTGTACAGAAGCGCCGTTTCTACAGGAACTGTGCCCAACCTTGGTACTTGGACCGGGCTCTATCGATCAGGCCCACCAGCCAGATGAGTTTCTTGCTTTTGATTTTATTGACCCGACCATTGATGTACTGTCTAAAGCAATGGTCAAATACTGTTGTTAGCGAAATAAAAAGACAACGTACCTGTACAGCTCCGATGAGCTGTACAGACGGTTATTTATCACCACAATGAGTTAACCGTTAACACTAATTTAACTTGTTATTTTGTAATTAATTTTCATTTATTACGCCATAGGCCTAGTAACTTTGCTCTAAATCAGGAGAGAAGCGGAATAATTACAAACATAGTCGGCTTTATTTGACTAGAACTGGTGCTTTTCGCTAGATTGGTGTCTTAACAAGGACAATGGATGTAGTTTTTTTACGAGGCAGGACGACAATGAACGAGAAATACGCCGCACTCAAAAGCAATGTGCGCATGTTAGGCCACTTACTGGGTAATACTATTCACGATGCCCATGGCGAAGAAATCTTCGAGAAAGTGGAAACTATTCGTAAATTATCCAAATCAGCCCAAGCAGGAAATCAAGCAGACAAAGAAAGCTTGATAGAAGAAATTAAACACCTTCCTGATGAGCAATTGACACCAGTCACTCGAGCTTTTAACCAATTTCTAAACCTCACGAATATTGCTGAGCAATACCACACGATTTCACGTCACTGTGAAGAGCACATCTGCGAACCAGACGCGATCAACTCGCTATTTTCTAAACTGGTACAAAACGATGTTAGCAAGCTTGATACCGCTCAGGCTGTACGTGACCTGAATATTGAACTGGTACTGACGGCTCACCCAACTGAAATCACTCGTCGCACCATGATCAACAAACTGGTGAAAATCAACGAGTGTTTATCAAAGCTAGAGTTAAGCGACCTTTCATCGAAAGAGCGCAAGAAAACTGAACGTCGTCTGGAACAGCTGATTGCCCAAGGCTGGCACTCAGACGTCATCCGCCAACAACGCCCGACACCGCTTGATGAAGCGAAATGGGGCTTTGCTGTTGTAGAAAACTCACTATGGGAAGCCGTACCTGAGTTTTTACGCGAGATGAACGATCGTCTGGAATCTTATCTTGGCGAAGGTTTACCAATCGACGCACGTCCGGTGCATTTCTCCTCTTGGATGGGCGGCGACCGTGACGGCAACCCGTTTGTTACGCACAGCATCACGCGTGAAGTTCTGCTTCTATCGCGTTGGAAGGCGGCGGATCTTTATCTAAATGACATCAACGAACTGATCAGTGAACTGTCGATGACAGTCAGCAACGATCAAGTGCGTGAACTGGCTGGAGATGATCAACACGAACCATACCGTGCGATCCTCAAGCAGCTTCGCTCTCTGCTCAACGAAACCAAAGATATTCTTGATGCGAAGATCAATGGTCAGAAACTAGCAGTCAAAGCACCACTACAAAAAGTAGAACAGCTTTGGGAACCTCTATACGCGTGTTACCAATCACTACACGAGTGTGGCATGGGTGTTATCGCTGATGGTTCACTGCTTGATACTCTGCGCCGCGTGAAAGCATTTGGTGTTCACCTAGTTCGTCTGGATATTCGTCAGGAAAGTACTCGTCACGCAGATGCACTATCTGAGTTGACTCGCCATCTTGGTATTGGCGACTACCAGCAGTGGAGTGAGCAAGACAAGCTTGCGTTCCTAACCAATGAGCTAGCTTCCAAACGCCCTCTTCTACCTCGTGACTGGGAACCATCTGAACCAGTTCAAGAGGTTTTGGACACCTGTAAAATCATTGCTGCACAATCTCGTGAAGCATTCGGTGCTTACGTCATCTCCATGGCACGTACCGCGTCAGACGTTCTGGCAGTTCACTTACTGCTACAAGAATCTGGCTGTCCTTACCGTATGGATGTCTGTCCTCTGTTTGAAACCCTGGACGACTTGAATAACGCTGAGTCAGTGATCAAACAACTGATGGATATCGACCTATACCGTGGCTTTATCCAAAATCACCAAATGGTCATGATTGGTTACTCTGACTCTGCAAAAGATGCGGGTGTTATGTCTGCAGGCTGGGCTCAATACCATGCAATGGAGTCTCTGGTTAAAGTTGCTGAAGAGGAAGGCGTGGAACTGACATTATTCCACGGTCGTGGTGGTACGGTTGGTCGTGGTGGTGCTCCTGCGCATGCTGCGTTACTGTCTCAGCCACCTAAGAGTCTTAAAGGTGGCCTGCGTGTTACCGAGCAAGGCGAGATGATTCGCTTTAAGCTGGGTTTACCAGACGTTGCCGTAAACAGCTTTAACCTATACGCCAGCGCGATTCTGGAAGCGAACCTGCTACCGCCACCAGAGCCAAAACAAGAGTGGCGTGATCTGATGGAAGTGCTGTCTCAGGTGAGCTGTGAAGCATACCGTAGCGTTGTACGCGGCGAACCAGATTTTGTACCTTACTTCCGCCAGGCGACCCCAGAACTGGAACTCGGTAAACTGCCACTGGGATCGCGCCCTGCGAAGCGTAACCCTAAAGGTGGTGTAGAGAGCTTACGCGCCATTCCATGGATCTTCTCATGGAGCCAAAACCGTTTGGTTCTGCCAGCATGGTTAGGTGCCGGTGAAGCAATCCAGTACTCGATCGACAAAGGTCATCAAGCGTTACTGGAAGAGATGTGTCGTGAGTGGCCATTCTTCTCAACGCGCCTTGGCATGTTAGAAATGGTGTACTCGAAGTGTAACATCGATATCTCTCGCTACTACGACCTGCGCTTGGTTGATGAGTCACTTCGTCCATTAGGCGAAAGATTACGAGAGCAGCTGCAGAAGGACATCAAAGCGGTTCTGAATGTAGAAAACAACGAGAACCTGATGCAACATGACCCGTGGGGTCTGGAGTCCATCCGCTTACGTAACATCTACGTTGAGCCATTGAATATGCTTCAAGCCGAGTTGCTGTATCGTACACGTCAAAATGAAGAAGCATCAGCAGACCTTGAAGAAGCGCTGATGGTGACTATTGCGGGTATCGCGGCAGGTATGCGTAACACTGGTTAAAATAGCCTGTTACTTGTAACAGATTATGATATAAAAGGCTGAGCAATCGCTCAGCCTTTCTTATATCCATCAAATTGAACAGCAATTAACCAGATAAACACCCTAAAAATAACCCAAAAAGAACCAATAAATCAGAATAAATAACCACAAAAATACATTACTGAGTATTATGTTAGTTTTTTAGTGTTATTCTTTCCTAGTATTCCACTTCATGCTTATTATTTATATACTACTCGCCTTGCTGAGAGCGAATAAATCCAACCATATCAGCTCCAGCCTCGATGGGTTCCACCCATCTTTCTAGGTGATAAACGGCTTTAAGGTGACAGGACCAACATTTGTTGGTGCTACTTATGCATAAAAACTCAAAACGCCATTAAGAGCGCAGCTGAAAGTATAAGTAGCTTGTTTACAAGTTTATTGACCATTTGGATTGAAGACATGTCATTACCACACGTAATCTTAACTGTGCTTAGCACGCGCGATGCAACCGGTTACGATATCACAAAAGAATTCTCAGCTAGCATTGGTTACTTCTGGAAAGCGAGCCACCAGCAAGTTTACCGTGAGCTAAACAAAATGGCTGAGAAAGAACTGGTTACTTGCGTACTAGAGCCTCAAGAAGGCAAACCAGACCGTAAAGTGTACTCCATCACAGATGCTGGACGTAGCGCACTAGGTGAATGGTTTGATCAGCCAACTGCACACCCAACAGTTCGTGACGAGTTCTCAGCGAAGCTGATGGCTTGTGCTGTGCAACCGTCTGCACCTTTCCGTGAGCAACTATCTGAACTGGTTGAAGAGTCACGCAAACTGGTTTCTCACTACAAAGAAATCGAAGCTGCATACTACGCGACGCCGTCTACTCTGGATAAACAAGCACGTCTGGAGCGCCTGACACTACGCCGCAATCTTCTACTACGCGAAACGTGGATCACGTGGGCAGAAGAAGTGCTAACTGAACTTGAAGTTATCGGCTAATCCACTTCAAACAGCTCATAGCTTAACAACAAAAAAGGCTTGCCATTTGGCAAGCCTTTTCTTTTTCACTCACGTTTTAGACTGCAACTTGAGGACGTACACCCAAGGTGTGGCACAACGCGTAAGTCATCTCAGCTCGGTTTAGAGTGTAAAAGTGGAAGTCTTTCACACCTTCACGGCTCAGTACACGCACCATATCAATCGCCTGACTTGCACCAACTAATTGACGAGTTACCGGATCATCATCCAAACCTTCAAACTGTTTGCTCATCCAGCCTGGAACTTTTACGTTATTTTGCGCAGCAAAGCGAGACGCCTGTTTAAAGTTAGATACTGGCAAGATACCCGGTACGATTTCTACGTCGATACCAGCGACAACACAGCGGTCACGAAAACGTAGGTAAGACTCTACATCGAAGAAAAACTGAGTAATCGCTCGGTTAGCACCTGCATCCACCTTACGCTTCAGGTTTAGCAGATCAGCCTGTGCGCTTTTTGCTTCAGGATGCACTTCTGGGAAAGCTGCAACTGAGATATCGAAATCATGACGAGACTTCAACAGTTCAACCAGGTCAGATGCGTACATATCAGGAGCGCCGCCACCTGGTGGAATATCACCACGTAGTGCGACGATATTTTCGATACCGTTGTTCCAGTAATCATCGGCAATCTCAATCAATTCTTCACGAGTCGCATCGATACAAGTCAGGTGCGGTGCTGCCACTAAGCCTGTTTCTGATTTGATTTCTTTGATGATGGAATGAGTTCTGTCACGCTCGCCTGAGTTAGCTCCGTAAGTAACAGAAACAAACTTAGGCTTGAGTGTTTTTAGACGGTGCACAGAGTTCCATAGCGTCTCTTCCATCTTTTCATTGCTTGGCGGAAAAAACTCAAATGAAACATTAATATTGTCTGACAATTCAGCGATATTCTGGTTTAAGGCATCGATATGGCCTGCGTGCGTGTATCCCATCTTACTCTCCCTGTGGCAACCCGCCACGAAATCAAATTCTCAAATCGACGTTTAGACGTCTATATGTCTACAGAATGTATTGAATACGATTTAATGTCAACCTTGTGATTATGAATTTTTTTCACGTTAATGATGAGGATAGTTCAAGTTGATTGTTGGCTAATATTTATCCACAAAAATAGTTCCCCAATAACGGTTCTGAGATTAATTATGGCACCAAGACAGGAATAAAAAACCCCGGATGAATTCCGGGGTTTTGAGTGTTTAGAATAGCCCAGCAAGGCGGTTTAAATCGGACTGAATCGCCCCTGCCGTAACTTCACGTCCAGCGCCAGGACCGCGGATAACAAGCGGGTTGTCTTTGTACCACTTGCTTTCAATAGCAAAAATATTGTCACACGGCAGTAGGTTAGCCAGCGCATGCTCACGGGACAAGGCTTCAATGCCGACGGTCGCTTTGCCATCTTTCTCTAAACGCGCAACGTAACGCAGTACCTGATCGTTTTTCTGCGCTTTGGTCAAACGTTCTTGCAGAGTCTGGCTCAGCAGTGCGGCGTTATCAAAGAACTCATCTAAGCTCAGCGTGCGCAGTTCTTCAGGAACTAACGACTCTACCTTTACGCTTCCCGGTTCGATATCCAGACCAGACTCACGCGCCAGAATAACCAGCTTACGCATCACATCAGAGCCATCTAAGTCAGAGCGAGGGTCAGGTTCTGTTAATCCTTGCTGCCAGGCTAAATCCACTAACTCGCTGAATGGCACTGAGCCATCAAACTGTTGGAATAACCATGAAAGCGTACCGGAGAAAATACCAGAGAGTGCAATAATCTCATCACCACTCTCACGAAGATCGCGCACCGTATGGTTGATTGGTAACCCGGCACCTACCGTAGCGTTATACAGCCAGTGACGTCCAATTTTGGCAAACGCATCCTGGACCTGATGGTAATATTGACTATCAGCTGAACCTGCGACTTTATTCGCCGAAATTAGGTGAATGCCTTGCTGAGCGATATCAACGTAACATTTCGCTAATTCCTGGCTGGCGGTGACATCGAGGACCACTGCTTCATCGTAGTCCTGCAAAGCACCAAGACGAGATAACCAAGAGCCGTCGTTTGCAATACTTTCGTCATTGAAGCGTGCTGAAACACTGGATGCATCAATGCCTTGGCTATCAAACCAATACATTTGGCTATCAACCACCGCGACTAAGTCAAAGCTCATGCCATGACGTTTTTCAAGTTCATTCTTCTGTGAAGCGAATAAACTCAGCCAGCTCGAACCGATATTCCCTTTACCACACAATGCAACAGCAACGCGCTTCTGTGCCTGAAATAACTGGCTATGAACCGTCTGTACCAGTTCTTCGGTATCAGTGTTACGTAATACTGCGACCAGACTTAAACCAGACTCCGTCTCAGAGATAAATTCCACCGGAGAGTGTTTCAGCTTTTGCTGAAAGCCAAAACAGTGGTTGGCATTAGTTGTCACACCAGCACCTACGGCAGCAATCAGAGAGTAACCCTCAGTGAGGTTAATCTCCGCATCCAGATCAGATTCCTGTAGATACTTGAGTGCACCGCCAGCAATTTCTGCTGTGTATGCCAGTCGTAATATCTGCTGTTCAGGCTGAGCTTCAAATGCCAGTGGCTCCAACTGAACGCGTTTTAGGGATTCCAGAACATCACTCTGTGCTTTCTCAAAGTCATGTCCATGCGCAAATGCTAGCTGAACCAATAGCACGTCATCCAGTGAGGTGATGATTTTCGCCCCGCGACCAGAAGCCAGAACTCGCTCAATGCGGGTCGAACCTGACTCTGGCAGGTAACTGCATTTAAGGCTCAAGTCCATGGTACTTTGAGCCACAGGCTGCAAGGTTCGGCTGTGCAGTACTGGCGCAGCTAAACGAGCCAGCTCACTCGCTTCATCCAGTCTTAAGAGTGGTAGTAAACATGCATCTGATACCAGACGAGGGTCTGCGCTATAAACGCCCGCTACATCACTCCAAATCGTCACTGTACTCACTTCTGCAAGCGCACCAATCACGGTTGCAGAGTAGTCTGAACCGTTACGGCCAAGCAGAACAGTTTCACCGTTATCGTTTTGTGCCATGAAGCCGGTAATGATCACACGCTTGTGACTATGTTGTGCCAGTGCCTCTTTGATAAGCGGATATGAACGAGCACGATCAACTTCTGGTTGAGTACCCGCTTCTGCGCGTAGGAATGCTCGCGCATCTTGCGCTACAGCAGGCAGTTGCTTTTGCGTCAGTAAAGCGGCCAGTAATCGAGAAGACCATACTTCTCCATGGCCTAATACCGCCGCCTTTTGCGCTTCGGTCAGCGGAGAGGTCAGTTCCGCTAATGTACTGAATTCATCTTGTAAGGAGGCAAGCAGCTGTTCTTGCGCGTCTCCCTCTAATAACTCTTCAATGAGACTGATTTGAAACTGTCTCAAGCTCTGCAAAGCTTCATGCGCAATTCGACCATCTTTTTCTAAGCCTTCAAGGAACTCAATCAGGCGGTTGGTTGTTTTACCTGCTGCAGAGACCACCACCAAGTCATTTTCTGCAGAGTATTCCTTGAGAATTCCCGCTACACGTAAATAACACTCTGGGTTTGCCAGGCTGCTACCACCAAACTTGTGTAGCTGACGTTGTACAGTCATTATTAACTCCTATTGCTGTGCAGATTTAGTGAATGCTTGTTCTAGGTCGGCAATAAGATCTTGTGCATCTTCTAGCCCTACAGAAAGGCGCAGCAATTGCTGTGATACACCCGCTTCAGCCAAGGCTTCTTCACCCATCGCGCGATGCGTCATAGATGCTGGGTGACAAATCAAGCTTTCTACCCCGCCCAGAGACTCTGCAAGTGAGAACAACTGAAGCTCTTTGACAAAGGCTTTAAGCTGCTCAAACGAGCCCGCAAACTCAAAGCTCAACATAGAGCCAAAACCAGACTGTTGCTTTTTAGCAATCTCATGGCCAGGGTGCTGTGGAAGACTTGGATGATAAATTTTCGCCACCAAAGATTGCTTCTGCAGGTAAGCCAGCACCTGCTGTGAGCTTTCTTCATGCACTCGCATACGCGCACCCAAAGTACGAAGACCTCTCAAGGTCATGTAGCTATCAAAAGGTGTGCCTGTCGCCCCAATACAGTTACCCCACCACGCTAACTCTTCTGCATGCTCTTCCGTTTTAGCGATAATCACACCACCAATGACATCTGAGTGTCCATTGATGTATTTCGTTGTAGAGTGAATAACAAAGTCAGCACCTAGCTCTAATGGCTTCTGGTACACCGGTGTTAAAAAGGTATTGTCTACCGCGACTAATGCGCCAACCTGCTTCGCTTTTTCACACAAGACAGCAATATCGACAACACGAACCAGAGGGTTAGATGGCGTTTCTAGCAGAACCAGTTTTGGTTTCTGTGCTAATGCCGCATCCAGCGCCTGTTCGTCAGTTTGATCGACAAACAGCACCTTGAAATCGCCTTTGTTTGCACGAGTATTAAACAGACGATAAGTGCCCCCATAACAGTCGTTTGGCGCAACAATAAGATCATCAGGTCCAATAAAAGCAGACACCCATAAGTTCAGTGCGGACGTACCACAGTTAGTGATGACAGCCCCTTTACCTGACTCCAACTCAGACAATGCACTTTCTAATAATCCACGGTTTGGGTTACCAGAGCGCGTGTAATCGTACTTAGGCACTTCCCCAAACGCAGGAAAGCCGTAATTCGTTGAAAGGTAGATTGGTGGAACGACAGCATGGTATTGAGTGTCAGACTCAATACCGGTGCGTACAGCAATAGTTGCAGGCTTACGGGAGCTCATGGGTGTATCCTTTCACAGGTGATGACTTCTAAATGGGAATGCGCTATATCTAAATGGTCAGATTCAATGAATTGCACACTTCCCTTACTGTTCTTGTCACTTTACTCGTCAAAAATTAAGACGTCAACACTTCTAGACGTCTATATGTCTTTGCTTATGGCAGTAAATGCAGCTAAAATCAGCACCTCAATTAGTTTTTAACCTATTACAAATATGAAGGTACGCAATGGCTGACTGGAATGGCGAATACATTAGCCCATATGCTGAGCATGGAAAGAAAAGCGAACAAGTAAAAAAAATCACTGTATCTATCCCGCTGAAAGTTTTAAAAGTGCTAACTGATGAACGTACTCGTCGTCAGATCAATAACTTACGCCACGCAACCAACAGCGAACTCCTATGCGAAGCATTCCTACATGCGTATACGGGTCAGCCACTTCCAACGGACGAGGACCTTCGTAAAGATCGCCCTGACGATATTCCGACTGAAGCAAAAGCTCTGATGACCGAAATGGGCATCGAATTTGAGTCATTTGACGAAGAGTAATTAGGAGCACGTTGAATACACCAAGCGGTTATTTAGCGCCTAATACTAAAAATGAAATAAAAAAATGGGACGCCATCGCGTCCCATTTTTTGTACATCATTTAAATCTTTGTCTTACTCAGCCATGTAGTTTTCAGGCATTTCAATACGAGCAACACCAGAGTCAACCGCCGCTTGAGCAACAGCTTTTGCAACGCGAGGCAGTAAGCGAGCATCCATTGGCTTTGGAATGATGTAATCAGTGCCAAACTCAAGCTTATCGACACCCGCCGCTTTCAGTACCGCTTCTGGTACTGGCTCTTTCGCCAATTGACGAATAGCGTCAACCGCAGCAAGTTTCATCTCATCGTTAATTTCGCTTGCGCGCACATCAAGCGCACCACGGAAAATAAATGGGAAACACAGTACGTTGTTTACCTGGTTCGGGTAATCACTGCGGCCCGTGCCCATAATTAAGTCATCACGAACTTCATGTGCTAGCTCTGGCTTAATTTCAGGATCTGGGTTTGAACATGCGAAAACAATTGGCTTATCC
>ERZ1673961.737-NODE-737-length-10953-cov-9.776473_pt1 | contig 10953 bp, 10 predicted proteins | sample MGYA00580189_ERZ1673961 | MGnify/ENA primary metagenome ERZ1673961 (study PRJEB41334, sample SAMN05608105) | rock metagenome | biome: terrestrial subsurface; feature: shale formation; material: shale | place: USA: Pennsylvania ... | reverse complement strand
ACACCAAGGTACCGCACGGTGCTCGACATATTCGTGTGTCCCAACAGCAACTGAACGGCTCGAAGATTTTTGGTCTTCTTGTAAATCAATGTCGCTTTGCTACGTCTCATTGAATGGGTTGCGTAGACGGAAGGGTCAAGTCCAATGCTCGTAATCCACTTTTTGACAAGACGGGCGTATTGGTGAGTAGTGATATGGTCGAACTTTCGCATCCGGCTCGGCCACAAATAATCCATCCCTGAGAGTCCACGCAACTCGATCCATGCTTCGACCGATTCGCGCGTCTTTTTGGTTATCTCAAACTGAACAGGCTGACTGGTCTTCTGCTGGATGACTTGCGCCCGGTCCAGAACCTCACCGTTTCTGGAAATATCTCGAACCAATAGCTTTACCAGATCGCAGGATCGGAGTTTGCAGTCAATTGCCATGTTGAACATCGCCAGCTCGCGGATGTTCTTTGCTATCTCTAACCGAATACGGATAGCCCATATTTGTTCGAGTTTGAGCGGCAGCTTCTGGCCGACGAGCTTCCCTTTGTTCCAGGGAACTTTGCTGGTAGGAAACGTCATGACGTGGCCCTCTTCGGAGGGTAAGGGCCTTTAAGTATGGCTCAAAAGATTGTTCTCTGCTGGCCAACCTGGTCGCAAAGCGAACATTCGAAGTGGTGCCCAGAGCGCCATCTTCCAGCCGTAAAAGGCCAGGGATTTCGTTGAGACCGAAACCCAGCTACTGCGCCGTTTTCACAAACTTCAGCCTATCAAACTCGCCAGTTACTACGCGTCTGTTAAGTAAAAGTATTTGAAGGCTTCTCGATCACTCTACCTTTAGATTTTGCTGGTATTGCAGCATTTGCTCCATCATCAGCTGCATTTGATCCATGCGCTCCTGCATCATCTGAATTTGTTGCTCGTTAGACAGACTACCACCATTCTTTGATTTACCGCCGCCGTTCATCATGTGCTGACCTCCCATCATGCCGTTTTGTCCACGCATCATGCCGGGGCCCATCATACCGTGATGCATAAAACCCATTTGCTCTTGCATCGCCTCCCTGTGTTCTCGCATCAATCGTTGCCGTTCTTGCGGTGAAGCTTCATCAGGAATGCGTTGCATCAGCTGGTTCATGTGAGACCAGTTCTGGTGCATCTGTTGCATTTGCTCCTGATCCATCATCATGCCAGGACCATGCCCTTGCCATGAGCCTTGATCACCATGCGCTAGCACGAATGCAGGAAAAACCAACAACGCAGCGGTTGCTGTAAGTCCTTTAAATGAAATCATAAAGTTTACCCTCGAAATAAAATTAGACGTCCACACCATCGCACTTATCATTGTAGATCTTTATCCAGACAAACGCCGATTTTGACGACTACTAGTGTAGATTAGTTATTGACCCTGTAGTGGCTACAGGGTTTTAAATTGCATCATTTGTACGAAAACCGGAGCCGAGAAAATGAGCAAACCCTGCAATGGGCAGTGTGGTAGTGAAGACTCTGTCGTAGATGACAAGTTTCAGGGACGCGCCACCGCCGAAACAGGTAGCCAGCTAAGCACCTACAAAATACCAAAAATGGATTGTCCCTCGGAAGAGCGAATGATTCGAATGGCACTGACTGGCGTTGAAAACATTCAGTCGCTGTCATTCGATTTATCGGGTCGTACATTGGAAATTATCCACCATGGAGAAACCGGTCCTATTACCAGCAAACTGGAAAACCTGGGCCTGGGTGCTTCCTTGCAGCGGACAGAAGACGCCAGCGCTGAATCCGTCAGAGCGGCTGAATCTTCTAAGGCCAACGAAAGCGAAGAATCCGGCACTTTATGGATACTGCTGGCAATCAACGGCCTGATGTTTCTGGTCGAGATGACGATGGGCCTGATCGCCCAGTCCGCTGGCCTGATTGCAGACTCGCTAGACATGCTTGCCGATGCCGCCGTCTACGGTCTCGCACTTTACGCCGTTGGGCACGGCATCAAAATGCAGGTCAGAGCGGCCCATGTGGCAGGCATCCTCCAGCTTATCCTTGCCGCTGGGGTATTGGTTGAAGTTAGCAGACGTTTTCTGTTCGGCAGTGATCCTCAGTCGTTAATGATGATGGCCGTCGCCTCTGTTGCTCTCATTGCGAATATCAGTTGCCTGCTCCTGATCGCAAAACACCGTGAAGGCGGTGCTCACATGAAAGCCAGCTGGATATTTTCAGCCAACGACGTGGTCATCAACCTGGGGGTAATACTTGCGGGGCTGCTCGTTGCCTGGACCGGGTCCAACTACCCAGATCTGATTATTGGCGGAATTGTCGGTGGCATCGTCTTGATGGGTGCCAAACGCATACTGGCACTGAAAGGCTGAACCTTTCGGGGGCAGGCGGTCGATTATCGGCTTGCCGTTGCCAATCTACGGGGAGTAAACATCAATGCACAGTGAACTGAAGCCATCCTATATTGCGGAGCTTGAGGCGACAGGCAGGGCGGAAGGCGCAGGCGATTTCCAGACAGCCTTCACCCATCTGGAACGTGCCCATATCCTCAGCCAGAAATATGCTCTGGCGCACGCTGCAACCCACTTACGGATGCTCAGACTGGGTTGGCGAACAAGAGACGTTCGTGAGGTGCTGGGGCAGTTGACCCGAACCATTGCCGCCCTGGTCTTTTCCCGAATTTGGGTTCCGGTCGGAAACACCGGTCGTGCAAACGTCAGCGCGTTTGCACCCATGCCGGTGCCCGAGGATTTGGCAGTGGTGCTTTCGGAGGCGGAGGGAAGGCGTGACTAGAATGTTCGCTTTTGTTTATTGAGCTGATTTCGAGGTATTTGACGACCAGCGGTGATCGTTTAAGATGAAGTTGCGGTACAGGGAGAGGTCCCGATGGCCGCGACCGGCGATGAGGGGGCTTGTGCCGCTAAAGGCCAACCCCCGAATCCCTCTCTTCCAGCAACTCCCTCAAGAAACTCGCCCGCTTGGTGGCATTGCTTACCGATTTTACGATGGACGCAAAATCACTAGCCTGCCCGACAATGTGTATCTCTGCCTCGGCACGGGTAATCGCCGTGTAGAGCCACGCACGGTCTGAGATTCGCCCCTTCTGGACTGCCACGATGATTCTCGGGAACTGGCTTCCTTGAGCCTTATGGAGCGTGATTCCGTAGCCAAGCTCCATGCAATCGAAGACTTCATCCGTAATTGAAATGTCTTCACCGGTATCCAGGGTCACGACACCAAAGGTTTCCTGGCCATCCTGGGTGTCGCGCTCTGTTGAGGATAAGGTGCCAAGAGACCCATTCTGAATGCCGATGTTGTAGTTGTTCCTGGTGAAGAGGATCGGGTCGCCCACTCTCATATCGAGGAAGAAGTCATCGCCATGCAGCCTAAACTGCAAGCGCTCCCCATCGGGATTGATCAGCTTTTGGCACTCACGGTTCACCTCGCCAACGAGAGCCTTGGTGGCTCCGATGATCTGGGTGTTATAGGGTGACTCCGTGTACAAGGATTTGCACTTATCGACCACCTGCTGCCGAGGCGTCTCGTGGAATGTGATTGCGCCAACCGATAACGAAGGAGGCACCTCACCCCGATTGATGGTGGCCGAGTATTCCGGGATGCCCGTCGAGCCTTCCTGGCGTTTGACGATGTTCAACTCAACCGTAGCGATTGCACCGGATTCGACAATGTCTGAGAGGACTTTGCCACATCCGATGGCTGGCAGTTGATTCGGATCGCCTGTCAGGATGATACGTACTGAAGGATCGAGGTGCGTAACGATCCGATACATGGTCGGGAGGTCGATCATACTGGCTTCGTCGATGACCAGGAGATGCTTCGGCTCATCTAATGACGGCGAGATCGGCTCTTCCCGTAACACGCGAGCAATCGTCATGGTGAAGAATCCGATGCTCTCATGCAGCCGCATGGCTGCTCGCCCCGACAGAGCGACGGCATGAACCTTATAGCCCAGCACAGCATAGGCTTTGAGCACGGTTCGAAGCACCGTGGTCTTGCCCGTACCGGCACCACCCGTGATGCAGGACACCGAATTTGTCAGGCTCGACTCGACCGCCTGGACCTGCTGCTCGGTCAGGTCGTAGGGCAACTCCTGAACGGCCTCAGTGAGCGCCTTGAAGACCGATTCATCTTCATCCTTCATGGCGGCTAGGGCCTTGAGCCGCTTGGCAACGACCGACTCCATCATGATTTGGGCGGTGGGATGGTAGGTGCCGGTCTCTGGCCTGAGAATGAACTGGCCGTTGCGATAACCGCTGGCAAACGCCTCTGCAACCAGAGCTTTATCGCCCAGCAGTGTGATCACCTCGGGCCTGAGCGCCTGATGAGTGGCGTAGGTGTGCCCCTTTTCTACCTCTTTTCGTATCGCGCTTTCTAAAGCAGCTGCGAGCCGCACCGGTGCCGATTTCTCCATGCCCATCTGCTCTGCAATGGCATCGATATCGGCAAAAGACATCCCGAATCCGAGCAATGCGTAAGGATTGCTCTTGAGTATCTCAACGGTACGATTATCGTGGTATTTCAAGATGCGTTGCTGAATGCTCAGCGGCACTCCCAGAGAGGCCAGCCAGTTCGCATGCGCAAGGTTTTTGTACTTGGCGTAGCCGTTGTATAGCGCGGTTACTGATACCTCGCTAAGAACCTCCCTGAGACGACCTCTGTGCTCGGAGGTATTGGATTGGAGCATGGGGTGCAGGTCACTGCTAAAAGCGTCCCAGAGGGCTCGTGCTTTAGCCTCACCGATGCCGGTGAACTCCTTTTCGTTGGCAATGAAGCGAATCAGCGCCTCGCCCGTTTCCGGCAGCGTGCACTCCATCTCAGCTGGGGCATCATACAAATGCTGCTGAAGCTCGTAATCGCCTGCCTGAACGGTCTCCAACATCCTTACACCACGCACTCGCCATTGCTGACCAACGGACGGCTTGATAGGCAAGGACTGGTTTTCGCATCGGATGCTAACGATGTATTTGCCCGAGTTGATTCTGTAACTGTCAGCCTTAAGGGGGACGCCCGTGAAGATCGTGTATTTATAGCCGTTATGCTGGCAGCTGGTGACACGGAAATACTCTTCATGCATCGGGCGCGACTCCGAACTCTGTGAGGACTTCGGACAGTTCACCGTAACGTTTCAGCTTGGCTTCGAGGGTTGCCACCCGGGCCTTTAGCTCAATGTTTTCCTGCTCCAGCACTGAAAGCCTTCTCGATTCCATGGCTCTTTGGTTAACGCTGGGGTCGTAGCGCTTGGGTTCTGATCTCTGGGCCTGGGCGGTATCGGTCAGTTCTGGCAGAACACCCCGATCACGCAGGTTCTGCTCCAGATTCTCAAGCGCCGTTTTGATGGCCGGATTCTGGCGCAACGCGCTCTTTCCGATGCCTATGGCTTTGGCCACTTCGCCACGGTTTAACTGGCCCCGAAAGACGATCTGCTTAAAGTCGTCATCCGTTTGGGTGGCCACCCAGCTCTGGAAGGCACTCAGGTTCTGACGTGCTCTTTCCTGACCATTACTCATCCATTTCCCCCAAGATCTTCTTGAGCCCGGTCAGGAAGCCGCGAGGCAGGATTTCCGTACCCAGCTCATCTTTTACTTGGCCCAGTGCGTTCGCTCTAAATCCGAGTTTCTCCAACCATTCCTTGGTGCAGACGGTTTGCAACGCCTTAATCTCGTTTTCCGAACAGATCCCCTTTAACGAGGGCAGCAGCTCCACGCTGGCTTCAGACTGGGGCTCCACAAAGGTCGTGGGACGTTTATCAATCACGATCTCGGCTGTGCTCTTGAGCATGTTCGCTTCACTTCTGTAGCGATCCCGCTCCCGAATGATTTGTCCGAACAGCGCACGCACCGCCGCGTCCTCAATGCGCTCCAGCAGTTGGTGGTCCTGGCTCATTCTCTTGGGTGGCCCTACCGGTGGTTTCTTCGTGGTGGTCTTTGCCTTGGCGGCCCACGCTTCGACCAGATCCCGATAATGCTTGTTTGCGGTGGCACGAATCGACTGGTAGCCCACACCGCCATCTTCCTCGGATACGCGCCCAATGGTGGTGATGGAAAAGTCCCGAGCACCGGAGTCGAAGTAGGCGTTCAACGTTTCGTGGAGCTTATCCAGCGATGCCTTCGTCTTCGCAGTCTTGCCGTCTTTAAGGGTGTCCAGAATCGCATCAACATCGATATTCATTCGGACACCTCCAAGGCCGGAATCCGCTTCAGAGCGCCCGACGACAGCGTGATCGGGGTGATTTGTTTGACGGCCTCAAATCCAGATTTCAGCAGTCCATCGTTCTCCAGATACTCTTGCGCTTCGATGTAGTTTGTCGCGATTCGGTAGCCTTCCATCCGGTCGTCTGGATCCGCAATCTTAGCCATCTTTCGAACGAGAGCATTACCCACGATCAACTGTGTGTTTTCGTCCATTTCCAGAAAGACGGGCTTGTACCCGGAGCGGGCCATCATGCGACTCAAGGCGTTGGTGCGCTTGGCAATCGCAGGCGTCTTGCGCAGGTCATCGTGAAGGTCGGGGTAGAATTCAGCGTCCTCACAGAGCAAAGACAGGTGGAGCAATTCCGAGTCGGTTTCGATGAATTTCATGCTGACATTGAGGTCTTCCGCAGATCCCACGGCAATCAGCTTTTGACGTTCATCGTCCTCAGTTCGCCCATTCTCGATCTGGACCACTTTGTTGATCAGATGGAAGATGGCGATGTAGTCCTTGGCGTACTCATCTGCCTCCACGCGCTGCTTCTCGTACCGGCGCTCCAGCGCCTGAAGTTCGCCGTGCTTGAGAAACAGTTTGCCGGTTTCCTCGGCGATGAACAGCTCATCCTTCAGGGCCTCTAATTGGCCTTCAATCTCAACGGCCAGTTCAGCCGCCTGGTGCGCCTTGTAGCTGACCTGATTGAACATAGAGTTGAGTGCAGGAAGGTAGGTCGCGTCGGTGATGTGCCAGCGACAGCGGGGACAGTTTTCAGGGCCATGGGGTACCGGGCCATAAACCCTTGCGTATGTCGACGCAGCATCTTTAATGAGGGGGCCGCCGTTCCAGCAGCCCCCAACGGTGGACAGCTCATCCGAACGCACGGTGTTCCCGCCGACCAGGCACAGACCGGTGGCTCGCTCTTCCCAGCCAATCGGATTTCGGTTCGCCAGCACGGCTTCGACAGAGTTGTATGCATCATCGAGCGATGCAGTGCGAAGCTGGATCTGCCTCATCTCTGCGTCCTGAAGAAAGTTCTTCAGGGACGCTTCCCCGCGTTCAACCAGGGCGGAGTCAGCCTCATTCATTTTCTCGGCCATCACCGAGGGCGTGATCTTGTTGTAGTAGATCGTCATCAACAGCCGGGTATGGCCGGCCAGAAGTTTGGAGATCACTGGCAACGGCAGGTCAGTTTCCATGGTGTAGCAGGTGATCAGCGACACGCGAAGGCTGTGCAAGGGGTATTCAGTTGCTACCTTGGATGATTCGTCACCGTCATAGCCATCCCCGTAGTCTTTTACGAACCGGAGACGCTTCCCGTCTTTCATCCTCAGGCCCGACTGGAACACATCTTCTTCCAGTTTCGACAACAAGCGGTACCAAGGATTTGCTAGAGCAATTGGTGCAATCGGAAAAGCTGAATTTCGATCCCGGAACAGAAAGGCGAACTCGCCCATTTCGGCTAATTGCTTCTTGGATTTGGTTTCGCCAATATGGCTACGCTTAAGCTCTGTGCCACTGACCAGTCGGTTAATCGGGTTGTATTTTTCCTGCCAGTTGCGGAGTTTTTCCAGCCAATACAGCAGTTCTTCGTGCTGCCACGGGATGGTATATCCTCGCTGAATATCATCTTTGTTTTGGTCGGCGGTTTTGTTGGTGGAAACGTACAGCCCGGTGGCATAGTTCTCCGTCATTGAGTCGTAAATGCGCCGGAAAACGCCTTTCTGATAAGGGCGTTTCGGGGCCCCATACCTGAATGGGTGCTGGATGTTCTCGACCCAATGACCGCGCTCGTAACGCCATGTATCACCTTCACCGGAATCCAGAAACCGTACCTGGTACGAGCGAAGGGGCAGATGGAGTTTGGTGAATAGAAACATCGCCATCATCGGCGACCAGATCTCGTAGATCTCAACTTTTTTGCCGTTCCTGTTCACAATCCGTGTACGGGCGACGCAATCCGGATCATCGGGATCAATGACCTCCGGAGGCACTTCCATCCACGCTAGGTTACCAGACTGAAGGTTATCGATGGCCCACTGCCAGTCACGGAAATGAAACCCGACCCATGGCGTTTTATTGCCAGGGTCATCGGTTGGATAGGGGCAAAGAATGTGCCTGGCTTGCTGGATATAGCGATAGGGTAACGGGCTGTGGACGGTTTCGGTGCTTGATGTGTTTCTCGTGATTTTCTCGAACGGATTCCCGAACAGGGGCCGCTCGACGCCGTGATCATCCTCGGCACTCAGATGGTGCTTGAGGATGTAGTTGCAGAACTCGACCGCACGCGCAACGTGTTCATGGTTTTTAGCAGTCGATCCACTGCTAACCAGAAAGGCCTCAAGCTCTTCAGTGGATACCTTGTGACCACCCGGATGGCCCTTGAACATTGTGGCTACGTCAGCGGCATACGGGGCTTTCGCGTTAAGGTAAAGAAGAATTTTTTTAAACTCTTCAAACGAACATCAACACCCGTGTTTTGCGTTGCTAGCCATTCAGCCGCGTACTGCTGCCATTGCAGCCAGTTGTGCCCCAGTTCCTCAGTCACCCACCCCAGCGTCAGATCCGTGGTGTAGCCTTTCCCTATGAACTTTTTGGTCATGTTATCGCTTCCCTAACTTTGGATTCTTGCCCGTAAAGTGGCCGCTTGGATCAATGTCTTCGAAACCGTTTTCGGCCAACGACTTCCAGTCGAAAGAGGTGGGAGGCTTCTCCTTATCCGATCCCAATTGAAGTTGCTCTGATGCCTGAGACAGCGCTTCTGAGACTTTCACACTGGAGGGCATGGTGTAAGGAACCTGAGACTCCAGGCTTGCGTGATGCAGGCACTTTTTGCGAATGAGTGGATCGACCCTGGCATCCGTCAATCGACGCCCATAATTGTGGCGATGGCCATGAGGATCTAGCCCTTCGCTCTTGTTGGGTTCGAGGCCAATTCGCCTTAATCCAGCCGCGTAGCTTTGGGAGAAGGCGTTATAGGTATAGGGATTGCCCAGATAGCGAGAGTCGAAGCTGATAAACGCATAGGGGTGATGGCACTCCAACGACGCACGGAAAACCAAATACTGTCGCCACAGCAACATGAATATCCGAGCAAACTCCTGCGGGAAGAAGTACGCCTCCAGGTAACCGTCCTGGTGATCCAGGGTTTTGGATTTCCAGCCGAGATGCTGGGTGTTTTGCATCTCTTGACGCGGTATGCGTGAATACTTTTCTTGTAGGTACGCCTTGCGGGTTTTTATCCCTTTTCGGGACTTCCATCCGTCAGGTGCCTTACCTTCTATCTCGTTGTAGATCCTTACGATTGCCCGATCCGGATGAGAGGGGTCCTCGAAGACATCTGTGACCCAAAGCAACAGTGCTTCGCTACGCCTCAACCCGGCCGCGTGCATCAGGAGCAGGATAAGCTTGTCCCGCAGCGCAACTCGCGGGTCTTTGGCTCCTCCTAAGCCCTTCATGTAGAAGTCTTCAAACGTTGCCGTAGGGAAGGCAATGGCATCGTCGTTGGTTTTTGCCAGAGGTGTTCTGCCCTTGATGCTGCGGGCTCGCTTGACAGTATTGTTGACCGACTTGTCTTTGATGTGTCCGAGGAAATCGTTCTGATTGCGCCTAAACCAAGCGGCATACTGGATGCGCTCCTCATGTCGAGTGGCTGTGCGCAAGGTGTTAAGAGGCTTGCCCAGACCTTTGTCCGAGAGCCAATCGGTGAAATTTGTCAGATTGCTGATGTGTCGATGTATCGTGCCATTACTGGCCGGTATCCAATAAAGGCCAGAGGGGTCCAATCCATCTTCACCGATTGTGCCGCTGTAGAGCCGTCGGACAAAGCCCGCGAACAACGCTTCGGGTTCATCGAACATGCCTTCGTTGGCATCCATGAACTCGATGAGGAGCCTAATCGACTGAATATGGTTAGTGATTGTTGAAAGTGAGGTGCCATTTAGGTGAAGGCTAAGCACATAATCTGTGACTGACCCCAAAACCCCTTGGTCGGTCAGAATGACCGGGATCTCTGTGGCCACTCCACTGTTATCCTGAACTACCTTGGCTGTAACCTTCGTGGCAAACATCTTTGAACCCCACACATATTACACAGTATTTACTATATATATAGTGAAGTTTTCAGGAAAAAGAAACCCCCAATTAAGAGGGTTTTTATCAAAATTACACAGATCTATGTACTATACAGAACTTCTGCTCCCTTTTTAGTGATTGGAATTACCAAGTTTCTTTAAACAGTGCTTTTACTTGGCGATAGTTTTCAACACCTAGTTTCTCTTCGAGCTCCATTTCGAGTTCGTTCTTAATATGACTGACTTGTTCACCAAACTGTTTACCCGATTGTGTAAGTGTGATGATTTTCTCCCTACGATTAGATGCAGAAGTCGTCAACTCTACCAAATTAAGCGATTCAAGATTCTTAACATGCTTATGAGCGGCTTGACGACTAATGTTCATGTATCGAGCCGATTCACTCACACTCATCGCATTAAATTGAACTAGGCTAATTAGGTAGATATCCATTTCAGAAAAAGTCAGCTCAAAATGGCTTTCAATCCGCTGCATTGTTTCCTGGCGAAACTGTTTATGTTTTTCACTAATCAGATCGACAAGGCCTAACGTATCCAAATATCTTTCGTTATCCATCTTCTACTCTACTAAACCAGTAATACCAGAGACAGTGTAATCAAGTCCAAAAGTCTCTTTAACGTAGGCAACAATTTGATGAGTATGAGGATAGGTTCTCTCAGTCAAATGCTCGATTAGGTGC
>ERZ1673961.735-NODE-735-length-10978-cov-4.417834_pt1 | contig 10978 bp, 8 predicted proteins | sample MGYA00580189_ERZ1673961 | MGnify/ENA primary metagenome ERZ1673961 (study PRJEB41334, sample SAMN05608105) | rock metagenome | biome: terrestrial subsurface; feature: shale formation; material: shale | place: USA: Pennsylvania ... | reverse complement strand
CAGTATCCAGCCGGCAATGGTTTCTAGTGACGTTTTTTCGTCAGTTGTTATCAGTGACGTTGTACACATGATTCTTTCCCTGAGGGTGGGTTTTGAAGCGCCGGTGTACCCACATGTATTGGGTTGGGTCCTTACGAATGGCGTGTTCGATCTCTGCATTAATACGAGCAGCATCCGCTTCATCATCGCCAGTAGGGAAGGGAGTAATAACAGGGAAGAGCTCAAGCTCATATCCTGAGTTGTCAGGTAAACGATGCTGTGCCAGCATCAGAATCGGCGACTCATTAAGCTTCACTATCCGAGTGGTCGCTGTGATGGTCGCAGCGGGTACACCGAAAAAGGGTGCATAGACTGACTGTTGGGGACCGAAGTCCTGATCCGGTGCATACCAGATGATATGGTTTTTCCTCAAGGCGCGAACAACGCTTCGTATATCGGAACGCTCGATTGCCTGACCAAAATAACGCAGTCGGTGGCGGGTAATGAATGCCTCCAGCATGGGGTTGTTGTGGCGGCGGTACATGGCATCGACGGGATAGAAGTCTGAAAACAGCAATCCGCCCAAGTCCAAGGTTGAAAAGTGGGCCCCCAACAGAATGACGCCTTTGCCTTGCGCCAGTGCAGCATCCAGATGCTCACGCCCCTTAAGTGTGTATTGCCCTCTAAGCTTGCTCAGTGGTGTCCACCAGGCCATCGCGGTCTCGAACAGACCAATGCCGTTATTCGCGAACACGTCCTTGACCATTTTGGCCTGTTCCCCTGCGTTGAGTTCAGGAAAGCAGAGGTGGATATTAACTTCTGTGACGTGACGGCGGCGCGGGCTAAGATAGAAAAGACAGAGGCCCAGCACTCGACCAAGGTTGATCTGCCAGCGCCAAGGCAGACGATTAAGCAGCCAGAGGCAGCCCAAGCCTGCCAGGGGAGGCCAAAAAGGAGGGCTGTAAAAACGATTGGTATCAGGCTTTTGTGTCACAGGCTTTGCTAGCTAGTATGAGTTCAAAGGAGTGATTGTAAAGCTGTAGCGGGTATGCAGCAAATCTATGATGGCCCCACATTTTTCAATGTTCGGCACCAGCATTCTATGCTGACCGGTGTAACTGGAAGCTGTACGCTTTGCTTAGTCACACATTTTCGATGTATACAGTCAATTCGTGCGTATCAAAATGTACGACTGCTTGGTATCTTCAGTACAGAAGAGGTAGCCATTTTGGCTGACTCCATCCTACATTACGCCAGAGGAGCACCATAGTTGACGAGGACAAGCGCTGCTGTAGGCGGCATTGCGGTGGTGATACCGAGTTATAATCGCAAGCACCTTGTACTTGAGGCGCTAAATTCAGTAACAAGTCAAGTGCTGTTGCCTGATAGAGTGATTTTAGTTGATGATGGCTCTAATGACGGAACACAGCAGGCTGTTAGTCATTGGAGTAAGTCAAATGAGCCACCCTTTGAACTTGTTTATATTTATCAGCAGAACGCAGGCCCTGGCGCCGCGCGTAATCTAGGGATTGAAAGTGCTAAAGATTGTGAGTGGGTTGCTTTTTTGGACTCAGACGACCTTTGGCACAAAGAGCATTTATGTAAACTTACTGAGGCTGTATTGAAACAGCCTGATGCTATTGCTGCTAGCAATGAGCTCGAGGAAAAATACTACTCGACCAATGGTTCCCTAATATCAAGCCGAGCTTATGTATTTCCCGAGAAGTTACTTTCAGGTTGCATCACTGGCCCGGATGCATTGCGAATTACAGGTCCATTGACGCCTGCAACCATGATTCGTCGCGATGCGCTTTTGAAGGCTGGTGGTTTTAATACCCGACTTAAATATTCGGAAGACAAACTGCTTTTTTTGATAGTCTCTACAATGGGACCTTGGTGCAGAGTTGCGGGCTTTCCAGTAATATATAGAAACTTTGTTCGTAACGATCAGGCGCGATTATCAGGGACTAAACAGTTATCAGATAAGCCGCACCAAAGCTCCCGAATTTATTATGCAAGGTTGTTAGATAATGCCATTGGTCACTTTGCATATTCTAATAATAAGTATCATATTGGTGTAAGATGGGCGCTATGGAAAGCTTGGTATCGGGCGGGGCGTCATCTTGAGAAAACCAAACACTATAAACTGGCAGTATATTATTATCAAAAGGCTGCTGGTTACCGACTTTTCAGTAAGGCAATACCACGGATGTGTATAGCAAAATTAAAATCACTATATTTAAGGCTGTTTTAATTATGAAGGATATTGGAATATAAAATAATTTTGAAACGAGTTTGACATGAGAAAAAAATTGCTTGTGACAGGTGGTGCCGGCTATATCGGCTCGCATACAGTATTGAGTCTGCTCCAGGCAGGCCACGATGTTGTGGTTCTGGATAACCTCAGTAACAGCTCTTCAGAATCCCTCAACAGGGTAAAACAGATTTGTGGCAAGACGCCGCATTTTGTGCAAGGAGACATTCGTGATCGCGAGCTTCTGGATAACCTCTTTGCCCAGTACACCATTGACGCAGTCTTGCATTTTGCCGGCTTGAAGGCAGTGGGTGAAAGTGTGATGCAGCCGTTGAGATACTACGAAAACAATGTTGCAGGCAGTGTTACATTGTTCCAGGCCATGCAGGCTGCAGGTATATTCAGGTTGGTCTTCAGTTCATCGGCAACGGTCTATGGTGAGCCCGCTAATATGCCGATTCGGGAAGATTTCCCCACCGGAACGCCTGCCAATCCCTACGGGCGTTCCAAACTTATAGTGGAACAAATGCTTCAGGATATTTGTCAGTCTGATGGCCGCTGGAGCGTGGCACTGCTGCGCTATTTCAATCCCGTCGGGGCTCACGAAAGTGGACTGATGGGTGAGGACCCCAATGGCATTCCCAACAACCTGTTGCCCTATATCAGCCAAGTTGCCGCAGGGCGGTTGGAACGTCTGTCCATCTTTGGTAATGACTATGCAACGCCCGACGGCACCGGGGTTCGGGACTATATTCACGTGGTCGATCTGGCAGTTGGACATCTTAAAGCACTGGATGCTCTGGGGCGTAGTTCAGGAGCCAAGGTTTGGAACCTGGGTACAGGCAAGGGATATTCAGTGCTGGAAATGGTCCATGCCTTTGAACAGGCATCCGGACGGTCAGTTCCCTGTAAATTCGCTCCCCGTCGTGCTGGTGATATTGCCGAGTGCTGGGCCGATCCGTCAAAAGCCTTGCAAGAGCTGGGGTGGCGTGCAGAGCGTACTCTGGACGACATGATGCGCGACAGCTGGCGCTGGCAGCAGAAGAATCCGTCGGGCTATAACGCTTAACAAACCCAGACACTTCAGCCATTGTGCAGATGCGAGTCGAGGCTGAATGACATTAACGGAATAGCGAATCACTTGCTTTCCTTATGCACATCCAGGCGCCGGTCAAATATGGCCCTGTATTCGGCATCAAGCTCCGCATAGGGGATGATGTTTTCACCATCATCCAGGCGGACATTCTGGCGCTCGAAATCTACCTCGTACAGACTCCGATCCGGGAAAATCAATGCCGCCCGCGGATCATTGTGTAACGTCTTCATGAAGGCCGTTACAACGCGCAGTCGATCATTGGGTATTGAATCCAACAGGCTCAGACCGTCGATCGGAGTAACCGGCTCAACCTGCATCAGATCCAGCATGGTGGCAAAGATATCAGCCTGAGAAACGGGGGCATGCTCCTGGGCGCGAATCGTTTCCAGTGCGGAAGCCGGCGGAAATACCAGCAAGGCATTATGGGTCACCTCATTCTGGAAATCGCCGTGGAAGGCTCCACCCTTGCCCGTTACATGCTCTCCATGATCTGAGGAGTAAAAAATCCAGGCATCAGGTGCCTGTGATCGTACTGACTTGAGCAGCTCGTTCAGGACATGGTCCGTGTACCATACAGTATTGTCATAGGCGTTGATGCTGTTCGGGTGTTCCTCGGGCAGGAACTGTTTCATTGCAGCGGGTACCTGGCGTGCAAAGGGGGTATGGCTTCCACTCATCTGCAATACCAGCATGAAATGTGCATCGCTATCTTGTTGACGTTGTAACCAGGGTTTGACTCCCTTTTCGAGCACTACGGTGTCATCAGCTCCCACAGACACGCTGACATCAGCACTGAAATCGATCCCCTGCTGAAAATGATCCATGTCCTGATCGACAAACAGTTTGTCGATGTTACGCCACTGAAAATCCTGTGCCGTGATCAGTGCCGTGTTGTAACCCGCACTCTTGGCATAATTGAAGATCGTCGGCACGCTGTAAATGACACCATGGGGATCGATGCCCTGCAGCCCTGTCATCATGTATGGCACGGAGCAGAGCGTTCGTGGCCCGATACTGACCGCATTTTTCAGTGCAACCACCTGTCCTGCCTGCTCCATTCGCAGTAGTTGCGGAGTTGTCTCTCGCGGATAGCCATAGATCTGCATGTGATTGACGTTCAGTGATTCGCCTATCACCATGACCATTGAAGGCGATCTGCTCGTTGCCTGCTCACGGTAAGTCAGTTCTGGCTTAGGCGGATAATCCTCACGATTGTAGTTGAATTCAACCGCACTGATCAGGTTGCCGGCATAGGCAATGGGGGCCAGCTGAAAGTGTGGAGCGCCGTACCAGTTAAGCGTAACCAGCAGGAAGACAGCAGTGCCCAGACCACCTTTGCTCCAGCGCAGCCAGCGGCGAGGTGATGACGGTTGACGCATGACCCACCAGAGCAGGCCCGCTGCTGTAAAAGCGGCAACTGCAGGGCGAATTTTTTCCCCATGCTCCAGCCAGAGTTCTATTGTCATCAATGGATCGCCAACAAAGAAACGGAAGTCAAATACGGTGACAAACTTTCGATAGATGCCAAAGTAGGCACTCTGGGCGAAATAGGCCGCCATACAGACTGCTAGCAGCAGCCATGCCAATTTGCGGTGTCGGTTCCAATATCCGCGCAGGTTGAACAGCAGCACCCAAAGCACAACTGCACTTAGGCCAAAATTGACCCAAAAGCGTTTACCTACGCTGTTTTCCAAAACCCAGCCGATGTCCCGTACCAGAAACAGGTCCAATGCCAGAAAAGATACAAACACCAGTACCAGGATGCTCAGTTGACGAAAGACGGTTTTCAAAACGCCGTGCCCTGCAATAAATTAGACGCGAAATTGTAACAAATTTACCCATATTGGCGAAGAGGGGCAGAACACACACTGTAGCCATAGCGTCAATCATTATCATGCTATGATACTCGCCTGAGTTTGATTACTTTGGGAACAGCACAGCAATGAAAATAGCAGTTGCAGGCACAGGCTACGTCGGGCTTTCCAACGCAGTGTTGTTGGCTCAGCACAACGAAGTGGTGGCACTGGACATTCTCCAGGACAAGGTTGAGCAGATTAACCGAGGCGAATCACCGATCGAGGATGCCGAGATCAGCCAGTACCTGGCCTCCGGCAAGCTGCAGCTGCGCGCCACACTGGACAAACATGAAGCCTATGCTGGTGTCGACTTTGTCATCATTGCCACACCGACCGATTACGACCCGCAGACCAACTACTTCAACACCCACAGTGTCGAGGCTGTGGTTCAGGATGTACTGGCGATCAACCCACAGGCGGTGATGGTGATCAAGTCCACGGTGCCGGTGGGCTATACCCGCGAGCTGAGTGAACGTGAGGGTACAAATAACCTGATCTTTTCGCCGGAGTTTTTGCGTGAAGGCAAGGCGCTGTATGACAATCTGTATCCTTCACGCATTATCGTGGGCGAGCAGTCCGAGAGAGCCGAGCGTTTTGCCGATCTGCTCAGGCAAGGGGCGTTGAAGCAGGATGTGCCGGTACTGTTTACCGATTCCACCGAAGCTGAAGCGATCAAGCTGTTCGCCAATACTTATCTGGCGATGAGGGTTGCCTACTTTAATGAGCTCGATACCTATGCTCAGGCTCATGGTCTGAACACCCGTCAGATCATCGAAGGCGTTGGGCTGGATCCGCGTATCGGTAATCATTACAACAACCCTTCATTCGGCTACGGCGGCTACTGTCTGCCGAAAGACACCAAGCAGTTGTTGGCCAACTATGATCAGGTACCGAATAACCTTATTCGTGCCATTGTGGACTCCAACACTACACGCAAGGATTTCATTGCCAACTCCGTCCTTGCTCGCAACCCGAAGGTAGTGGGTGTCTATCGCCTGGTGATGAAGTCCGGCTCGGATAACTTCCGCGCTTCCGCCATTCAAGGGGTGATGAAACGGATCAAGGCCAAGGGAATTGAGGTGGTGGTATATGAGCCGGTGTTGGACGATGATCTCTTTTTCAATTCCCGAGTGATCCGTGATCTGGACGAATTCAAGCGGATCAGTGATGTAGTACTGGCCAATCGCCTGACTGATGATGTCATAGATTGTCTCGATAAAATATACACTCGCGACCTTTTTCAAAGCGATTCATGAAATCGTATCATTCCTGGATTTTTTGATGCCTGATGTGTTGAACAATGAATCGCCTCAGAGCACCATCCATACGGATAACGCTTGGCAAGTCTACAAGCGGTTATTGATTTATGTGCGCCCGCTCTGGCTGATATTCGTGATCAGCTTTATTGGTTTTGCTATTTATGGTGCGGGTCAGGCACTGTCGGCCAAATGGCTCGAAATGGTAGTGAATACCGTTCAGAACAATGATTACGACCAGCGCTGGTTTCTGGCAGCGGCGGTGTTGGGCATTTTTCTTCTTCGAGGTGCTGGCGCCTTTATCGGCAACTACAGCATTGCCTACGTGGGCCGAGAAGTGATTCATCGCTTGCGTACTCAAGTATTTGAACACCTGCTACTGCTTCCATCGAGCTTTTATAGCCACCACTCCAGCGGCGAGCTGCTGGCAAAATTGACCTACAACGTTGAGCAGGTAACCGAGGCCGTTACCAACGCAATCAAGGTTCTGTTCCGCGAGGGGCTGACGGTTGCTGGCCTGCTGGGCTACATGTTCTACCTGAATTGGAAATTGACCCTGATCTTCATCGCCGCCGGGCCATTGATCGGGCTGGTGGTATCCATGGCCGCCAAGCGGATGCGCAAGTTAAGCCGCCGCATTCAGAAATCGGTGGGTGATATCACTGAATCGGCCTCCGAATCGATCAAGGGCTATCAGGTAGTGCGCATCTTTGGTGGTGCGGACGCCGAGCGTGAGCGCTTCAATCAGGCCAGCCTGCATAATAAGCGTCAGTTCATGAAGCTGGTGGTCACCCAGTCGCTCAATACTCCGATCATTCAGTTGCTGGTCGCACTGGCGCTGTCGGCGTTGCTGTTTCTGGCGATGCACCCGGATGTGATGGGCAGCATGAGCACCGGCGGTTTTGTGGCGTTTCTGACTGCGGCGGGCATGATCACCAAACCCTTGCGCCTGCTCACCGATGTTACTTCAATTGTGCAGAAGGGCATTGCGGCGGCGGAAAGTCTGTTTGAAGTACTGGACGAGCCGGTCGAACAGGACTGCGGCAGCCGCACGTTGGAGCAGATCGGGGATATCGAATTCCGCGATCTGTGCTTTATCTATCCCGGCACGGACAAGCAAGTGTTGAATAACATTTCCCTGCGCCTGCCGCAGGGTAAAAGCGTGGCGCTGGTGGGGCGCTCGGGCAGTGGCAAGACCACGCTGGCGAGCCTGTTGCCGCGCTTCAACGACAGCTGGCGTGGCGAACTGCTGATCAACGGTGAGCCGCTGGAGTCGTTTACGTTGGGTAGCCTGCGCAGCCAGATATCACTGGTGAATCAGAATGTGGTTCTATTCAACGGTACCATCGCCGAGAACATCGCCTATGGCGCCATGGCGGGTGCCAGTGAAACGGCCATTCTGGCCGCTGCGGAAGCGGCGCATGTGACCGAGTTCGTCGAGCGTCTGCCGGAGGGGATTCATACCCGGGTGGGTGAAAATGGTGTTCTTCTCTCGGGCGGTCAGCGCCAACGCATCGCCATTGCCCGTGCCATTTTGAAGGATGCCCCCATCCTGATTCTGGATGAAGCCACCTCGGCACTGGACACCGAGTCGGAACGCCATATTCAGGAAGCACTGGAAGAGGTGATGAAGGGCAGAACTACACTGGTGATCGCGCACAGACTATCCACTATCGAAAAAGCGGACATCATTGTGGTGATGGAAAACGGCCGTATTGTCGAGCAGGGCTCGCATTCCGAGCTGCTGGAGCAGCAGGGAGCCTATTCCAAGTTCCATATTTTGCAGACCGATACCGGCGCTGTGGAGTAATGTGAATGCTGCGTTTGCTCTACAGCATTCTCTTTTACGGCCTTACCCCCATCCTGCTGCTGCGCCTCTGGTGGCGTGGCCGTAAGGCACCCGGCTATCGGCAAAACTGGCGTCAGCGTCTTGGGCTGGGACCTACCATCGGTCAGCCGGTGATCTGGGTCCACGCCGTATCGGTGGGTGAAACGGTGGCGATAGCGCCCCTGGTGCACCGCCTGCTGGCGCGTTATCCACAGCATCGGCTGTTGATCACCAATATGACACCCACCGGTGCGGCTCAGGTGCGCACGCTGTTCGGTGATCGAGTTGAACAGCGCTTCTGTCCCTGGGATATTCCGCTGGCGCTGCGGGCTTTTCTGCGTCGAACCTGTCCCGAGCTGTGCATCATTGTTGAAACCGAACTCTGGCCCAATCTGGTCGACCAGTGCGCCCGCGCCGGTGTGCCGGTGCTGCTGGCCAATGCGCGGCTGTCGGCGCGCTCGGCACGTGGTTATCAGCGCTTTTCAGCGCTGACAAAACCGATGCTGCAGCAACTGAGCCTGATAGCGGCGCAGGGGCAGGCGGATGCGGAGCGTTTTGTTGCGCTGGGCATGCCGTCTGAGCGGGTCGATGTGACCGGCAGTATCAAGTTCGATCTGCGGCCTGACGCCACACAGGTTGCGGCGGGGCGAGCGTTGCGTGAACAACTGGGCAACGATCGCCCGGTGCTGATCGCGGCCAGTACCCATCAGGGCGAAGACGAAGTTCTGCTGCAGGCCTGGCAGCAACTCAGGGAAGAGCATCCGCAACTGGTGCTGATGCTTGTGCCGCGTCACCCCGAACGCTTTGATGCCGTGGCGGAATTATGCCGTGGCTACAGCGACAGGCTGGTGCGGCGCAGTCGCGGAGGGCAGCCGGACGAACACACCGAATTGTATCTGGGTGACAGCATGGGCGAGCTGATGCTGTTCTATGCGGCGGCGGATATCGCCTTTGTTGGCGGCAGTTTCAGCGGTACCGGCGGGCATAATCCGCTGGAGCCTGCGGCACTGGGCTTGCCGGTGGTGATGGGACCAGACTGCTTCAACTTCCAGAGCATTACCGATGCGCTGAGCGAAGCGGGCGGGTTGGTGCGGGTTGCCAATGGTGCCGGGCTGCAGGCGCAGCTATCGATCTGGCTTGAAGGCGTGGACCGGCGGCGTGAAGCGGGGCAGCAGGCGGCGGCCTTTGTCGCCGCCAATCGGGGGGCGCTGGATCGATTGGAGCAGGCGGTATCACGCCTGCTCACTCAGGGCTGAGTGGGCGTGACCCGTTGAATCGGGTGGGGCGCTGTTGCCGGGTCCGCCCCGTCCCGCCCCTCAACTGAATCCAATTTCACTGAAATCAGATGCCCTGAAAATCGAAGGTTTCACCCGCCTGCTCGGCAAAGGCGGCTGTCAGCACCTCGGTCAGCGTGGCGCCGTCGGTATCGCGCAGCCACTGCTCGCCATCATGATCAAAATGGAAGCCGCCGTTGCGGGTGGCAACCCAGAGCTGTTTCACCGGTGGTTGGCGGGTAAAGATGATCTGGCTGCCGTTTTCACATTTTACTGTCATCATGCCGCCCTGGCTTTCATAGTCCAAATCGCTCTCGGCGCCGTCCAGGATCTCTTCGAGCCGTTCCAGTGTTGCATCCACTCGGCTCATGAATTCGGATTCGGTCATCACTGCGTCTCTCTGCATGAAAATTCGGTCGATGAGTATAACTCAGCCGCAGGCGGTACTCAGCCCTTGTGGCTGAGGGTATAATCGGTCGATTAATAACCTGAGGGCGTCGCCCCGGGTCAACCGGATATACAAGGATTGATGATGCTGAAACGCTGCTGGCCAGCCCTGCTGCTGGGGGTTTTGCTGCTGTCGGGATGTGGTCAGAAGGGGCCGCTTTATCTGCCCGATGAAACCGCCTCACAACATCAGTCACAATGAGAGATTCCATGGATAACTTTGAATACCGCAACGGCCGCCTGCATGCCGAAGAAGTTGCGCTGAGCCGCATCGCCGAAGAGTTCGGCACCCCCACCTACGTGTACTCCCGCGATGCACTGGAGCGCGCCTATCTGGATTATGCCCAGGCACTTGAGGGACGTGATGCGCTGGTGTGCTACGCCGTCAAGGCCAACTCCAACCTGGCCGTGCTGAATGTGCTGGCACGTCTGGGCGCCGGTTTTGATATCGTCTCCGCCGGCGAGCTGGAGCGCGTGCTGCGCGCCGGCGGCGATCCGCGCAAGGTGGTGTTCTCCGGTGTCGGCAAGCAGCCCGCCGAGATCCGCCGCGCGCTGGAAGTCGGTATTCTCTGCTTCAATATTGAGTCCGATGCCGAGCTGGATCGCGTCAATGCGGTGGCCTGTGAGCTGGGCGTCAAGGCGCCGGTCTCCTTCCGCGTCAACCCGGATGTGGATGCAGGGACTCACCCCTACATCTCCACCGGGCTGAAAGAAAACAAGTTCGGCATCGCCATCGACAGCGCCGTTGAGGTGTATCGCCGTGCGGCCGCGCTGGAGCATGTGGATGTGGTGGGCATGGACTGCCATATCGGCAGCCAGCTGACCGAAGTCAGCCCCTTCCTGGATGCCATCGATCGTCTGCTGGTGCTGCTGGATACCTTGGCAGAAGAAGGCATCCGGATCCATCATCTGGATCTGGGCGGTGGTCTGGGCGTCTGCTACACCGACGAAACGCCGCCGACGCCGGGGGAATACATCGAACAGGTGC
>ERZ1673961.734-NODE-734-length-10983-cov-42.263360_pt1 | contig 10983 bp, 9 predicted proteins | sample MGYA00580189_ERZ1673961 | MGnify/ENA primary metagenome ERZ1673961 (study PRJEB41334, sample SAMN05608105) | rock metagenome | biome: terrestrial subsurface; feature: shale formation; material: shale | place: USA: Pennsylvania ... | reverse complement strand
TTGGTGTAATTATGGGAAGTATTTCTGATTGGGACACAATGAAGCATGCCTGTGAAGTATTAGAAGAATGTCAGATTCCTTATGAGAAAGATGTGATTTCTGCTCATCGCACGCCTGAAGATATGGTGACTTATGCAAAAGAAGCACGAGAAAGAGGCTTAAAGGTCATTATCGCAGGTGCCGGTGGTGCCGCTCATTTACCAGGCATGGTCGCAGCCTCTACAACTTTACCGGTCATTGGTGTCCCGGTTGAGTCAAAAGCATTAAACGGACTAGATTCGCTGCTGTCAATCGTACAGATGCCAGGTGGTGTTCCCGTTGCGACGGTGGCCATTGGTAAAGCAGGAAGTAAAAATGCCGGCCTGTTAGCGGCACAAATTCTTGCGACGACAGATGAGACACTCTCTGAAACATTAGAAACCTATCGCCTTGAAATGAAAGAGAAAGTAAAAGAAATGAGGGATGAACTTGCCAATCAATAGTTTACTGTATGGGAAAACGATAGGCATCATCGGCGGGGGACAACTCGGGCGCATGATGGCAACCGCCTTAAGGCATATGGGGTACCGACTGGTTGTGCTCGATCCAACCCCGAATTGTCCAGCCGCTCAGCTTGCCGATGAACAGATTGTGGCTAATTATGATGACCTAGAAGCCATTAAACAATTACGTGAGAAGACGGACGTTGTCACTTATGAATTTGAAAATGTTGATTTAGCAGCCGCACGTTATTTAGAAGCGGAAGGCGTCTTACCACAAGGTGCGAAATCACTAGAGATTACTCAAGACCGTGAAAAGGAAAAACAAGCGATGCTTGATAGTCATCAACCGGTCAGTCCGTTTCAGATTGTGACATCAGAAAAAGAATTAGATGAAGCGATAGAAACTATCGGTTTACCTGCGGTTGTGAAAACATGTCGAGGTGGTTATGACGGTAAAGGTCAAGTGAAACTAAAAACAAAAGCGGACCTACCTGCCGTACATGAGATGCTTGAACAAGGTGAACGACTCATTTATGAAGCGTTCGTCAACTTTGATTGTGAGATTTCGGTTGTCTTTACTCGAAGTATGGATGGTGACATGTGTTACTTCCCGGTAGGTGAGAATGTGCACCGCGATCATATTCTGCATACGACAACCGTACCAGCAAGTGTGCCTGATACAGTGATTGACAAGGCCAAACAAGCAGCTAGAGAGATTGCCGAAACGATCGGCGTTGTCGGAACCTTTACGTTAGAGCTCTTCGTTAAAGGTGAAGACATTTATGTGAACGAACTAGCCCCGCGCCCGCATAATTCTGGTCACTATACGATTGAAGCGTGTAACGTCAGTCAATTTGAACAACATATTCGGGCCATTGTTGGTTTGCCACTTTTACCGGTTTATTTCCACGGGGCCAGTCAGATGATTAATTTACTCGGAGATAACTTAGATCAGTACTTCAATCATCCAGAACGCCTCAAAGATGTGCATGTTCATATGTACGGGAAAACTGACATCAAACCGAAGCGGAAAGTCGGTCATTTAACACTCGTAGCTGAATCAAAAGAAATACTCGTTCAAAAGTTAAATGACTTACACAAAGAAAGAATCTAAAGAGAGAACAGTCGTGTTCAATCGAACGTGACAGGGACAAGCTATTCTATAGAGAGCAAGAAACAGAGAGAATAAACAAATAGATCTTGGTAGAGAAACAGTACACATATAAAAATGAGACATACCAGGAGGAAAACAAATGATAGAACGTTATACACGAGAAGAGATGGGTCGGATTTGGACAGATGAAAATCGTTACCAAGCATGGTTAGAAGTAGAACTATTAGCTTGTGAAGCATGGAGTGAACTCGGCATTATTCCGAAAGAAGATGTAAAAAAGTTACGCGAAAACGCAAGCTTTGATATTGATCGTATTCTTGAGATCGAACAAGAAACGCGTCATGATGTTGTTGCTTTTACGCGGGCGGTGTCAGAAACCGTTGGTGAAGAGAAAAAGTGGGTGCACTACGGTTTAACTTCAACCGATGTGGTAGACACGGCACTTTCTTATTTAATGAAACAAGCAAATGTGATTATTCGTAAAGATCTGGTCAATTTTATCGACATTCTAAAAAATAAAGCAATTGAACATAAACATACGGTGATGATGGGACGCACACACGGCGTGCATGCAGAACCAACAACATTCGGCTTAAAGATGGCGTTATGGTATGAAGAGATGAAGCGTAACTTAAAACGATTTGACGATGCTTGTGAGGTGATTGAAACAGGGAAGCTATCAGGGGCTGTTGGTACGTATGCCAATATTGACCCGAAAGTCGAACAGTATGTCTGTGAGAAACTTGGGCTCAGACCAGCCCCTGTCTCAACGCAAACATTACAACGCGATCGTCATGCGCAGTATATCGGGACGTTAGCGTTAATCGCAACCTCGATTGAAAAGTTCGCGACAGAAATTCGCGGGCTACAAAAGACCGAAACACGAGAAGTGGAAGAGTTCTTTAATAAAGGTCAAAAAGGCTCATCAGCCATGCCGCATAAGCGTAACCCGATTGGGTCAGAGAATATGACCGGGATGAGCCGACTCATGCGGGGCTATATGGTCACAGCTTATGAAAATGTGAGTCTCTGGCATGAACGTGATATCTCGCATTCATCCGCAGAGCGTGTAATCATTCCTGATGCGACCATTACGCTTAATTACATGTTAAATCGTTTCAGTAATATCGTGAAAAACTTGACGGTATTTGAAGATAACATGAAACGTAATATTGACCGGACCTATGGTGTTATCTTCTCACAGCGTGTGTTATTATCACTGATTGATAAGGGGATGAGCCGTGAAGCAGCCTATGACATTGTTCAGCCAAATGCGATGAAAGCTTGGGAGAACGGAATGCATTTTAAATCATTAATTGAAGAGGTTGAAGACATTACGTCACGTCTCACTCAAGAAGATATTGATGATTGTTTTGATTATACGTATCATTTAAAGAATGTTGACGGTATTTTTGAACGTATCGGCCTCGCTTAATCTTACGAGAGAAGGGATGATCATATGCTTGAACTACTTTATGAAGGTAAGGCTAAGAAAGTCTATCAAACAGACAAAGAAGATGAGCTTATTCTCAGTTATAAAGATGATGCGACGGCATTTAATGGTAAGAAAAAAGCCGAGTTCACAGGGAAGGGACGGTTTAATAATCTCATTACCGCCCACGTCTTTCGTTACTTAACGACTGCAGGGATTCCCCATCACTTTATTGAAACATTAAATGATACCGACCAACGCGTATATAAGACGTCGATTATACCGATGGAAGTCGTTGTGAGAAATCGTTCGTCGTATAGTTTGAACAATCGTTTAGGGATTAAAGAAGACACAGTCTTTGAACCTGCGTTAGTGGAATGGTTTTATAAAAACGATGCACTTAATGATCCACTCATTAATGACCAACATGTTTTTTTACTGACCGATGTGTCAAAAGATGAACTGGCTCAGATTTATGACCAAACCTTACAGATTAACGACGCTTTAAAACGTTTCTTTCATCAGATTGATTTAGATTTAATTGATTTTAAAATTGAATTTGGCCGAAATAGCGCCGGTGAGATAATCCTTAGTGATGAAATCTCACCCGATACGTGTCGACTAGAAGATATTCATACAAAACAACATTTAGATAAAGATGTCTTTAGACAAGGGACAGGCAATTTACTTGATGTGTACCAAATCATATTATCACGGTTGGAGGAATTATCATGACAAAAGTAAGCATTCACGTAACGTTAAAAGAAGGGGTACTTGACCCACAAGGAAAAGCTATTGAAAACTCACTTCATACACTTGGCTATGAAGGTGTGCACGATGTACGAGTTGGTAAATTAATTGAAATGTTTATTGACCATGAAGATGTTGAAGCACAAGTAAACGTCATGTGTGAAAAGTTACTCGCGAATCCAGTTATTGAAAACTTTACTTATGAGATTGAGGAGGGAGTAGCCCAGTGAAGTTTGCGGTGATTGTTTTTCCAGGATCTAATTGTGACCGTGATATGTATCATGCGGCCAAAGACGCCCTCGGTGCCGAAGCTGAGCTCGTCTGGTATCAAGATGCTGCTTTAGAAGGCTATGACGCGATTTTAATTCCCGGTGGTTTCTCTTATGGTGACTACTTAAGATGTGGGGCGATTGCCTCAACATCAGACATCGTGACCTCACTTCGCCGCGAGGCAGAAAAAGGGACCCCGATTTTAGGTGTGTGTAATGGGTTTCAAATTTTACTTGAGTCAGGCCTATTGCCAGGCGCGTTGATTCGTAACAAAAACCTTAAATTCATCTGTCACTTTGAAGAACTCATTGTTAATAATAATGAAACGCTATTTACAACTGATTATGAAAAAGATGAGGTGATCGCAATCCCCGTCGCTCACGGGGAAGGCAACTATTACTGTGATGATGCGACATTAAATGACTTAATCGAACATAATCAAATTGTGTTTACGTATAAAAATAACCCGAACGGTTCTGTAGCTGATATTGCTGGAATTGTGAATAAACAAGGGAATGTATTAGGTATGATGCCGCACCCAGAAAGAGCCGCAGAAAAGTTACTCGGAAGTGATGACGGTTTAAAGATGTTTACATCAATGCTTAAAAATTGGAGGGACCAATATGCAACAAACGCGTGAAGTAAGTCCAGAAATGATTGAAACAGAACAACATTATCGTGAGATGGGCTTAACGGATGAAGAGTATCAGTCAATTAAACAGATTTTAGGACGTCGTCCAAACTTCACTGAGACCGGTATTTTTTCTGTGATGTGGTCTGAACACTGCAGTTATAAAACATCTAAACCACTCTTGAAAAAATTCCCGACGGAAGGTCCACAAGTCATTCAAGGACCTGGTGAAGGGGCTGGCATTGTTGATATTGGCGACAATCAAGGGATTGCTTTTAAAATTGAAAGTCATAATCACCCTTCAGCCGTTGAACCTTATCAAGGAGCCGCAACGGGTGTCGGTGGAATTATTCGTGACATTTTCTCAATGGGCGCAAGACCCATCGCCTCACTTAATTCATTACGTTTTGGTTCACTGACTAACCCACGCGTCAAATACCTCTTTGATGAAGTCGTCCACGGTATTAGCGGTTATGGTAACTGCGTGGGCGTCCCGACAGTTGGCGGGGAAGTACAGTTTGATGATTCATATGAAGGTAACCCACTCGTCAATGCGATGGCGGTTGGTTTAATTGATAAAAAAGATATTCAACAAGGTGTGGCAAAAGGATTAGGTAATACCGTGTTATACGTTGGTTCAAAAACAGGGCGTGACGGGATTCACGGTGCCACCTTCGCATCAGAAGACTTGACCGAAGACTCTGAAAGTAGACGCTCCAATGTTCAAGTAGGGGACCCGTTCATGGAAAAACTCCTCATTGAAGCATGTCTTGAAGCGATTCATTGTGATGCGCTCGTTGGGATGCAAGATATGGGCGCGGCCGGCCTAACCTCATCAGCCTCTGAAATGGCGAGTAAAGCTGGTATGGGGATGGAAATGAACCTCGACCTTATTCCTCAACGGGAACAAAACATGTCCGCTTATGAAATGATGTTGTCAGAATCTCAAGAACGGATGTTACTTGTCGTTGAAAAAGGGCGCGAACAAGAAATTGTCGATATCTTTAAAAAATATAGCTTAGAAGCAGTCAATGTTGGTCACGTGACGGATGATAAACAATTCCGTCTCCTGCATAAAGGGGAGGTCGTCTGTGATATTCCGGTTGACTCACTTGCAGAAGATGCGCCGGTTTACTATAAACCGTCTAAAGTACCGGTATATTATGAAGAATTTCAACAGATGGCGCCTTACGTGCCAGTAGTTGATGATCACAGTGCGATGTTAAAACAACTGTTGCAACAACCAACGATCGCCAGTAAAGAATATGTCTATGATCAATATGATTCCATGGTACAGGCAAATACCGTTGTCAGCCCAGGTTCTGATGCGGCGGTTGTTAGAATTCGTGATTATGACAAAGCCATTGCGATGACAACGGATTGTAACTCACGCTACCTTTACTTAGATCCGTTTATCGGTGGTAAAATTGCCGTTAGTGAAGCCGCGCGTAACATTTATGCATCAGGTGCGAAACCACTTGCGATCACCGATGGTTTAAACTTTGGTAACCCAGATAAACCAGAAAACTTCTGGCAGATGGAACAAGCGGTTGATGGTATGAGTGCGGCATGTCTTGCACTTGATACACCGGTTATTAGCGGGAACGTCTCGCTTTATAACGAATCAAATAATCAAGCAATTTTCCCAACCCCAATCGTTGGCATGGTTGGATTAATCCGCTCAACAAAATATATTACGACCCAACACATGAAACAAGCTGGAGACGTGATTTTAGTTATTGGTGAAACAAAACCGGAATTTGGTGGTAGTGAACTTCAAAATATTCTAGAAGGTAAATATTTCGGGCAGTCACCTGAAGTTGATTTAGCAGTTGAACGCAAACGTGGTGACGCCTTACTGGAAGCAATTGAACAAGGTCTCGTACAATCCGCACACGATATATCTGAAGGTGGTTTCTCTGTCGCTTTAAGTGAAACATTATTTAACCAAGCAACACTAGGAGCAACGGTTGACTTAGAAGATGAGGCGACGTCACTACTCTTTAGTGAAACGCAGTCACGTTATGTCATTTCTGTTAAACCTGAAGCGGTTGACCGTGTCACCGCACTTATTCCAGATGCGAAAGTTGTCGGAACAGTGACAGATGACAAAAAACTTGTCATTAAAGTCAGTGGTGAAACAGTGATTGAAGAACCTGTTCAAACATTAGAAGATTTATGGAAAGGAGCTATCCCATGCTTACTGAAATCAAAGGCTTAAATGAAGAATGTGGCGTCTTTGGTATCTTTGGCCACGATAAAGCAGCTGAAATGACCTATTATGGTCTCCATGCTCTCCAGCACCGCGGCCAAGAAGGAGCAGGTATTGTAACAAGCAATGGAGAAGCTCTTCATCTTCATAAAGGCATTGGTTTAATCAATGAAGTCTTTAGTGAAGGACAAATTAAAAATTTACCCGGACGTAGCGCAATTGGACACGTTCGTTATACGACACAAGGTGGGGGCGGCTATGAGAATGTGCAGCCGCTCGTTTTCCGCTCGCAAACGTCTAGTCTCGCGCTTTGTCATAACGGGAACTTAGTGAATGCTTTTGCGCTAAAATCAAATCTAGAAGCTCAAGGCAGTATCCTCCAAACAACGTCAGATACGGAAGTTGTCGCTCACCTCATTAAGCGCAGTGGTCACTTACCGCTTGAAGAAGCGATTAAACAGGCGCTTGGTATGATTAAGGGGGCCTATGCGTTTATTATTTTAACGGAAGATCAAATGTTTGTCGCTTTAGACCCACGTGGCCTTCGTCCGCTTTCGCTCGGTCGACTTGGTGATAGCTATGTCGTCGCAAGTGAAACGTGTGCCTTTGATCTCATTGGGGCGAAATATGAACGTGAAGTGAGACCCGGGGAACTGTTAGTGATTGATGAATCAGGCCTGCGCTCAACAACATTTAGTTCACCCATGAAGCGGACACTTTGTTCGATGGAGTATGTCTACTTCTCGCGTCCAGACAGTAATGTGAATGGTTTAAATGTCCACGCCTCGCGTAAAGTGATGGGAAAACAACTCGCGAAAGAAGCACCGGTTGAAGCTGATATTGTCACTGGTGTACCGGATTCAAGTATTAGTGCCGCGATTGGGTATTCAGAAAAATCCGGCATTCCGTACGAAATTGGGTTAGTTAAAAATCGTTATGTCGGTCGGACGTTTATTCAGCCGTCGCAAGAACTACGCGAACAAGGGGTGAAGATGAAACTCTCACCTGTTCGCGGGATTGTCGAAGGCAAACGCGTCGTGATGATCGATGATTCGATAGTGCGCGGAACAACCTCACGCCGGATTGTTAATTTACTCAAAGAAGCTGGCGCAACCGAGGTCCATGTACGCATTGCCTCTCCGCCGATTGTCAATCCATGCTATTACGGGATTGATACCTCGACAAAAGGGGAATTAATTGCGGCGAATTACTCAATTGAAGAGATGCGTGAAGAAATCGGTGCCGATTCACTTGCCTTTTTATCTGTCGAAGGATTAGAATCCTCTATCGTAAAAGAAGATACGTTAGAACAAGGGATTTGCCATGCGTGTTTTACTGGGAAATACCCAACGGAAATCTATCCAGAATCAATTAATCCAGCGTATAAAGAATAATGAGGGGGATTTTTAATGAGCGATATTTATAAATCGGCCGGTGTCGATGTCCATGCCGGATATGAAGCAGTAGAGTTAATGAAAAAGCATATTAAGCGCACGAACCGACAAGAAGTCATCGGTGGTGTCGGTGCTTTTGCGGGGCTATTTGATTTATCAAACATGTCACACGCGGAACCGGTCTTAGTTTCTGGTACGGACGGGGTAGGAACGAAGTTGAAACTCGCGTTTCAGCTAGATAAGCACGATACGGTCGGGATTGATTTAGTGGCGATGTGCGTCAATGATGTTGTTAGTCAAGGGGCCGACCCACTCTTTTTCTTAGACTATATTGCTTGTGGTAAAAATGAACCTAAAAAAATTGAACAGATCGTCAAAGGTATTGCGGAAGGTTGTGTGATGAGTGGCGCCGCTTTAATTGGCGGTGAGACAGCTGAAATGCCCGGGATGTATCAAGACGGTGAGTATGATTTAGCTGGCTTTACCGTTGGCATTGGTAATAAGCCTGACCTTGTTACGGGTGAAACAATCGAACAAGGCGACGTCGTCCTTGGGATTAAATCAAGTGGCGTTCACTCCAATGGTTTTTCTCTGGTAAGAAAAGTGATTGAGGAACAAAAGCTTAACTTAACCGACTATGTCGATGAACTTGGTATGACCTTAGGTGAAGCCTTACTAGAGCCAACGCGCATTTATGTCAAACTGATTCAACAGTTGAAAAATCATGTGACAATTAAAGGACTCAGTCATGTGACCGGTGGCGGTTTTTATGAGAATTTACCACGGATGTTACCTGAAGGGTTAGGCGTGGACGTCTTCAAGGATAGCTGGGACGTGTTACCGATTTTTACGTACCTACAAAAACAAGCAGACTTTTCATTTGAAGATATGTTAGGTGTCTTTAATATGGGCATTGGTATGGCGGTTGTTGTGGCTGAAGAAGAGAAGTTTCTGGCGTTAGATATTTTAAATGAACAAGCATCAGAAGCGTTTCATATTGGTACCATCACCGAAGGTGAAGGAGTGAGACTTGTTGAAGAAAACTAAGCACTTAGCTGTATTCGCCTCAGGTACCGGGTCAAACTTTGACGCGATTCAACAAGCGATTGAAGAAGGCGCACTTGATGCGGATATTACGCTCGTCGTGAGTGACGTACCAACAAGTGCGGTCATTGACAAAGCGAAACGAAAAGGGTTAAAAACATTTGTTTTTAACCCTCAGTCATATCCAGATAAGCACAGCTTTGAAATAGAAATCGTGGAAGCTTTACAGGCAGCTGACGTTGATTTTATCATTTTAGCTGGCTATATGCGCCTCGTTGGTCCAACGTTACTACACGCCTATGAAGGGCGAATCATCAATATTCATCCTTCGCTCCTGCCAAGTTTTAAAGGGCTAGATGCGATTGGTCAAGCCTTTGACGCTGGTGTTAAAATAACAGGTGTGACGATTCATTACGTTGACGAGGGGATGGATACAGGGCGTATTATTGCTCAAGCAGCCGTAAAAGTAGCAGACACAGACGGGCGTGATGATTTACAACGTGCGATTCAAGCAGTTGAGCATCAACTTTATCCAGCGACGATTCAATCGTTACTTCAACAATAACCAAGGGGGAATTTTAAGTGAAAAAACGTGCATTACTTAGTGTATCTGATAAAACGGGACTAGTCCCATTTGCCAAAGGTCTGATTGACCTTGGCTATGAGCTTGTATCAACTGGTGGAACATTAAAAGCCTTACATGACGGTGGCCTCGAAGCCAAACAAGTTTCAGAAATTACCGGTTCAGATGAAATTTTAGATGGTCGGGTTAAGTCGCTCCACCCAGTTATTCATGCGGGCTTACTAGCTCGTCGTGATGACGAGAACCATATGTCCCAATTACATGAGCGTGAGATTGGCTTAATTGATGTCGTTGTCGTTAACTTATACCCGTTTAAAGAAACGATTAGTAAGCCAGATGTCACCGAAGACGTGGCAATTGAAAATATTGATATCGGTGGCCCGACAATGTTGCGTTCAGCAGCGAAAAATTTCCGTGATGTGACGGTTGTTGTTGACCCGGCTGATTACGATGCGGTGCTTACGTCATTACAAGCAGGTAGTGATAAACAGATGCGCAAACAACTCGCAGCGAAAGTGTTCCGCCATACGGCGCATTATGATAGTTTGATCGCAGAATACTTTGTGACATTAACGGATGAGAAAGATACGGAAACATTGTCACTAAGCTATGAATTAAAACAATCTCTGCGTTACGGTGAGAATCCGCATCAAGAAGCGGCGTTTTATGAAAAAGCCAACTATCAAGGAGCATCCATTGCCCACTGCACACAGTTAAATGGTAAGGAACTCTCTTACAATAATATTCAAGATGCCAATGCGGCGCTAGAAATTGCGTTAGAGTTTGATGAAAAGCCAGTCGCGGTGGCGTTAAAACATATGAATCCTTGTGGTGTTGGGATTGGTGAAACCATTGAAGCAGCGTTTAATAAAGCGTATGAAGCCGACCCAATTTCAATCTTTGGTGGGATTGTCGCGTTAAACCGTGAAGTCAATAAAGCAACAGCTGAACAGTTAAAAACGATTTTCTTAGAAATTGTCATCGCACCAAGCTTTAGTGATGAGGCGTTAACGATTTTAAAAGAAAAACCAAATTTACGTCTATTAAAAACAGACTTCACGAAAGATACAA
>ERZ1673961.733-NODE-733-length-11006-cov-4.561410_pt1 | contig 11006 bp, 11 predicted proteins | sample MGYA00580189_ERZ1673961 | MGnify/ENA primary metagenome ERZ1673961 (study PRJEB41334, sample SAMN05608105) | rock metagenome | biome: terrestrial subsurface; feature: shale formation; material: shale | place: USA: Pennsylvania ... | reverse complement strand
TATAGGCATTTGAAGTAAGGACTCCATCAATTAAATTGTTAGTACCCGATAAATATTAATAAAAAAGGAATAAATTTTTCAGTTAAAAATAATAAATAAGAATACAGTAACAATATTACCGCTATATAGCGATTGTCTATAAATAATATTTTGACTAAAATTCCGCTATGAATTATAATAATGTTGAATTTGAAGAAAAAATTGCTGAATTCTATAAGAAAGTAGGCAAAAATGTAAGACAAGCCAGAAAAGCAAAAAATGTAACACAAATGGAATTAGCAGAGTATTTAAATTTTAAATCAGTTGCTTCTGTTTCTAATGCAGAAATTTGTTATGATAATCATCATTTTAGTTTGTCTCAATTATATAAAATTTCATTAGTTCTTGATGTTGATATAAAAACATTAGTAGAGCCTTAAAGTATACATAATGATTTCTACACAAATTAACGCACTAAATCAAAAAACAGTAACAAGACATTGAAAAAATGAGTAACAGTTTATTATCACTAAGTAAAAAAACGAAATATCCAGGTATTTATAAAAAAGAAACCAAAAAAGGACTTGCTTTTATTGCAAGATATACACTTAACAAAAAGACAAAAACTAAGATTATTGGGTATGAAATTAATGGAATGAATGAATATGATGCATATAAAGCTAGATTAGATTTAATATCATCAGAACAACTTGCGAATATTATAACTCAAGAAAAAGAAAATGAATATCATTTTCCTAAATTATTTAAAGAGTTTATAGTTTCAAAAGAAGCTTTTCTTGCAAAAAATACAATTGAAAATTATACATCAATTTATAATAAGTATATTAGTATAGATTTCAAAGAAAAGGATATTAGAGAAGTAAGCTCTAATGATCTACAAAACTATATAAATTCTTTGCTCTCTTATAGAAGACCTGCAACAGTTGAAAAAATTTTATCAGCATTTAGAAAGTTTTATCTCTTTTTACAAAATAATGGTACTTATAGGTATAATCCATCTGCTAGTGTAGTAATGCCTAAATATGACAATAAGAAATATTTTAGCATGACAAAAAGAGATGTAAAAAGAGTTATAAGCTATATATTATCAATTGAATCACAATTATATAGAACTCTTTATATGATGCTGCTTCATGCAAGAAGAATTGGAGAAGTGTTAAATCTTAAATGGGCCGATGTTGATTTACAAAAAAAGATTTATTTTTTACATTATTCAAAAACTAAAACAAGAAAAAATCAATACTATCATTTGGAAGATTTTCAATGTAAGGAATTAGAGAAATTAAGAAATTTAAATCTAAATGCAACTTATGTATTTGAGAATACTAAAACAAAAATGCCAATTAGATATACTTCATTTTTTAGAGTACATAAAAAATTAAGAGATGATTTAAACTTACCAGATTTTAATATTCATGCTATAAGACATATGATTGCTTTTTTAATAGTTAATAATGGCTATTCTTTAGAAGTTACTGCAAAAGTACTAGGACATCAGTCTATACAATCTACAAGTAGATATGCAGTATTAGAGATGAATCATGCAAGAAGTGCATATAACAAAACAATAACAAAAAACTTCTCTTTATAAACTATATAAGAAAAAGGAGCAAGACAATAACAGTATTCAACCATCGAGGGCTTACTAAACGCTCTGTATTGTGACCTCACTCAATAAAAACATTGTATAAAAAATTAATTTAAAAATAAATTAAAATCAAATTGTTTTATTCTTATAGTTCAGTTTTATTTTATTATAAACTTATTATAATAATCATAAATTTAATTAAGGATTATTTATGATTATTAAAAGCAATGGAAAAACAATTCATATTACTCCAGATGGCTCAATTAAAATTGATGATAAGCATTATTACGATAACAAAGCTTATTTAAAAAGTATTCATAATGCATTAATTCCTTTATTGGAAAAAGATTCTTCTATAAACTATAATGACATTCCATATAGTTTAAGAAAGAAAATCAATAAATCTTTAAATAATGTGTTTGAAAATCTTCAAAATAATGAAGAGGGTATTATTGCTTTAAATCATTTAAAAGAGTTTGGAATTTTAGCTGAAAAAAAAGCTCAATTAAAAAGTCTATCTCTATCTATAAATAATTCGTTGTTTAAATTAGGTTTAGGTGATTTGGATAAATTTTACTTTAATAATAAAAAAGAAAAATTAGAGTTTATAGAAAAGTTAAACACAAATGGAGTTGTTAATCATGCAGCTATTAATAAATTTGTAGCTTACTATAAAGAGAATAAATTAAATGATTTTAAATTCTTTAATGAAACATTACAAGATTACGGATTAAAAAATCAAAGTGATATCTTAAAACATTACAACGATCATATTGATGAGAGTTTTAAATTAGATTCAAAAGAGTTTGGTTTAATTTCTGTTGTAAAAAGAGATTTAATGGAACTTCAAAACAAAGTAATAAAAGATGCAATTTCATCTGGTTTAGATGTTCCTGTTGATTTACCAAGATTCATTTCTCCAGGTGATAAAATAAAAGATGAATTAATTAATCCTGAAAAAGTGAAATTTATCCAAAGGCTATCTTTTGAAAATGGGAAATATAAATCTAGTAATTTTAATGAGGATCATTCTGTTTCATCATCTTTAAGAGAGAAGTTTATCAAAGAACTAAAAACACAAGAAAAAATAGTAAATATTGATACAAACGATAATGTAGATTTAATTAGACTTCAAGTACTTAATAATAATGGTTTTAGTTTTGATAAAATGAGAAATTGGGCATTAAACTACAAGTCTGATATTATTGGTCCACAAAGAACAATGTTGATAGCTCAATCTGGTATTAAGTATTGTAATAAATTAGCCGAGTGTGGAATTTTACAAACAAGTAACTATGAAGATTTTACTTTTACTTCTCCAAGAGCTCGTGAGATTCTTTTAGAAAACCCAACTGCAACTTTTAATGAATTAGCAGATGAAATTATTAAAGAGTTTAAAAGTGAAGATGTTGATGTTGATGGTAAATCATTTGATACGATTTCAAAAGAGGTTTACAATAATCAAAGAAAAGAGTTTTATGCTTTTCTTGATGCACAATATGAATCTTTCTATAAACCTCAAGATATTACAATTGATAAATTTAAAGAAGATATTTTAAAAGATGATTCTGCTGAATTAAAAAGATTGAATGATTTATATCCTGCTTTAAAAGATGTGAATTATTCAGAATTAGTTGAAGAATATTATGAACAAAAGATTTATGATTATGATAGAACTTCAACATTTGATTTTTCAAATAAAAAAAATCAAGATGAATTATTAAATAAATGGAAAGAAATTCAAGTTCTTAATAGAAATAAAAGTGAAGATGATTTAGAAACAACTTCTAAATTTATCAATATCTCTGCTGTAAGATTTGGTGGTGTTTCATTGTCAAGTTTAGAGAATTGGAAAGATAATGTTTCTTTACCTGGTAATCAAGCTGAAAAATTTGTTCAAATGTCAATTGAACAAGCAAAAGAGTTAGTTTCAATTGGTATTTTAAAAACTTCAGATAATGAAAACTTTTCATTTGTAGATAACTATGCAAAAGAGGTACTTTATAAGAATTTTGATAAATCTATTAACGAATTAGAAATTCTTAATTTTGGTGAAAAAAGATTAAAAGATGAAATTATCTCTTCAAAAGAGATATCACAAGAAGATAAAGGCAAATTAAAACAAGAACAATTTATTGATAATTTAAAATCTAAATTAAGTGAAAGAGTACCAGAAAAACAACTTAAAGATATTCTTATTGAAATTCATGGTAATAATATAAAAATGTCTTTAAATGAAAAAGAAACATTTTTCTCAATTAATGATAAAAGTTTAGAAAATAAAAATATTGATAAGTTTTTATCTAAAATTGGCATACCAAAAGAAACTCCTACAAAAGAAACTCCTGCAAAAGTTGAAGCATTGACTATGAAAGATATTAATGCAGCTAAAAAAACATTGGTACATAAGTTAAATAAAGATAGTAATGCAAAAAGTGAAGATTATATAAAAGTCAATGAGTTTATTGCAGGTCAAAAACAGTTATTAACTGATGGTAAGTTAGATAAAAAACAATTTGAAGAGAGTTTAAAAGAATTAAATCAAGGGAATAAATATGATTCTATATTAAACAAACTTCTTATTTTTAACAATAACTATGAAAAAAGCAGTAGTAAAGAATACATAAAGTTTATGAGAGATGAAGAAAAAAAGTTAGCTGAAGAGATTGAAAATGCTTGTGTAAAAAATAAAGATTTCAAAGAATCTCTTATTAAGTTTTGTGATGGAGATAATATAGATTCATATAAATATTTCTTTTTATCAAATCTGCTTGATAACATAAATGATGAAACAGAAACAAAAGAGCTGCTAAAAGATAATACTGCAAATGAAAAAACTAATGAAGTATTAGGGTAAAACATGGCTAGAAGTATTATTGGTAAAGATAAATTTCAATTTAATGATATATTTAGAAATTATACAGGTGAATATCTAAATGATAGATTGAAGTATCTTTACTTATTCTTACCAAAAGCAACTCTTGTTTCAGCTTTTTTCTTTTTCTTTTTTGCATTTTTACATATAGCTATTTTAACAAAGTTCTTTTTCTCATTAACTTTTTTCTTATTAACTTTAGTCACTATCTTTACTTATATGATGCACAACGAAAGGTCTGATGTTGCAAGTATAGGTGTAATTAATGAAGCTAGAGATACTCAATTAGAAACAATTTTTAGTAAAAATAGAAAGCGAATTAAATATTATGCTCATGTAGGTACTTGTGTTCATGAATTTTTAGGAAAAGATGATAAAGAATCTTTAAAACTAAATTTAATTCCTAGTAATAAAAAATATGAAATGCTTATTCCCAAAAAGATATATACTATGGGTTATTTAATGCCTGGTGCGACTGGTTCTGGTAAAACTGCAACTTTAAATACAACAGTTTTTTTACCTGCGATTAAGAGTGGAAATGGATTTTTTTACATCGAAGGAAAAGGTGAAAGGGATATTACAGAAGCAATATTAGGTTTTATTTATCAATATGGTAGAGAAAACGATGCTTATATTTTAGATTTTGGAGCAGCAGCAAATGGTGGTTATACAAATGGCTTAAACCCACTTGCAATTGGTAGTGCAAAAACAGTAGGGGAATTATTAAAAAACTTAATTGATATTATGAAAGGTGATAATAAATGGGTTTCTGATATGGCCATTGCCTTTTTAGAAGCAATATTATTACCTTTAGTATTGCTAAGAGATATGAATCTTATTGTTGATCCAACTGAGCTTAAATCTATTCAAACTTATTCTGATTTTAATAACAAAGAAATTAAGTTATTCAATATTACAACATTACTGAATTACTTAAATTTCCAAGCTGCTATTGATTTATACTATATGATGAATAGAATGTTTAAAGATAGAGAATTTGTAAAGCATGTAAAACAACTTGATGAGTATTCTAATTTAAAAAAATCTTTAAAAGAAAATATTACAGATAGACTTATGAGAAATTTAACTGGTCATAATATTGACTTAACAAGTTTAACTGAACCAGATTATTCAAAAATACCAGGAGATGTTAAAAAGAACCACCCTAAAGCTACTGAAGATTGGATTAATGCTCTTGAAATATTTGGTTCAGAAAAATATTATGGAAACATCTTTAATAAAGATGAAGCTGATATTACTTCTTTAACTGCTATTCAAACTGGGAAAATGATTATTGCAATTATTCCAACTATGTCTGCATCGCCTGAACAATGTTCAAAGATGGGGAAAATGCTAACCTCAATTACAAAATCATCAATTGGTTATATGCTTGAAAAAGGTGATTTAACAGGTAAAAGAAGAGATAAAAGAAGAGATAAAAGATATAGACCTAGAAAATTACCTTATGGTTTTGTATTTGATGAACCAGGTAACTATGCAAATGAAGATATTTCACAAGAATCGTCAATGATTAGATCTATTGGTTCTGATGGTGGGGGTATGGCTCTTGTGTGGACTGGGCAATCAAGAACAGATGCAGATAGAATTGATGATGGTAAAAAAATAGAATCTGAAAGACTTTTAGCAAACTTAGGTTTTACACAATGCTTGAATATTCAAGATAAAGGTTGGAAAGAACTTATGGTTGAAAAGACTGGAGAGCATTATGTTCGTAGAGAAAATGAATTTGATGGTAAAAGAAGTAATGAAGATGATAATTATCGTGAGATTAGAAGAGAAAAAGAAAAAAAGTATGAACTAAATTACTTTGAGAATAATTTAAGACCTCAAACTGGAGAGTCAATTGTTATTATGAAAGGTAATCCTAATGAAGAAAAATTAGTTGCAGGTTATAATGTAGCTCCCGTTTCAGATATGTTATTAAATAAAAATATTAGTTCGAAAAAACTTTTTTCTTCATTTAAAAGTATTGATGAGTCTAATAAAGAATTGGAATTGATAAAAGAAGAACTTAATAATAATATTGAGAAATCATTTAAAAGAGGTGAGGGGTTAGACAAAACATTTGAACAAGAAGTAAAAGATGCCTTAATTCTATTAGGAACAACTGCATATCCTGCATTAAGTGGAATTGACACATTTACTTTATCTCTTAAATCTGAAGATAATCCAAGAGCACATGGAGATTATACTTACTCTACTAGACATATAAATATTTACAATAGTTTAAATAAAAGTCGTGAGCACTTAATAGCTACTTCTGTTCATGAGTTATGTCATCATATAGAATTTTTAGAAACAGGTACATCTGGCCATAGTAAAAACTTTTATAGAATCTTACATGAAATGTTAGGTTATGCAATGGGATTAGAAGAATTAGGTTTTGATTATGAAGAAGCAAAAAGTAAAAAAATGGTGGATAGTAACGATATTAGAATGCTAGAAAAATATTTTGGGAAACCTAAACTAAAAGAAGTTGCTGCTTAGTGTATTTAAGTTTAATTTTATTATACTTTTATTATAATTTTAATAATATCTAAGCACACAAAAAAGGATAAATATGAGCAAGATACAAAGAAATTACGGAAAGGATAGAGGTTCATTTGGTGATATTATTCATTCTAAATCATCAGGTGAATTTTTCTCTAAACTTAATTTAGGTGCAGTTGGTCAAATTGAACTTACTCTTAAAAGAAGAGAAGATGGGTGTTATGACATTAGAAAAGTTTACTATAAAGATGGTGAAAAAAAATCTTTTAGTTTAGGAAAAACTTTTCCTGTTAAAGACAAAAACAAAAATGTAGTTGAAGGTCTTACTCAATTTGGATTATCTTTATTTTCAGAATATGATAGTACACAAGAGAAAGAAGTTATGTCAAGTGCAGATTGTTTATTATTGACAACTCATAAATTAAAAGAACAAAAATCAATCAATGATGATTTAACAAAGGTTGGTTACATTACTGGAAAGTTTGCAATTGAAAAAACAGATAGTAATGTTTCAGGTTCTTCTAGTACAGAAGATAATGATGAAATTCCATTTTAATAGAAAGATGAAAGATGAAAAAAAGACATGGGTTTAAAAAAGGGTTCTCGCTATTGGAAATTATTTTCGTAGTTATTCTTATTGCAGGATTACTATTGCTATTTTTCCCTAATATTATCTTTAGTTCAAGTAAAGCTGATATTGGTTCTGTTGTTACAAATGATGCAAAAATGATTACTCAAGCTGTAACAGAATGGAGAGGTAGTTCAAGTAATTCAGATGGTACTTATAGCAATTTAACAACAGCTGAAATTGTTCCATATTTACCTACAACAATGAAATATGTTGATGGTAAAATTAGATCAACTGGTTTAAATGGTGGAATTGGTTATCAAGTTTCATCAGATAGAATTTCTAGTGATGGGGATAGTTTTAAAATTCTTATTAACTTTGCACAAGCAATTTCAAATAAAAATTATGATGATAGAACTATTACTTATGGGGAAACAAACGCAGGAGATACATTTAAAAGATTATCAATTGATAGTGCAGCAGCTGTTAAAAGTACAGATGCAACTGCATTAGGTGCAGCAAATGCAGCATTTACTGTTGGTGGAACAACTACTGATGGATTAGTTGGTGTTTCTAAATTAAAATTTTAAAGAGGTAATAAAATATGAAAAAAAAGTTTTTAGTTTTTTTAACATTGATGTTTACATCAATTAGTCTTTTTGCAGATGCAAATCAGAAAGCTCTCGAGAGCTTTAATGAACAAGGTGGTTTAATTGGTGGAACAACTGGGATTGGAATTATTCATGGTACTTTTTGGCTTCCAATTCTTAGTTTCTTTGTGGTTGCAGGTGTGATTGTAGGTGTTTACTACAAAATGTTTAAACAAAAAGATGATGGGGCATTTAAAACAGTTGCTGCTTTTGCAGTTGCAATTGTTCTTGGTGTTATAGTTTATATTTCTGCACTTAAATTAGTAGATAAAATGTTTGATGCTGATGGTTGTGGTGGTGATATTGTTACTGCATATATGAAAGATAGTGTTAAAAAAGGTCTTAATCCAGGACAACCTTTTGGGCAAACAATTAAAGGTTTAAGTTGTATTCAGTAATTTAAATTTAAAGTAAACTGAATTATTAATAATGTATAGTAAGAAAAAAATTAGAGAGAAAGTTATGGAAGAAAAATTAAAGCAAGTAAGTTGCTACCTTAATGAACAAATCAAACTAGCATTAGAAAAAGAATCAATTCAGTTTAAAGCTCAAGACTCATCTGGTCCTAGATCTTCAATTAATAAAAATGCTATTTTTATCTTTGAAGATTTTATGGATGAATTCAGTAATAATGTTGAGGGAATTATCAAGCTTATTGAAGAATCATTTTGTATTAAAATCAAAGATATTAATCAAAAAGAATTCTCTAAAATTTTAAATGTAAGCTACATTCAATACCCTTTAAAATTAACACCATCTTTTCAAAAGAGGTTAAACGCATTTAGAATACAAACTAATGAAGTTTTAGGTTTTAATCTGGGAAAAACAGGGTTTTATAACTTTATATTATTAAGTTATTATATTAAAAATAGGGTTTCAATCGCTAAACAAGAGATTGAATTTTGGAGTCAAGGTCATTTTGAAAAAGGAACTCCTGCTGACTTTAATGATGTAGTAGATATGTTTAACAAAATGATTAGTAGCTCATAATGAAAAGGATTTACTTTGACCGATTTAATTATAGATATAAGTTCGAAAGGGGGTGTAGGTAAAACTACAACAGCTGTACAATTCTTAGCTCCTTATTTATACCAAAAAATTAATAAATCTACTTCGAAAGAGATTAAAAAGATTAAACTCTTTGAAGTAGATGCTAAAAATAATTCTAGTGATTCGTTGAAAAACTCAACTATTTTTGAGCAAGTTTTAGTAAAAAATGGAACTAAAGCATTAGAAGAGAAATTAAGTATTGAATTAGCAAATTTAGTAAGAGACTACCCAATTATTATTGATGTTGGTGTTGCATATGCAAAAGAGGTTTTAGAAACTCTAGGTAATATTTTAACTGATGAAAAAGTTCATTTTATTGTACCTACTAAACAAGATGAATCAGATGTGAATAATGCAGTTGAAACAATTAGAGATATCAAAAAAATTAGATCTGATGCTAATATTATTTTGAGTTGTTCGGATGCTTTATGTGGTTTTGATGAGTTAGACGAATTAAAAGAAGAATTTGGTATGGTTTTTGGAAAATATATCAATTTGGAAACGAACTTGTTTGAACAATCAATTTTTGAGAGATTAAACATTGATGAAAAATTTATCTCACTTAAAAAAAGTCCTTTATATATAGAATCTAAAAAGACTTTTAAAATCACTATTTACGAAGCAGGTTTAATTGGAAAATCTTTATCTAACTTAAAAGAACCAAATGAGTTGCTTACAGAACTTTCTGAGATAAAAGAAGAGTTAAAAGTTGCACAAAAATCTAAAAATGAAGAAAAGATAAATGAACTTAATTTAAAATCATTGATAATTAGAAAAAAGATTACATTTTATAAAAAATGTGCTACTTATTTAAGTAAATACATTGAACCAATGTTTAGACAATTTGAAATGAGTTTATAATGATAATGGGTATTCTTTTTGCTTTTGTATTTGGTGCTTGTATAGGTTCTTATATAAATGTAATAAGAGTAAGAGGTTTCATTCAGAGTTGTATTGGTAGGTCATATTGTCCTAACTGTAAAAAGCAATTAAGTTGGTATCATTTAGTTCCTATACTATCTTTTATTTTTTTAAGAGCTAAATGCGGTTATTGTGATAATAAAATTGATGTAAAATATTTTTTATATGAATTGGTATTTGGAATTATTTCTTCATTTTTATTCTATATTTGGAGTGTGCAATTATGAAAAAAGCTTTTTCTCTTTTAGAAATTATATTTTCAATTATACTTCTTTCTGGAGTGCTTTATTTATCTATGACTGAATATAGTAAACAAGACTGGTATGATAGTGTAAATAAATTTAACAATGATGTTTATCAAATTATAGATAAAGGTGTAATGAGTAATATTACAGGTTATATCAATAGTTCTGGTGGTGATTGTTCAACTTCTACACATTATAAAGATATAAGTGCAGCAAGAGTAATTGATTGTAATGAGTGGAGTAACACTTATCCTTATTCAGGTACAAAGAGTACAGATGGAACAGAAAGTTATATACATGGCTTACTAAAAAATTACACATCAAATGCAGCAGGTTGTAGTTTATACATTGATGATAAAGATAGTATATCTTTTTACTATTTTATTAATTGTAGTAATGTTAATTATGATGGTGGAAGCTCTACATATAAAAAATATTTAGAAGAAAAGATTTTATCTTTTGCTAGAGAAAATTTTTCAACTTTATTTAAAGGTGTTGATAGAGAATCAACTTCGATTGATAATGATACAGGTGGTATAGATAGTGATGGAATGATTAGAATTTTAATAAAAAAATAATAAAAAAAGCTTTAAAATAT
>ERZ1673961.732-NODE-732-length-11007-cov-8.068663_pt1 | contig 11007 bp, 12 predicted proteins | sample MGYA00580189_ERZ1673961 | MGnify/ENA primary metagenome ERZ1673961 (study PRJEB41334, sample SAMN05608105) | rock metagenome | biome: terrestrial subsurface; feature: shale formation; material: shale | place: USA: Pennsylvania ... | reverse complement strand
TTTATGGACGTCACAAACTCATTCATTTGCGCGACCAATTTTTCACGTTCTTCTCTGTTCAGCTCCTGACGGCTTTCCGCCATTTTGATTGCAGCTTGAACAGAGAAATCACGCTCGGTGTCTTTCACTTTTGACAGAGAAATATCACCGACTGAACTTGCTGGGTCCGGCACGCCTATGCCATAGCCATTTTTACTAGCAACTTTGGTGCCATCCTCTGCACCGTAAGACTGGATGTTCGATGTGTAGGAGGCTATTTCCATTACAATCTCCCTTCCAACTTATGAGCTAACGATAGGGTCTATCGCTTGACTAATCCAGCCTAATTAGCCCAACAAGCTTAGCGCTGCAGATGGTGACTGCTTCGCTTGTGCCAGGATCGAAGTACTCGCTTGCTGAAGGATTTGCGACTTAGTCATTGCCGTTGTTTCCTTCGCGTAGTCAGTATCTTGAATACGGCTCTTAGACGCATTAACGTTTTCATTAATGTTATCTAAGTTATTGATCGCGTGGTTGAATCGGTTTTGGAAAGCACCAAGAGACGCACGCTGGCTGTCTACTGACTTAAGCGCACCGTCGATAACAGCCACAGCTTCTTGAGAGCCAGCTACCGATGTAACATCGATGTCTTTCACCGTGACGTCTTTAGCATCACCGAAACCAATTTCGCCAGCCAGGTTGCCTGAGAATTCAACTTCACCATTTACTTTCTGAGAAGAAGCAAATACTTGCAACTTACCGTCTTCGCCTACTGACGCTTTCACGTCATCGCTCTGACCGTTGATGTAAGTCGCTAACTGCTCAAGATCATCGCCTTGCTTCGCGTTGATAGTCAGCTTTTGCTCTTCACCTTGTGTATTGGTGTAGCTCATTTCAAGCTTAGTTTTTTCACCAACAGCCCAAGATGCATCTTTACCTTCTTCTGCAGCGTAGCTCTTACCGCCCATAGCAGAAGTATCAGAACGCAGGCTATCCAAAGAAAGCATTACTGCTTCACCTGAATCAGCACCGATTTGGAAAGACTGTGTACCGTAAGTACCATTAAGAAGCTTGTTACCACCAAAAGATGTCGTTTCCGCAATACGGTTTAGCTCATCGTTTAGGGCTGTTACTTCTTCCTGAATCGCGACACGTTCTGCTTTTGAGTTAGAACCGTTCGCAGACTGAAGCGAAAGGTCACGCATACGTTGTAGGATATTGGTAGATTCATTCATTGCACCTTCAGCAACCTGTGCAACAGAAATACCGTCGTTTGCGTTTTTCACTGCCATGTCCAAGCCACGGCTTTGCGCGTTCAAGCGGTTTGAAATCTGTAGACCTGCAGCATCGTCTTTCGCGCTATTAATTTTATAGCCCGAAGACAAGCGCTCCATTGATTTTTGTTGACCTTCAGCGGCCTGATTCAGGTAACGCTGTGCGGTCATCGCAGAAACGTTAGTATTAACGTTAATCGCCATAGTTGTTCTCCTTAAGGCTTTTGTGAATGTACCTTCGTGTCTCTCACCTCACTTGGGTACATCTCATTTCTCTCAATCCCTTTAACGGCGATCAATACATATCCTTTAGGAGAATTTCCCATTTTTTTGCGATTAGTATCCTCTACTTAGAGAAGTGTGACCGGTATCAACTGTGACCAAATTAACACGTCAGCGTGCTTTCCTCAGATAGAAAAAAACCCAGCCGAAGCTGGGTTTACTCGCTCATCTCTCACCACGAGCCAATGAGGTTCTCATCTGAGGTTAATCTGGGTATAACCCTTAACCTAGCAGACTTAGCGCTGAGTTCGGCGCTTGTTTCGCTTGCGCAAGGATTGAGCTTGACGCCTGCGATAGAATTTGTGACTTGGTCATTTCTGTCGTTTCTTTTGCGAAGTCGGTATCTTTAATACGGCTCTTCGATGCACTCACGTTCTCGTTAATGTTATCCAAGTTGTTGATTGCATGGTTGAAACGGTTTTGGAATGCACCTAGTTCCGCACGATGGCTGTCTACGTACTTCAGAGCAGCATCAATAATTGCTACTGATTCTTGTGCGCCGCCCACAGAAGTAACATCAATAGAATCAACCGTGACGCTGTTGCCTTTATCCAGACCTAATTCGCCAGATAGACCGCCAGAGAATGACAGTTCGCCTTCCACTTTGTTGTTACCAGCAAAGACTTGCAATTGGCCATCTTCATTCACTGATGCTTTTACCAAATCAGTCTGACCGTTGATGTACGTTGCCAGCTCTTCGATATCATCGCCTGCTTTTGCATTAACCGAGATTTCTTGCTCTTGACCAAAGCTGTCTGTCAGACTGATTTTCAGGTCTGATTTATCGGCAGAAACATTCCAGTCTTTACCTTTGCCATTTTCAGCTTGGTAGCTAAGACCGCCCATCATTTGATTGTCAGAACGCATATCTTTCAGCTCAAGCATGACTGCTTCGCCATTGTCTGCGCCGATTTGGAACGATTTGGTGCCGTATGTGCCGTTAAGAAGTTTGTTACCACCAAATGAAGTGGTTTCCGCGATACGGTTAAGCTCGTCGTTCAGTGCAGTTACTTCTTCCTGAATTGCAACACGTTCTGCTTTTGAGTTAGAACCGTTTGCAGATTGAAGTGACAGGTCACGCATACGTTGCAGTATGTTGGTTGTCTCGTTCATTGCACCTTCAGCAGTTTGTGCAACAGAAATACCGTCATTCGCGTTGCGAACAGCCACATCCAGACCACGGCTTTGCACATTCAAACGGTTCGAGATTTGAAGGCCAGCTGCATCATCTTTTGCGCTGTTGATTTTAAAGCCTGTAGACAGACGCTCCATCGACGTTTGTTGAGCTGAGTTTGCATTGTTAAGGTAACGCTGAGCGGTCATCGCTGATACGTTTGTGTTTACAGTCACTGCCATGGTGATTTCTCCAATTGATTTTCCGGTGTAGCGGTTTCCGACGTCTCGGAAAACCAAGTAGTTCTCTCAAAGTTACTTTTATTAACGACGCACAATCTGATTTCTTTAGGAAAAATGTTCGATTTTTTTAGAAAAAGTTCATATTTAGGGGGGATCGTGACGAAATAGGTAAAAAAGACAAAAAACGTTAAATTTTCACTAAAGCTTCTTTTTCACCTGTCGATACAGGCAGTTTTTTTCTAAATTTTAAACGGGAATGACATTACCCCAGTAAAGACAAAACCAGATTTGGCGCTTGTTTCGCTTGAGCAAGAATAGAAGTACTGACCTGCTGTAAAATCTGCTGTTTGACCATTTGTGTGGTTTCTTTGGCATAGTCGGTGTCTAAAATTCGACTATTAGAAGCCGCCACATTCTCATGAATGTTGTCTAAATTATTTATCGCATGATTAAAACGGTTTTGATAGGCACCGAGCTCGGCACGGTGACTATCCACATACTTCATTGCCGTATCCAGAACCGCCACGGCTTGCTGCGCACCACCAACGCTGGTGACATCAATGCTATCGACCGCTTGATAACCTTTTAGCTCCAAACCCAACTCGTTCGCCAAATCGCCGGAAAATGAAATCGTGCCAGAGGTTTCTTTGCCAGCCATAAAGATCTGTAATTGCCCATCTTCATTCACTGACGCTGACAATTTGTCGGTTTGACCATTTATGTAAGTGGCTAACGTTTCAATGTCGTCACCGGCTTGCGCGCTAATATGGACTTGTTCTGTTTCACCCAAGCGGTTAACAAAGGACATAGTAAGCTCGTTTGAGTCACTCTTCACTTTCCAATCAGAGCCTGCTCTGCCCCGCGAAATGTAACTGAATCCACCCATATCTAGCCCATCAGTACGCATAGACTTTAATTCAACTTGTACCGCTTCTCCTGAAGCCGCGCCAATCTGAAACGCTGATTTACCGAAGCTGCCATTGAGCAATTTGCGTCCGCCAAACGAGGTGGTTTCCGCGATACGATTCAGCTCGTCACTCAATGCGCTGACTTCTTCTTGCAATGCCATACGTTCTGCATTGCTGTTTGAACCATTTGCCGACTGTAAGGAGAGATCTCGCATACGCTGCATAATATTGGTGACTTCATTCATTGCGCCTTCAGCGGTCTGCATGATCGAAATACCATCGTTTGCATTGCGAACTGCGACATCCAGACCACGCATTTGCGCTTGCAAGCGATTAGAAATCTGCAAACCTGCGGCATCATCCTGCGCGCTGTTAATGCGCTTCCCTGAAGACAAACGCTCCATGGATTGGTTCAACATATCCGTTGCGTTAGTTAAATGACGCTGTGCCACCAGAGCTGAAATATTGGTATTAACGGTGATAGCCACAAATATGTGCTCCAATAAGATGAAGGTATTGGATATTTATCGGCCGGATTCTTGGAAGTTTTAGTGCTTTTAGAAATAGGATTACGAGCAAAAAGATAGGATGCGGGAAAGATCCAGAAAATAAAAAGCTCTCCGATTGGAGAGCTTCAAAATTACCGGCTTAGAATTACTTAATCGCAAGTTCCGCCAGCATAGCCTGAGATGGCGCAAAGAAGTATGCACCAGTGACGGCTTTAGTAAAGCGCAGAAGCTGGTCGGTTTTGCCATCCGTCACACCGTACATGCTCTCAAGCATCACTTTAATGTTATGCAGTGTATGGCAGTAGCAGATGAACAACAGGCCATGAGCCCCCGTCACGGTGCCATATGGTAAACTGTGACGAACGATCTTCAGGCCTTTACCTTCTTCTTTGATGTCTACACGGCCAACGTGCGACGCAGCCGGCACATCATCCAACTCAACAGAATCTGGCTTAGTACGGCCAATCACTTTCTCTTGTGCTTTTACGTTCAAACGATTCCATGCAGGAAGGTTGTGTTCGAAACGCTGAGCCATTACGTAGCTACCACCAGCAAATGGGCCTTCTTTAATCAAGGCAACTTCAGCTCGTGCTTCACCTTCTGGGTTCTCTGTGCCATCGATAAAGTCAGTCATATCACGAGCGTCCAGGTAACGGTAGCCATACGTTTCATCAACGACAGTCACATCTTCTGCCGTGTCGACCAGGAATTTACGCAGAACATAAAAATGTAAATCGTGACGAGTTGAGTGGCAGTGAATGAGCACATCAACATCGCTTGCTGGCGCCACAACATCCCCTTCCCCTAACTGTGGGAACTCAATCAACTCTTCAGGCGCATCGATATTTAAGTGCTGCCAGAATGATTTTGTGAATGCGATGGATAGTGTGAGGTCAGCACCTGGCTGGCTGTTATTTAGCTCTTCAACCAGCTCTGGAAGGGCTTTTAGCTTCGCCAATACGTTTTCACGGTTTTGGTTTACTTTCAGTTGAGTGTACAGTGCAAATGGTCCTGCTTCTGGCACAATTGCCGTTTGAGCTTGTAACATTGAGGTTTCCTCTATACTTTGCCCCTGTGCGGGAAGTTGTTGATTTTTAATTCTTTGAAGGCTGTTCTTTATTATGCTCAAATTGTGGCACATTAAAACAGTCTTTTACCCACCTTCCGTTCAAAAGGTAGATCATAAACCAGGTAATTAAGGTGATGGTAAGAGCGTTTGCCCAATTGAATACACCATGTTCCAGGTAGACATGATACATGGTCTGAGCAAGCTGAATACTACACAAGATCAAGGTCACCTCTCGCCCGTAGCTCATCACTTTGTTCACCCATTTTCGGTCTGGCTGGCGTAAACCCATCAACCACATCAATAGTAAGCTGGGAACACCGGCTAACAAACCCAAATACAGTGTGCTCGAATCTGGATAAACAATCGACAGCAGTTTACTTCCACTCTCCCGGCTCACACCTGCCATGGCAAACACCACCCAAGATCGGGCAAGAAACATCCACCCTAACCAAACAAAAATAGGCGCTTTTAAAAAGCCATGAGCGTCATATTGATCAAATGCGTAGCGCACAATATCTTCTTCTTTAATAACTTACTGTGGTCACTTTACCTGATCGCAGCGAAACTGCAACGCAAGTACCTCCCGCCAGTAATAAAGCCTCACACCCCACGCAAAAAGCGAAAGCTTGTTCAGAGAACTTGCGCTCTAAGGTTCATTTCAACCAACTTGGCGAGTAGACTAGGCTTAAGTAATTTCAAACGCAGGCTCCTAGCGCCGAGTAAATAAAAACATGAAAAAGAAAAATACAGCAGCTCCCGTTCCTTCCCAAGAAACTCAGAACGAAGCAATGAACATTGCCAGAGCGACTCAGAAACCAGGGCAAACAAAGGAACAAACCAAACTCATTGCTCAGGGTATCGAGAAAGGCATTGCGTTATATAAAAAGCAACAAAAAGAGCGAAGCCGCCAAGCAGACAAAGCGAAAAAGAAACAGCAAAGAGAAAAACAACGCGAGACCGAAGAACAAACACAACACGAGCCTCAAATTGCGGTAGAGTCCTCAACGGCTAAATCATCCGCGCTGCCATGGGTGCTCCTTGTTCTCAGTTGGATTGGCTTCGCCGCCACTATTTTCATGGGAAAATAATATGCTTCGAATCATTGTCGCCATATCAATCTTTACTCTCTTTGGCTGCTCATCGACACCTCTCAATCCTCACGATAAAAGCCAACAGGTCGAAGTGCGGATTGATGGCCAGTTCGACCCTGCTCAGTGCGAGTACCTTGGTGAAGTAACTGGCAATGAAGGGCATTGGTATAACTACCTGTTCTTCAGCAATGACAGCATGATCAAAGGTGCGGTTAACGACCTAAAAAACAACGCGATGACCATGGGTGCCGATACGGTATTTATGGTGTCTCCTCAATATTTCGTCACATCTTTCAACCTGTTAGGTGTCGCCTACCGCTGCAAGTAATGCATGTTGCCTATTCAGGGAATGTATCTCCTGCCTCGACAGATAAAAAAAGCCAGCGATTGCTGGCTTATGCACGAAATCCAAGGCTACTAGCGATATCACGCTCTCGCTCCAGAACCCATTGACTATCAAAAGGTCCCCAATCCGAAAGTTGGTAATAGCCGTCATTGTGACGTCGACCATCTTGAACAAATATAAGCTCGATGCCGATACCCGGTAATGCCTTGAGTACATCTTGAATTGTACGTCGAGGCCAACCCGTTTGTTCGATTAATTTTGGTACATTTGGCCTTTCCAGGCTTTCGACCAACAAGGCCAAATATAACCGCCTTGCAAAAACAGGACTCAACTCCATTGACACCTCCTAAACTTGTGCTGAATCATTATTTCGTTTTTGCACAGAGAGATGTTGCGTTTGATCAATAACTCGACTTATCCACCCTTTTTTGGTGTCTTTTTACTCAAATTCCTACAAGTTAATTCCCATTTACGCTCATTCTGTAAGTTATCAACGTTTCCAACTTGGCAATTTGGCGTGCTTCGAGGTCATAAATTATTTTGTTTCGCATTTTGTCAGTTTGATTGCTTCTTGATAGGATGCGGTACACAGCCCAAAATTGCTTGAGCACCAGAGAATCTCAGCCTCTGTGCATAAAAACAAAGTAAAGAGAAAAGGAAACAATTATGACGATTACCATGTTCGGTATCCCAAACTGCGACACAATTAAAAAAGCCAAGAAATGGTTAGAAGCGGAAGATATCGCGTATGAGTTTCATGACTACCGCAAACAAGGCGTAGATGAAGCATTGGTGACAGAATTTTGTGATGCTCTAGGCTGGGAAATCGTGCTCAACAAACGTGGTACCACTTTCCGCCAGTTAACTCAGGAACAGAAAGATTCTCTGAATGAAGAAAATGCTATCAAGCTGCTAGTGGAAAACCCAGCGATGATTAAGCGCCCAATTTTAAAAGTGAATGATCAGCTCCATATTGGTTTTAAAGCTGATCAATACACAACGATTTTTAACTCATAAATTAAGGAACACTCAAGGATGACAGACAGTCCAGTACTGGCTCTTGCGAAAGACCTAATCAGCAGACAATCCGTAACGCCTGAAGACGCGGGCTGCCAGGACTTAATGATCGAGCGACTAAAAGCGCTTGGTTTTGAAATCGAAGTCATGGTGTTTGAAGATACAACCAACTTTTGGGCTCGCCGTGGTACCGAAGCACCTTTATTTGCCTTTGCTGGCCACACTGACGTAGTGCCTGCGGGCAAGCTTGAGCAATGGGATACGCATCCATTTGAGCCAACAATAATCGACGGCTACCTGCATGGTCGCGGTGCGGCAGATATGAAAGGCTCTCTGGCGGCAATGATTGTCGCTGTGGAACGTTTTATTGCAGAGAACCCTGATCATAAAGGCTCTATCGGCTTTTTGATTACTTCAGATGAAGAAGGTCCTTTCATCAACGGTACCGTTCGCGTGGTAGAAGCGCTGATGGAACGTGGTGAAAACATTGATATGTGTATCGTGGGTGAACCTTCAAGTACCGAGATCGTTGGTGATGTCGTGAAAAATGGTCGCCGTGGTTCAATCACTGGTGACCTGACGGTTAAAGGTACTCAGGGACACGTGGCTTACCCACATCTGGCTAATAACCCTGTTCACTCTTCTCTGTTAGCCATTCACGAGTTAGCAACAACGGAATGGGATAAGGGTAACGACTACTTCCCGCCAACCAGCTTCCAGATTCCGAACGTGTCGGCAGGTACTGGTGCTTCAAACGTCATTCCGGGCGAGTTCAATGTTCAATTCAACCTGCGTTTTAGCACAGAGCTGAATAACGACACTATTGTTCAAAGAGTGACAGAAACGCTAGACAAGCATGCCCTGGACTATGAGCTGAACTGGACGTTCAACGGTGACCCATTCTTAACCGACACAGGCGCGTTGCTGGATGCCGTCGTCGCAGCAGTAAATGAAGTAAACCACACCAAGCCAGCACTACTGACAACTGGCGGAACTTCGGATGGCCGTTTTATTGCTCGAATGGGTGGCCAAGTCGTGGAACTTGGTCCTGTGAATGCAACCATTCATAAAGTGAACGAGTGCGTGAAAGTCGATGACTTAGAAAAGTTAACGGACATGTACCAAAATACGCTTAAGCATTTATTGGCGAAGTAATCGGCCGCTAACAGCCAGTTAACGAGAACAACATGACACCATCGCAACTTACAGGAACCACCGATTCTCACCTTCAATCAACGATGGTGGGGCAAAAAGCCTTTTTGCTTCATCCAGAAGTGGCTCATGACCTGCTCAGAATGATTGAGGCTGCAACGGATGCTGGTTTTAAAATGGAGATTGCCAGCGGCTTTCGAGATTTTTCACGTCAGCGCTCAATCTGGAACGGAAAGTTTTCTGGTGGGTTGCCAATTCTTGATTCAGACTCAAAGCCACTGAATAAGTCTGCGTTGAGTGACGAAGAGAAGCTAATGGCGATTTTGCGATGGTCAGCTCTGCCAGGTGGAAGCCGTCACCACTGGGGATGCGATTTTGATGTCTATGCTCGTAACTTGTTACCTGAAGGTACAGATCTGCAACTGGAACCGTGGGAGTATCTAGAAGGCCACCAGTATGAGTTCTATCTATGGCTGAAAACGCACCTCAATGAGTTTGGCTTTTTCTTCCCATACAAAGACGATCTTGGTGGCGTCGCTATTGAACCATGGCACATTAGCCACAAAATTGTCGGTCAGCAATGTTGCTCACAGCTAACGTCTGAGTTGCTAAGAAGTGAACTGATTAGGCAAAACGAGCAGCACAAGATTGCGGGAATAGATTCAATACTAAATAATCTAGATAAGATCATGTCTACGTTTATTCGTAACATTGCACCACCGCCGGAGGCACCATGATAGAGCTGCTCACTAACCCTTGGGTTATCATTATTGTCGTGTTAAGTGTCATCATCGGTAATATTGCCGCCCTGAAATACACAGCCAAAATGAAGTTTAATCAAATGGATAAAAGCCGTAAAAACGACTTGGATAAACTGAATGAGCTCGACCAGGAACGCTACGGGGATAAAGAGAACAAAGACGACCGTTCTCGTTAATGAATGCCATTAAAAAAGGGACCAAACGGTCCCTTTTCTCTATGCACTGTACAAATACTTATGCACTGAACAATTACTGCTTCACTACTTCTGCCAGAACTGGTGCTAGTGATTTAAGGAATTCTTCTTCAACAGGCTTACCTGAAGAGTCGGTAATGTTGATTGACGTACGGTTACCCAAGTCGCCAAATAGGAAGGTGTATTTACCCGCCTTCAGGTCAACAGGTTTAACGCCAATATCATTCCAGAACTCATCATCCGGTGATGCGTATCTCGCTTCTACTGTACCCTGGGATTGGGTGCGATCTTCAACCGTGAAACCCATCTTAGGCAGAATCACAGGCAGACGCGGCCACAATACGTCATATTGAGCACGAGCGATGATGACAGGAAGTCCACTTCGGTCTGTACCCATCGTAACAGGAATCTGTTTTACCAGCTCCTGAGCTTTACGCTGAGCATCTTCACGGACTTGCTGATCGTAGCGAGCGGTTACTAGGTTAGTCATGAACACATTGTAACGCTCACGGTTTGTCGGAGTGACTTCTTTTACTTGGCCACCTTCACGCCAGTCAATAAGACCGACTTTAAATCCATAACGACCGCCTTGCTGCGTACGCAAGATCTCGTATCGGCTGCCAATCTCCATGTCTTCATCAGGAGAATCCCAAGTTACCCAACCCGTTTCAATACGTGAATCGGTCTGGCTCTCAACCGGAATTTTTCTGGCCTCAACCATACCTTGTACAGTTTGCCAAACCTTGTCCAACTCGTCTTTACGGAGCAACCACAACGTCACTTCACCATTTTGACTGCGATCCAAGCGAGCGCCAGGAATAAGTTCTAACACTTGCTGTGGTGGACGAATATCAACGTCTTTACCCACGCCACCAGCATAAGCACCCTGAGGGATCTCGTAGTTTGGGTAGAGCTGAGGCTGAACGCCTTGTGGCGTATTCCACTCACCCAGCGTTGGGGTGTTTAAATACTCGAAATCGTCCTTTGCCTGACGACGTTGGGTGGCACCACCTGTACAGGCAGTCAATACGAATACAGCTAATGAACTTAACACTAACTGGCTTGAAAG
>ERZ1673961.730-NODE-730-length-11022-cov-8.063372_pt1 | contig 11022 bp, 7 predicted proteins | sample MGYA00580189_ERZ1673961 | MGnify/ENA primary metagenome ERZ1673961 (study PRJEB41334, sample SAMN05608105) | rock metagenome | biome: terrestrial subsurface; feature: shale formation; material: shale | place: USA: Pennsylvania ... | reverse complement strand
TGGCCAAGATGCCGCTGGTATTTGTACCATAGAAAGCAATCGTTTTCGTCTGCGTAAGGCGAACGGTTTAGTCAAGGATGTGTTCGAAGCAAAACATATGCAACGCTTGCAAGGCGAAGTTGGTATCGGTCATGTACGCTACCCAACTGCTGGTAGTTCAAGTGCTTCAGAAGCTCAGCCTTTCTACGTAAACTCTCCTTTCGGTATTACACTTGCCCACAATGGTAACTTAACCAACGCTCACGAAGTTCGCCAAAAGCTGTTTGAAAAAGACCGTCGCCATATCAATACGACGTCAGATTCAGAAGTGTTGCTGAACGTGCTTGCTCACGAAATCGATTCTGTGAAAGGCAATGTAACGACAGAAGACGTCTTCCGTGCGGTGACTAACGTCCATCGTACAATTCGCGGCGCATACGCAGTAACTGCAATGATCATTGGCCACGGTATGATTGCGTTCCGTGACCCGAATGGCATTCGTCCTCTTTGTTTGGGTAAACGCGAAGAAAAGGGTCGTACTGAATACATGGTGGCATCTGAGTCTGTTGCTCTTGATGCAGTAGGTTTTGACTTTGTTCGAGACGTAGCACCAGGTGAAGCGGTTTACGCAACTTTCGATGGTGAGCTATACACTAAACAATGTGCAGATAATCCAAAGCTAAACCCATGTATCTTTGAGTTTGTTTACTTTGCTCGTCCTGACTCATTCATTGATAAAATTTCTGTTTACAGCGCTCGCGTTGAAATGGGTAAAAAGCTAGGTGAACGTATCAGTGAAGACTACGCTGATCTTGATATCGACGTTGTTATCCCAATTCCAGAAACCTCGTGTGATATTGCTCTGCAAATTGCGCAAGCTATCGACAAACCATACCGTCAAGGCTTCGTGAAAAACCGCTATGTAGGCCGTACGTTCATCATGCCGGGTCAACAACAGCGTAAGAAGTCTGTACGCCGTAAACTGAACGCGATTCGTTCTGAATTTAAAGACAAGAATGTACTTTTGGTTGATGACTCTATCGTTCGTGGTACGACGTCAGAGCAGATCATTGAGATGGCTCGTGACTCTGGTGCGAAGCGTGTATACATGGTCTCAGCTGCTCCAGAAGTTCGTTTCCCGAACGTTTACGGTATCGACATGCCAAGTGCTACCGAGCTAATCGCTCACGGTCGTGACAACGAGACTATCTGTAAGCATATTGGCGCAGATGCGTTGATCTACCAAAAGCTTGAGGATTTAGTTCAAGCCGTTGGCCTTGGTAACCAAGACATCACCCAGTTTGATACATCGGTATTTAACGGTGAGTATGTGACGGGTGACATTGATCAGCAGTACCTAGACTTCCTAGATGGCTTGCGTAACGATGATGCAAAAACTCAACGTGAGATTCAGCAAGATTTAGCGAACCTAGAGCTTCATAACGAAGGCGCGTAACGCGCATTGATCATCCGGGATAACCCCGGTTGATCCTAAATGAAGATAGCCAATATATTAAGCACTGAACGTGAATACGTTCAGTGCTTTTTCATTTCTTAAAGCCTCAAAAATTCAAGAAACATCACCGTTTCACCTCTTTCCAACCATTAGCCAATAATACCGCTGCTGTTATTGGCATAGAAAAATCCTGTTTATATCAACTCATATTTTTAAACAGTAAATCACTACTTTTCACATGTTACAAAGCGTATTTTTTAAAATTAAAACATCATTTCGATATTGTGATTTTGTTTTTGATTTCTGTCGCAAGAATAGTAAAACGGCGTTCCAATTATATTGTTGTGTTTTCTATTATTAGTGCCGCAATAAGCGATGCAGCGTGAAACGTTGTTTATAAACTAGAAAGGAATGAACGTGAGAACATTTAAATATTCGCTACTGGCTATGTCATTGATGGCGGTGACTGGCTGCTTAGACGATACCTCTGCGCCTAGCAATAACCAAAAACCACAAGAGGTGGTTCAGGATGGTGTCCAGGCAACAGCCGAAGACTTTGAAACCCTGAAAAACCGCGTAATCCCTGATTTCGTTGCTAGTGCAAAATCCACAGCAACGAAAAAGGGAACCACTCTGGAAGCATTGGCAGCAGAATATCTTCAGCTCGAGAGAGAAGTGGAGCAGGAAGATGGCACCAAGGTGAAGGAGAAGTACTGGAATCCTGAAGGTTACTGGCATGATGTCAATTACAAGCAGGTAGAAAAACCAGGTTGGTCGCCAAAAGATCACCTGGAGCGCTTAGTTATTCTGGCAGCGACATACAATGAAAACCCTGATACTGAGTTGGGTACTGCGATCAGCAACGCTCTGATCTATTGGTTAGATGCGGATCCACAAAGCTGGAACTGGTGGTGGCATGATATCGGGATTCCGAAACGAATCGGTTCCAGTGCTGTAATGGCAAAAGATGCGCTGAGTGAAGCATTAAGTAAGAGAGTTGCTGCTTATCTGCCGAGCATTCCGAATTACTCGCCAAACAACCCGAACAGCCCAATTCCAAAAGCGGCTAACCGTACCGATATCGCATTGGCCGTATTGAATCACGGTATACTGGCTGATGATGCAGAGATGGTCGGTAAAGCGATTGCTGACATCGAAGCTACTATTGGGGTTAGTACCGGAGCAGGTGTTCAGTCCGATTATTCATTCCATCAGCACGGTCCTCAATTATATACCTCTGGCTATGGACCGGTGTGGTTTGATTCTGCAGCTAAATGGGCCAACTTTGTGGAAGGCCTGCCTTGGGCATTTGGCCAAGATAAAATCGATGTTCTGGTTGCTTATATGCTGGATGGCCAACGCTGGTCAAAACGCCATGGGCAATGGGACTACAACACCATGAGCCGCGGGATCAGCCGCACCAAGAACACCGAATTTACACCTAATAACACGGACGCATTACCAGAAAACACCGCTCTAGATATCGTTGCAGGGTGGGCTCCGGAACGAGCTGAAGAGGCTGAGGCTTTTAAACGCCATGAGTTTGGTGGTGAAGGCTCGGGTCTGAACGGCTTTAAGCACTTCTGGCGCAGTGATTATTCGGTGAAAGCTGCTGACGGCCATATGTTCAGTATTGGTATGAACTCTCAACGAGTGGAGCCAGCCGAAGCGGGTAATGGCGAAAACCTGAAAGGCTTCTGGCTTAGTTTCGGCAGCACCTTCCTGCTACAGCGTGGTAACGAATACCATAACATCTTCCCTGTATGGAACTGGAAGCTGGTTCCGGGCGTAACTGCACCTGAATATGTCGCTCAGGGTGCGGATTGGGGACGTATCATGCAGCAGGATGTTTCGTTTGTTGGTGGCGTCACCAACGAACGCTACGGTGTTTCTGTGATGGATATGGATATCACTATTCGCCATTCACAAACTGCCCACTCAACTAAGCCGGATTTCTATGAATTCGGTGATGGCAAAGGTCGAACTCAGGCTAAGAAAGCGTGGTTCAGCTTTGCAGATGAAGTTGTCGCGCTGGGTGCGGGTATAAACTCTACCCACTATGAACCGGTTAATACTTCGGTTAACCAGGTACTGCTTAATGGGGATGTGACCGTTGATGGTCAGGTAGTTCAGAAGGGCAGCCGCTTGGTAACGGACGCTAAGTGGGTACACCATGACAACGTGGGTTATGTATTCCCAGACAGTTGGAAGGGTACTGTATCTAATCAGACCCAAACGGGGACGTGGAAATCGATCCGTCGAACCAGCAGTGCGGACGAGGTCAGCAAGGACGTATTTACTCTGTCTATGACGCATGGCTCACAGCCTAACGAGGCTAAGTACCAGTATGTGATTGCCCCGGGTAAGAGTGCTGAGCAAACCGCAGAATACGCGAAGGTATTGCCGGTAGAAGTATTGCAGAACAACAAGCAAGTTCAGGCAGTACGTCACGGCAATCTGAACGTGACAGGCATTGTGTTCCATGAAGCGGGCAGCATTAAGCTTGGTGGTGATGTAATGGTTACGGTTAACCTGCCGAGTGTTATTTTGCTTGATGAAAGCGGTAAGCAGCCAACAGTGAGTGTGTCTACTCCTGGATCAGAATATGCTGACCTAGAGCTGGTGTTACAGTCGGCTACTCATGGCAACGTGACTCACCGAGTACTAACGCCGGGTGGTGCAGCTGAGCTGGGTAAGAGCGTGACCTTTAACTGGAATGAAGGACCAGATAACAGTGAGCGAGAGGCCGCACAGGAAGCACAGAAGCAGGCTGAACTGGAAGCGGCGAGTCAGCCGGAACTGACACTGCTGGCAGTAGCGGATACAGAGCTACAAGGTGGCAAATATGCTGATGAAAACTTCGACGTTGTATCGCGCTGGGATCTGTGGGTAGGTCAGATTGCTGATAAAGAAGCAGCTGAAGCAGGAGCGACTAAAACGGTGAAGTCGGTGTTGAAGTTTGACCTGAGCCAGTTGCGCGATACGGCAGTAGAGAAAGCAACACTGAAGCTGCATGTGCGTAATATTGGCGGGGATTCGTCCCAGACGGTTAATGTATCCGTACTGGCAGACAATGACTGGAGTGAAACTGGTATTACCTGGAATACATTACCAGCCAGCAAGTCTAGCAATGCGGCATTGACAGTCAGCAGTGAGCAGAAGAAGCAGTGGGTTGAGCTGGATGTAACAGAGTTGGTTAACAATGCTCGTTCTGACGGCGCTATAAGCTTGCTGTTGGAAAACTCAGGTCTTGGTTTTGTCGCGTTTGGCTCTGATGAAACCGATCAGATTCCTGAATTGGACATCAAACGTGCACTCTAACGGTGAGTGAGTCCTGAATTAATCTGATTTTTAATATTCAACGGCGACCACATCGGGTCGCCGTTTTCTATTAATGAAGAACCTAACTGGAACTGGAACTATAGGTACTGGATGACTTAGTGGATGTTATAAGCAATCACGTAGTCGATGAAGAGACGTACTTTTTCTGGCAAATGATCTTTATGGTTATAAAGCATATAGATGTCGCGAGGGTTAGCACTCCAGTCTGGCAAAATACGAATTAAGTCACCACGCTCGATGTATTCTTTGACCATAACATTCGGCATCAAAGTGATACCCAGGCCTTCAGAGCAGGTGCTGCGAACCACATTCAATGCATTAGCCTGAAAGCGTGCACGATCGGTGTTTACGACCGACTCTCCCTTACTGTTTTTCAGTGTCCACTTGATTAAAGGGTAGCCTTTAAGCAGAGAATGATTAGAAAGCTCCTCAGCATGTTCTGGTGCTGGGTTGGCCGTAAGGTAGTCAGGGCTCGCAACCAAAATGTCTTTTACTTCGCCCACTTTACGAGCAATCAGGCTGGAGTCACGCTGTGGACCAACGCGGAAGATGACGTCCCATTCCGTCGGATCAAGTTTATCCGCATTATTCTCTGTTGTTAGCTCAATGTTTATATCGGGGTACTGCTTCATAAAGCCATTGAACATCGGCATCATCATACGTTTTGTTAGATTGTACGGAGCCGATATTTTGATTCGCCCGGATGCGCCACGACAGTCGTCTGTAATTTCCTCGGCGGTAGAAGTTAGGCTTTGCAGTAGTGGTGAACATTCTTTGTAAAAGCGTTCACCAGCTTCGGTAAGAGAAAGCTTACGAGCATGACGGTTCAGTAGTCGAAGATTAACAGAGTCTTCTAGCGCTTGAATGCGTCGGGTGATGGTCGCAACCGGAATCATAGTTTTTCGCGAAGTTGCTGTATAGCTCCCATTTTCGACAACCAATCGAAATAGGTTTAAATCATCTAATTTCATATTTCCAGACACATTAAGTTACTAATTGACGCTAATTTATAATTAACTTTGCTATGAAAGATTGCTTTAAGTCAACATGTTGCACTATTTGACCACACCAGGCCGCTACGAGCAAACATTGATATAGCTATGCTATTCCAATGAATATTTGTATAAACGCCTTTTTCAGACTACGTTTTATAACGAGGTGAGACCACCTAAGCCTTTAAATGGCGGGGGATTCATCGATAAAAGTACAACAATAATAAAGACTTAATAAAAACTTGTTTTTGACTGACCTATGTGAGGTGTAAAGGTATGTTTAAGGCTCACAGTCATACGGCAATGGTCTCGGCGCAGGAAGCGGTTCATCATAAACTCATTATGTTAGTGGATGATGATGCCATTTTTCGCAATGTAACTAATGCCTATTTAGAAAGTCAGGGTTTTGAGGTAGTAGAAGCTGAAAATGGCTTAGACGCACTTCAACAACTTAGGGAATGCCAACCCGATCTTGTCTTATGTGATTTATCTATGCCGTTGTTGGATGGTATAGAATTCGTCGAAGAAGTCAGCCTGGAATATCCATCGTTGCCGCTTATAGTGGTGTCTGGCACGGATGAAATGTCAGATGTTGCAAAGGCGTTGCGTTTTGGTATTAAAGACTTTCTTCCTAAACCGATAGGTAACTATAAACATTTAACGCAAGCCATCGATAATACGCTTGAGGATTGTGACTGTCATTTTTCTGAACAACGTGACTTTTCAAGTCAATGGTTCAGGGTTGATGATGGTGGAGAAATACCAGATGAACAAGAGCTTCACTGGCATTTAGAGTACTTGCAAGAAAACCCGAATGCGGCAAGAGATTTGCTTCATGCATTATTACCGGATAAGGATGCTTCTCAAGGAGACTGGCGTTGTTCATACCGGCTACTTCAATCGACAGACGTAATGCCGTTGGTGTTCGATTATCGTTGGCTGATGAATGGACAGTTTGCTTTCTACTTGGTGGACTCTGCTTCCCAAAGTAACAGCGGAGTAGGGACCACTTTACTCATACGCGCATTGTTTGATGATTACCTACGCAACTTAAAGAACTTTAGTGCCGATCTTAAAGACATGGTGGGAATCATTGAGAAGGGTATTGAATGCTCGGAATGTGCAGGGCCAATTAATGCTGTGTTTGGTGTTGCAGATTTGGCGTCATCTACGGTCTCGATTTTGCCTGCGGGTTTAGATAGCCAGTGGTCAAATGGTGATTCTAACCAGCATATCGCAGCAGGAAATAGCTTGGGTGGTGGCAGCTTGAAAAACTTCATCACCAGGGACTTACCGTTAAATACCGCTGGGCAGTTGTCTATCGGATGTCTGGGCTCTTCAAGTTTTAGCCTAAATATCACTCGCCACGAATAATTCACTAGATACGAATCTGATAAACGAAAAGCAGCAATGATGCTGCTTTTTTTATATCGTTTTGGAGCCATTCAAACGTATTGATAGATTAATAACCTTACTTTTTGTTTGTGTTTATCACCGCCTGTATAAGGTATAGTCAGCGCCTAAACAATAATGACCCATTTGTGTAACGTGCGCTTAACGTTGCGGCATGGGAGAAGCAAAGTCAAATAGTGAGAAGAAACATCATGGCAGACAAAGAGTTTAAAGAGCCTTATAATATTTTGTACTTTTTAGGTTTCATTGCAGTACTTATGATCCCAACATTACCTGCAACGTTAACCTGGCTGCGTGTATTCAACGGCTACGCGGGCTAACAAACTAGCTATCGTTTCTGGAGTTCACCATTCGTATTAAGCGTTACTTATTCAATATCGTTGGTGGACTCTGCATTTTGCTCGGCATAGCCGGAATTGTCCTTCCTCTACTACCAACTACTCCATTTATCTTGCTCGCCAGTGCGTGTTTTATGCGAGGCAGCCCAGCATTCCATCATTGGTTACATAATCACAATACGTTTGGCCCTATTTTGTATAACTGGAATCAAAATAAAGCCGTCGAGCCTAAAGTAAAACAACGTGGCGCGATTTTTATTGTGATCAGCTTTACGATTTCAATTGTTGTTGTCCCTGTCGTTTGGGTGAAAATTGCACTTTTAGGAATGGCAATCGTTTTACTTAGCTGGTTTATGCGGCTACCTGTGATTGAGCCGGTTGCTGACCGAGAAGAAAATCACTAATATTGTAGGGAATAGTGTGCCCGCTCTTCGAGTGGGCGTTTGTATTTTCAGCACCTGTGAGTTTACGAATATAAACACATAGCGATGAAAACCTATTGTTCGTTGCCCTCGTGATACTGAGATAGCGAGAGGGTGATGAGCCAATCTAAGTAAATCGGTATTATGACTACAGAAACAATTTCACTGATCAAATCTAGCATCAAAAGCATCCAAGATTACCCAAAACCAGGCATCCTTTTCCGTGACGTGACCAGTCTGCTAGAAGACGCGAAAGCGTACCAGGCGACTATTGGCCTATTGGTTGAACGTTACAAAGCGATGGGATTTACAAAAGTTGTGGGTACAGAAGCGCGCGGCTTCCTGTTTGGTGCGCCACTAGCGCTTGAGCTAGGTGTGGGTTTTGTTCCAGTACGTAAGCCAGGAAAACTGCCACGTCCAACGATTGCTCAGTCATATGAGTTAGAGTACGGCATGGATACATTAGAAATCCATACTGACGCGATCGTAGAAGGTGACAAAGTACTTGTTGTCGACGATTTGCTAGCAACTGGCGGTACTATCGAAGCAACAACGAAACTGATTCGCCAATTAGGTGGGGAAGTTGAGCATGCTGCATTCGTTATCAATCTACCTGAAATCGGTGGTGATAAACGTTTAGAAGCGTTAGGTCTAAATGTGTACAGCATCTGCGATTTCGAAGGACATTAATACATTCAATGAGTTATTTAGCTTTAGCGCGAAAATGGCGTCCTAATAAGTTTGACCAGGTCGTGGGACAGAAACATGTCCTGACGGCATTGGAGAATGCGTTAGCGCAAAATCGCCTCCATCATGCGTACTTGTTTAGTGGTACTCGTGGTGTTGGTAAGACGAGTATCGGCCGTTTGTTCGCCAAAGGGCTGAACTGTGAAACCGGTATTACCGCAACCCCTTGTGGTCAATGTGATACTTGCCGCGAAATCGATGAGGGTCGATTTGTTGACCTGCTAGAAATCGATGCGGCCTCACGTACTAAAGTTGAAGACACTCGTGAACTGTTAGACAACGTTCAATACAAGCCTGCTCGCGGACGCTTTAAGGTGTACCTCATCGATGAAGTACACATGTTGTCGCGTCACTCTTTCAATGCACTGTTGAAAACACTGGAAGAGCCGCCGGAATACGTTAAGTTCTTACTGGCGACAACCGATCCACAAAAGCTGCCTGTGACGATTTTGTCTCGTTGTCTACAGTTCCATCTGAAGCCAATCAGTGTTGATGAAATTCACCAACAGCTTGATTATATCCTTGAGCAAGAGCAGGTCTCAGCAGAGTCTAAAGCTTTGGGTATGATTTCCCATGCGGCTGATGGCAGTATGCGTGATGCACTGAGCCTGACTGATCAAGCGATAGCTTTAGGCAATGGTGTGGTACAAGTAGATACCGTTAGCCATATGCTAGGCACGATCGACACCGATCAGGCGATTCATTTACTTGAGTCGATCAGTAGCAAGCAGCCTCAGCAAGCCATAGAGAAAATTCAACAACTGGCGTCCAATGGCGTTGAGTGGGACGGCTTGTTGCAACAGTTGGCTTCCCAATTACATCGCATTGCTATGTATCAAGCTTTGCCATCTACTTTAGATCAGGCTCAGCCTGATGCAGAAAAAATAGAATTATTAAGTAAAGCGCTCAGTCCACAAGATGTGCAGCTTTATTATCAAGTCGCGATAAAAGGTCGTGAAGATCTATCATTGTCACCAAACGGCCGTGTTGGCATGGAAATGATCGTATTACGCATGATGGCATTTCGTCCGTCGGCAAATAACGTTGCTAACACTATTTCTACCGCGGCCCCATCGCAACAAACAGCGCCGGCGGTCAGCTCGAACCAGGGTAATGCTACGCCAAATCAACAAGCGTCGGTTCAACCCCCGCAGTCGCGCCCGTCGCAAGTGGCGTCACCGCAACCAGTTAATCAGCCAGTAAGCCAGCCTGTAGTCAACAATCAGGCTCCAATGCAGGAAGCGCCTCAATACCAGCCAGAGTATCAATCGGCTGAGTACGAAGTGCCACCTGCTCAATATGACATGGCGCCACCAATGAGTGAAAACCCTGCGCCTTCGCATCAGGCTCAACCCCAACAAGCTTCAGAGCGTGTGCAAGCAGCACCGTCTCGTGGCGGCTTAAGTGGTTTACGTCATCAACTTCGCTCTCAGCGTCAGGGTTTACAACAAAGTGCCCCGCAGCAAAGTGGTGGTCCAAAAAAGCCTAAAGCGACATCTGCTAAACCAGAGTCGGTTCTTGATCGTGTCGCGCAAAGACACGGCAGCTCCGCGCAGGTGTCGCCAAGCTCAATGCCTCAAACGGAAGAGCAAGTCGTTGAAGAAGCGTATCGCTGGCGTCCAAGCAAACCTGCTGAGACGAAAGTCAATACGAAACTGACACCTACGCAGCTCAAGCAAGCGCTTGAGCATGAAAAAACACCTGAAATGGCGCAAAAGTTGGTCGATGAGTCTCTAGAGCAAAATGAGTGGGCAAAACTCATCAGTCTGATGAACATGCCTAAGCTGGTGGAGCAACTTGCGCTAAACTCACATTATAGTAAAGAAGGTTCCACCGTTTCTTTGCAGCTGAGAAGTGCTCAGGCACACTTAAATACAGATAGAGCACAAGGTGAATTGCTCAAAGCTCTAAATACGCTTTTGGGTGAAGATTGCCATTTAACAGTGGAAATTAGTGATGCTGGTGAGACACCGTTAGAATTGCGAGATCGACTCTATCAAGAAAAGTTACAACAAGCGCTGAATAGTCTGGAAAACGATCCAAACGTTCATTTTATTGAACGTCGATTTGCTGCAGAGCTTGTGAAAGATAGCGTGCGCCCTATCTAATAATCGAACGGAGTGGGGTTGAAAACGTTAAGTCATAACCCCATTAATTGATGCAACACCTCATAGCAATCACAGTAAATAAATGAGCAGAAATAGCGCAGGAAAAATACTTGAGGACAAGGCGCAATTTTTCGATAAGTAGTTATTCTACAATGAAAAGTTGCAACGATGTTATCGAGTATTTTAACAAGCTAGAATGACCAGTTATTTACTACGATTGGTATC
>ERZ1673961.729-NODE-729-length-11024-cov-3.218981_pt1 | contig 11024 bp, 6 predicted proteins | sample MGYA00580189_ERZ1673961 | MGnify/ENA primary metagenome ERZ1673961 (study PRJEB41334, sample SAMN05608105) | rock metagenome | biome: terrestrial subsurface; feature: shale formation; material: shale | place: USA: Pennsylvania ... | reverse complement strand
CCGTCTCGCCAAGGGTGAAACCATGGCGCAGATGCAGAATATCCGTGGCACAGCAGTTATCCGAAAAGAGCCACTGCCAGAATGGCGCGGCATGGACTCGCGCAAGATAGATCAGTTGCATAAAATTGACCCCATCCCCAATCCCTATGGCGCCGATGATGTCGGCTGCCAGAACTTGTCCGGGCCATCCGACAAGAAGATCTTCGACAACGACGCTCCCAAGCCCATCAGTGTGCAGCCACCCAAGCCAAGACCCTGGGAGCAGACCTATGTGTTGCTGCCGGCCTTCGAGCGGGTGAGTGAAGACAGATACCTGTACGCCCATGCATCGAGGATTTTGCATCAGGAGCAGAACCCAGGTTGTGCCAGAGCCCTGTTCCAGCCCCACGGCGACCGTGGTGTTTGGGTCAACCCACCGGCTTGGCCGCTCAACACAGATGAGATGGATGCGGTATTCGACTTGCCTTACGCCAGGGTGCCACACCCGGTTTACGGCAAGGCCAAGATCCCGGCCTACGACATGATCAAGACCTCGATCAATATCATGCGAGGCTGTTTCGGTGGCTGCTCATTTTGCTCGATAACCGAGCATGAAGGGCGAATTATCCAGAGCCGCTCGAAAGAATCCATTATCAAAGAAATTAAAGATATACAGCAGAAAGTGCCCGGCTTTACCGGGGTGATTTCCGATCTCGGCGGCCCAACGGCCAACATGTATCGTCTCGGCTGCAAGAGCGAAAAGGCCGAAAAGACCTGTCGGCGCTTATCCTGTGTCTTTCCCGGCATCTGTGGCCATTTGGACACAGATCATCAGCACACCATAGATCTGTACCGCGCCGCCCGGGATGTTCCCGGGATCAAGAAGGTGCTGATCGCCTCCGGCGTGCGGTATGACCTGGCGATTGAAGATCCGCGTTACGTTAAAGAGCTGGCCAAGCACCATGTGGGCGGCTATCTCAAGATAGCGCCGGAACATACCGAGGAGGGGCCTTTATCCAAGATGATGAAGCCAGGTATGGGCACCTACGACAAGTTCAAGGAGCTGTTCGATCAATACTCGGCCGAAGCGGGTAAGCAGCAGTATCTGATCCCCTATTTTATTTCCGCTCACCCGGGCACCACGGACGAGGACATGCTCAACCTGGCGCTGTGGCTCAAAGAGCGTAAGTTCAAGCTGGATCAGGTGCAGAACTTCTACCCATCGCCTATGGCTAATGCCACGACCATCTACCACACAGAGCTGAACTCGTTGAAAAACGTCAAACACAGCAGCGAACAGGTGCCGGTGGCCAAGAAGGGACGTCAGCGGCGACTGCACAAGGCCTTGCTGCGTTACCACGACAGCGCAGGTTGGCCGCTGATCCGCGAGGCGCTTATCGCCATGGGGAAACAGCATCTTATCGGCACCGGGCCACAGCATCTGGTGCCCCCGGAAGGCCGCGCCGAAGCCTGGGCCGGTAAGCATAACCGCAAGGGGGCCGACAAGGGCCGCCAGGGACTCACCCGCTTCAGCGACAATCAGTTTGCAGAGCGCAGCGGCAAAGCCGCCAAGGGTAAGCCAACCGAAGGGGCCAAAGGCGGTAGCAAGGCTGGAAAAGGCAAGGGCGGCGACCACACAACAACAGGCAAAGTGGCAACAGCTAAAGGCTCCAAGCCCGGCAGTGGCAAAGCCAGACCCGGAGCCAGGCCTGTCTTTGGCCATGCACAAAGCCATGCTCAGGGTAAAAATCAGGGCAAAAGCCAGGGTAAGAAACCCAAGTAAGAACTCAAGCACTATCCATTATCACTAAAATGGAAAGCAGGAGCGCTGAGCCAAGGGGCCGCGCTCCCTCCAACACTTCTCAGAGGCTATCCCTAAGTCTCTGCGCCGGATAAGGTCCTTACCTGGCCAAGCTTACTGCGAATGCGCTCGATACAGGCACTGGGATTCTTCAACCAGAGTCCATAGCTGATGGGCAACGTGGGCACCTTGGCCCGCTGCAGTATCTTGTATGTGTCCAGTTCAAAAAAGTCCATCCAGGGGCCGGGAAAGCCGATGAGATCCAGCGCCAGATACTCGCCCTGCCAGCGGCAGAGGATATCCACCTCTGTGCCGGCTAGCTCATAGCCCGGCCAGGTTTCGATATTGTGTCCGGCCAAGGCGTCACAGAGCTGGCGCTGAAACTTATCAAGGTGATCATTTTGCCTGTGCCGAGCATTGAATTGACGGCTGGATTCCAGATAGCGGCGCAGCAGGGAATGACTCGGCAGCTCTTGGGCCGCTACTGAAACAAACAGGTGTTGTTGCTCTCTGGCGCGGGTAATAGCCACATTGAACACATCTTCGCGGTTGAGATATACCGCGGCTCTCTTGCTCTGTGGGTCAACGGCGAAGGAGAGATACATAATGTCGCGCTCCTCCCCCTGAAAACCAAAGGGGGTGTCGGCCCGCAGGCGATACTTTTTCAGTTCGGTGGCGGAAAACTGTTTGAACAAAGTATCGGCCAGCGCATCGGCCTGAGCCCTAAAAGGCGATAACACTCCCAGCGACTTGGTCATTCCCGCTTGTTCGCAGCTGTCTATCTGCTGCCTTATCAGGTTGCACAGTGCACTGATTTCAGCCTGGTTGACTCCCTGTTCATTGCGCTTGCCCATCACTGAGTGCAGATGCAGATGGCCGCTGCTGGTACAGGGTCTGTGCTGCATTATCCGCAGTCGCTGCTGATAAAACTGCGAGTTGCTGAAACTGATAAGCTCGGGAGCGCTGCGAAAGTGCTCATCGAGAAAGGCGACCTGCTGCTGGGAGGCTATCTGCTCGGCCACCAGATCCAAAATTGATTTATCGCGATAGCTGCAGATGCCGGGTTGCGCTGTGGAAACGCCATGCAGTTGTTGCAACGCCTGCTCTTTGCTGCGGGACAGGAAGGAGATATGCCTGAGCTGCTTGCCATCGCCGACCACCAGTGCCCGTTTGGCCCGAAACAGCGCCGGTAAGGCGCTGGTGATATTGCTCTGGCTGGCTTCATCGAAGATAACCAGATCGAATAGCTCCCGCTGCAATGGCAATACCTTGTGTAGGGTATTGAGGCTCACCAGCCAGATGGGAAATGCCTGCTGCAACACCTGGTAATCCAAGGTATCGAACAGGGCAAACTGCCGTTGTGAGGTGCGGGAACGAATCGCTTGATTGAAAGTTTGCAGCTGTTGCCTGTGGTTGTTCAGCAAGTCGGCAACCCGGCTGGTTTTGACATTTTGCAGCAACTTGGCGGCCAGCGCCTCCTTGGTTGTCAGACTATCGTTCAACTCATCCAGGGTGTCCCAATGTTGGCTCAGGTTTTCCATGCTGTGGCCAAACAGAGCAAGATAGAGCTGCAATAACCAGCGCCGCTGTGAGCGTTCCAGTTTGTGCAGCCTTTGACCGCGGCGAATGGCGCGGCGCAAAAACTGCAGCAGCCGGCGTTCTGAGTTGTCCAGTTGCCGGTTCAATATATTGAGCTGGCTTTCCAACTGCCTCGGCGGGGTAAACTCAGGGGAATGATAGCCGTCCAGCAGATTGCTGAGATAATCCTTAAGCTGTTTCAGGAAGGCCTTTTGTCCCGCCCGCAGGCTGATGTCCTTGAGCCCGAACTGACTCTCAAGCTTGTCGTTGATGACATCGAGCGCATGCTCGTTGTTGGCGACGACCAGCACAGACTCGCCCCGGGCCATATGCTCGGTCGCGACGGCGGCTATGGTATAGCTCTTGCCGGTTCCCGGCGGCCCGACAACGCAGCCAAGACTGTGGCCGGCGCCTATTTCCAGCACTTGCTGCTGTGCCCGGGACAGGAGGCAGGGCAGGTACTGGCTTTTGAGCTGGCGCTTGGCTTCGGTCTTGGGGGGCAGTTGTGCTCCCATCAGATTCTGCAGCGGCGCCGAGAGTTCGGCCGCATTCATCATGGCAGAGATCTCATGCAGAATACCGCGGCTGGCGCTGGGGCGTTTCAGAAACACCAGCGCCGATGCCGGCACCAGAGTTAACTTACGCTTGCGGGTCCGGCGGGCGAGGCTGTCATAACCTGTCAGTTTGGGGAATCCCAGCAGCCCCAGGGTATCTATGTTCTGGTGGCTCTGGCTCAACAGCGAGGTCCAGCTGTCGGGGCGCTCGGGAGCGAAGATCCCATCCAAGCCGGCTTCCATACTGTCTTCCGGCAGCAACAGCCGCAGCAAGGGTTCGTTAATCTGCAGCGCCCCCTCTTTGAGGGAAACATAGAAGCTGCCGTCATCTTCTTCCAACAGGGCTTCTTTAAAAACCAGAGGGCTGAGTACAGTGCGGGTCTGCCCCTCTTCCTTTAACTGGCCGACCACAAAATGGGAAACGTAAAGCAGTTGGCGCTCGCGCTGGTACATGGCGATTCTGGGCAGGAGCTGCGCCCCGGCTTCATGGGCGATTGGCTGTCTTGGCAGGAAGCCTGAAAGCAGCGAATCCTCGCCCTCAATAAACAGCCTGTCTTCCTGGTTTAGTTTGCCAAGGTGCCACAGATTAAGGTCGACACAATCTTCCTTATAGCAATCCTGGTAGTAAGCGAGTAATGGTTTGGCGGGCATGACCTTGACTACTTTTTTGCGTTGGCGCGGCTGCGTCCACTGAAGCCGCGGGATGGCAAGTATCCTAACGGTTTAGGCTTAAGCTTTCCAGAAGTGCGCCATGATGTCAGTCGCTTGGAATTCTTGGTCGGAGCCGGTCGGAACGCGCGGTAATTTAGGCTGTTGCAAATAAAAAAGACCACCCTGGAAGGAAGTGGGTTCAGGGTGGCCGAGCGTGCCTGGCAAAAGGAGGTTGCCAGCAATGGAGCGGGAGTGTGCCGCTATAGAAGTTCAGTTAAAAGAAGTAGTTGATCCCCACGGCGAAGTTATTGTCCTGGGCGGCATCTTCGGCCGGGTCATCCATGTCGCTGAAGTCCAGCTTGGCCTCAAAGAACATCACAGTGTCTTTGCTGTATCTGTAGTGCAGACCCAGCATGGCAAATTGGCGACGCCAGTTCCCTTGAATGGCACTGTGCTGATCTGTATCCAGATCCAGGTAGCTCAGCATGGCAATGGGCACAAAGCCGTTGTCGTATTGGTAGGCTAGCATCAGCTCGGCGCCGGTGGCGTCGTACAGTTCACCGCCAACCAGTTCGTTGTTGTCACTCTTGTGGGCGTTGAAACCCACATACAAACCGCTGGCTTCACGGTTGGGCGCATAGTGATAATAGTCACCATACATGGCACCTATGCCTATTATCTGGTTGGTCACCTTGAGTTCAGTGCCTTCCAGGTGGCCGTCGATATCACCACGGTTGAAGCCGGCCAGCAGCTTGAACTTGTCGGTGACGCTGTAGGTCAGGCTGGCACCGTAGCTGGAATCAAAGTCCAGTTCAGAGTTGGCCAGTGGTTCGCCGTTGCTGTCCTGTACCGAGACCTCACCATCTTGCTTGGCGGCGTATTGCAGTGCCAGATGCAGCGGGCCAAAGTCATTGCGGTATTGGAATGCGGCATCGGCGCGCCCGGTCCCTGTCAGACCACCATCACCGAAGGTGTAAGCACCGACGGCATAACCGGCCACAACATTGGGTAAGTCTGTGGTACCGGCCACGTCATAATAGGCGCCCCACTGCTTCCCGAAGGTCAGGCTACCCCAGGTATCGTGGGACAGACCGACATAACCCAGGCGGTTGTTGAGGAAGTCGTCGGTTTTCTCTGCGGCGAGTCTGCCGCCCTGTAGCACCAGATTGTCATCACTGGTGACCATGTTGATGCCCCATTCGGTGACGGCATAGGCGGTCCAGCCATTGCGTTCTTTGCGCTCGAAGCTCAAACGTATTCTTGATGTGTCGTCAATCACTGAGGTCTCGTGGCCATCATTGTAGGCGGCGAAACCCAGCCAGCCGCTGATGCCAAAGCTATTGCTGTCATCCTTGTACAGCTCGATTGCCTGGGCTGAGCCGCAGAGCAGCAGCGCAGGGATTGCCAGCGCCAGTATTGTCTTGTTCATAGTCCACCTCATCCAATATTGTTATTGATTTAACTTTTGGGTGGCGCGCACGCCGGGGAGTGCGCGCCCGTACGCCTTAAGCGTGTTTCAATTGCTGTTTGGCATTTTTGTTGGAGATGACGCCGAACAGGGTCCAACCGAAGAAGGTGGCAATAGACCCCAGCATCACAGCGGTTTCCCCTGAGCTATAGAGGGCATAGAAGCTGTACAGGGCACCAATTACGGCCATAAAGTTGGCAATTCGGGCTTGTTTTACAGGGATATTCAATTGCTTTTGCATCACACCCAGAGCTGCCATGGAAAGGATATAAGGGATGATGTTGGTGACCACGGCCAGGTTAACCAGCGCCTCAAACTGTTTGCTCAGTGAGGGGCTGATGGTCATCAGTGACAGTACGGTTTGTACCGAAACGATGATCAGCATGCCGACAACCGGGGCGTCTTTCTTGGTCACTTTGGAGAAGGCTTTAGGGAAGAAACCTTCATCGGCAGATGACTTGAACACCTGGGCGATGGTGAACTGCCAACCCAGCAGGGAACCGGTACAAGAGATGATGGCGCAGGCCATGACGATGGAACCGATAGTAGGGTTGAACATTTGCGCAAAGGCCAGCCCGAAAGGTGCATTGGACAGCGCCAGCTCACCGTTGGGCACAATACCGGCGATCACATTGGTAGAGATGATATAGATAACCGCTGCACCTATGGTGCCGCCCATTACCGCGATAGGCACGTTTTTCTCTGGGTTCTCTACTGCTTCAGCGTTGGCGCAGGCAGATTCCAATCCCAGGAAGGCCCACAGTGTCATGGCGATTGAGCCACCCAGAGCCTTGAAGAATGGCATGTCGTGGGGGTTCCAGGCCGCCTTGTACAGGTCTAAGTCGAACCAGTACCAACCTATGATGGATACCCCGATAACCGGAATGATGATCCCCCACACTGTGATACTGGATACCTGACCTGTGATGCGGGCACCACCGAAGTTGGCCACAGTGGCCAACCAGAGCACACCTATGGTGGACAGACAGATGGCTATGGGGCTGAGTTCGACACCGAACAGCACGGCACCATAACCCACAGCGGAAATCGCGATGGCCACGTTGGCGATCAACAGAGATACCGCATAGGTATAGTTGGCCATAAAGTTGCCACTGCGACCGAAGGCATACTCGGCATAACCGCCCATACCACCGGATTTTTTGCTGAACATACCGCACTTGGCAAAGGCGTAGGCCAATGCCGTTGAACCCGCCGCTGTCACCAACCAGGACAGAATTGAAATCGTTCCCACCTGAGCCAGCTGGGTTGGCAGCATAATGATACCTGAGCCCATCATGTTCACTATGGTGAGTATGGTTAGCTGAACCACGCCAATTTTATTATTTGCTTTGCTCATAATTATTTACCTAAGTCATGTTGCCAGGTGGCGGGGCGCCATGCCCCGCCGCTTATGGTTAAGCTTTCAGGACATAGCCCATGGCCTGTTGCCGGCCTTCAGGGGTTTGTTCCAGATACACGCCCTGCAGCTCAGGTGAGAAACCCGGCAGCAGATTGATCCCTTCTTCCAGGGCGAGGAAGTAACGTTGAACTGCGCCGCCCCAGATCTCGCCGGGAACCACACAGAGCACTCCCGGTGGATAAGGCAGGGCGCCTTCAGCCGCGATGCGACCTTCCACCTGTGACAGGGGCACCAGCTCCACATTGCCGCGGATAAACTCTATGTTGGCTTCCTGTGGGTTCATCACGGCTTTGGGGAAGTGGGCCTGACGGAACATCTCTTTTTGCAGCTGTTTTACGTCATGACTGACATAGAGGTCATGCATCTCCTGACACAGCTGGCGTATGGTGTAACCCTGATAGCGTTCCTTGTTGGCGTTGTAGACATTGGGCAGCACTTCAGACAGCGGCGCATCTTCATCGACCAGCTTCTCGAAGCGGGCAATCTGAGATACCAGATGCTGCATCTTGGCCATGTTTTCGGCCGGGGTGATCAGGAACAGAATCGAGTTGAGGTCGCACTTCTCCGGAATGATGTTATTTTCACGCAGGAAGTTGGCCAGAATCGTCGCCGGAATACCGAAGTTGGTGTACTTGCCGGTTTCGGCATCGATACCCGGAGTCGTCAGCAGGAACTTACAAGGGTCGACGAAGTATTGGCCTTTCTCGTATCCCTCGAAGGCATGCCATTTCTGACCGGGTTCGAATTCGAAGAAGCGCAGGTCATCGGCCATCTGTTCGGTCTCATGATCCTGCCATGGGGTGCCTTCTATCATTGGTGGAATGAAGGGCTTGATATATTTGCATTTTTTCAGCAGCAGTTTACGGGCTTCGATACCGGCTTTCACCGCCTCACGCCACAGGAAGCGGCCACTGGCGCCTTCGTGCATCTTGGCGTTGACATCCAGTGCGGCAAACAGCGGATAGAAGGGGCTGGTGGAGGCGTGCAACATAAAGGCGTTGTTGAAACGTTTATGGTTGCAGTATCTGTCCTGGCCTTTGATATGGCTGTCTTTCTTGTGGATTTGCGAGGTTTGTGAGAAACCGGCCTGTTGTTTGTGTACCGACTGGGTCACCAGGATCCCCGGATCTTCTGCGCTCAGCTCCAGCAACAGCGGTGAGCAGTCGTTCATCATGGGGATAAACTGCTCATAGCCCACCCAGGCGGAGTCAAACAGTATGTAGTCACACAGGTGGCCTATCTTGTCCACGACCTGACGGGCGTTATATATGGTGCCGTCGTAGGTACCCAGCTGGATCACCGCCAGGCGGAAGGGGCGCTTGGCATCGGCACGGCTGGGGTCAACCTTGCGTACTTCTTCACGCAGATAGTTTTCGCTGAAACAATGGGCATCGATACCGCCGATAAAGCCGAAGGGGTTACGGGCGGTTTCCAGATAAACCGGGGTAGCTCCGGCCTGGATCAGCGCGCCGTGGTGGTTTGACTTATGGTTATTGCGGTCAAACAGTACCAGATCGCCCTTGGTCAGCAGCGCATTACACACAACCTTGTTGGAGGCTGAAGTACCGTTGAGGACAAAGTAAGTCTTGTCGGCATTGAATACCTTGGCGGCATGCTTCTGGGCATCACAGGGGGCACCTTCGTGGATCAACAGGTCGCCCAGTCTGACGTCGGCGTTACACATGTCGGCGCGAAATACTGTTTCACCAAAAAAATCAAAAAACTGGCGGCCAACCGGGTGCTTGCGGAAGAACTGGCCGCCTTGGTGTCCTGGGCAGGCAAAGGTGGAGTTACCCATGTCGACATACTTTTTCAGCGTGCCGAAGAAAGGAGGCAGCAGCGCTTGCTCATATTTATTGAGTGCAGTTTCTACCTGTTTGCCGTAAAACGCGGTACTGCTGCTGGCGCACAGCTCGAATACGCCGGTAATGGCAGAGCAGATATTATCTGGGAAGGTTTCTTCACAACATACGGCGACGAAAATGGGTAGCTTTAGGCCTGTATTGTTGATTTTGTCGACTATGCCGTTATTAACGTCTGTGACTGAAACAACCACGGCACCAATATCGCAAAAATCGGTAGTTAATACGTTGACAACTTCTCTTTCAGTATCAAAACAAGAACGAACAGATAAACTTGCTGCAATTTTTAATGATTTCATAAAATAACCTTGTTTAAAAAAGTCAGCAGGGCTCGTATCGGAAAATAAATTCCAATATTAAAATTTAGATAAAGTCAGCCCTGGGCTGATATATTCAAGCAGCGATATTTCAGTAAGGCGTAGAGATACCATGACGAATGCTTCGTCAGAGAATAAGGTATAAGAAAGCCTTACCAATACGCGTGCAGGATATTACCGGCCGAGTAAAAGCAACTAATTGTATGTATTGGGGATACTAAGGAGATGGATGCGCGGAGCAGCCTATCTCCATTAGTTGGAGAGGGCTGTGGCAGGGAAAAAGAAAGCGTGGTCAAAATAATCACGATGGGTCGGCATCATGATATGTCGGGTGCGCCTTATATGCGCCATGATTTTAGACTTTCTCTTCATATACTGCTCCGTTACGTCTAGAGAAAAGCACTGGTGATAACTTAATGGCGAGTTTATATCTGGGCAAAAAATAAAAGTATGAGCCAAGTCATAATTCCAATTAGTTGTTAAGAATTGTATCTGAGTGATTTAAAAAATTATTGTTTTTAATAACTTGTATTAAAAATTTACACCTTATAGTTATATTGGGTGTGGATAATTAATGATATGGTAATTATCTGAATTAATTTTTTATGTGTTACGAAATGCCATTGTTGGATTCTTATCTACTTTTATTGAATTAACATTCGGTCAGTCAGGGTTGTTGCACAAAGGTAAATAAGTGGGTTGATTATTCCAATAATGACTCTTTTGAGTGATGCTTGACGTTAGCCAGGTCAGGGTTGAATACTGTCCTTTTTATTGGTTGTGGAGAGTGAGATGGAACAAGAGCAATACAGCGACAGTGGTTTTTGGGCCAAGCTCAAGGATTACGCCAAGCAGGCAGGTCGGGAAGTCGTCCAGAAGGCGCTCTGGTTATACTATGCAGCCCAAAGGCCAGATACCCCAAAATGGGCCAAAGCCGCAATATTTGGTGCCTTGGCCTATTTTATTACTCCTTTGGATGCCATTCCGGATCTGACCCCCTTGGTGGGTTTCAGTGATGATCTCGGTGCCTTGGCGGCGGCACTTGCCATGGTGAGTCTTTATGTGAACGCTGAGGTGAAACAGGAAGCGGATCAGACGCTGAAGCGTTGGTTTGACTAAGCGAGTACAACCGAACCGGTTTTACACTAAACCTTGCTTAAGGGTTTGTTTCAGTCACCGTTGGGAAAGGGGGCTTCGGGTGAAAGCCCCCGTGTTCTACTTGTTTAACTGAGTTTAAATTGCCCCACAATCTGTTCCAGCTGTTGGTTAGCGGTGGCCAGGTTGGCGGTTTCGTTACGGCTGGATTCTCCGCTGCGAGCCAGCTCGTTGGCCATTTCGCAGATAGCGCTCATGTTACGAGTGATCTCCGCCGAGACCGAGCTTTGTTCTTCGGC
>ERZ1673961.728-NODE-728-length-11049-cov-7.325359_pt1 | contig 11049 bp, 6 predicted proteins | sample MGYA00580189_ERZ1673961 | MGnify/ENA primary metagenome ERZ1673961 (study PRJEB41334, sample SAMN05608105) | rock metagenome | biome: terrestrial subsurface; feature: shale formation; material: shale | place: USA: Pennsylvania ... | reverse complement strand
GTAACCGCAAAGGTAAATTCGAGCAGGCCGACGGTGGTACTTTATTTTTAGATGAAGTTGGTGAGTTGTCACTTGAATTACAAGCAAAGCTGTTGCGAGCTTTGCAGTACGGGGATATTCAACGTGTCGGGGATGACCGACATATCCGTGTCAATACTCGTATTGTGGCAGCCACCAACCGAGTTTTACATGAAGAAGTCACCGCAGGACGTTTTAGAGCCGATTTATATCATCGTTTAAGCGTCTTCCCTATTCGTGTTCCTACATTGCGCGAACGTGAGGAGGACGTCATATTATTAGCAGGTTTCTTCGCAGAACAGCTAAGAAGCAAATTAGGACTAAATAGTATTCGCTTTTCATCAGATCTTATTCAAGCATTAAAACAATATTCGTGGCCAGGAAACGTGCGAGAGCTGGAGCATATGATCAAGCGTGCAGGTGTATTGTCCAAAGCTCGCACACGCTCATCGGACATCGAATTGTTAGTGTCAGATTTTGATATCGAGACATCCTCGTCTGCAAATTCAGTTGTAATCAACACAACCGACATTTATTCGATTAGTGAACCTGACGTGGGGCTTAAAGAAGCAACGGATAGGTATCAGAAAAAAACGATTCTTCATGCACTCAATCAAAACCAAGGAAATTGGGCAGCAACGGCTCGCCAATTAGAGCTTGATAGTGGGAACCTACACCGTTTAGCGAAACGTTTAGGAATCAAGTAGTGATTAACTGCATATTTGAACTTTCGCTTTGTGATACGATTGATACTTTACGAAAACACTTTTATAGTTAAATTTATGCAAAGAAAAATTATTATTTACCATGAATGGTCCGTGCCACGAATTTTGGACACCGAGGTAAGGCCTAGCTAAAAGGTGTCTATCAAGTCGGTGCCAATTCATCCATAATCTTAAATTTCTATAGACTTTGAAAATTATGGATAGAATTTAAAAAATTAAAATAATCACAAGAAAACATGACAGATTCTAAGATTACGAAACAATGTAACTATGATATTTTTTATAAAAAATTATCTTTTTACAAATTCAATATTTTGTTATATTTTTACCAGACCTTTTAGCTTTATACAAATTTTTATCTGCTCGTTCTAATGTTTCTCGATAATTTGTATCGTTACTTTCATTTTCTGCAATACCCGTAGATATAGTTACTTTAAGTTCTATTTTATCGAAGATAAATATATAGTTAGAGATTTTTTTTCTAAGCCTTTCAACAACAGATGATGCATCTGTGAGGCTACAATATTTTAACACAAGAGCAATTTCTTCGCCACCATAACGATAGGCTTTATCGTCTGGCCTAATAGAGGATTGAATAATATCAGAAATCGATTCTAGGATATCATCTCCAACCAAGTGACCATAATTATCATTAATATTCTTGAAATTATCTATGTCAATAAGAGCTATACAGTAAGAATAGTTAAATTCAACAGATTCTGAATTTATATATTCGATATCTTTTTCAAATGCAGCCCTATTTAAAAGCCCTGTTAACTCATCTGTATAAGTTAATGCATGGGTTATTTCTTTTCGAAATATTTCTATGCTTTTATCTAATTTTTTCATCAAAGAGATTAAGTGCCTATAATTCTTTTTACTTGTACTCATCATCCTTTCATTACTTAAAAGATACCCAGTAAATTTGATAAGGGAAGAAAGATTTTCTTTAATTGCTTTTATTCTTATATGGTTATCGAATCTAATGTAAGCTTCATCCAATAGATCCGAGAAATCCATTTTATACAGAATAATATATTGATTACCATAGTTTAAGTTACGAGAATCATGATAATGAAGCAGATAGAATAAACTAAGTCTAGCGTCTTGATGCTTGATCAATCTCTGACCAAGATCTACATAGAATCTCTGCAAATCATTTGTATCTAATTCCTTTAAAATATTATCCACTTACTACCCTCACTAGCTTAATGTACTTGTAGAGGATGCTTTGCAAACTGAAACACCTCACCTAACAATTAAACGCCTTAATCTTATCAATGAACACTAAACTATCGCTACACTTACCCTTCAATAACAGCATTTGAAATGTTTTTGTGTGTACATCTCAAAAACATGAACATCTAAGAATCTTTATAAAGTTTTCATTTAAAGTGTTTATTTATACTTATTACACTAGTTTGTCTAGATTTTTATAATCATTTCATTAATTCATGTCACACTTGACATCTTCTAGCTTATAAATCAAACATGGACCAAAAATAGAAAAAGTGGAGTAACAATAATAAATAAGTTCAATGTAATTGTAAGAGACCTTGTTGTTTACACTAGAGAAAAGGTATGTCCACGTAATTGCGCTTAATAGTTCTGAGTTTCTGTCATATCTACTCCCTTAAAGCTCATTCAACGCTTTGGGGCATAAGTAAGCTTCGCCTGCATTAGCGTTGTAATTTCTCAGGCTTAATTTACCACCTAATCATCGTTTCATTCGTTCATTACGATCTCTGATCGATAGCGCCTATGATAGCTTTAGCTATTTTTCCAATTCCTGTTGTAACCATCAACCTTTGACACCCTACAGCTAAATTGTGATACTACCCCTCCTTACAAAAAACTCTCCCTTCTCTTAATAACTAGGTCACCTGGCCTACCTTTACAGACCTTACTTCGTTCATAATTGATTCTATCAAAATCGGGGTAAAACAAAGGATATTTTTAATTGACTCATACCCTGGGGGCTGTAGATCCATCTGGTTAGTTACAACGGAGAAATACATCCATCGCATCAAAGCTTATTAGATCAACCTACGTTTCGGAACAGTCTCTTCAACCTTAGTCAAATGTGAGTATTAAGACGTCAATGCTCTAAGTTGAGTTCGTACAACACAATTTTCATAAGGCGCTTGTCACCTTAATTGTCTGATGTTCGATATCCGACAGCGAATTTGAATTACTAGTTTATACGACGCATATGAAGCGTGATATTCGCGCTTCAATGATCCTACCCTCAACTGTCACTCCATAAATATTTTTTAGACTACTACTTGACTATATAGCCAAAATAAAAACATTTACCCTATTTTATTATAATTTCTAGTAAATTTTATTACTTCCTCACTACAAACTGGCTTACTATAATAATAACCCTGCGCTTTTTCACATCCACACATAATAAGATATTCCAATGTTTGGTAGTTCTCTACGCCTTCAGCTACAACTCTGAGACCTAACTCATGAGCTAATGTAATGATTGACTCTGTTATTGCTTTAGACTTTTCAGAAGTATTAAGCTTACTAACAAAACACTGATCGATTTTTAATTCCTTTATAGGCAACTCATTAAGATAAGCAAGTGTTGAATATCCAGTTCCAAAATCATCAATAGAAAATGATACCCCCAAACGGTTCAGGATCTCCATATTCTCTTTCGCAATATCAAAATTTTCTAGAAACGAACTTTCTGTAACCTCAAACACTAAACGAGATGGTTCTGTTTTTTTTAAAATACTCGTAATAAAGTGTATAAATTTATCATTAACTATGTCTTGAGTTGTAATATTAATACTTACCGTGACATACTGACTATCTAAGTCATTCAAAAATTTTATTACCTCTTTGACAACCCATACGGTAATATCATACATATTGTTAGCTTTTTCAAATAAAGGAATGAAGGAATTAGGTGATATTAAGCCCAATTCAGGGTGATTCCATCTTACTAAAGCCTCATAACCAATAACTTTATTTTTAATTAAGCAAACTTGTGGTTGATAAAATAATATAAAGTCTTTGCACTTATTAATTTTAAAATCTGTAAGCAGCTTTTCATTCAATTTATTTGGCTCAGCATCGACATCATACTTACAAATAGATAAATATTTCCTTTTTGCATATGATAATGCCGTTATTGACTTTCTAATTAACTCATCAATATGCTCATCAATATGTTTTATTCCCTCTATTCTCTCTTCAGCATCTATAGTCACATATCCAACCACAAGATCAGGCTCTAGGCTAAAAGTGGAAAAGCGCAAGTTTATGATATAATTTAAAATTTGTTCTAACTTTTTTGAATTATTAGAGAACAAAACATAAACGCCTCTCCCTAAATGAGCTAGCTCAATCTCATCGTAGTCTAGTAGAGTATGCCCTACATGTTTTATCACATTCAGAGAGTAAGCGTATCCCATAACACTAATTAAAGTATCAATATTGGTAATCTGTACAGAAAAGAAGGTGGAACCATCAAAACACATCCTCTCTAAGGTTAATTCATTTTTCAGTCTATTATTAAAACCATTCCTATTTAAAAGTTCTGTCTGTTCATCATAATCAGCCAAGTAAGAGAGTTTAGTTTTTAATTCCTTTGTTATTTTCAACTCATTTTTCAATTCACTCGTACTTTTAATTACCTTTCTTTTTAATAAGTAGTTAAAAACTAAAGCAAGAAAAAAGACTATTAATAATACTGAAACTGTAACTAACCATAATTTGTACTTATTCCAAAACGACAATGAGTACCATTGAAAATCATTTTCCCACCTTTTTATAATTTCTCCATAAGTGCCATCAGTTACAACTTCAGTTAATTTCGAATTTACCGCATTTATTAAATCTACGTTGCCCTTTTTAACAGCAAATACGTAAGGAGCACTCCAAAAAGGTAAGCTGGACATTTCTAGTGGTAATTTATGTAGTTCTATTAGATAATTAGATGAAATTGTAACTTCAATACAGGCGTCTACGAATCTTTTTACTACATAGTTGAGACATTGTAATTCAGTATCTACTGATATTGAGTTTAAGTTAGGAGCATTCCCTAGTTTATATTCTGCAAATGAACCACTGACAACAGCTACTCGCTTGTTAATTAGTTCATCTAAACCAGTGAACCCTCTTTCACCTTTCATTGTGTAAATGGCATGAGATATATAATATATAGGTTCTGAGAATTCATATAGATTCTTTCTATAATCAGCACCAATCAACGCAATCAAATTAGCTTCGCCGTTTAAAACAGATTTTTGAGCATCTTCCCAATTTTTCAAATCAATAGAAACTATAATTTCAGGGTCTTCTCCAAACTTTTTTATAATTTCAGGTAGAATTCCATGTATGTTATTACTTTCATCCACCCACTCCAAAGGTGGATAATTATTTGATCCTGTATACTTTATTATATTGGAATCTACGTTTGCAAAACTACACATTGGAGCAACAACTAGCAACAGTGAGGTTATACTATAAAGAAAAAACCAACTTGACTTCACCATAGAAATTACCTCAATAAAAATACGGGCATCAACATTTGAGCTTATATTTATTTACCTAAAGCGATACAAGCTAATATTTATTCTGATGACTATAGTATTATTAACACCTGAATTCAATAGGTTATTGGGGAATCTCTTTCAATTTCTAATCAGTACAAGCTATCATTGACATTTTTAACCATTTTCACAACAGTCGCACTAATCAAGAATCAAAAGTGCTAATATTACTTTATAAATGAATTTTGTTAACCAACACTCAAAATACCTCTTTATTAGTATTGCAATTATCAATCACTGCTTAGGATTATTGGAATTTTTAGTTTATTCATTCTTAATTATAGGTTCTGAACGGCTTTATAGCTGAATTCAGCTTAGGAGCGGACGCTAGCTAAATCGTACACCTTTTAGAGTTTCGGGCATACCTATCCTAGTTAACTTGTTGAGTGCTTGTAGTGGGAACGTAACCGTTCACCAGCAATGCATTGACACAAAAACGTGACCATCCGCACTGGATCCCACTTTGCCTATTGAGTGGTCATTCCTAGTGTTCATGCTGATTACATGACTAAGAAAAAATCCAAATTCTCATCTACACCACCTATTGCATCGGATATCAACGAAGCTAATGCGTTGATATCCGAGTTATGGGCGCAATTACGCCATTATGAAGATAGGCTAAAAACGAGCAGCGCCAATTCTTCGAAGTCCCCTTCCTCCGATGGACCGAAAGAGCGGACTGAACGAAAAAAGCTCAAAGCTCTAGTGGTCGCAATCCGAGAGGAGCTAAACAGGGTCACGAAGGGCATAAACGACAACTCTCAGAACTAAAAGAATCCGATACTGTTGTTGATTGTTACCCTGAAAACACATGCCCTTGCTGCGGTGACACTGACCTCGAAATGAGTGACAAGCCGTTTTATCGCCATCAAGTTCATGAAATCCCACCGCCGCACATAGACATTACTGAATATCGGCTCTACTCGGGCAAATGCACGCAATGTGGAGAGGCAGTAAAAGCACACAAGCCAAGCGACATTCCTCAAGGGATTATGGGACCAAATCTAATGAGTCATATCGCCATACTGGCTGGTCAATATCATCTTAGTGTTCGAAAAATACGCTCATTACTGCAAGAGCAGTTTGGTACGACCTTCTCAGTGGGTGCCATAAGTGAAGCACAAAGCCGCATTGCCTCTATGCTTACACCACTGCATCAAGCTATCAAAACCAATATACAGTCTGCGCCACTGGTGCATGTAGATGAAACATCACACTCGAGAAATGATGAGGCGCGTCTACGATGGTGCTGGCTGGTCGCAAGCGATGATTTAGTCTATGAAAAAATCCTTTACTCTCGCTCGACGCACTCAGCAAAAACAGTACTGGATTCAGATTATTGAGGCATCGTGGTCAGTGACCAGTATAGCGGCTATAACTGGCTTTCTCAGGACAAACATCAATTATGTTGGTCGCATGTCATTCGCAATCTACAACAAATAGCCGATTACTCAGGTAAAGGCCATACCGCAAAAATAGGTCAACGCCTTGTGCTGCTCAGCAAATTAGTCTTTCGAATGCGCCATCGTTGGGAAGCTGGCAAAATCGATGACGTGCTATATCTAGATCGACTGAGTCGTCTACGGTGTCGTTTTGATCAATGGTTGGAAAAGGGAGCAATACAAATCCCGATTCAGCGTTATCAAGGGCGATGTCGAAAACTCAAAGAGCACAGCCAAAGTTTATGGCTGTTCCTAACCAACCCCAAGATCCCTCTCACCAATAATGAAGCAGAGCCGCGGTTGCGTGGCTTCGTCATTCAACGAAAAATCAGCTACGGCACAACCTCAGATGCAGGCGATAAGTTCCGAGACAGGGTGCACTCGCTCATAGAAACTTGCAAGAAGAGGCAGAAATCTTCGCTCGAAACTCTAACTCGCATTGTAACTGCTGTGATCTCACAGCAACCATACCCCAATGTCTTCGACCTGAACGAAACTAGTTTTTACGCAAACGCTTAGTCAATAACCTGTTGGTGAACGGTTACGTGGGAACGACTGTATTGGGAAAACTCTAAAACCGTTGCAATTTTATTTGACGATATATGGACGCCACGTTTTTTCAATTATTGATGAATTTTCGGTTCGCTGTAATATATCCGACGTTTCTATTATAGCTTCTTCACTTACGCCATGATGTAATTCGCCAATGCAACAATAGCTTGTGCGTTACCCCGCCATTTACCAGCGAGTTAAACTAGGAGCCGAGCGCAATCTTACCACTTATTGCAAATAACGCCCAACGGCTCGAGCGCCATGAACAAACAGCATTTGTAATTCTGATCTGCCGTTTTTGGTGATTTTTCCAAGGCATTGTCTGTCTCCAAATCTTGACTGTTTAGGTTCTCGCCCACACCATATTGAAAATTGACAACTATTGTAGTTTAGCTCACCTGTCTCTACTTCACTCTTATCGAAGTAACGCCCAAACGACGACATTATCTTTGATGTGAAGTTTAGCTCTTCATATTTATTGAGTAGTCAGCTGGAATTAACGAATGGAAAAATAGTTGCTACACGCAAAAACTATTGAGCTTTTACTACCAGCCGTCCTCGCACTATTTGCTTGGTTGCTCTCGATTTTAAATAATAAGTGCGATATTTATAGAAAGGTGCAGTACAGGAAGCCAACTGCTGAAAGTGATACGCTCTACTCGCCAAGAAGCAAGTAGTACTACCATGAATTATTAGCAGTTGACAGAAGGCTGAAGATACCAGGTTTCAGCTCTTTCGAAACGAGGGATTTCAGTTTCTGAAATTACAAAAACAGTTCAGTGCAACCGCTCGACGGTATATCTGGATATTAAGTGAGGCAGTAAAGGCAGTATTCATTGCCTAAACGAGGCTCTGATGTTGTCGATTAATAAACTCAAAACTGTGCGTAAGTACCGCATACCTCAGGAGCATACTGATTGTAAAAACGCTTGGGCAACAAGTTATATCGCTACTTGAGTCAAGAAAAAAAGAGCAAGATCCATCGATAAAAAATCAGGTTTCGATTGAAGATGGACCAAATATCGTTGACAGTAAGGAATGGTTTGGTGGCTTTCAAATCGACACTGTGCTACGCAATCATAGTATGAGTGCAATAGTGACTAATTTACCTCGTAAAACTCGATTTTACGAGGTAAAGAACGTGCCATCTAAGTCAGCAGTTTATGTCACCAGTGCCACAATTGAGCTACTGATGTCTTACAAGAAATATGTCCATACCATCATGGCAGATAACGGACTAGAGTTTTAAGTCATGAAGCCATCGCAAAAGAATTAGAGGCTGGTGTGTACTTATCCCATCCTCATAGTTCTTGGGAGCGAGGGTCTAATGAGAATGCGAACTGACTTTTAAGGCAATATGTGAATAACGGAACCGACCTAACGACGGAGGTAGACAGCGATATAGGGTTCGCTTTATCGCGGCTAAATTTTCGACAAAGAAAGTGCTTAGGCTTCAAGCAGCCAGCCCATGTATTTGAAGAAATTGCATTAGCTGCTTGATATTGGAAAGTATCGCACTTCGCAGTTGAATTCGGGCTTTCACTTCATCCGACAGCGGCTGGTAGGGTTTACATTATTAAGCAATACTATGTCTATACTTGGAATAGTAATCATATTAGGACTCTTCTGCATCATTTACTGGCCCAGCCTACCTAATCCAGAGTTTAGTATTAATAAGCCGAGCCAGCGTTGAAAGAGCGTCACCTCTTTCAACACGATAAATGCCTTAATCGTTACTTATTACGTGCACATCCCTTTGCGGGAAAGGTATGGTTAACCCTGCCGCTTCAATATTTGGTTTCACCTGCTTCTGTACGGCCCAGTAGGTATCCCAGTATCTATTAGTGGGACACCAAGCACGCAGTTGAAGGTTGACAGAACTGTCGGCCAGCATATGAACAATCACTTGTGGCTCAGGCTCCTTGAGAATGTGTGGCTGAGACGCAGCAATTTCTTTTAGTACATTCAAACCGATATCAATTGAATCGTTGTATGATATTCCGACCGTTATATCCATGCGGCGTTTATTGTTACGACTAAAGTTGCGGATGGTTGAGTTCCAAACAGCACTATTGGGACTTGATATATAAAGGCCATCTGCGGTTTCGAACACAGAGGTAAACAAACCAATATCAGTTACACTTCCCGAGTAACTCCCAAATTCGACAAATTCCCCTTTTTTTATCGGTTTTAGAAATAAGATCATTATTCCAGCAGCAATATTACTTAATGTATCTTTCAGTGCCAACCCAACAGCCAGGCCTGCTGCACCCACTAATGCAACTAAACTTGCAGTATTGACACCAAATAAGTCCAATATGATGACAAGCGCTACTAAGTACACCGCATATGAAGCCACTTGGGAAAGCAAACGCGCTACAATCTCATCCCCTCCACTGACCTTTTCGGTGGCCTTAAATACGCCTCGTTTCACAAGTTTGGATACAAACGACGCAACGAGAAAGATGAAAACGGTTAGCAATGTATTTTGTGCGATCTGAATAATGAACGCTTGATGTGTTGTATACAGTTCTAATAGGTTGTCCATGAATATTAGTTCCTAATAAAATATGATAGGGTTCGTTTATTAAATGGCAGTATAAACGAGATAACCGTTGTATACGAGATAACAAAGCAAAAGCACCGAGCCTTCTGTGCGAGAAATAGTTTGGGATTTTCCAAAACGTACTGCGGTAAACATTAAAAGTACGGTGACAAAAAGCATAGATGTCCAGTCCCGCCAGAATACCTCCGCACCAATATTACAAATGGGTTCAATAGTGCCTGCAATCCCTATAACAGCTAAAGAGTTAAACATATTCGAACCTACGACATTCCCGATGGCAATATCGTGCTCACCTTTGCGGGCTGCGACAATGGAAGCAGCTAATTCAGGCAAAGAAGTCCCTAAAGCAACGATAGTCAAACCAATTAGTAAATCGCTGACACCAAGTTGCTGGGCAATTTCAACCGCTCCCCATACAAGGATCCTGGAACTAACAATCAATAATACTAATCCTACAACAAGCCAAAAAATCGACGACTTCAGCGACAATGTCTGGCTGGCTAATTCTTCGTTCATTTCTTGTTCTAAATGATCACCTCTCGAGCGCAGAGCACTCCTAATTGACCAGCCAATCAGTAGAAAGAACCCCCCGATCAATACCCATGCTTCCAACATGCTAATATGGTGATTCCATAACATCGCCCCGACCCCAAGAGTGACCGTTAGAAGAATCGGTAACTCTTTACGAATAATGCTTGAATGAACAGCGATGGGAGCAATGATCGCTGTGGTGCCAAGTATTAAAGTGATGTTTACAATATTCGAACCAAGTGCATTTCCCAATGCCAGCGCAGGGTTTCCATCCATCGCCGCCATTGCGGAAACGACCATTTCTGGCGCTGATGTGCCAAATCCTACAACTAGCATACCAATTAATAACGGAGGCATTCCCGCGTAGTTAGCGCTTGCAGCTGCACCTTCTACAAATTTATCTGCGCTCCATACGAGCAAGGCAAAGCCAAAAATAATGGCCAGTGTCGCTAATAACATGATGATTATCCGTCAGTTAGATAAAGTAAGAATATAGATTAGCCGTCAATTTGAGTTGGTAGTGAGTATAAGAGATACCTAAGAGAACGGCTTAATAATCTTTTACGTTAGATATTACGAAGATGGCAATCGTAACTATTCACCCACGAGCTATTGACGACGGTTTACGCTAAAAATACTGGTGC
>ERZ1673961.725-NODE-725-length-11069-cov-6.467587_pt1 | contig 11069 bp, 10 predicted proteins | sample MGYA00580189_ERZ1673961 | MGnify/ENA primary metagenome ERZ1673961 (study PRJEB41334, sample SAMN05608105) | rock metagenome | biome: terrestrial subsurface; feature: shale formation; material: shale | place: USA: Pennsylvania ... | reverse complement strand
CTTTTTGTACACCGTCCATGCTCAGTGCACGGATTGCGTTAGCCAGTTGTTTGCGGTTCATAATAGATTCCGTAATCGTTAGGATTTAAAAGTTATAGTCGAAACTAAAAGGGGAAGCGGGCGCTCCCCCTTGAATTTGATTTCCCTCGGCGAGGAGTTGTCGAGCGATTAAAGTTTCGCTTCGATCATCGTTTCCAGTTTGCCCTGGTCTACTGCGAAGTTACGGATACCTTCAGCCAGTTTTTCTACCGCCATTGCATCCAAGTTGTGTTCCCACAGGAACTCAGAATGAGTCATCGCTGCTGGACGTTCTTGAGTACCGTTAGAATCAACCAGTTTCTCAACCACTTCGCCTTCAGCCGCTTCCAGTTCAGCCAGTAGTGAAGGTGCGATAGTCAGGCGGTCACAGCCAGCCAGTTCCAGAATCTCGCCGATGTTACGGAAGCTTGCGCCCATCACCACAGTTTTGTAACCGTGCTGTTTGTAGTAGTTGTAGATTTTAGATACTGACAGTACGCCTGGATCTTCCTGAGCTTCGAAGTCACGACCTTCTTTTGCTTTGTACCAGTCCATGATGCGGCCAACGAATGGTGAAATCAGGAACACGCCAGCTTCAGCACAAGCACGAGCTTGCGCGAAAGAGAACAGCAGAGTCAGGTTACAGTTGATGCCTTCTTTCTCCAGCACTTCTGCCGCGCGGATGCCTTCCCAAGTTGACGCCAGTTTGATCAGAATGCGGTCGTTTGAGATGCCTGCATCGTTGTACATTTTGATCAGTTTGCGAGCTTTAACGATGCTGCCTTCAGTGTCGTAAGACAGACGTGCATCAACTTCAGTCGAGATACGGCCTGGGATAGTTTTCAGGATTTCTTTACCGATGTTTACCGCTAGCATGTCACACGCTTCTTGAACTTGTTCTGCTTTATCGCTGGTCTGTGATTTCGCGTATTCGATCGCTTGATCGATCAGTGGAGCATATTCTGCAATTTGAGCGGCTTTAAGAATTAGAGAAGGGTTCGTTGTTGCATCTTCTGGCTGGTATTTTTTGATTGCATCAATTTCACCAGTGTCAGCCACAACAGTTGTAAGTTTACGTAGTTGCTCTAATTTGTTGCTCATTTCGATCGTCCTATTCTTTGGGCTAGGCCAGCGATTCGCTGGGCATTGGCATGCAGGTTAGTTAAGCGAATTGTCATGCAATGACAAGCCTGCTTATGACTAACACAATGTTTTTCAGCGACCGAGCAACTGTAGTGAACATTTGCTCGTTCGTTGAGTAAATGATGTACCCATATTTATCTTATCTATGCTGAAAGTCAATCGTGATTTGCCCTTTATGCCGACTTTTACTCACTAATTTTATCCGACGTCAGCCGAGACAAATAAAGAAACGTTTGCCTAAGTCATGCCTAGCGTTGCAAAGTAAAAATGCCGTCAAAATACGAGGTGAGAAAATGTCATCCAAGTGAGCAAATGTTGCATTCAATTGGCGCTATAACATATGCTACGTCAATGAGCAGATGCTCAGTATTGGATACTATGCTGAGCAAAGTAGTGAGTGAGAGCGTAACATGAGCGGTTCTAACCAAGATATCTCGGTGGAAAGCACCGATTTGCTGACGGAGATTTCCGTTGCCTACTATCAGGATGGGGCAACTCAGGAAGAAATTTCCAAGAAGTTTGCCATTTCGCGTGCCAAAGTGGGCCGAATGCTGAAACAGGCGCGTGATGAAGGCATTGTCGAGATCACAGTTAAATATCACCCGGTGTTCAGTGCCAAGATTGAGCAACGTTTGATCGAACGCTTTGGGGTGAAACGAGCGCTGGTGGCGCTTGACCAACCGAACGAAGAGTTGCAGCGCCAACAAGTATCGGGATTGGTGTCAAATTATCTTTCCAGCACCCTGAAGAACGGCATGGTGGTCAGTGTCGGTCAAGGGCGCAACGTGTCGTCGGTAGCGCATCATGTCGGCGTGATTACGCCGCGTGACTGTAAGTTCGTTTGCAGTATTGGCGGCATTCACCCACGTGGCGGTATGTTTAACGCCGACCACATTTGCCGTCAGATGGCGAAGAAATACGGTGGTACCTCAGAAACCCTGTATGCGCCGGCGTATGCCGAAAACCGCGCGCAGAAACTGGCCTTCATGCAAAACGCCACCGTCAAGCAAACGCTCGATCTGGCGCGCAAAGCAGACATCGCGTTGGTCGGTATCGGCGACATGAGTGAAAACAGCTACATGGTCGATTTGGGCTGGTTTACGCCGGATGAAGTGGTGCAGTCGCGTCTGCAGCAAGGCGTGGTCGGCGATTTCGCAGGGTACGACTTCTTTAATGTGCATGGCGAAATTGCCAACACCGTGATGAGTGACCGCGTGATTGGTTTGGGTATTGAAGAGTTTCGCCGTATTGCCGAAGTGATCGCGATTGCCGCAGAAAACAGTAAGCCGCTCGCACTGCTCGGTGCGTTGCGTACTGGCGCAATCGATGTGATTGCGACCAGCGTTACCAACGCGCTGACGGTGCTTAACTTAGATGAACAGATGCGAGATGCTCAGTAGCGTGCTGGTATATTGGTCGCGAAATGAAATTAAAAAGGCCACGTTAAGTGGCCTTTTTTCTGTTTGAGAAGTTACTTCTCAATCGGTAAGTCGTGGCGCTGACCCCATTCCGTCCAAGAACCATCATAGACCGCCAGATTCTGATAGTCGCATAATTTGGCAGCCAGCAACACGATACAGGCGGTGACGCCGGAGCCGCAGCTGAACAGATACTCATCGGCTGGGCGAATGAGCGCTTGTTGCAAAATCGGTTTAAGATCCGTCGGTGATTTCATTTTATGGCCGTTCATCAGCTCAGCAAAGGGCAGGCAGCAGGAGCCGGGAATATGGCCGCTGCGCACACCCGCGCGTGGTTCTGCTACTTGCGCCAGGAAACGGGCTTTGGAGCGCGCATCAACGGTCAGGCTGCTGTTGTCATTGATTTTATTTAACACGTAGTTCGCATCGACAAAGAAACGCGGGTCGAGCGTACCGGCAAAGTTACCGGGCGCGTATGAATCATCGTAGTTTTGGGTGACGGTGTAACCTTGGGCTTTCCATTCGGTCAACCCGCCATCGAGAATGTAGACGTCATTGTGCCCAAATGCTTTAAACATCCACCACGCACGAGGCGATGCAAACGTACCGCTGTTGTCGTACACCAAAACAATGGAATCTTGATTGAGTCCCAGTTGCTGCGCCAGTTCATTAAAGCGTGCTTCAGTGGGCATCATGTGGGGAAGGTCGCATTCGGTGTCGCAAAACACGCCGTCATAATCGAAACGGCGTGCGCCGGGAATCTTATTGACTTTGTCTTTTTCGGTTTCGCTCGGAATTTGAAAATCAATGCTGGCGTCGAGCACGACGACGCGCGGATCCTGTTGTTTTTCTGCGAGCCAAGCTGGGGTTACTAATGGCGACATTCCACTTCATCCTGTGTTGGGGTTATTGAGCTACGTTACTCAATTCTGGCTAAGAATCCAAATAAAAACAGGCGCTTCATTGCGCCTGTGGATTAGGAGTGGCACACCGGACAGGTGGGCAGCTTCATCAGTTTCATTTCACGCCAAGACATACTCATGGCATCTAACATCAGAATTTTACCGCGAATCGGTGTGCCGTAATTGGCCAATACTTTGATCGCTTCCATCGCTTGCACGGCGCCAATGATGCCAACCACGGGCGCCATGACGCCAGCTTCCACGCAGCTTAATGCAGCGTTGCCAAACAGGGCGCTCAGGCATTGGTAACACGGTTCGTCTTCGCTTTGGTAAGTAAACACGCTCACTTGGCCTTCCATACGAATCGCCGCGCCGGAAACCAGTGGGGTTTTGGTTTTAAAACACAAGCGATTCAACTGATTACGCGTATCGACGTTATCTGAGGCATCCAAAACTAATGAATGTTGTTCAATCAGGGCTTCCAGTTCGTTGTCGCTCAGGCGCTTGGCGACGGTTTCAATGGCAATGTGCGGGTTGAGTTCTTGCAGCGATTTGGCCGCTGATGCCACTTTAAGCTCGCCAATATTGGCATCATGGTGCAATACCTGACGCTGTAGGTTAGAGAGCTCCACGGTGTCATCGTCAATCAGCGTGATCTTTCCCACACCCGCTGTGGCCAGATATTGGCTGGACGCACAGCCCAAACCGCCTGCACCGAGGATCAATACGGCACTCTGTTTTAACGCTTCCTGACCATCAAAATCAAACTGTTTGAGAATGATTTGACGGTTGTAACGCAGCATTTCTGAGTCGCTGAGAATATCCACACGAGCTCCTAGTATAAGGTTGCGTTAAATAGCTGAATGTTGACGGTTTCGCCAGCTTCGACTCGGTCACGTTCGCGTTCGAGCACCACAAAGCAGTTCGCCAAGCTCATCGAGCGGAATGCGCCGGAGCTTTGGTTACCAGTGGTTTCAACCACGAACTGACCGTTTTCGATGCGGTAAATGCCGCGTTGGTAATCGGTGCGTCCCGGGGCTTTCTTGAAGGTGGTGCGGGTGATGGCCGGAATTGACTCAGGCGCTGTCCATTCGGTGTGCCCTGACAGTTTTGCCAGCATCGGTTGCACCAGAACGTACATGGTCAGAACCGCGGAGACTGGGTTACCCGGCAGGCCGCAGAACCAAGCGTTTTCCAGTTCGCCAAATGCGAACGGTTTACCCGGTTTAATCGCCAGTTTCCAGAAACCGATTTGACCCAATTGTTCCAGAATATCTTTGGTATAGTCCGCTTCGCCCACGCTCACGCCGCCGGAAGTGACCACCACATCCGCGAGGCTTTGGGCTTTCTCAAACGTGGCTTTTAACGTCTCTGGGCAGTCAGGAATGATGCCAAGGTCAATCGCTTCGCAGCCGAAGTTTTCAATCAGCGGCTTAATTCCGTAACGGTTGCTGTCGTAGATCTGGCCTGCATCCAGCGGTTGACCCAGTGGTTTCAATTCGTCACCGGTTGAGAAAAATGCCACTTTCGGCTTGCGATAAACGGTTACATTAGCCACACCAAGTGTGGCGATCATCGGAATGTCACGGGGCGTGAGACGCGCGCCTTTACTCAACACCACATCGCCTTGGTGAATGTCATCACCGGTCGGGCGAATGTTGTCGTTCGGTTTGACGTCGGTGTGGCTGAATGTGACGCCTTGCTCCGACACCGTGGCCTGTTCTTGCATGATCACTGCATCGCAACCGTCCGGGATCTTTGCACCGGTCATAATGCGCACACAACTCATGGCAGGCCATTCACCGTCAAAGGGTTGGCCGGCAAACGATTTGCCTGCGACCGGCAGTGGCGTCGCGGTCGCAAGTTCGGTACGGCGCACGGCATAGCCATCCATCGCGGAGTTATCAAACGGCGGCACGTTAATCGGGGAGAGAATATCTTCAGCAAGGACAAAACCGAGTGCGTCGGCAAGGGGAAGAGTCAGTGTGGTTTGAATCGGAGTGATGCGCGAGAGCATTTTATCCAGCGCGTCTTCAATTGGCATTAAGCCAGGAGCGTCACAACAGCCCATGATGAAATCCTATGGTCTTCATTTTTGAGAAGTACTTTAGCATACAAAGCCCGGTGGCAATAATGTCCACCAATAAAATATGGGTGTAATTATTAAAAAATCCGAGTATCCTTGTCAGCCATCCGAAAGGGTTAAATACGAGGTAAGGTAATGTCAGGTCTGAGCGAATCCGCGAAGTTAGTAAAAGATGCGCTGGAACGTCGTGGTTTGGAAACACCAATGCAACCAAACACGATCAGTCGAGAAGAGAAAAAAGAACGAATTGAACACCACATGCGTGAAATTCTGACTCTCCTAGGACTGGACCTCACTGACGATAGCCTTGAAGAAACCCCGCACCGAATCTCTAAGATGTATGTTGATGAGATCTTCTCGGGTCTGGATTACCAAAACTTCCCGAAAATCACGGTCATCGAAAACAAGATGAACGTCAGTGAAATGGTGCGTGTCAAAGATATTACCGTGACCAGTACCTGTGAGCACCACTTGGTGACCATCGATGGAAAAGCGGCGGTGGCATATATTCCGCGTGGCAAGATTATCGGCCTGTCGAAAATTAACCGCATTGTGCGCTTTTTTGCGCAGCGCCCACAGGTGCAAGAACGTATGACGCAACAAATTCTGGTTGCGCTGCAAACTCTGTTGGAATCAGAAGACGTGGCAGTCACCATCGATGCAACTCACTACTGCGTGAAATCACGTGGTGTGATGGATGCAACCAGCGAAACCACAACCACGGCGCTAGGTGGTATTTTTAAGTCCAACCCCGCCACCCGCGCTGAATTTCTGCACGGTTTGCGCTAACTACACGAATATTCAATGAAAAAGGACATCCGAGGATGTCCTTTTTTTGTCTCTGAAATTCAGGGAGACGGTGTTCTGTCACGCTTCACTGGCTTGTGGCATCAGCAGCATTTCATTGCCTTCCTGCATCGAGCTTTCATCGTGTGTGGCTTTAAAGTAGATGAAACCAAGGGCAAACAGACCAACAAAGATCAGTGTCAGCAGGAAGTTGTAATACACCATCGCAACCAGAGCTAGTACCGCCAGACCCAGAGCAAGCGCCGGAGCAAATGGGTAGAGCGGGGCGCGGAACGGACGTTCCAGCGCTGGTTCCGTGTGACGCAGCTTGAACAGCGCCAACATGGATACGATGTACATCACGATAGCCCCAAACACCGCCATGGTGACGATATTTGCAGTCAGTGGTTGCCCGCCAATGACAATCAGGTTGTCAGAGAAGATAGCTGCGATACCCACCACGCCGCCCGCCAGAATCGCCCAATGCGGCGTTTGATAACGTTGGTTTACAGCGGCGAGTGATTTTGGCAGGAAGCCTGCGCGCGCTAAAGCGAAAATCTGACGTGAATACCCCATGATGATGCCGTGGAATGACGCAATAAGGCCAAACAAACCCAGCCACACCAGCATGTGTAACCAGCCACTCGATTCACCAACAATCATTTTCATGGCTTGCGGCAGTGGGTCGTTGATGTTGGACAGTTCACGCCAGTCACCGGCGCCACCCGCAAAGAACATCACACCAACAGCCAATACTACCAACGTTAAAATGCCGGCGATAAACGCCACCGGAATGGTGCGTTTCGGATCTTTCGCTTCTTCTGCAGCCATCGACGCGCCTTCAATGGCGAGGAAGAACCAGATGGCAAAAGGAATCGCAGCAAAGATGCCGGAAATGGCTTCTCCAGAGAAGACATCGCTGCCAGCCCAACCGTTCGCGGCAAAGTTTGCCATAGAGAAACCGGGCGAGACCACGCCCATAAAGACCAGCAGTTCGACGATAGCAAGAATGGTGACCAAAAGTTCGAACGTCGCGGCAATGCTTACCCCAACAAGGTTGAGCCCCATGAAGATGACATAAGCAACCACGGCAACCAATTTCGGGTCGAGCGTCGGAAACTGAACATTGAGATAAGCCCCGATGGCCATGGCGATGGCGGGCGGCGCAAACACAAACTCAACCAAGGTGGCGAAACCCGCGACATAGCCGCCTAACGGGCCAAAGGCGCGATACGCATAAGCGAACGGACCGCCCGCATGGGGAATCGACGTCGACAGCTCGGTAAAGCTGAAAATGAACGCGGTGTACATAGTGGCAATGATCAGGGTGGTGATCAAAAAGCCGAGTGTTCCGGCCTGTGCCCAACCGTAACTCCAGCCGAAGTATTCGCCCGAAATGACCAGCCCGACGGCAATGCCCCATAAGTGAAATTTTCCAAGGGTCCGTTTCAGACCCGGTTTGCTGCTATTTTCCATAATAACGATCCTCAGTAATGTCCTTAAAATCTATTCAGTGGTTAACGAAAATTGGTTTGCTTGAATCGGTTGATTCAACTGCGCGTCGTCAGAGCGATCTTTCAGTCCGACGCCAGTGAGTTTGAGCCGACGTGACTCCGCCAGCAGATAGAAGCATTTCATCGCGGCCGCTTCATAAGGCAGCCCCTGTGGGCGCACGTTGGAAATACAGTTGCGCAATGAATCTTCGGTGCCGCGCTGTGGATGCCAGGTCAGATACAGCCCCAAGCTATCGGGGGAACTTAATCCCGGGCGTTCGCCCACCAGTACCAGCACCTCGCGTGCGTTGATCGCTTCACCCACGTCATCACCGACCGCAACTCGGCCCTGATGCACGATGCTCAATGGCGCGATACGCCAATCATGTCGTTGGTCGGCATGGAGCTGCGTGATTAAGGCGTCGATAAAGGGAGCCGCGTGATGACTGATTGCGTAAGACGACAAACCATCGGCAATGACAATCGCCAGATCGTACGGGCTTGGCGTGCTATCGCTGTGCTGCTTCAAACGTTCTATCGAGGCATCATCGAGCTTGCGGCCCAAATCGGGCCGTTGCAGATACGTGAGGCGATCACTGGCTTGGCTATGTAGCGAAAACGCAGGAAGATAGGGCACAATGGCTGATTTTTGCGCCAAGGCGTCAACCAGCTCCGCTTCGTCGAGCGGTACATGCACCGCATCCATCGCTTGAGCGTGCGAGAGCTGAAAACGCAATAGCTCTTGCGTCGGAATGCTGGTACCCACACGGCCAATACCGATGCGCGCCTGCGTAAACTGGCGCAGCTTGTGCCATGGATCCTCATGGATCAACGAGGAAGTCAGCGTCTTACTCATACGGCCTCCTGAATCAATCGTAAGGGATGGCTAAAGTGCGGCGATAAATCGTCGGCGAGTTGCTTGCGTTCATCCTGATCGAAGATTTCCATTTTCTTCAACCAGGCTTCAAATTCTGGAGCAGGGCGGGAACCCAACACTTGGCGGGCGTAGAGCGCGTCATGAAACGAGGTGGTCTGGTAGTTGAGCATGATGTCATCGGAGCCCGGAATGCCCATGATGAATGAGCACTCGGCGACGCCGAGCAGCGTCAGCAGATTGTCCATGTCGTTTTGATCGGCGTAAGCGTGGTTGGTATAGCAGATGTCACATCCCATCGGCAGGCCAAGCAGCTTCCCGCAGAAGTGATCTTCCAGCCCGGCACGGGTAATCTGCTTACCATCAAACAGATATTCCGGGCCGATGAAGCCTACCACGGTGTTGACCAGTAACGGTTTGAACTTGCGCGCGAGCGCATAGGCGCGCACTTCGCAGGTTTGTTGGTCGACGTTGTGATGGCCGTTGGCCGACAGCGCGCTGCCTTGACCCGTTTCAAAATACATAACATTGTTGCCGACCGTGCCGCGATTGAGGCTCAGAGCGGCATCATAGGCTTCGGCAATCACATTCAGGTTGATACCAAACCCTTGATTAGTAGCTTCGGTTCCGCCGATGGATTGAAACACCAAATCGACCGGCGCGCCTTTCTCGATCGCTTCGACCGTGTTCGTCACATGGGTCAGGACGCACGATTGGGTCGGGATGTCGTAATACTGAATCACTTCATCCATCAGCTTCATGAGCTTAATCGCCTGGCTTACGCTGTCGGTGGCGGGGTTGATGCCAATCACGGCATCGCCGTTGCCGTACATCAGGCCATCAAAAATCGATGCCGCAATGCCGCTCATATCGTCGGTCGGGTGATTGGGTTGCAAACGGGTCGATAAACGGCCGGGCAGACCGATGGTGTTACGAAATGCGGTGGTCACCTGACACTTCTTCGCCACCAGAATCAAATCCTGATTGCGCATGATTTTGCTGACTGCCGCGGCCATCTCGGGCGTGATGCCAGAGCAAACCCGCGCCAATTCAATATGGGTGGTGGTTTCTTGCAGCAGCCAGTTACGAAAATCGCCGACAGTGAGATGCGCGATTTCCAAGAATGCGCGGGCATCATGATCATCGATGATCAGACGGGTAATTTCGTCGTCCTCATACGGAATCAAGGTGTCGTTGAGGAAGGTTTTGAGTGGCAGATCCGCCAATATCATCTGCGCGATCACGCGCTCTTCCGCCGATGTGGCGGCCACCCCCGCCAATTGGTCGCCGGAGCGCAGCGGCGACGCCTTCGCCATCACTTCTTTCAAAGAAGCAAACTGGTAGGTCTGACTGCCTAATTGATATCGGTAGTGTGAACTCATTATGTCTCTCTATCTTTACCGTTGTGCGGTGTGAGTTTGTTCAGGGCTGTGCGGCCTGAACATTGCAATTTGCCTTGGTATACCTGTTGCAAACATGATTGTGAAAACAGTGCGAAAACTGTTCCGCGAGCATGACGGAAATAGGCAAAGTTAAATAAGCCAATAAAAACAGTGAGATAAAAGAAATTGTGCGTAATGCTGGTGCAAGAGGGTGAAAATGAATTTGGTTCAATTGCTTCATGAAGGGAATTCATGCGCACCAACGAGGTGCAAACAATACAGTTTTGATGTCAATCAGCAGGCACAAAGCCTAAGTGCTTGGGAACAAAAGTATAATCAACACGGTGCAGGGCAATTTAATGGGTATCTGGATGAAATAAAGTTGCCCGGTTTGCACCTGTTTGAGGAGTACACCAGTCACGCCGTCCATCAGGAATGTTGTGTGAATCCCAACGCCGTTTGGATTGGTTTTTCGATGGATAGTCAACGGCCTAAAGTCAATGGTCTGCAAGCTGAGACGCATCAATTGATGATTCGTCCGGCGCAAGAATCATTTGAATTGGCCACACCACAGGATTTTCATATTTTTGGCATTGTGATCGACCGTGAGCTGCTGTTGAACGGAATGCAATTTGGTAGTCAGGGACAATGGGAAAATGCCCAGTGGGAAACGGCAGCATTGGTTGAAAACCGTCTACCGCAACACGGTTGCTGGTCGCTGGTGGCTTTGATTCGTGACGCGCTGAGCCCGCAGTCGATACTCGGACAAAAGCTGATTGAAGAGAGTGCCGCACAAGCGCATTTGCATGCCATGCTGCGTACAGCAGTGATTGATCGTCTGAGTGCGTTTCAAGTGTCGACTGAACGTGAGCCGCGCAGTTACCATACTCGGCGTCAGGCGTTGCAGCGCTTGTATACCGAATCAACTTGAAGATGCTGGCTTGAGAACCTGAAAATTATCATTAAT
>ERZ1673961.724-NODE-724-length-11111-cov-50.916697_pt1 | contig 11111 bp, 14 predicted proteins | sample MGYA00580189_ERZ1673961 | MGnify/ENA primary metagenome ERZ1673961 (study PRJEB41334, sample SAMN05608105) | rock metagenome | biome: terrestrial subsurface; feature: shale formation; material: shale | place: USA: Pennsylvania ... | reverse complement strand
TAGCCGCCACTAAATCAAAGTAAAAGAAACCTATTAATCCCCAGTTGATTGCCCCGATAATGACAAGCGTTAAAGCAAATTTCTGAAACGTTCTCATGTTACTACTCCTCCTTTTGATTGATACATGGGAGTAGTATGGGCAAAAAATTTCTTAATCATACGTCGTTTTTATTTTTTATAAACAAGACATGTCAAGCTAGCTTTAAGCGAATCTATTACCGTCATTCACTTACTTATTTGTCATCAGATACATAAGCCGTTCTGCTACTAATACCCCTGACGTAAATGCACTTTCTATTCTTGTATGTTTGGCAGGATCTTCTTTTGATAAAAAGGCATCTCCTGCAATCATCAGTGGTGGTTTGTCTGACAGCTCAAGATACGGTTCCCGTAAAAACTGTATTGCTTCAGCATATCGTCACCGTTTTAACTGTTGGGACAGAATGGATTGACGATTAAAATAAGCTTTCGATAAGTTAATCATATGATTTAAAACAGCTTCACTCGGTTCATCCCTATATGCTTTACTCCACTGACCCGTCATATACACACTGACCGTTCTTTCATTAGAGACACCTTTTTTATAATGGTCAACGATTCTCATCATTCCCTTTGGCAAATCTTGATCTAAGTGACCATTTTCAGGTAGTTTGGGTGCATGTGAGAGTTTAAACAGACCTACTAGACAAGGACTAAATGTAATCTGTTTGAGTTTCTCCATTGCCGTTTCATCGATTTCTAGCTTACTACTCATTAACAATGCTTCTGCTTGGGGGGCTGGAATAGTAAGCATGATGGCTTTTGTTTTAATTGTTTTACCTGTTGTTGAACGTACACTATAGCCATCACGTCGCTGTTCAATCTAATTAATCTCTGTCTTTAGCTCAATAGACAAATATTGTGTGAGTGTTTTGGCGAGTGCATTCATGCCACCTGGACTCATGAAACGTGGATGGTTCTCACCAAACCATGGTTTAATAAAGCCTTGGCTCAACCATTGATCAACCTCAGACTGAAAGCGTTCAGTTCGCACCGTAAAAAACTGTGCTCCATGATCAACTTTCCCACCACCTATGCGCCTTGTCGCCATCCGACCACCGACACTTTTGCCTTTATCAATTAATAATACTTCATAGCCTTTATCTGTTAACGTACGGGCGGCCATAATCCCGGTTAAACCTGCCCCAACAATCGCGATATCTATTTCATTCATATTGTGTCGCTTCCTTTCCCCACTTGTCATGAAAGTATATTGTTAAACTTCTTAAACACATACCCGTCATATGATTCTTATTAACCTCTAAATTCATATACGCCTCAAGTCTTAGTCAAAGATACCGCTAGCGCCCGTTACCAAATGACATGGACTCCCGTAAACTTGAGTTATAGAAAGGAGGGCATACGTGATGCGTTTAATTATGTTAATTATTTTCACCTTCATTACCGGCATCATTGTCTTAGCCACACTTGGTCCATTAATTGGGTTTGCCTTAACACTCGCGGTCCTGTATTACGGTATTCGTGGCTTTATCTTGGCAGATTCAGCGCTTGAGAAAGTAGGATTTGGGATTATTTCGTTAATTGGCTTATCACTCTCACTATCCAATAGTCCTGCGATCATCGGACTCGGTGCTTTAATTCTATTGTATTACACAATAAAAGCTTGGAAAAAACCAAAAGTTGAAACTGACCCTTATGATTGGCAAGTGTAAAACAGCATAAAAAAATGAACAGAGGAGCGATTATTATGTCAAACATCTTTAGCCGTTTAAAAGATACGATTACAGCTGATATTCACAATATTCTAGATCAAAAAGAGGAAAAGCATCCGATGACACATCTCAATCAATATATTCGTAAATGTGAGGATGAAGTAAAAAAACTAAAAAACTTAATTGAAAAACAGTACCAAATCCAACAAGACTATCAAAAAGAGTGGCATAAAGCCAAGCGCATGGTCGAAAAGCGCTCAGAACAAGTCGCTTTAGCTAAAGCCCATGACCGTCTTGACTTACAAGAAGAAGCCGAGGCAGATGTAGAAACGTACCAAGCCCGTTCAGAACAACTAAAAAGTATGTATGACGAAGCTTCAACCCATATCGCTGACATTGAACTGAAATATGAAAAAATGCAGCATCAACTAAAAGATTTGTATGTGAAACGCTTAGAACTCCGCGGACGTGAGAACTTAGCCCGCGTCCACCATGGTCTGAACCATGTCTTAAATCCCGATCAACTTGAAAAAACACAAGTGACCTTTAAAGATGTCGAAGCGTATATCGAACGCTTAGAAAATAAGACAAAAACTCAACACCGCCAACATACATTAGATGCCCGATTTGCTGAATTAGAAGAAAAGGATTCAATTCCTCATTAAGTTCAGTTATTCTTATAAGTAGTAGGGTGCCTTAGGCACCTTCCTACTTATTGTTTAAGAAAAGGGGCCTATTATGTTTAAACATGATCACGACCACATCATCCGTTATTTGATACTTTTTTTATTTCTATTTTTCTTATTTGAACTCATTTTTATTCAAACAAGTGCCTTAATCTGGCTCATTACCTGGGGCATCATCACCTATATCGCTTGGCAACATCACTACCGACCAGAAGGAAAAGCGGGGTTTTGGGTTGGGATTCTAATCATCACCATTACTTTACTGAATACGACCTTGTTTAAGTTTGGTCTGTTTCTTCTGTTAGTGCTCTGGGTTTACCGCACGTACCAACAAAAACAAACACCCACCTATATAGAACCGCAGTTTCAAGACGGCGCGGAGCTAAAACACGAACCCGTCCTCATGGTAAACCAGTGGTTTGGTAAACAGACCACACCACCGACAGGCTATCCGTTTAAAGATATCAATATTCAATCCGTGATCGGTGAAACGATTATTGATTTGACCGCGACGATTCTACCTAAAGGTGAACCCCTCGTCACCGTCCATCAATGGATCGGCAAACTCGTCATTATCGTCCCTTATGACGTCGAGGTGAGCCTTCACCATTCGGTCCTGGCTGGAAAGGTAAACTTATTAGGTTATCAAGATGCACGGATGACAAATAAAAACCTGCATATTACCACCCCAAACTACCCTACCGCAACTAAACGGGTAAAGTTACACACCAGCCTGTTGTTTGGTGAAATTGAGGTGAGACGCGGATGATTATGTTTGCTTTAAAAGCTATCGCCAAATCCATCGTAACCGCGCTGTTATTTGCGTCCGTCTTACTCGGTCTCTTTCTGATTCATTTTCCCGTTACGGACTGGGAAGTATTGTTTACCCGTGCAATAGGGCCACTATCATTTCCTGTGCTCATTCTTACAGTTACAACTGGGGTTGGCATAATTAAAGGTCTTATTCATACTTTTAACTATTATTCTGAGTGGCAAAGCTTCACCCAAGCCTTAACAGACTTAGAAACAGGGAAAATGCCGAACATTAAACAAACAGGAAAAGACTCAAAAATAAAAAAACAGCTCGTCTTATCATTAACGAAGATTCATAAGCAGCTACAAGAACAAACGAAACGCTCACAAGACTTAATTAGTCAACGCGTGGAAGACCAAGAAGAGGCGATTGAAAAGCGGATTACCGCGGAACGAAACCGTCTCGCCCGTGAACTTCATGACTCTGTCAGTCAAGAATTATTTGCCGCCTCGATGCTTGTCTCAGCGATTAATGAAATGCCAGAGACCCAACAGACACAGATTCAAACACCCATCGGGCAAGTGGAACAAATGATTCAACAAGCCCAGCTTGAAATGCGGGCGCTGCTGCTTCATTTACGTCCGGTCGCACTAAAAGACAACAGTCTAAAAGACGGCATTGATGCCTTACTTAAAGACCTCGTCGCTAAAGTGCCTCTGACGATTAACTGGCAAATTGAAGCTGTCCAGTTGCCAAAAGGCATTGAAGATCATTTGTTTCGGATTTTACAAGAGTCGGTATCCAATACATTACGTCATGCGAAAGCCGACACACTTGATATTTCACTGATTGAACGAGAAGAGAAAGTGATTCTCACCGTCGTTGATGACGGGATTGGCTTTGAAGTCTCAGACGAACCGTTCAGCTCGTATGGCTTAAGCAATATGAATGAACGCGCGACAGAAATTGGGGGCACCTTACGGATCGTCAGTATTCCTGGTGAAGGAACGAAACTCGATTGTTTTGTCCCCATTATTAAGGGAGAAGTGAAAAGCAATGATCACAGTATTATTAGTCGATGACCATGAAATGGTTCGCCTCGGCGTGAGGACCTATCTTTCTACTCAGACCGATATCGATGTCATCGGAGAAGCTGACAGCGGTAAAGACGCGATCACGAAGGCGGTTGATTTAAGACCCGATATTATCCTCATGGATATTGTCATGGATCAGATGGACGGGATTGAAGCAACTCGTCAAATTATCAACGAATGGCCAGCAGCGAAAGTGTTAATGATGACAAGCTTTATCGATGACGATAAGGTATACCCAGCACTTGAAGCAGGGGCGACAAGCTACGTACTAAAAACAACGAAAGCAAGCGATATGGCCGAAGCCATCCGGCGCACGTATGCGGGTGAATCTATCTTTGAAAGAGAAGTAACGAGTAAAGTCCTTGCCCGGATGCGCGGGGCACAAGATGTGCCGCTTCATGAGACGTTGACAGCGCGGGAAATGGAAGTGTTACGTCTGATTGCGGCTGGTAAGACGAACCAAGAGATTGCGGATACACTGTTTATCGCCTTAAAAACAACCAAAGTCCACGTCAGTAATATTTTGAGTAAACTGATGGTCAATGACCGGACCCAGGCTGCTATTTACGCGCATGAACATCATCTCATTAAGTCATAAGGAGGAAGATGACATGGATAGAAGAAGCTATATAAAAGAACTTACTTATCATCTTCGCTCCTTACCGAGAACGGAAAAAGCGCGGATATTAGATGATGTGAACGATCAATTTAATATCGCGGCGATCGATAAGAAAGATGAACAAACATTGATTTTAGAGCTCGGACCACCTGAACAGATCATTCGTCAATACGTGTCACCAGCTGAAGATCCCGTCATGAATGAGACGGAAATGGACGAGACTTATGCCTATCAACCAGAACAAAAAACAACTCACCTTGGCCGGTTACTGCTTGTTCTTATTGTTAATGTTATTTTTGTGATTGGCCCTGTCTTTGGCTTTTTCGGGGTACTGATCGGCGGTTGGGCACTGATTGCGACAGGCTTTTTAAGCCCAGTCATTTGGGGCTTGTCTTTATTGTGGCGCACACCTCTGCTGTTACTCACGGAGTTATCTTGGTTACTCATCGTAATCGGTACAACACTGATCGCCTCAAGTCTTTGGTATCTATTGTCAAAAGGCAGTGTCATGTTGATTAAAAAATATAGTCAAGTCTTATCAGATTGGGTAAAGGGGTGAGGATGTTGAAAACAACGATGCGTTTAGGTCTCCTGTTCATTATTTTAGGCATTGCCGGATTATTTTTCTTCGGTGCACCTTTCACCGGCTCTAGTGGTGAGACGACGATGATTGAAACTGAAACAATCAATGATACGGTCGCTGATATTTATATTGAAGCAAGTGCCGGCTCCCTTATAGTTGAGCCGAGTTCAGATGACAATATTCATATCTTAGTTAGTGACAAAGATGCATCCGACTTATCCGTCCAGTTAGAATCCGAGCGATTATCGATCTTACTCGACCAAGACCAGGCCTTTAACTTAAGCCGTTTTAATCTCTTCGGCAGTAATCGGCCACAAGTGATCATCACTTTACCAGACGAGGTGTATAATCGACTTGATATAAAGCTGGCCGTTGGTGACATCGATATAGACGGCGTTCAAGTCGATAAACTTACCGCAGAAAACAATGTCGGGGCCGTCACTGTGTCTCAAACCAAAACAAATACAGCTTCCGTTGAACTAAACATTGGTCAAATATCTGTAGCTGGTACTATGGGTGAGTGGTCAGCCACGACAGATATCGGGGAAGTCGACCTTCAGTTACTGAGCTTTGAAGAAGACATAACAGCTGAAGTTGCGCTTGGAGCAATTAATATTAAGACAGAAACGCTACCTGAAGACTATAATGTAACGCTTGATGTCGATTTAGGCGAGATCCAAACTGAAGGTTTGAACGCCGCTGATGTTGACACAACACAAGCGTGGCAAAGTAGGATAGGGACAAGCGGTCCAAAGTTAGACGCAAGTGTTGACTTAGGCCGTATCTCACTTGAATATCATTAATCTAAAAAACGCGCCTTCTGATTAACCAGAAAGCGCGTTTTCTCTATCAGCATTAATAGACGATCCATGTTACCTAGCTTAGGAGCTAAACGCTATCCTTTAAATTCAGCCACCAAGCCTTGCGTTGACTTCTTCGCATCACCAAACAACATCCGCGTATTGTCATTAAAGAACAGTGGATTATCAATCCCTGCAAAACCAGGCTTCATTGAACGTTTCATCACAATGACGGTACGCGCTTTATCAACATCAATCACCGGCATACCATAGATCGGTGACGTTTCATCCGTGCGAGCGGCCGGATTAACGACGTCATTAGCCCCAATCACAATCGCAATATCAACATTATTAATGTTAGGATTAACATCATCCATTTCCTTGAGTTGTTCGTAAGGCACGTTTGCTTCTGCGAGTAATACGTTCATATGACCTGGCATCCGACCTGCGACCGGGTGGACAGCGAAGTTCACTTCCGTACCATTTGCTTCTAATTGATCGGCCAACTCTTGAATGGCGTGCTGCGCTTGTGCAACCGCCATACCATAGCCAGGGACAATGAGGACATTACTCGCCGCTTCAAGCATCAAGTAAGCATCTTCAACAGACACTGGCTTCGCTTCACCTTGGAAGCCGCCGCCCGCACTTGATTTACTTGCGCCAAAACCACTGAAGAGGACATTCGTTAATTTACGGTTCATCGACTTACACATAATATTCGTTAAAATAATCCCGCTTGAACCAACAAGGGCCCCGGCGACGATTAAGACGTTATTTGAAATTACAAAACCAGCCGCACACGCTGCCATCCCACTAAATGAGTTCAGTAGTGAAATGACAACCGGCATATCCCCACCGCCAATTGGAATAACAAAAGTAATCCCTAAAATACAAGCAACCAAAATTGTCGCAATGACTAACACGTAACTATCTATGCTTAACGATTCACGTAAAGGTCCAAATAAAGCCGCTGAACCGATGAGTAACGCCACTAACAGCACATTGACAAACTGTTGACCCGGGTATTGAATCGCTTTACTTGGGAGTTTTTCCGATAACTTACCCCAAGCAACGAGTGATCCGGTAAACGTTGCCCCACCAATCACGATGGTCAGAATAATAATCAGTAAAGATAAGACATCAGCATCCATATACGTATTGGTGACGGTATAGCGATGATATTCTGACCAACCAACGAGTAAACTAGCCGCCCCACCAAAACCATTAAATAAAGCGACCATCTCTGGCATCGCCGTCATCGCCACAAGTCTTGCGGCCATGGCACCAACAATTGAACCAGCAATCATACCAATCGCAATCCATTGCCATTCTAAAACACTTTGACTGACAAGTGCTGTTACAATCGCAATCAACATCCCAACAGCTGAGATGAGATTTCCTTTTCTTGCTTGGTCAGCTTTTCCTAACATTTTTAATCCGAAGACGAAGAAAATGGCTGAGACAATATATAATCCATTAATGACTGCTTCATTCATGAGACTTGGTCCTCCTTCTTACCTGTATTAAACATCGATAACATCCGGTCGGTGACCATATAACCACCGACGACGTTGATCGTCGCAAAAAACACTGATAATGTTCCTAAGATGATCGTCATCACATCACTACTAACGACAAAGGCGCCTGAGAGGCTAAGAATCGCACCGACAATCGTAATGCCTGAGATCGCATTAGAACCTGACATCAGCGGTGTATGTAGTTGTGCTGGCACTTTAGAAATAAGTTCAAAACCTAAAAACGAAGCTAATATTAAGACAAACACGAGCATCATACCCATTAGTTACCCTCCATAAATTTCTTTTAGTCGTTCGTTTACTACTTGAGCGTCTTTCACAACGAGACAACCATTCATAATCTCATCTGATTGATCGAGTGATACGGTTTTTGTTTCTTGGTCATAGAAGTGTGAGATTAAGTGATACAAGTTACTCGCATACATACTAGAAGCGTCATACGCTACTTCACCTGGTAAGTTCTCAATCCCAACGATATTAACACCATGTACAGTGACAGTCTCATCGACAACCGTCCCTTCGACATTCCCCCCACAACCGGCAGCTAAATCAATAATAACCGCGCCGTCACGCATGTCTTTTAATATATCGTCCGTGACAATGACCGGTGCTTTTCTACCGAACAGCTTAGCAGTGGTAATCACTAAATCCGCATTTGCACAACTTTTAGCCATCGCTTGTTGCTGGATTTTCAGTTGTTCTTCGGTTAAGGCATTAGCATAACCATCTTTATTTTGACCGGTTTCACCTAAATCGACTTTGACAAATTTCGCACCAAGTGAGGTGACTTGTTCTTCAACGATCGGACGTGTATCAAAAGCCTCCACCCGAGCGCCGAGACGCTTAGCTGTCGCAATCGCTTGAAGACCAGCAACACCTGCGCCGATCACAAACACTTTCGCCGGTGGAATCGTACCAGACGGTGTCATCATCATCGGGAAGATCCGGTCTAATTTATTCGCACCGAGAATAACCGCGACGTATCCCGCAAGGGAGGCTTGTGAACTGATCGCATCCATCTTTTGTGCGAGGGTTGTCCGTGGTAACATCTCCATACTGATCGCATTCACACCTGATGCTTGTAGTGTTTTAATCCGCTCTGTGTCGTTATACGGGTCTAAAAAGCTAATGCATAACGCCCCTTGTTTCATTTGTTTAATATCCTCAGGTGATGGGGCATTCACTGATACGTAGATATCAGCAGAGGCCAACAACGTTTGTCTACTTTCTACGACGTCTGCACCCGCTTGTTCGTAAGCTTGGTCAGTGATCATAGGTGATAGTTGACGCTCTACCGCCACCTCAATCCCTTCCAGCTGACATAATTTCTTAACCGCATCAGGTACTAACGCGACGCGTGGTTCATGACTTTCTTTTAACGCAACAATTTTCATGGGCTCTGTTCCTTTCTAGTGATTGTTCTGTTGACTATTCCTTTACTTTTTATACCTTTAAGTAAAAAACATACAGAATTTTCAGTCAATTAAATGTAATTTAACACTGCCTAACTAGGAAGTCAATACAGTAAAGCGCTTATTTTGTGAACATTTGAGCAAAATTGCGTTTGTGATTAATAACAACTATTGACAATGATAATCATTATCATTTATAATTTAATTGACTTACATAGCAAATAAACCAAAAAGGAGACGACATATGGCTTTTGATTTATGGACGTTTATTTTAGAGAATCTAGGAGCAGCCGGCGTTATTGGTGGCTATGTTTCTATTTCAATTATCGGTGTTAGCATCATGACATTCGCAACAAAAGGGAAACTCTCAGGTCAAAATCAACTAGGACCTAACTGGGCTCATCCGATTATTGGTGCGCTCTTAGGTGCTATACCTGGTTGCGGGGCAACCATCATTGTATCCTCGATGTATAAAAACCAAAAGATATCCTTTGGTGGTTTGTTCGCCACCTTTATTGCGACTTTAGGTGAGGGCTCCTTTGTTTTATTAGGTGCTTCTGATGAAGCCAGCGTAACGGCAAACTTGACCGCCTTTATCTTTGTAAACTTAATCGGTATTACCGTGGCGATTATCTCTGGTTATCTTATTGATGCTTTTGGTATTAGATTCAGCACCAACGAGATTCCCGCCCCCCAACTAGAGGAACGCTGTCACTCTAAGAAAGTGACTCAAGTCGCCCATCGATTCATTGAACAGATTGGCTTTTACATTATAATCGCTATGGCGATCTTCTTACTGCCTAGCTCGATTGCCGCTTTCTGGGGCGGGGAAATAGCTGGCTATGATGAGGTAGCTGAGTGGGTGGCTGTAGCCCTTACGGTCTTTGCTATTCTTTATTTCTTTATTTATAAATTTAGCTATAAAGGACATAATTGTGCCTGTAATAGTAGTATAAAAGCAACGTTATTACATGCTGTTGCTGATATTGCGACCGTCATCGCCTATGTATTTATTGGCTTATTCGTCGCTAACTATATCATTGATGTTGTCGTCGGGGTAGAAACGTTTGATATGTGGATGACATCCTCTGCGCTCATTGTTGTCATCATTGCCGCCATCATCGGAGCAACCCCTGGCTGTGGTGGTATGATTTCTGTCACTGTCGCTTTCACAACAATTAATAACTTCCCTATCGCGGCTTTAGTAGCGGCCGCTATTGCCACGAGTGGCGATGGTATTTTCCCTCTACTCGCAGCAAACAAAAAAGATGCCTTAATTATTACTACGCTTAGCCTAGTGATCGCACTTATTGTTGGTTATGTTTTACTAGCAGTAGGATTCCAACTATAAGATTGATAAAAAGACCTAGTCACGCATAGCGTTCATTTAAATGATTGCGATGTGATATATTGCCTCGTAATGATTAAACGGTAACGAATCAAAAAAACAAAAAATGATCTAAATAAAATAGCCGAACACCAATAGAGGCATGCCTATTGGTGTTCGGCTATTTTTAACTACTGTCCTATTTCTAATCAGGGTTTTGAAGGGTTATTTTCTATCATGCCCTTCTGGTTCATTTTAGATGGGAGGGACTCATCGCTCGAACTACTTTTAAATGCAAATGTTGTATAACTAATGTATAATTATTATACAACAAGGGAGGAATGTATATGACATGTGCACTCGTTTGGTTTCGCAATGATTTACGCGTCCATGACCATGAGCCGTTACTAAGAGCTGCTCAATCAGGATTACCTGTCGTTGGCGTATATTATTTTGACCCGAGACATTATCAAACAACGTCATTTGGTTTTCCTAAGACCGGCGCGCATCGCGCTCGTTTTCTAATTGAAAGTATTGGTATGTCAACACAAAACTGTACAACTTTTTTAAGGAGCGCAACTCGGACTAT
>ERZ1673961.723-NODE-723-length-11115-cov-53.659765_pt1 | contig 11115 bp, 9 predicted proteins | sample MGYA00580189_ERZ1673961 | MGnify/ENA primary metagenome ERZ1673961 (study PRJEB41334, sample SAMN05608105) | rock metagenome | biome: terrestrial subsurface; feature: shale formation; material: shale | place: USA: Pennsylvania ... | reverse complement strand
GTTAAACGAGCATTAGTTAAACAAAACAAAAAGCGAGCCGCTCTGGCTCGCTTTTTTCTATTCACTGACGTTGTCAAAGTAATCTTGTATCAATTGTTCCACTTGAGCTTCATCATGTTCCACAGTTAGTCCTGTATCAACGAGGGGACTGACTGTCGAGACGGCTTTTAGTTTATTGCCTTGGTAGAAGGAGATAAACTCTTCTTGGTCTATCGAGTGAAGCACAGCTTGACGCAAGGCTTTACTTGTCATTGGTCCCTCTTCTGTATTCATCGCAACATACGTCACCCCGTTACTTTGGTTTGTTTGAAGGTAAAGTGATGGGTCTTCTTCGACTGTTTCATAACGATTTTCTTTAATACCGTTAAACACATGAACTTCACCATTTCTTAAAGCAGACAGCGCACTTTCAGCATCTTGAATAAACTTCACTAACACTTCATTAATCTTAGGTTCATGATCAGTTTCCGGCATGTAAGCAGGATTTTTCACAAACCGTGCTTCATAATCATTTTTACTGATTAATAGATACGGGCCACTAGCATATAGAGAGTTTTCAATGTCGTTACCCTCAGTAACCGTCCGTTGGTCGCCATAAGCAATATCGGTATTAACATCATAATCTTCAACAGTGAACGTATTGATTTTTTCGAGTTGGTCTTTCGAGACAATCCCGGCCGATTGGTGGGCAAGGTAATTCAGTACTTGTGGGAATGGCTCGGCTGTCGTAATCTTAACGACTTGATAGTTCCCTTCTGCGTTGTTGACGTCATCTTCAGCAGCGACTAAAGCATTAATAGGTGAAGCTAAGCCTTCAGATAAAACATCTTTAATGGATGTGCCATCGGCATTCGTTTGGTCGAGTTCTGATAGATCAGTTACGACCTCAATCGATTCCATACTTTCATGCAAGCTATAAGTACGATGGTCTGGGACGGAATTTCTGTCTTTGGCGCGATTAAGCGAGAAAACAACGTCTTCTGCTGAGACAAGTTCGCCTGAATCAACAGCCGTGTCATTTTCAACTTTCGCGAAGTTAATATCATCGCGCAAAATGAAGTAATAGTCTGTATTGCCGTCACCAATCGCATAATTGTATGATAGAGACCCATCAGACACAACGCTATCATCGTCCGTTAAATTAACGAGTCGAACATACATATTTGTGTTGAGTGTATTAATAGAGCCGTCATTTCCTTTGATTGGGTCGAGTGACGTTAATGTACTGATTGATTGGTGGAACAGCAGTGGTTCTGTCTCGCGTTTTAATTCATCATTAAAGTCATACTGTTCCCAGACAGCGGCACGTGAACGTGGCAAACGTACAGTGTCAACATCAATAACATCTTGATTAATCCCTTGCGCTTTATATGAAATGTAAAGCGGCGCAATATATGCTTCATCTAAAACGATATGTTGTTCTAATTCTGTATAGGTTTGTTGATAGTCAACGGGCAATTCTGTCGCTGCTTGGTTAATCAGTGCGTCGGCTTTTTCGTCTTTAAAGAGACTGTTATCACCGTCCGAGGTAAAGAGTGAGCGTACGGCATAATCCGGGTTACCCGTTACCGTTGTCCAACTTGTGACGGCTAAATCATAGTTTTTCGCATCACGTTGGGTCGCAAAACTACCGAAATCTGGTTGAATGTTTAATTCAACATCAAAGCCACTTTTAGTGAGTTGGTCACGCAAGATATTGACATCATCCTCACTTGTAGCGAGTCCTAAAATATTGATGGTTGGCAGTTCCTCGGTTGTGTTGGTGTTGTCATCTGATACATCCGATTCGGTGTTCAGGCAGCCAGTTAAACCGAGTAGTACCGTTGTAAGTAATAAAAAGAGCATTTTTTTCATCTGTGTTTCCCCCTTAGAGTTTCTATCATATTAATAACATCTTAAAAAGATGGTAAAGCATATCCTGACTAATTCATCTTCGGATCCAGCGCATCACGTACACCGTCCCCTAAAAAGTTAAACGATAATACGAGCAAAATGATCGCCAGACCTGGAAAGATTGCCAAGTATGGTTCTGTTTCTAAATACGTACTACCGACACGTAAGACGTTGCCCCATTCAGGCACGTGGGGTTCAACGCCAAGTCCGAGAAAACTTAAACTGCTTGTTGCAATAACTGCCGTTCCAATCGCGAGTGTGGCACGAACAATCATCGGCGCCAGGGCATTAGGAACAATATGTTTAAAGAGGATTTTCCATTCTGATTCCCCAATCGCACGAGACGCCTCAATGTATTCAAGATTTTTAATCATGAGGACGTTTGCCCGCATCGTCCGGGCAAACATCGGGATCGCCCCGATACTCAAAGCAATAACTAAGTTCGTTGTATTTGAACCAAACGCGGCAATAATCGCAATCGCAAGTAAAATACCAGGAATCGCGTACAGGGCATCGAGCACACGCATGACGGTTTGGTCAACAAGCGGATGGAAATAACCACTAATCGCCCCAAGCATGCCGCCAATCACCATCGGGATCACTGTCGTAAGGACCCCGATGGAAAGTGAAATCACACCGCCCTTAACAACGCGTGAATAGACATCACGACCAAAGTTATCTGTGCCGAATGGATGCGTGAGACTTGGTTCTAACAATAACGTTTGATAATTGTTTTCGACTGCAAAGCTTTCAACGAAAGTGAACGTGCTCATCCATGATAGTGAAAAAATAATAACAATAAACAATAAACCTAGCATTGACGTAAAGCTTCGGGTAATCTTTTGCCAAAATTGACTGGATTGTTCCCGCTTAGATTCATCGGTTTGAATGTAATGGATATAAAGCTGATAACTGAGTAAGAGCCGGAGGACATTGCCGGTAAGGGCTGTGATGATGAGAAAAACAATCAACAATCGCATCCGTGCTCTGAGCTGTTTTGTTTCCATTAAGTCCGCCTTTAAATAGTGAACAAGCCATCCATCTATAACTGTTAGAACGATAAGACTGATGAGAATGAGAAGAAAACTGTTCGTGACATAAGGTTTAAAGATATTCATCGCCGTGAGTGCAACTAAAAAGACATCAGCAATAAAGATATAGCTCATAAACGTGTAGCTGATGGTTTCTTTCTCTTGTCTTAAGCGAAAAGCAAAGCTTGCGGTAAAGACATTGCCAGAAAAAAGACTAAAGACCTGAAATAAGGTGAGGGCGCGTGTTAATTTTGAGTGAGCCACTGGTGTTATACCTTCTTTAACTAGTCTGTGTAAGAGTATGCTTTGGATGATGCTCTCAATTAAAAAGGCGAGTGCTAACAACGTGTAAACGGTCGTTTGGTGAATAAACGCTTGATATAAGAAAAATATAGTGAACACAAGTGACAATACAAGCGCAAACTGCCCGTGTTTATACCGGTCATGTTGTTTGATTTGTTGGGGCGTCATGAGTCTCCTCCTCTCTTTGTGTATGTTCGAACGTTAATCATTGAGTTCAGCGCGTAAACGTGGGTTTAGTAAGGCGTAAAGTAAATCAACGAGTAAATTCACCACCGAAATCATGACGGCAATATAGACAACCCCAGCGAGAATCGCAGGAATATCAGGAATAAATTGTTTATCTACGATATAACTGCCGAGTCCTTGAATATTAAAAACCTTCTCCGTCACACTGGCCCCGCCAAGCATCGCACCAAACTGTAAGCCAATCACGGTTAAGATAGGAATCCATGCATTAGGGAGCGCATGTTTGGTAAAAATCCGTCTATTTGATAATCCTTTTGCTTTAGCCGTCACAATATAATCTTCATGCATAACTTCTAAAATTTCCGATCGTGTCATCCGGGCGATGGTCGCAGAAAGTCCTGTTCCTAAGACAATGACGGGCATGATCAGCGACGCTAATTGTCCAGGGATATAGGTTGATGGTAGCCAGTCCAGTTCAATCGCAAACGTTAAGATAAAGATGAGGCCTTGCCAAAAGCTAGGGATGGATAGACCGATGAGTGCAACAAACATAAAACTGTAATCCCAAAAGCTGTTTACTTTAACTGCTGAAATGATGCCAATCGGGACAGCAATCGCAATCGCTAAGACGAGTGAAAGAAAAGCTAATGTCAGCGTCACTGGAAAACGATTTTCAATGTTGAGTAACACATCTTCATAGCCTTGATATGTTGTCCCTAAATCAAACGTGATAAAACCAAGCAGGCGATCAGTGAGTTGTGTGAAGTACGGTTGATCTAAGCCAAATAAAGCCTCGAAGTTTTCACGTTGAGCTGCGGTGGCTTGATCTCCTAGTATATTCTGAGCTGGGTCTTGTGGTGAAAAATAAAGTAATGTAAACACAATCACAATGACTGAGAAAATCACAAAGATCGTTGCCACAAGGCGTTCGAAAATAAACCGAATCAGTCCGTGATGATACACAAGATAAAACAGATAAAGCAATAAGCCTGGCACAAGCGTCAAGAGTAAAAACAATCGTGACTGCAACAATTGTTCAAAATAATTTGTGTAATTCACGTGATCTTGTTGTTCTGTTTTTTTACTAAAGCATATTCCTTAGCAATAAATGCTTGTTTTTCCTGTTCATTTGATGCTCGGTTGAAATAAGCTATCCGCTGATCATAATCTGTCGAGAGCTGCTGGGTCAGCTGTTGATCTAAAAAATCTTTTGATTTAGGTTGCTTGCGCTTTTTCAATTGAAAGTACAGCCACGCAGGTATGTGAATCATGATACCTAATAACCAATGAATGAGGCGCAAGCCAACTGAGGCTTGAATAACGTGATAGCCTTTGACTAAACGTGTGGTCATCGTTTAAGCCTCCTTTCCAAAATACTTGATAATTCCTACCTGTTTAGTATACAATAACTTAAACAAGATTATAGATAGTCTTTAAGGTAATGTCAAATATAAAATTTCTCGTTCTTTTAACGTATGCAGGTCATATTTAGACATGCATCGTGTCAAAAAATAAAAAACGTACCGCTCGGTACGTCACTTAAATAGAAGTAGGTGAAGCTATGTCATTATTAACGACTAAAAATTTATCGATTAATTTTAAACGGATGCAAGGGAAACATCGCGTCGTCAACAACATTCATTTTTCGATAGCCAAAGGTGAGACATTAGGGATTGTAGGAGAATCGGGCTCTGGTAAAAGTGTGACAGCCAAAGCAGTAATGAAATTATTAGATGAACAACAAACAGAAGTCGAGGCAGATGTCATTCATTATAACGGCAGCGATCTCGCCCAATTAAATCAGAAAGAGATGACAAACGTCCGGGGAAAGGAAATTAGTATGATTTTTCAAGATCCGATGAGTGCGTTTAATCCGACAATGAAAATTGGAAAGCAATTGATTGAAACAGCGCAGGTGCATTTACACCTTTCAAAAAAACAAGCGACGGCACGTGCCTTAGAGATGCTAAAAAAAGTCGGCATTGACCGGGTCGACGAACGCTTTCATCAATACCCGCATGAATTCTCTGGTGGCATGTTGCAGCGGGCGATGATTGCGATGGCACTTATTTGCCGCCCGAAATTACTGATCGCGGATGAACCAACGACCGCTTTAGATGTAAGAATTCAAGCGCAAATCTTGAAGCTAATGAAAGAGCTTCAACAAGAAATAGAGATGAGTATTATATTAATTACGCATGATTTTGGTGTCGTTGCTGGGATGTGTGACCGAGTCGTTGTGATGAAGGATGGTGAACTTGTAGAAGCTAATGACGTTACCTCTATCTTTAACGCTCCTAAACATCCATATACGAAAAAGCTGTTAGAAGCACTGCCGCGTTTACATGATGATAAAGTCGTAACAAAGGAAAAGATAAATAACGAGACTCTCTTATCTGTATCAGAATTAACAAAAGTGTTTCGACTGAAGAATGGTAAGAAACTCACTGCCGTTGAAGATGTGAGCTTTGATATTAAACGTGGCGAAACCCTTGGACTGGTTGGTGAGTCAGGATCAGGTAAATCAACGACAGGCCGATTAATTCTCCAACTAGAATCCCTGACTGCGGGTAGTGTCACTTATAAGGGTATGCGGATTCACCGGTTTAATAAACAAGAACGTCTTAAACTTAGACGTGATATTCAGATTATTTTCCAGGACCCAAAAGCATCACTGAATCCGAGAATGAAAGTCATGGATATTATCGGTCAACCATTAGATGTCCACCGTTTATATCCAGATAAAGAAGCCCGCAAGAAACGCATTCAAGAGTTATTAACGCTTGTTGGCTTAGAGCATGACCATATGTACCGCTATCCCCATGAATTTAGTGGCGGGCAACAACAACGGATTGGTATTGCAAGGGCTCTTGCGGTTGAGCCAACCTTTATTGTCTGTGACGAAGTCCTGTCAGCGCTCGACGTATCGATTCAAGCCCAGATGGTCGAGTTATTAAAAGATTTACAAGAAAAATTAGGTCTTACTTATTTATTTATCGCGCATGACTTAGCGATGGTAAAACACTTATGTGACCGGGTAGCGGTAATGTATGAAGGAAAACTAATTGAACTCGGCTCAGCCGTTGATGTCTACGATCAACCGTTACACCCGTATACATGTGCCCTTATTGATGCTGTTCCTATTCCAGACCCAGTGAAAGAAAGAAAAAAATTACGAAACTACCAGCCAGGGAAGCTTAACTTTACGTTTGATCATCGCTGGGTGGAGAAGAATAACGGACACTGGGTAAAGGAGTAAAGAAGGAGTTATAAAATAAAGTATAAAAACAAGGACAACATCTAATGTTGTCCTTGTTTACGTGAGAGAGGATCCATTTACTTATCTGTTAATTGATTAGCTAGTGCGATAAATTGATCCACATCTTCAGCCATTAATTGAACCCCTTGAGCCCAGAAGTCAACCTTAGTGACATCAACGCCTAGGTGCTTCATCGCAAGCTCCTCGACCGTCATCGCTCCTGTATCTTTAAGTAAGGCGATGTATTTCTCTTCAAAGTTTTCTGGTTGCTTTAAGTATTCTGCATAAATGCCTAAACTAAATAAGTAACCAAAGGTGTACGGGAAGTTATAAAACGGAACATCATCAATAAAGAAGTGCAGTTTACTACTCCAAAAATGGGGATGATACGTATCGAGTGCCCCGTGGAAGGCTTCTTTTTGAGCGGCTGTCATTAATTCTGATAGTTGTTCATGTGAGACAATCCCTTTTTTACGGGCTTGATAAAAATTATCTTCAAAAATAAACCGGGCATGAATGTTCATAAACATCGCCGTTGCCCCTTCAAGCTTATTATTCAACAAAGATAGTTTTTCTTCATCTGAACGGGCCGATTGAACGGTCGCATTCGCAATAATTGTTTCCGCAAAGGTACTGGCCGTTTCCGCCACGTTCATCGCATAGTGTTGATTCAAATACGGCACATCGGTTAATACATGAGAATGAAAAGCGTGACCTAATTCATGCGCAAGTGTACTCGTGTCAGATGCCGAACCAGTAAAGGTCATAAAAATCCGTGATTCATCAAACTCAGGTAAGCTTGTGCAATAGCCGCCGGGCCGTTTATCATTCCGGTCTTCGGCTTCTACCCAGCGATTATTTAAGGCATGGATGGTGAAATCTGTGAGTTTAGGACCGAATGTACGGAAATGCTTAATAATAAAATCACATGCTTCATCGTAAGTAAAGGTCATCGCTTCATGATCACCAATAGCTAACGGGGCATCAACATCTTGCCAAGCTAACTCGTCTAACTGTAGGAGCTGTTGTTTTTTCTTTAAGAACGAGACAAACGGTTGTTTATTGTCAGAGACAGCTTGCCACATCGCATCAAGTGTTGCTTTTGACATCCGGTTATATTCGAGAGGCTCCTCTAAATGATGGTTATATTGATGCTTGTCTTGCAGTGTCATGCGGTAACCGTCTAAGTGATTTAAGACATCTGCAAAGATTGGTGCTTGATGACTAAACGCTTCTTCCCAGGCGGTAAACAGTTGTTTTCTAACCTTTGGGTCATTGTCTTGTGACATTCGATTCATTGCTTGTCCAATCGATAAGCTTACCGTTTCACCTTGTGTGTTTGTCCAAGGGATCGACATTGTTGAAATAATCGTGTCGTACACCTGACTCCAAGCGGCTAGACCATCTTTATTCAATTCAGCAATTAAAGCCTCTTCTTGTTCAGAAAGAAGGCGGGCGCCTTTTTGGCGCTGTTCTGTTAAGACGAAAGCAATCGGTGCTAGAGCCTCATCCGCTAAAAACTGTGTGAATGTCGCTTCATCAAGGTCTACCAGTTTTTGTGTGAAGCGATTGCCGACTTTGTTTAATTCGCTAAAGAGCACCATAATCTCACCCTTAACAACAGGGGCATAAGAATCTTTTGTGTTGGCATCTTGGGCCATATTCGCAAAAGTTGATGCTTGAAGTAACGCTTTCTCTAGCTGTTCTTGTTGGGCTAAGAGCTGTTTAAAATCCGCTAACTGATTGGTAAATTGATCGACAAGGGTTTTAAACGCAGCTAAATCTTCAGCAATCGTTTGAAGCTTGTCTTTAAGGGCGGGTGACGCGGTACCACCAGGGAAAATCGCATCTAAATCCCATGTTTGTGCATAACTCAAAATAATCACCTTTCTTTTTCAGTCTCTTTTTTGTTTTTACTGTTTACATATGGTTTTTTTATAAGTGTTGAAGCAAAGAAAACTTAACGCATCTACGCTAAGTTTTCTTAACTGTCTCCTATTCGTCGTCCAGTTGAACATTATGGTAAACGTTCTGAACATCTTCTAAATCTTCTAATGCATCAATCAATTTTTCAAATGTCTCTAAGTCTTCACCCGATAGTGTAAGTTCGTTTTGTGGTAACATCGCAAGTTCAGCAACCGTAAAGTCACTAACCCCGGCTTTTGTCAACGCTTCTTGAACCGCATGGAATTGATCAGGTTCAGCATAAATAATCACTGCACCATCTTCATCAACAACGTCACGGACATCGAGGTCTTGTTCCATCATCAGTTCAAAAATCTCATCAACAGACTTGTTTTCCACACCTAAAACAGCCGTATGGTCAAACATATAACTCGCAGAGCCATTGGTTCCCATATTGCCACCATTTTTACCGAAGGTCATGCGTACGTCAGCAGCGGTACGATTAACGTTATTCGTTAACGTATCGACAATCACCATTGACCCACTTGGTCCAAAACCTTCATAGCGGAGTTCATCAAAGTTTTCTTCGCCGCCACCTTTAGCTTTATCAATCGCCCGGTCAATAATATGTTTTGGTACACTGTACGTTTTGGCCCGTTCTAAGACAAATTTAAGCGCCTGATTAGATTCAGGTGAAGGTTCGCCTTGTTTAGCGGCTACATAGATTTCACGGCCGAATTTTGCATAAATACGACTGGTGTTTTTGTCTTTACTGGCTTTCTTTTCTTTAATGTTATTCCATTTACGTCCCATTATTACACGCTTCTTTCTTCTTTAGCTTTAGTTAATCATCGTTATTTATTATACACGAAACGGGACATGGATAAAGAAAAAAACAAGAAAAAGTCTGCCGCTGTTTAGTTAATCAGCGAGAGGAACATCATTCGACAAAGCTTCACTACGAGATCGTGTGCGTTAGGTAACGCGAGAGGAATCGTGTCACTTGTCGGCGATACTCATCCTTATCTGTCACATAACTGTATGCATGTTCTGCACCATGGACGATGTATAAAGCTTTATCTGAAGCGGCTGCTTGATAGAGTTCATAGGCCATGTCTGTAGGAACAAAGCTGTCCTTGTCTCCGTGAATAAAGAGCGTTGGCGTTGAACTTTTTTTCACTTGATCAACAGGTGACGCTTCAGTGAATGAATAGCCGGCTTTATATTTGGTCAGTAAGCTCGTCATTGGAATGAATGGGTATGAAGGTAACTTATATAAGTTCTTCAGTTGATAGCTAAGCTCTTTTTCGACAGAACTATAACCACAATCTTCGACGATCGCTTTGACTTGGTCTGGTAAAGCTTCCCCGCTGACGTTAAGCACGGTCGCCCCGCCCATACTAATACCGAAGAGCACAATCTCCGTATCCTGCCCGTAGCGGTTGATGAGTGAATCAATCCACGCGAGATAGTCATGACGTTCCGGCCACCCAAAGCCAATATAATCCCCTTCACTATCACCGTGGCCCCGGGCATCAGGTAAGACAATCGTAAAACCTAAATCATAAAATAATTTGGCGAATGGCGCCATTTCTTTACTTGTGCCACTGTATCCGTGTGCTAAAATAGCTACTTTTTTGTTGGCTTGTTCATGCTCAACAAGCATAGCCTTAAGAGTCAACGCATCTTGTGACTGAATCGTTAACGTGTCCCGTTCAACTTTTTGGAACCATAATTTTTCTTCTTCCCACGGATCGTTAGGGACGACGTTAATGAGATCGTAATCGAGTGGGGCGGTTGAACGTTTATTTTTAACGGCTTGTTTATAAAAGTGAATGCTGCTGTAGAGAAGCGCTGCACTTGTTGCACCGAGTGCGGATAGGGCAATTTTAAGTGTTTTTTTCTTCAACGGAATCATCCTTTTCATTGTAGGTTAATGTAACGTTATGCATGAAGTCTATCTCTATTATATGAAATGAAAGGTAAAATTGCGAAACATCTACCGCTTGCCCGTCTAAAAACGTGAATGTTAAACATTTTTCCAGCAAATCGACAAAAACTATGATATAATTAGCTAGCTAATTATATAAAAGGGGAGATTCACATGGTTTTATACGGACATCAAGCAGGACAATTAAGCCGCACATTTAAAAAAGTATTGAATGAACAACTACATGATTCACATTTATATGCAGCACAATGGGGATTGGTTATGTTTTTATACACAGAAGGACCACATAGCCAACGCGCAATCGCAGATTATATGAAAGTTGAAGCACCCACTTTGACACGGATGGTCAATCGCTTAAATCAAGAAGGCTGGATTAAAAAAGAAGAGGGTCTAGACCGAAGAAAACGGATCATCGGTCTAACAGATGAAGCGAAGGCACACTATCAAGAATGGAAAGCGATTAGTGATAAGATTGAAAAGAAAGCAACACGCGGTATTTCAGAAGAAGAACTCGAAATCTTCCGGAAAGTTTCTGAGAAAATGATCATAAACTTAGATGGAGATAAACGATATGTCTTCTAAAAGAA
>ERZ1673961.722-NODE-722-length-11136-cov-89.851006_pt1 | contig 11136 bp, 16 predicted proteins | sample MGYA00580189_ERZ1673961 | MGnify/ENA primary metagenome ERZ1673961 (study PRJEB41334, sample SAMN05608105) | rock metagenome | biome: terrestrial subsurface; feature: shale formation; material: shale | place: USA: Pennsylvania ... | reverse complement strand
GCAATCTCTGTCTCACTTAAAATCCCTTCACCAACACCAAATATTATACAACCTATGAAAAAGCACAGGAAATAATGGACAAACGAAGCACAAGAAGATCTGCTAATAAAGGAATAAAGAGAGAAAAGTACAGCAGGCAGTATGCTTTTAGTAGTAAGATGAAGTGTGCTTTCTGTGGTGGAACGATTGGTAGACGTTCATGGCATGGCAATACCAAGAATAAGAAAGTTGTTTGGGCATGTATTACCGGAACTAAAAAAGGTAAGAAGTATTGTCCGCATAGTAAAGGTATTAGTGAAGCTGAAATAGAAGCAGCTTTTGTTGATGCATTTAATACATTGACAACCAGCAATAGAAGTATGGTGGAAGAATTTCTTCAAAATATTGAAGAAACCATTGGTGAATCTACAGTCTTAAAGCAGTTGAAAAAACTCAATGATGAAATAGAAAATTTGAATTATAAATTAGGCAAGCTTGTAGAAATGAATATTGAAGGTATTATTAATAAAGAAACTTATGAAGAAAAATACCATGCTACAACCACTGAGCTTGAAAGAGCTAAAGATGATTTAAATGGTTTAGATGATGCTTATGAGCAAGAAAAGCAACTTAAAGATAAACTTAGATCATTTAGAAGAGCTTTTGATAATAATGAAGTTTTAGAATCATTTGATCGTGAAATATTTGAAAATGTGATTGATCATGTGATTGTTGGAAAAGAGAATGAAGATGGAACTACTAATCCATATTCAGTTACTTTTGTATTCAAAGCAGGTATGGAATCTGAGGAGGATATATCAGCAAAAAAAGCTAAGGGAATACATGATAAACACTCCGATATTATGTATTCCCATAACGCAAACGACACATTTACTCAGCAGGAGATGTTACATTAGGTCCTCAATTTGTCTATGTAGCCGCGCATGAAGGTAAGATTGTAGCGGACAATGCAGTCGGGGGCTTAAATAGGAAAATTGATTTGTCTGTTGTTCCTGGTGTTATTTTTACAAATCCTGGAGTAGGTACTGTTGGCTTAACAGAAGAACAAGCAAATGATAAGGGAATAGATGTTAAAACGTCAATCTTAGATTTAGATAATGTACCAAGGGCCCTAGTTAATCATGATGCAACTGGGTTAATCAAGCTTGTTATCAACGCTCAAAATCAACAAATAATAGGCGTTCATATTGTTGCTGAAAATGCAGGCGAAGTCATTTATGCAGGAACTTTAGCTGTTAAATTTGGCTTAACAGTCGAGGATTTAACAGACACAATGGCGCCCTATTTAACGATGGCAGAAGGACTGAAACTTGCAGCACTTGGCTATAATAACGATGTTTCAAAATTATCTTGTTGTGCAGGATAATATACAGAAAAGGGAGGCAGTTCCATTTGAGGATCTGCCGTCCTTTTTAGATAATCTGCGATTAAAAGATACATTTTTCAATAAATAATGGATTAACCAATTTTTAAATGAATTTTCATACGAGAATATTGACTATTTCAATAATCACGCATTTAAAATTTACTAAGAAAAAGTAAATATTTGTTACTTGGGAGTTTCCGAGCAATTAAAAACTACTATTTCTTATAAGTAAACTTTCAATAACAAACATAGAAAAAAGACTATTTTCCCCAGAAATAGTCTTTTTTATTTTATTAGTGCAAAGCACCTCTTAAATTTAATGCAAAATAAAATTACAATTTACACCCACTCTTCCTGGAAAATCACGTTAGAATGATGATCAGTGTCCTGGCTTACAACCTCGTCAATTTTTTAAAGACCATTGGATTTGAACAAGTGAATCGGGGGATGACGATTCATTCTATACGATTGACATTGCTCAAAGTTGCCGGCAAACTCGTTAAAACAGGCAGACAAGTCTATCTCAACCTGTCGAGTTATCATGTGTATCAAACCGAATTTTATAAGGTTTTCGAACGCCTACGGCGATCCAGACAATGTATTTAGAGGAGTTATCGCATAAAGTTTTAACTGATTATTTCAAGGGATCAGTATGCCCTTAAATAGACAAAGGATTTTTAATAGGTCCTTCTTCCCTAAGAATCCTGTTCGAAAACACAATATTTTAGAAGAAGGTATCTGCCTAATATAAAAATAGGCAATTTATTCAAGAAAACAGCTTTAAATTAGAGCTATGAATTATTCAGGTTTTTAAGGCTTATTTAAGATTTTTTCATCTATCTATGGTTGCAAAGTGTTTTGAAATGAGCTTAGAATCGTCCTCACAAACAATGGATTTTGCTATACTTAAATTATCTACTTTTTTTAGTCTTTCTTTTTTATGATTTCTCTTTAGGAGAAGTCTGTCATATTTTAATAAACACACGACCTCTGGGTTGATGATCAGTAATCACTGATGATTAAATACCCAGAGGTTTTTTTGTGTCTTTTATAAGACGTGGTTGTGCATAGAAGTAGAAATATATCATGGGAAAAAGCACTACTATATACAAACTATTAATACTAACCAAAGGAGAGGATTAACTATGACTCAACAAACAAACAACACGTATGATTTTTTCGGTGAGGAAGTAGAGGTTACGTTTACCACCTATGCAGACAACCAAAATACAGCGATTATTCTCGTAAATGCGGAATGCGAGATTCAAACTGTTGCCACAACCAATACAGGGTACGCTCTTGATTCTCACTATGTAGCCATTAAAGACTATGGTGAAAACACTGGCATGAGTGACTTTTTAATTGATAATAACATCATCCATAACGAGGTTATTACTTCAATTCCATCTGGTCATGTAGTAATTCCTGTGTTTAAGCTTACCGATGATGCCAATAACAAATTTATTTTATAGAGGGAGGAGATTATTTATGAAAATGAAAAAATGGTCTATTACTAAACAATTTTCTAAGAAGAAAGAACAAAACAATGATAGGACAGACGTTGATAAGACGGACATGTTGACGGCTCTAGCCACCTTCACAGACCAGGATTATTCAGACTATATTTACAATGATTTTTGTACGCCCGAACATATGGAAGAAAAAACCGATGAACTAAAAACACTAATGGATAATCAGCGGTCATTATCCTTAATTAGAGCTAATGCGCATTACCACATTGATAATTGCGATTCTTTAGAAACATCCTCACTCTTTAGGTTCGCTGGGGGGAGCGCTTTGATTGGTGCTGCTACATCATGGATTTTGAGCCAGTGGGCTTCTATTGGAGAATTAATTTCTTCGATTCAAACGGAAACAGATACCTTGAGTAAATTGGAATCAATTTTAGAATCAATTAATAATTTTTACAGTTTTACACTCGCATTGTTAATATTAATACTATTAATTACTAGTATGTTTTATGTTGCGAAGGTAATTAAGTTTTCTAAAATTAGATTTGCTATGTTAGCGGGTAAACGTATACTAAATTTAATAGATGAGCTTAAAGAGCAAGAATAGTATTTTATCAAACTTTAAAATATCTACAGAAAGTATCGTTAACACGATAAGAGAAACTCATATAAAATGGGTTTCTCTTTTTTTATCAGTGATTACATTTCATTTTAACAAGGGATGAATAAATCACAATAGCGACGATTAATGCCGGGAAATTTAATTAATATAGTAAAAACTCTAGCGATTATTTTAAAAATACGTTAGAATATAAACATACATTATTTTTACTTTTTTCTTTTTTAAAACAACTTCCGTTAGGCGAAGTCTGTCGTTATTTACTAAATATACAACCTTTGGGTTGATTCTCTAGATATTTTTCTAGCTAATCAAACACCCAAAGGTTTTTTTGCGTTCAAAAAAACACGTGAGAACAACAAGGAGACTTATTCTTCTTGTTTTTTCTATATATCAAACCAACCAAAGGAGAGGATTTACATGCAAGCAACACAAACACGAATGTATCACGTCAAAAATGGAGATACCATGCAACATTTAGCCTTTGATAGTGCTAAAAGAGCGCATACTTCATTTAAAGCAGAGATTCGTTTAGAGGATGGTAACAAGCGTTATTTTCACGCAACTTCTAAACGCAAAAAAGCTGCAATCAAAGAAATCACGCAATTTGTTGAAGCGCTTGAAAATGCAACACACCAACGTGTTTTATGGCGCTTAAAGGGTGAAAGTACGTATCACTTTGGATCTGATCTCACTCATGAATCATTTTCAAATAAAGTGGCAAAAGTATTCAACTATTTCTTTGACTTAGAAGATTAATTAACCAAACAAAGGAGAGATTAGCATGATTAACAAAACAATTTTAGTAGGAAGATTAGTAAAAGACGCCGAACTACGTTATACCTCTACCGGAGTAGCTGTTGCCAATTTCCGTATGGCAGTCAATCGTCCATTTAGTAACAACAACGGCGAAAAGGAAGCGGATTATATCAACTGTATTACCTGGCGTAAACAAGCTGAAAATCTTAGTCAGTTTACGCAAAAGGGCGATATGATTGGTATTGATGGGCGTATTCAAACACGTTCATATGATAATAATGATAAGCAACGCATCTTTGTCACAGAGGTTGTCGCTGATAGCGTACAATTTCTTCAGACAAAAGGAAATAAAAACGGGCAAACTCAAACACAAAACTCATCGGCGCCTCAACAATCACCACCATCTCAAATGGAACCAATGGATGATTTCGGTGTAGATGACTTACCGTTTTAACAAACACATAGAAAGTCCATGAAAGAAAGAGTGCTCACAAAGCATTCTTTCTTTTTTATATCACATTTAAAAGGAGAGAACATATGTCACACATAGGAAATAAACTTCGTATGGGTTTCTTTGCGACACCTGAAGAGCAGGGCAACTACCTTAGACAACTTTTATCGTTTACAGGAGATGCAAGCATCTTAGACCCAACCGCTGGAGAAGGCGATATATTAAAGCAATTAACTAAGGACCAATCGCATCAACTGACAACATATGCTGTTGAACTCGATGATAACCGCTTCGAAAAAGCCAAAGCGCAATTAGATCACGTTGTCCATGCACCATTAGAAAGCATGGTCGTATCTAATGAAAGTTTTTCATTGCTTTACCTTAATCCACCCTATGACTTTGAAATGAAGGGGGAGGACGGAAAAGCCGAGCGGAAAGAACATCGTTTCTTACTACAAAGTAGTCGGTATTTAGCTAAACACGGCATTCTCATCTATGTTATTCCATCGTATCGCTTTTCTGATAAACGGATTGCGCGTTTCTTAGCCACTAACTTCGATAACGTTGGTCTTATGAAGTTTTCATCGAATGATTACGATGACTTTAAACAAGCCATTTTTATCGGAAGAAAAAAGAGTGGAAAACGAAAAGTCACGAATCAGAAGTTGCTGGACTTTCTTTTACGTATGGATGAACCGACCTTTGTTGATCAGTATGTCACGCCTATTAATGTGATGGTATCTGCGAATAAAACGTGGAAAGTACCAAGTGGTAAAACATCCATTGATATTTTCTACTCCCGATTAGAGAGCAAATCAGAGTATATCGAGGATATGTTAAACAGCAAAGGGTTTCATGCGTTTAAAGAACGTACCAAGCCTAAAGCATTATCTATCGGTGGTGACCCGATTATCAATATCCCTCAAGGACAAATGGCGCTTCTTCTGGCTAGTGGGGCAATTAATGGACTCATTGGTCATGGAGATAAGTTACACGCTGTACAGGGTATGGAAATCGTCTCAAAAGAGACCACCGAAGAAAAGAAACAACATGAGAGTGGATCAACATCAACAAAATCTGTCACGCGAACGAAACGTGATATATCCGTTAAAGTCATTACACCTAACGGACTCGTTAAAAAATTTGTCTAACCAACAAACCAAAGGAGAGAGAACTATGTCAAAAGAATTTGTAGAAGATGTCTTTAACATGAAAAAAGAGACGATTCTTGGACAACTAAAGAAAGAAGGACACTACCTGCACTGTAATAAGCAATATGGTTTTGTTTATCACTGTGTGCATAAAATTAAAAATTGTCTATATAACATCACGTTAGGCATTAAGAATGGCAAAATTAAAATTATTGATATGGCAATCGCCTAATCACAAGGAGGAATAAAACATGACAGTTAACTATTCAGAGGATGCAATGAAAGATTTAATGGCACGGGATGTGTATATCAAGTTTATGGTGAAAAATCTGCAGAAAAAGGGGCACAATCTAAGTGATGCGCTACTATACGCATTTAACAGCAGCGTATTAGAAGATTCAGCTATGAGTCACGCTTATATGACTTACTTTGATGAGGACTCACATGAGTGATCGTCCCAGTCAATTAACGAAAAGTGGTTTTAAAAAGCCTTTTGGGTGCTGTGGCCACTTTGCTATTTGTCAGATGGGTAAAGCTCATGACAAATGTGTTTATCGTGAGAGTGATCCTGAAACGATGCAGAACTGCACCGTGTATTTAAATCATTATAAAAAAAGTAGCATCACGGAATCTAACAAACAACTATCATTATTTTAGGAGGACGGATATTATGTCATTACAAGAATTGATTAAACAAATGGAAGCGGAAGAAGCGGAAAGTCGGATATGTTCGGAGTGTGGAGATGAGATGTCTTCAGGCTTTTGTATTGGTGATGGAGAGGATTACTATTGTTCAGATGATTGTTTAGAAAAAAACATGACGGAACAAGAGTATCTAGAACTCTACGCCATAGATGGTGCGTATTGGACAGAGTGGGAATAATCAAGTAATATTAAAAAATAATATAAATCATATAAAAAATTACCGTAATTGTTATCGTGAGAATAGATGAGATTATTATACTAATAACCATCTATTCTTACTTAAACTTACGGTATTTTATTACAGTAAAATACATAAACATTGCCTATACAACGTCTTATAACAGTTGTGAGAGGAGACTATTATTATGAATACACAAGTTAAAAAATGGGGGAGTAACCTAGCTATAATAATTCCACCCCAATTTGCCAACGAATTAAATATCGATAGTGGGACAGAAGTAGACATAGAAATATTAGATAGTGAGCTAGTAATCAAGGTAAAGAAGAAGGATACTGATACTTTAGAAAACTTAATTGCCAAAGTTACGCCTGAAAACCAACATGATCCCATTCGTTTAGATAAACCCGCTGGAAAAGAGTTAATTTAATAATCACACGCAGTAAATACTCTTATGACTGGTTTGAACTTTAAAATAGCTTTAATATCCCCTAAGGGTAATTAAAGCTGTTTTTTATATTAAATATTTCCGAATAGCGAAAATATGTTCGTGTTTTATGCTGGATATTCGTTCAGTCTTTATGTTATAATTTTCTTATAGATTTACTAACTCATGGACGGTTCAGTACTCACCTTACTTTCTAAAAGGAAGGAGGTGATGCTGCATGACGGTATTTGAAACGTTAACCATCATGATTAATTTTTCTGTGTTGATCGTAGCAGTACTTGCCTTTAACAACACAAAAAAATAATCCGCCTATGAGTTGATAGCTCGGCGGATTATTTCGTCGAAGTACTAGCCCCCTTGAAGGGAGTAAGTCTATGGAACTGTTAGTGTGTCCAGCACTAGCAGTTCTTTTTTAAATTGCACTGATAAGTACAACTGTATACGTAATATATATGCTTGCTACAAGTAAAGTATATCTAAAATTCAGAGCAAAAGCAAATTTTTAAAATGATGGATGCAACCCTTCAATGACTTCTTGAAGTTCCTCTAATTGCTGATGAAATTCATTCTCTTTTCCATCATTACAATAATCTTTATAATCTATTGTTTCTAAAAGAGCAATAGCTGCTTTAATTTTTAAATCATGATTCCAAAACGGCATATCTGTTTTTCCTTCAACAGTTACCTTTACTTCTAATTCTCCACCTATTTTTTTAGATTCACAAACAAATTCATTTTTTTCCATTTTTTCCCTCCTAAGGGTGATTTATTTAACTTAATATACTCATAAGCCTCGCATATAATAACTATCTTACTATTACATGTTAATATATCTCATTATATTTTTCTATAATTTCAAAATATAACTCCACAATTAGTCTTTATAAAATGCCTTTGGGCTAAGTCAAAATATCATTCCTTTGTATTTGTTTTTTAATACCACTCATGGTCGTTGGTATAGTGCCACCAAATATTCGAAAAATACACATTAACCGTTTCATCTTTAGGATCCCATTCCACCTTTTTCAAATGCTCTGGCATAAATCTGTGACGTTGAACGGTTCCCATAGTTAATAGATGCCTTTTATAAACGGAGATTAATAATCTTCTTTGACTATTCGTTAATGTAAACACACCTGGAACATGGCTTAAATCACCAATACCTAATTTACTAATAGCTTTTTGTTCTTTTAATAAACAATCCATACAAATATCTTTTTCCTCTATCATGCTACCACTAATTAATCCATCACCACAAACTGAACAATTACTAGAACCCATTTTTTATTCTCCTTTTAAATAAGTCAATTACTTTTCTTTAAATACTTTTTGAATATCTATTTTGGTATTCGTATTTACTTATATGGGCTAATTATTCTCGTTTTCTATCCATCTTGTTAATAATATTTTTTCTTTCATCGGATGACATATTTGTATAGAGGGAGGTCGTTGATATATCGCTGTGTCCAAGTTGATCTCTTAATAAGACCAACTCACCACCATTTTTAATCCAATCCGTCGCAAAGGTATGCCGTAATTTATGTGGACTCAAGCCTTTACCTTCATAGAAATCATTCGCTTTGAATGCTTTGGTATACGTAATAACCATGTTCTGAATCGCACGAACAGATATGGGACGATATTCACCGCCATACTTTGTCACAAAGACATAGGAGACAGACTTTGGCACCTTTAAAACGTTCTTTCTCACTTCTAAATAAGTTTCTACATCACGAAGCGAAGAAGGGAGGATATCAACGGTATCTTCTTTATCACCTTTACGAATAATATCAATCTGTTGTTCTTTAAAATCAATGTCTGACAGGGTGATAGTGGCTACTTCACTGACGCGAATACCAGAACCCAACAACACACTAATAATCGCAATGTCACGTTCTTTGCGCTTCAAATAGTCTTGTCTTTTACGTCCTGACAAAGTATCTTCATAGTCATTCTTTAAGAAATCTAAAAACAGACGGATTTCATCTCCATTTAAAATATTTGCATTGATTTTCTTTGCCCGACGATTGGCTGTTTCTTTTGTTTTCCTTGTGGTAATCTTGGAAAACACATTGCGATAGAAGTAACACTCACCATCATCATCTTCAGTCTCTTGCGTTAAGTACTTGAAGAGCGATTTTAAAGCATTAACATTACGATCAATGGCTGATTTCGAGCGTTTTTTAACAGGCTCATTATTTTTAATTTCCTCAGGTGTGCGAATATCTTCATTTTGAAGGTACTCAATATAGAACTCAACCATATCTTTGCGTAGTGTTTCTAGCAAAGAAAGAGGAATATCGGCAATATTCGCTGTTTGAGCAATACCTTCTTGTTGGAGCCACGTAAAGAATTTAATGAACTCATGAGCGTAACCTAATAGCGTTGCTGCTGAATACGATTTTCGTTTCTTATTGGCCATATATTCCCGCACATAGTCCGGTAGCCGGGGGAGGAGGGTATCTAAGCGATTTTCATAAATCGTTTTTTCTCGTGATTGTTTAGGCATACGATCATTCCTTTCATTAAAAATTATAACATATTAAGTTTGCGTTAAATACAATTTTAACGAATATATAACTAAAAAGGTAGCTAAGAAAAATTACTGAAATCTGTATAGTCAATTTCATCTTCAAAATGTTCATCTATATATTCTTTTATCAACTTATTATCATCGTCTGCCCTTCTTCTAGCATGTAATTGGTTATTTTCATTTATCCCTTTAATTATTTCATAGAACTGTTCTTTAGTGAATTTACCCAAATGCGGTTCAATATACTCTTCAAAGTTTTTATCGGCATCATTAAAACTCGCGCTTTTACTAAATAAATGAATAAGGAGATCTAAATATTGGTTCATTACACCATTATCTTTTGATAAGTTATATAAAAAAGCATTTACTGATAATGAGATTCTAACACCAAAATCACTATCGCTTATTTCTTTCTTTAATTTTTGAAAATGCTTTATTATTGATGGTGATCGAAATACACTCATAGCAGCATAATTAAAATTTGAATCAGAAACTGTTTTTATTTGTGCTTGAGCATCATGTTCTAACAATGTGTATATTTTTGGGTTTATAGATAAAAAGGTAAATAAATATTTAATCATATAATCATTATCTAAACGAATATTGCTAAAGTATTCACTCTCATGCTCAATTTTATCTTCTAATAGTTGCTTGTTTTCTCTAAACATCAAATCTACCGTTATATATAATACTTTTCTTACTTCTGTTGAGTCGTCATCCGATAATCGAAATGTGAATTTCCAAATGTCCTTGAAGAATTTAATTTTCATAGCCTGGCTTAAGTTACTTAAATACTTCTTTTTTATAAACTGCTCTTTTTCAATATTGGTTGGTAATATATCCTTTATCCTTTTTGCATCTTCTAAAAAGGTTGGGATTATGTTATTAGATAACAATGGAGATTTACAAAGTATCCCATCCAACATATTTGTTATATGCGCTCTAACTTGATCTTTATTTGGCATGGCTAAACTGTTAAGTTCGTTCAAAACAGGATGCGCTGATAAATCTCTTATATTTTTTAAATACTCTAAATTATGTATATCTTGCTGTTCCAAAAGTGAAGTCCTTTCCTTTATAGAATTTATAAGATCAACTTCTATTTTAGAATACTTTTCGTTTCTGTTTTTATCCTTCTGCATTTGTTCTAAAATGTCATTCGCTTTATTATCTGAATAAATATCCCTCAGATGTTGTAATTTAAATACTAGATCACAAATAACAACAGAATAAAGCATAACAACGGCAGAACGATAATTTCCATTGTGATATGAACCTGAATCCGTGATAAGTCATCAGAAAATAGGTTTTCTAAGTGGATTTTTTAACATTTACACCTCATGGTTTATTAATAGGCTATGAGGTACTATATAATGACAGCTATACAAAGTTTTGATGGTTTTTAAGGCATGCTTAAATACACCTGCGTCTAACTATTTTTAAAAACAGGTGTC
>ERZ1673961.721-NODE-721-length-11145-cov-167.724887_pt1 | contig 11145 bp, 9 predicted proteins | sample MGYA00580189_ERZ1673961 | MGnify/ENA primary metagenome ERZ1673961 (study PRJEB41334, sample SAMN05608105) | rock metagenome | biome: terrestrial subsurface; feature: shale formation; material: shale | place: USA: Pennsylvania ... | reverse complement strand
ACTTCTGTAAAGTTATTCGGATCGTTCTTACGACCGCCGACTTTAAATGGTGCTGCGGCACTCAATACTGGAATGTCAGCGAGATCTGGGTCGCCTTGAATAAAGCGTTCCACGTAATCTTTCTGAGCAAGGTTAACGATTTGAATGGTGGGGTCGTCCTGCACTAATGCCAAGAAGCTGTACATGACATCATTTGCTTTGCCGATTGGTTGGTTTACAAATTCACGAGTGCCTTTGTGATCTTCTTCTAACGCTTTCACAATATCTTCATCGGCTTTAGCTAATGACTTCTTATTTACTTTATCGAAGATAGGGCGTGCTTCTGCTTGGCCTTCGACGACTTGCCATCTGCCGTCTTTCTCTTTCAGCATCAAATCCATCACACCTACATGACTTCCCCAGCGACCAGGCATCACTGACGTCACACCATTGATGGTCCCTTTCTCTGTATCAACACCAGGTAGGTTTGCGAAGTCTTTCCCTGGGAAGACCGCGTGAGAGTGGCCAAAAGCAATCGCATCAATACCTTCAACTTCTGTGAGGTAGTAAACTGAGTTTTCAGCGCCTAGCTTGTATGGATCAGTAGAAATGCCCGAGTGTGGAATCGCCACAATCACGTCTGCGCCTTCTTTCTTCATTTGAGGAATCAGTTTCTCTGCTGTTTCCTTAATGTCTTTAGCAAAGACTTTGCCTTCTAAGTTCTTCTTATCCCACACCATAATTTGTGGTGGTACAAAGCCGATGTAACCCACTTTTATTTGATGCGCTTCGCCGTTTGTGTCTTTAAAGGTGTGGGTTTTGATCAGGTAAGGCTTGAAGTAATGCTCACCGGTTTTTTTATCAAATACGTTTGCGTTGATGTAAGGGAAGTTAGCGCCCGCCAACGTCTTTTGTAGAAAATCTAAGCCATAGTTGAACTCATGATTGCCAATGTTGCCCACATCGTAGTCTAGTTGGTTCATCGCCTTGTAGACTGGGTGGACATCGCCAGCGTTAATCCCTTTCGCCGCCATGTAATCGCCCATTGGGCTGCCCTGAATTAAGTCGCCGTTATCAACTAATACAGTGTTTTCTGCCTCGGACTTAGCCTGCTTCACTATGGTCGCGGCGCGACTAAGACCGATTTGCTGTGATGGTTGGTCTTTGTAGTAATCGTAATCCATCACGTTGGTGTGAATGTCGGTGGTTTCGATAATACGAAGCTTGATGGTATCGGCCATCGCAGGGCCCGCAAGCGTTAGCATGCCACTTAACACTGCGAGGGAAATAGGGTGAACTGCCACTTTCATTTGGTGCTCCAATTCAATGGGAAGGGGGAATCGTACCGCGTAATGTATCAAACGCTGGTGCAACTTAATGATAAAGATACAGAAAACTGTGAACAGAAATCAGTTTACTGAACCTTATTCATATTAACCGCCGACTTTTTCACGCTTTTGAATGAGACCAAACAAAAACTTCTTAGCAGATTTTTGAATAAAAAATGAAATTTTAGAATTTCAGGTAATATAAACGCCCCGCCATAATGCTTGCATAACGATATCAATGGACGATGAGCAAGCACATGGCAACGAACGATTCAGTCACTTCTTTTCCTAAACCAAAGCCCCGGTTAGTTTCTGACAACCCAGTAGCTGGTGTTACTCGTTTTGCAAAGCAATCGCTACAGCCTGGTGAAGTCGCCTTAGTCGGTGCAGGACCAGGCGATCCTGAACTTCTGACGGTGAAAGCACTGAACTGCTTGCAGCAAGCTGATGTGGTTTTGTACGACTACTTGGTGTCTGAAGAAATCATGGCATTGATTCCAAGCGATACGATTTTGGTGTGCGTTGGGAAGCGAGCTGGGCATCACAGTGTGCCGCAGGAGAAGACGAATCAGCTTTTGGTGGATTTTGCCAAGCAGGGCTACAAAGTAGTGCGCATTAAAGGTGGGGATCCGTTTGTATTCGGTCGTGGTGGTGAAGAGTTAGAAGTGCTTGCTGATGCCGGCGTTCGTTTTCAAGTTGTCCCTGGCATTACCGCAGCAGCTGGCGCAACCGCTTATGCTGGTATTCCACTGACTCATCGTGATTACGCGCAATCGGCCATCTTTGTGACCGGCCACTTGAAAGAAGAAAGCGATGAGATGGATTGGTCCACGTTGGCGCGTGGGAATCAGACTTTAGTGATCTACATGGGGCTGATGAAATCACACTATATTCAGAATCAACTCATTAAGCATGGTCGTTCAGCGTCGACTCCGATTGCCATTATTGAGCGTGGCACGCAGATTCAACAAAAAGTATTTACGGGAGAGCTCTCCCAACTCTCTGATTTATCGAAGGAAGCACAATCGCCATCTTTGATTGTTGTCGGAGAGGTAGTGCGACTGTCTCAAAAGTTAGACTGGTTTTTGTCTAGTACTGAATTCAACAAAAGTGCTATTGCCAACTCCATATAATTTCAGACCAAAGATTAGAGACGTAATGCGCCTTCAAGCTTAAAAAGGAAATACAAAACATGGACCAACAACGTTTAACTCACCTTAAACAACTCGAAGCGGAGAGTATCCATATTATCCGCGAAGTTGCGGCTGAGTTTGATAACCCAGTCATGATGTATTCGATTGGTAAAGACTCATCAGTGATGCTGCACCTAGCGCGTAAAGCGTTTTACCCGGGCAAAATTCCATTCCCACTTTTGCATGTCGATACCGACTGGAAATTCCGCGAGATGATTGAATTTCGTGATCGCACCGCTGCCAAATACGGCTTTGAGCTTTTGGTACATAAGAACCCAGAAGGTCTAGCAATGGGCTGCAGTCCGTTTGTTCATGGCTCGTCAAAGCATACGGACATCATGAAAACGCAAGGTCTTAAGCAGGCGCTAAACAAATATGGCTTCGATGCTGCTTTTGGTGGCGCTCGTCGTGATGAAGAAAAATCACGCGCAAAAGAACGAGTGTATTCGTTCCGTGACAAGAACCATACCTGGGACCCTAAAAATCAACGTCCAGAGCTGTGGAAGACGTACAACGGTCAGGTCAATAAAGGGGAGAGCATTCGTGTATTCCCACTTTCGAACTGGACGGAGCTTGATATCTGGCAATACATCTATTTAGAAAACATCGAGATCGTACCGCTTTATCTCGCTGACAAACGTCCAGTTGTTGAACGCGACGGCATGCTAATCATGGTTGATGATGATCGTATGGAGCTTCAACCGGGTGAAGTGATCGAAGAGAAGAGTGTGCGTTTCCGTACTCTTGGTTGTTATCCATTAACTGGGGCTATCGAGTCTGAAGCGAACACTTTGACCGGCATTATCGAAGAGATGCTGGTGGCAACGTCGAGTGAGCGCCAAGGTCGAGCGATCGACCACGATCAGTCAGGATCGATGGAGCTTAAGAAACGTCAAGGTTACTTCTAAAGGATCTAAGGAAAGATAATGAACAGTGCAGTTGAAGCTCAATTAGCCGAGCTTGGTATCGAAGGCTATTTAACACAACACCAGTACAAGTCGTTACTTAGATTCTTGACTTGTGGCTCGGTAGATGACGGTAAAAGTACACTAATCGGTCGCTTACTCCATGACTCAAAACAAATTTATGAAGATCAGCTAGCGGCAGTGCACTCAGACAGCCAACGTGTGGGCACCACGGGTGAAAAGCCTGACCTTGCGTTGTTGGTCGATGGCTTACAAGCTGAGCGCGAGCAGGGGATCACGATTGATGTGGCTTACCGCTATTTCTCGACGCAGAAACGTAAGTTCATCATCGCCGATACTCCTGGGCACGAGCAGTACACGCGCAATATGGCAACAGGCGCATCGACGTGTGACTTAGCGGTGATCTTAGTTGATGCACGTAAAGGCATTCTTGATCAAACTCGTCGTCACTCTTTTATTTCCAACCTACTGGGTTTGAAACACTTTGTTGTGGCGATCAACAAGATGGATTTAGTGGATTACTCGCAAGAGCGCTTTGAAGAAATCCGCGATGAGTATCTTAAGTTTTCTGAGAACCTAACCGGGGATATTGATATTCAAATCATCCCGATTTCGGCGCTTGAAGGTGACAATGTGGTGGATAAAGGGCAAAACCTAAGCTGGTTTAAAGGCCCGTCATTGCTTGAACTTCTTGAAACGGTCGATGTGGATCAAGAAAAAGGTGCGGGTGAGTTCCGCTTCCCTGTGCAATACGTTAACCGTCCTAACCTCGATTTCCGTGGTTTTGCGGGGACGATTTCTTCAGGTTCGATCAAAGTCGGTGATGCCATCAAAGCATTGCCATCGGGGAAAACGTCAACCGTGGCACGCATTGTTACGTTTGATGGTGATATTGAGGAAGCTCGTGCTGGGTTGGCGGTCACTCTGACGCTAAGCGATGAGATCGATATTAGCCGTGGCGATTTGATTGTTCTAGACAATGCTCAAGTGGAAACCACAAACCACTTGCTTGCCGATGTGGTATGGATGACAGAGCAACCTCTGCAACCGGGCCGTGACTACGACATCAAAATCGCGGGTAAGAAAACTGTGGGCCATGTTGAAGCGATTCGTCACCAATATGATATCAACAACCTATCAACTCATAGTGCGGCAGAGCTGCCATTGAATGGTATTGGCTTGTGTGAATGGTCTCTCAATGAGTCAGTTGCGCTGGACAATTACCAAGATTGTGCTGATACCGGCGGCTTCATCATTATCGATCGTCTGACGAACGTGACGGTCGGTGCAGGCATGGTCAAAGAAAGCCTCGCGGTGGTTGAGCGCGATTTGACGGACATCTCTGCGTTTGAAGTTGAGCTGAATGCACTTGTGCGTAAACACTTCCCACACTGGGAAGCAAAAGACGTCAGCCAATTGCTGAAAAAGTAATTGGCGCGCCCGAGCACGATAAGCTCTGATTCTATCTGTTGTTGTGCTTGGGGCGTCGCTGCCTAACTGAGTTGCGAAATGCAGTTAGGTTATTCTCCTAATACCAGAATGCTTCGGTGAAGCCCAAGAAAACCGAGCATTCTGATGTTCTTTTCGCTTGCGCTGATTTTGGTCTGTTTACTCGTTTGTCTGGTGTCTCACGGATAAATGAGCCGTTGTTGTGCCCTTTGGGCGATTTGGTAAGGAAAGGCTATGTGGGAACAAGGGTTTGTATTAGCGATTTTGCTTGGCATTATCACTTGTTTGCTTGTCACAAAAATTAAGCCTAGTTATGTCTTTGCGGGTGCCGCTTTTATTGCATTTATGGCGGGAATGATGGATTCAGCCACGATCGCATCCAACTTTACCAACTCTTCGTTATTGACTCTGGTTCTGTTGATTCTTGCATCGTGTGCTTTAGAAAAAACGTTACTAATCAGTTGGGTGAGCCGTAGTATTTCTGAAGGCCAGTTAGGTAGTGTGATCGCTAAGCTCGGTGTATCAACGGCCTTGCTCTCTTCATTCACGAATAATACCGCCGTGGTTGTCTCATTGATTGGGGCGATTAAGCGTAATCAGCAGCATGCGCCTTCGAAATTACTCATCCCGCTGTCTTACGCCGCCATTTTTGGTGGCACATTAACTTTGATAGGTACGTCGACTAACTTAATCATCAACAGCTTTGTTGAAGATGCCGGTTTGCCGAGCCTGAGCTTTTTTACACCCACGATGATTGGCTTGGCGGTGTTGGTGGGAGGAATGCTGATTCTTATCCCGCTCAGTTACTTACTGCCGAACTACGATGATCAAAGCCAAGAAGATTTACCGTACTTTCTTGAGTCTCGCGTAGAGCCTGGTTCACCGTTAGTTGGGCGCACGGTCAGCGAGAATAATTTACGTGCGCTGCGCAAACTGTTTCTTGCGGAGGTTGTACGAGATGGCGTGACGGTTTCCTCTGTAGGACCGGATTTCGTACTCAATGCGAAAGACCGTTTGTTGTTTTGTGGTGATGTTGAGAGCGTCGCGACCCTGCAAGAAATTCCGGGCCTCAAGCTTTTTGGTCAGCAGCACTTGAATGGGCAAAATTTTATTGAAGTTGTGGTGAGCTCATCCGCGACGTTTTGCTATAAAACACTTAAAGAGAGCCGATTCCGTGACCGCTTTGATGCCGTTGTTGTCGCTATTCGTCGTGGCCATGAGCGCCTAGAGGGCGGTTTGGGTAGCATTACCTTAGCGCCAGGTGACACGTTAGTTCTGGTTCCGGGGAAGCGTTTTGAGTCTGAACGCCGAGCTCATCGTAAAGAGTTTGTTTTAGTGCATGATTTGGACTCTAGCGCTCGGCTTGATACGAATAAATCCTCCATCGTGCTACTGGGTTTTGCTGCCGTAATTGGGTGTGCGCTATTAGAACTAGTACCGATTATTAAAGGCCTTGCCGCGTATCTTATCGCACTTATCGCGTTTGGCATTGTACAGATTTCAGAACTGCGCCGCCGTTTCCCAATTGATATCGTTGTGATTGTCGGCTCTGCTTTGTCCATCGCTCAATTGATGATCTCTTCCGGCTTGTCAGAGAGAATGGGAGCGATGTTTATTGAAGCGTTCAATGGCTGGGGCGTGTTTGGAGCCTTGGTCGCAACTTACATCATGACATTAGTTCTTACTGAACTGGTGACGAATAATGCCGCGGCTGCGCTTTCTTTTCCTATTGGCTATAGCATGGCGGTCGGTTATGGCGTTGATCCGATGCCATTCATTATGGCGGTCTTGTTTGGCGCCAGTGCGAGCTTTATTTCTCCCTACGGTTATCAAACCAACTTGCTGGTGTACAGCGTAGGAAATTACAAATTGACCGACTATGTGAGAATTGGTGTGCCGATTTCGATTGTGTACTCTGTATTAGTACTTACTTTGATTCCGGTCTTCTTCCCGTTTTAATTCCGATATTTACAAGGATACGTTATGACTGCCGAAACGACGGTAAAAGATGAAAACATTGTTTGGCACCAGCATTCGGTCGATAAACAGTTTCGTGCTGAATTAAAGAAGCAAAAACCTGCCGTATTGTGGTTTACCGGCTTATCTGGAGCGGGTAAATCAACCGTAGCGGGGGCGTTGGAAAATCGCCTTGCAGCATTGGGTTACCACACTTATTTATTGGATGGTGACAATGTGCGACATGGCCTGTGTAGTGATTTGGGCTTTTCTGAGCAGGATCGTCGCGAGAACATTCGTCGTATTGGTGAACTGGCTAAACTGATGGCGGATGCAGGCTTAATTGTGTTGTCGGCGTTCATTTCACCGCATCGCGCAGAGCGACAGCTAGTGCGCGACTTATTGCCAGAAGGTGAGTTTATCGAAGTGTTCGTCAATGCATCTCTAGAAGTCTGCGAAGGTCGCGATCCTAAAGGTTTGTACCGCAAAGCACGTGCGGGAGAGATTCCTAATTTCACTGGTATTGATTCGGAATATCAAGCGCCAGAGAACCCTGAAATCGATTTGCCCGCGGGAGAAAAGAGTGTCGATGAGCTGGTGGACTTGTGCTTGGAAGCGCTTAAGTCGCGTGCAGTGATCCGATAAATAAGCATTTGGATCATTGGTGACCTCAAGCTCTTTGAGCGGCTTAAGAAGCATTTAGATCATGGGTGGTCAAATGCTTCTCGAACTGCCTACACGGTATGATGAACCGTACTTTTAGCGTCACTATGGACACTAAATCTATGATTTAAAAGCGCAAGCATTTGGTCGTAGTAGTCGGCATGTGGTTTGTTACCGAGCAAGGTACAGAGCTCATTGCCTGTTGGCGTGAAGCGGTAATATAAAAGACGGACGCCTTTGCTGTTCACGTTCAGCGACAAGTTTTTACCTTGGTAGGTGAGGATCAATGGCGTCTCGATACCAATTTCGCCAGATTCAAGCTCGGTACTATGCAGTAACCCTAGTTCAATCAACAGCAACAAACTTGAATAGGGCAGCTGAAAACTTCCCATGTTTAAGCTGTTGGCGATGTCTCGTTTGCCGAAGCTAAATATTCCTCCTTGCGCTTTATAACCAATTAACAGCTTGCGACTGTGATCCCCTCCAAAACTGCACGCCAGAGAGGCGGCTCTTTGCAGAGTTTGCGCTTCTTTTGGTGACATATCTTTGAGGACTTTGAGCGCTTTCATAGACGTCGAGCCTGGGTTTGTCACTTCACGCTTCATCACTTGAGCCCATAACTTTTGCATCGCGCTGTTATGGATGTCTTGAGCCATTTCAAAAAAACGATACAACCAGTCTTGGTCGGGCTCTCCGGCAGTTTCATCTCGGCATGAACTGTGTGCTAGCTTTAAAATCTGCTCTAGGTTTTTTTGTCGCTGTTCTTGGCGTCTCTGTTCACGCAGTTGGGCTCTTTCAAGCGCGGATTTGGCTGGTGGATCGGTTTGCAGTAAGGCATCAAGACCGTGTATTTGGGCAATGGTTTTTACCTTGCTGGCACTGTCTTTGATGTAGCCCTGCTTCTTTTCTTGTTGCGTATTTTTTTGTGCGTTTGACTGATGTTCGATGACAACAGGTTGCTTTGTCGGTTCTGCCATTAATTTTCCTACCAAGAACTGCGCTGTTCGCTTGTTTAAATTTACACCTTATCTAACCAGGCGACCAGATAGGAGTTCTCAGTTTTTGAACGAATAGGGCTATCCAAAATGATAATGAGTTGTTAAAATTGTTATCGTTATTTTGGAGGGACAATGAAGTTCTCAGAAGCAGGTAAATTAAAAAAGCACCTGTCGATAGCGTTTCTTTTGGTTATTTATGTTGGCGTATTAGCGTATTTGTCTCGTTATATCGTGTAACACAGAACTAAAAAAGGCGCCGATGTGACGCCTTAGGTGTACCGATGCATGTCAACGACTTAAACTACATATCGTCGTAGGCTTCTATTTTCGATCCCTCAATAACGTAAGCCGTTTCAGCCAGCTCGTGGCTTATCGTCTCGGTTTTCAACTCCCCAACCACATATATGACATCCCACAGTTCTTGAACGGGTGCGCCTTTGGGAAACTTCACGTAAATGATTTGGTTTGGTGGCGGTGGTGGTACGTGGATACAAGCTCCAAAGTATGGCACCAACAAAAACTCGGTGACGGTATTCGCGTCACCTTCAAGCGGGATGACAAAGCCTGGGATTTTAACTTGGCTTCCATTTAGCTCTGGTCGAACGTTACCAATTTTAGATTGTTGCGCTGCGCCGCCACTGTGATCAGAAGCTGGCATGCCCATACTGTCGAACAGTTTGCGTTCTTTCTCAGGTACTAGATCAATCCAGTCGAGCGTTAATGGCTCCTCGCTTGCGAGTACTGGCGCTATAAATGAGACGATCAGCAAGCAACTTGCGAGTATTTTTCTCCACATTTTATTAAATCCTTATTGTCATTCCGTCACTTAGTGACTGTCGGTAGGCGCGAAAAGCCGGGATGAAACCAATTACAATTCCAGCGCATTGTACGAAACCTAATAACATCCATTCATAGGGCGATAAGAGGCTTAAAGTCAGATGTATTCCATAATGCTGTTGAATGATGGGTTGCACGATGGCGAGAATGGCATACAGCCCTGCCACTCCAGTCACAATTCCGGCGGCAGTAAGTAGACTGGCTTCGCTGATCAACAATGAGAAAACATGACGAGGTCTTGCTCCCATAGCGCGCAAAATCGCCATTTCACGGCGGCGCTCCTGCAAGCTGGTTAATAAGCTGCTTAGCATGCCGAGTAATCCTGCAATCACCACAAAGCCAGACACTGCCATTAAGGCTTGCTCGGCAACAGACATCATTCCCCACAGTTCATGCAACGCAACCCCGGGCATAATCGCGCTAAGCGGTTCTTTGGGATAAGTGTTGATTTGCCTTTGTAGGGCGAAAGTCTGAATACGAGATTTCAAACCGACCAGCATCGCGGTAATTTGCTTGGGCTGAAAGTCTCTGTTTTTGAGGTCTTGTGCTTTGGGTGTTGGGCCTAAACGTGCACCGCTTTCCCATCCGACGTGGATGGCTTCGATGGCTTCTAGCGATACATGGACGGTTTTGTCGACTGGCGTGCCAGTGGGCGCAAGAATCCCGACAACTTTGAATGGCAGGTTGTCATGTCGGCTAAAGCCTACATCACTAATGCCGTGGGCAATGATGATTTCACTACCGACGTGATACCCCAGCTGTTTTGCGACATCAGAACCGAGCACGGTTTCAAATAAACCATTGAATTCTTGGCCTTCTGAAAAGGTTAGTGATTGCTTACTTCCGAATTTATAGTGTTCAAAATAGCTGTGGTTGGTTCCCATGACTCGGAATCCTTTGTGCGAGTCGCCAAGTGAGATTGGAATCGCCCAATCTACTGCTCGATGATTGGCAAACTCTTGGTAGCTCTTCCAGTCAATGTTGTTGGTGGCATTGCCAATGCGAAACACAGAGTAGAGCAGCAAGTTCACTTGTCCAGAACGGCCACCAATGATGAGGTCGGTGCCTGAAATTGTATTGGCGAAGCTATCTTTTGCCTGAGTACGAATGCGTTCTACTCCTAAAAGGAGTATGACAGAAATCGCGACTGTCATGATGGTTAATATTGCCGTCGCCTTACGATTGATTAAGCTCTTCCACGCGAGCTTTGCAACAGCGCTCATGATGCGGCTCCTAGGTTAGATGCTTGGTTAATATCTGGTAGGTTAAGTGTGCGGTCAAATAAGGGCTCAAGCGTTGGATCGTGACTGACGAAGATCAGCGTAGCGTTGGCTTGATTCGTTTGCTCCATCAGGAGTTCAATAAACGCTTTACGGTTATCGTGGTCTAGAGCGGAGGTTGGCTCGTCAGCAATCACTAACCCCGGATACCCAATGAGTGCTCGTGCAGCCGCAACACGTTGTTGTTGGCCAATGCTCAGTTCCGATACCGGACGAGCATGAAGCTCGCTGGGTAGGTGGAGTCTTTCAAGCAGAGCTTGAGCTTGCTCTTCTAACGTTTGAGATGACGTTCTTGAATGAGCGCGGCCACGTCGTGTTTGACTGAATTGGCAAGGCAGTAGTACGTTTTCAAGTACGTTTAAATAAGGCAATAAATTGAACTGCTGAAAGATATAGCCAATGTGATCGGCGCGAAATTTGTCTCTTTGACTTGCACTTAAACTAACAAGGTCAGTATTCAGTACGGATAGAGAGCCTGATGTTAACGTGTTGATGCCAGTTAGTAGGGCAAGCAGCGTAGATTTACCGCAGCCACT
>ERZ1673961.720-NODE-720-length-11154-cov-47.644833_pt1 | contig 11154 bp, 8 predicted proteins | sample MGYA00580189_ERZ1673961 | MGnify/ENA primary metagenome ERZ1673961 (study PRJEB41334, sample SAMN05608105) | rock metagenome | biome: terrestrial subsurface; feature: shale formation; material: shale | place: USA: Pennsylvania ... | reverse complement strand
TCTCATTCGTTGGGACCCCGAACCCAACAAATGACTCACTAAGAAGAGGCACTTACGTCAAGAGCACGCCGCAAGGCGGTGGCTAGTATGGCATAAAAATCAAGTATCCGTATCGATTAAAACACTATAAGTATAGATTTTTGAATATATTGGAATATCTTTTAAAAAAGTTTATGCATTTGACTTTACAATTCAGGTATTTTTATAATTTAAAGACGGCGATTAATTCTTTTAGCTCTTTAGCAGACGCTAACAATGTTGATGAACTGTTTGTCACATTATTCATCGAATTAGCCGTTTCTTCAGCCGATGCCGATACCTCTTGAACACCAGCAGCTGATTCTTCAGAAATAGAAGCGATTTCTGTCGCCCCATCATTAACTTGATTAGAATCCTTCGCTAACTTTTCCATACCTTCTAAAACAGCCTTTATATTAAATGTCATTTCAGATATTGAATGTTCGATTGTATCAATTCGTCTACCAGTCTCAGTAATATCAATTTTACCTTGCTCTACTTCTTTATTCCCTTTTAAAAGAGCATCTGATACTAGTTTTGATTCTCTTTGAATACTTTCCACAATTACAGTAATATCAGCAATAGATAGGTTAACTTGTTCAGCAAGCTTTCTTACTTCGTCTGCAACCACTGCAAATCCTTTTCCATGCTCCCCTGCACGTGAGGCCTCAATAGCAGCATTCAGTGCTAAAAGGTTTGTTTGATCAGCAATATCTTTTATGACGCCTATCAATTTAGAAATTTGTTTAGATTGATCATCTAAACCGGTCACTTTATCAACGGCATCTTTTACAATTAAATCAATCGTTGTCATCTGATTAATTGATTTTTTCATATATTCATTACCTGCCTGCGTTTCTGTTATTACTTCACTTGTCGCATTATTTATCGATTCACTTGAATTATTAATAGTCATAATCTGTGTCGAAAATGCCGTCATTATTTTTGATAAGTCGATTGCATATGTCGCTTGCGCTTCAGTACCAGTAGCTAACTCATCCATAGTTGTTGCAATTTGACTTGCACTCTCCCTCGCTTCAATTGCCGATTGGTTAAGTAGCATACTCCCTTTCTGGACTTCATTTGATGTTATTGAAATTTTATTAATCATGTTAACAAGCTGTTCTTTCATCATATTAATAGAATGGGTAAGCTGACCAATCTCATCCTTTCCATGACTTTTTGGCAAGTTTACAGTCAAATTACCTGATGCTATTTGATCACTTGCCTTGACTAAATAATTTAAATGCTTTGAAATCTTTTGACTAATGACTAAGAACAGAACTAGCCCTAATAGAAATGCAAACCCCATTGATATTATCAATGTTTGTATCCCCTCATTTTGGGATTCGTTTGCAGCAATAGTGGATGTGCGCTGATCGGAGTCGAACATATCCAGTAAATAGTCTAAATATAATGAAACGTTATTAAGTTGGCTGCTGATTCGACTGCTATAAAATTGCCGTATGTCCTCTGTGATATTATTAGTATTGGCGATATCCTCAACGAAAAGCTCATCCAAATTACTGTTTGCATCAACTACTTGCGTGTATAAATCCACTTGTTCATCTGATAGAGATGGCTCAAGTATAAGAATGATTTCATCTACTCTTTCGCTCTGTTTCACATAACTATCTATTGAATCTTGATCTTGAAACTGAATATAATTTAAAGCAGATAAACTCTTTGATTTTATTAAGGAATTCATTTCTGTAATTAGCATGGCGCGTTCACTTTGTAAATTCGCAATTCTAAAGTCCTCTTTGGCGTTTGATAAACTCATGTATACAACTAAACTTGATATAAATAATATTAAAAATGCTAGTAAATATGCCGACATGTATTTTTTACCAATAGATAGATTACGAAAAGGGTGCATTTTTCTTCCTCCTTCTTTTCTTGGGTTATCTCTATTGGATTGACTTAATTTATAACGCATCACTTTACTTCCCTGATTAGTTTAAGTAACAAAAAACACCTCAATTTGATAAAAAATTAACAGAAGGCTTGAGGTGTTTTTAAATATTAAATAAGGTAGTCAACCCATTTCCCTTCATCATCTACATAACGAATGTTACTATGCTTTAATTCTAAGTCTACATTCAGTTCACAAATCAATGCATCTTTTTCCCACCGTAATTTTACTTGATGAGATTCTGAGTTAATAATTATGAAGCGACCATTGAATGCATCATAGGTATTTCTGAATCGAATCAGCTTTAGCAATCTTTCTACAATCGGTTTTTCTATTGCCTTTTCCACATCATTAACCGAGAAGTTTTCTCTATTTATTTCTCTACCATCACCAGTTTCCTCTATTTTTTGTTCATTATTAGTACCTGCCAATAAGCCTACATAGTAGATTTGTGGAATACCTGGTACAAAGAGTTGTATTGCCCTTGAAGCTAAATACAATTCGTCATCTTCATTTAAAACTGAGTAATAAGTACAGCGGATTTGATGAACATCAAAACCATCAGGATCTTTGTGATCATCAGACTTAATTAGACTAAGGTTAGAACCTCTTCTCACCGTCTCATCAACAAGATCTCGCGCTTCACTGGTATCAATCAAACCATCTAAATCTGGTTTTACAGGAATGCCATCATGACAATCTAACATAGTAAACTGTTTTTCAGGACGATTACTTAAATATGCTTTTAGATGATCAGCTTTTCTAGTAAGCATGGCTTCTAATACCCTGTAAGGCAAAATAAAATCATAGATCCAAAAGCCCTTTTCACTTAATTTGTACTGTATAGAGTGGTGAGCATGTACTTCTGGCAATAATTCAATATCCATCGAATCAGCCAAATCTTTAATCCAGCTTAAAAACTCATAGATATCAGGTTCAACAAAGAAGCAACTTGTCCCTAATTTCTTTATAATATAACCCACTGCATCTAGTCGAACAATGCTAACATTCTGCTTTTTGAAATTTAAAAAGAACTCACGAAACAGTTCTCTTACTTTTTCAGAGTGAATGTCTAAATCAATTTGTTCTGAAGGATCTGTTTTACCAAATGTCGTCCATACTCGCTCTTTTTCTCCGGTAGATTTTATTTCAAAGGTTGAGTAAGGCTGTTCACGTCTTAAAAACATTTTATTTATATCTTCTTGTTTTGGCTCGCCGTCTGGCCATATCTTTTCTAAGGTAATAAAGTAATCGGCATATTTAGAGGCTCTTCCATTCTCTAAAAAATCTTGGAAATAAGGAGACTGTTGAGAAATATGATTAACCATGAGATCAAGTAAAATATCTTTGTCTTCTCCTAGTGATTTAATATCCTCCCAGCCACCAAATTCTGGTGAAATTTTTAAATAATCTAATGGCGCAAAACCACGATCACCTGATGACGGAAACGGCGGTAAAATATGAATGCCGCCTTCAAACACATCAGAAAAATGTTTATCAATTAAGTGCTTCAAATTCTTTAAATCTCCACCGAGTGAATCTGGATAAGTGATGAGTTGTACTTTGTTTGTAATTGTCATAGGACTCCTCCTCTTTATTTTCTTTCAATAAGCTCACTGTAATGTGGTAAATCAACTGTAGCACCTACATAACGAAGTTTATAAGCACTTGTTGCTAGACCGAGTTCTAGCGTCTGTTCGAAAGGTTCACCTTTAATCAATCCTGTATAAAGTCCAGCCCAAAAAGCATCACCAGCTCCCGTTGTATCAACAACCTCAGTCTTTTTTGCATCATAGTAACGTTTTTCACCCGCACAAGATACTATAATCCCTTTTTCACCAAGGGTCATAATAACAAATCTACAACCTAGCTCATGGAATTTATCGATTTGATTCTCAGGGGTATCGTTTCCGAATAAACGTTCCGCATCGTCTTCTGACGGTTTAATTAAGTCTACTTTTGAAATAAATGACTTAATGACGGATTTGCCATCTTCTCCATTCCATAACGACTCATGGTAATTCGGATCGAATCCAATAACAACACCTAAGTCTTTAGCGTAATCTATGGCTTGATTAATCACTTCTCTAGACTGTGGCTGAGAGATTGGCCACGATGTAATATGAAGGATTTTTGATTCTTCTAACTTCGATTTAAACGATTCATTAAATGTAAGATCATAATCAGCACCTCTATAAAAAATAGGAATGGGTGTGCCGATACTTTTATTTACAATAACCATACTTGTTGATGAAGATGATTGTTGAATATTTTGAGTATCAATATTCTTTGCCTTTAATTTTGATATCAAGAATTCTCCAAACGGATCTTGTCCTACTGATGCAATTAGATTTGCCTTCCCACCTAAACGGTTAACATTCATACATAAATTAGCTGGCGAGCCTCCAAAATGCGCTTTAAATGTTGTATCGTCAGTCAACACAGCATAACTATCAGAAATCATATCGATCAATATTTCACCGACAGATAAGATATCAGACGGTGCATCACGCAATGTGAAATGCAAATTCCCCACGATTATTCCTCCTTAATGACAACTTGATAATAAATAGACTCTTGATTCATAAGGCCTTAAATTCGATGATAGTTGTGTTTTGTAATTAGATAAGACACATGTCATATCCAAAACTTCATTCATCAAACATTGATTTATAGATGTCATTTCATTACTTAAATTCACAATTATAATTGCTTTATTATCTTCTAGTATCCTAGAGTATGAATAGACATTTTTCTCTTCTAAATCTATTAATTTATATACTCCATATATAAGTACTCGTTTTTTTCCTAAGCTTAATCATCTGTTTATAATAGTTTAAAATGTAATTAGGATCTTTTTCTTGTAGGGAAACATTTATTTTGGTATAGTTCTCATTTACTTTCAACCAAGGGCTACATTGACTAAATCCCGCATGAACTTCTTTATTCCACTGCATTGGTATTCTTGCATTGTCCCTGCTCGATGCCATAATAAGTTTCATAATTTCTGCTTCGCTAATACCACCTGATTGTGCTACTCTGTACCTAATTAAATCATTGATATCACGATAGTCTTCTATTCTTGTCATATAGGCATTTGTCATACCAATTTCCTGCCCTTGATAGATGAACGGTGTCCTCTTTAAGAAAAAATACATTGATCCTAATGCTGTCGCACTTTCATACCAATAATTTTGATCATCAGCCCACATTGAAACTTTTCTAGATTGGTCATGATTCTCAATAAATAGAGCATTCCAACCTTTATTTTCTAAAGCATTTTGCCACTTAGTTAGAATTTCTTTCATTAAGACTTTCTATGGTAGAAGTGAGCAAGCAGTACATAATCAGATATATGCCGCGCTGATTACTTATTGTTTGCATGTTCTCATTCACCTTGAAACAAATAGTGAAAAGACTTATCTAAGGATTACACGCTTACTAAAAGCAAGTTTATGGGATTCTCCTCATGTGTGGATAAGTGCGATTCAAGGAAAATCAGTGCCGTGAGGCATCTAACTAACTATCTGTCGCTCTGAATTTTAAAATAGTTAAAAAATGGATGATTACTACCTTTATTCAGGTGCTTCCTTTTTTGTCAAAAAAATAATTGAAGGTTGTTCAGAATATTCTAATTATATTTATGCGACGCTAGTGCTCTCAAATGATTGTGGGAAAACTTCGTCTTCACTCGTTACGATGTCACTAAAGTTACTTGATTTTTTAATATGACTAATAGCACCAATTCGAAACCCGTCAATACCTAGCTTTAACCACCAATTAATCATACCGTATATTTTTTCTCTTACCTTAGGGTTTTCCCAATTCAAATCACGTTGTTTGTCTGAGAATATATGAAGGTAATATTGTTCTCGCTTTTCACAATAGGTCCATGCCGATCCACCAAAAATACTCCCCCAGTTATTGGGTGCTTGTTAATCTTTACAGTCTCTCCATATATACCAATCGGCTTTGTCGTTTATTTTATTGCTAGATGATTCAATAAACCACTGATGCATATTAGATGTATGATTGACAACTAAATCAATGATGAGCTTCATATCTCAATGATGTACTTCATTTAATATCCTCATGAAATCATCCATATTTCCAAACACGTCCATGATTTTATAATAATCACTAATATCATAACCATTATCGGCATTGGGAGATTGGTACATTGGACAAATCCAAATAAGATCAATGCCAAGATCTTTTAAATAATCTAATTTCTCTATTACACCATCTATATCTCCAATACCATTATTATTAGTGTCTTAAAAACTTCTTGGATATATTTGATAAGGGACCGCTTCCTTCCACCAATTCTCGCTCACTGCCTCACATCATTTCTATACTATATTTCGAGCGTCCATTTTTGAAGTTCTTCAATAACAACATCCCCTAATCCATCGAATATTATTTGATTAGATGATTGATTCGGGTAAATACGAGCTGTCATACATGCTAATCCGTCATTAACAAATACTTCAATAGAGGATTGATCAATAAATATACGGAGCTCTACTTTTTCTTTTAAAGCATCATTGTGGTAATATCTTTTTCCACCAGGGCCCTCACCAGATAGCGTCCGATCAAGGATAAGCTCGCCCTCAAAAGGGTTTATTGATAGGGTTGTCTGCTCATTCATCTCCTTGCTTTGGCGCATGTGCATGTGAAAAGCTTCTGCTTTTTGCAAATTTAACTTAAGTTTTAACTCAACTGACGTACCACAGACTCCAGGTATTTTTAATCCACGTTCGTTCAAAGTCATATCCTTTATTTTGACGGCTTCTTTTCGATAAACATTCAACTCGTCGATGGGTCTTATTTTTAATTCCCCACTCTCTAACGTGAGCTCTCGAGGCAAAGTAAATGCACCAGACCAACCTTGTTCTTGTTCAGGCATATCACTTTCCCACATGGCCATCCAGGCCACTAAGATGCGACGCCCCTTGTTGTCAATAAGGGTTTGGGGTGCATAAAAATCAAATCCATAGTCTAACAACTTAAAATTATTGTGATTAAATAACTGATTCTCATAGTCAAAGTCGCCTATAAGATAGCCGGATTGGTGGAGGTTAAGAAATTTTTTCTCTTCTGCTTTAACACCCTGAGGAGAATAAATAAGCACATGTTTCTCTCCAAGTTCAAAAAAATCCGGACACTCCCACATATATCCATCTTCAACTTGTCCTTTTGCCAAAACACACCCTTCAGACCAGTCTTTTAAATCCTTAGAGTTAAATATAAGAACTTGTCCACTATTTTTGTCATCTCTAGAACCAATAACACAATAGTAAACCCCCTCATGTTTCCAAATCTTTGGATCTCTAAAGTGATGGGGATGAACGCCTGCTAAATTTGGTTCATTAATGACAGGGTTTTCGGTGCACTTTTCAAAAGTTAGACCATCACTACTTTTAGCCAGACATTGTACTTGCTTTAAATCAATGTCATGGTTCTTACCTGTCCATCTATGCCCTGTATATATTAAGTAAAGATCATTTTCAACTTCAATAGCACTACCTGAAAAACAACCATCTTTGTCATAGTCTTCACTCGGAGCAAGAGCCACATCGTGATGATTCCACTTTATCAAATCAGCACTCGATGCGTGCCCCCAATGCATAGGTCCCCACTGCGCACTATAAGGATGATATTGATAAAATAAGTGATACCGATTCTGATAGTACACAAACCCATTAGGATCATTCGCCCACCCTAATTGAGGGGTAAAATGATAGATGGGACGATACGGATCATCGTTTAAGTTGCTTTTAGAGTTAATATATATATTCGCTTTACTTAGTTCTTGCTTATGGTATGACATAGCTGGTCTCCTTCAAATTTTGATATTTATTTAATTGCCCCATCAATTACGCCTCTAATAACTTGTTTTTGAAGTAGAATAAAGAAGATGATAACAGGAATAGTTGCTAATATTAAGCCCGCCATGGCTGGTCCAAAACTAGACGTATACTGCCCAAAGAAATAAAACGTAGATAGTGGGATCGTACGCGTACTTTCTGAAACCAACACGAGAGATGGGAGTAAAAAGTCATTCCAAATCCATAAGACATCTAAGATAACAATAGTGACTGTAATAGGTTTAAGCATGGGTAAAACGACTTTTCGAAATACTTGAAATCTTGTTGCTCCATCAATCACGGCTGCTTCCTCTAATTCGACAGGAATATTTTTAATAAAGCCATGGTACATAAATGTTGCTAATCCAAGACCAAAGCCTAAATAGAAGAACATTAACATCCATGGACTATTCAGCAACCCTAGTTTCCCATAAATTGATACAAACGGAATCATGAGAGCTTGGAATGGTACAATCATTGAGGCAATCAATATTAAAAACAAATACTTATTTATTTTCCATTTCCAACGCACGAGGAAATATGCAAACATTGATGAAAATGTAATAATAAGTGCAACAGAGACAACTGTTACAAGTACGGAGTTCCATAATGCTGACATAAAGTTCATTGTCTGAAAGGCTTCAATATAATTTTCAAATGAAAACTGTTCCGGCATCGAAAGTGGGTTACTAATAATCGCCGTTCTATCTTTAAATGAATTTAAAACGATAAGAACAAACGGGAAAAAATATAATAAAAATACTAAGGTAGACACAATAAATAAACTCATCGTCTTGAACTTTTTTCTTTTTTTCATCAGGACTCAACCTCCAATTTCTTCATGATTCCTACCTGAGTCACCGCAATGATAGCCACAATGATAAATAGAATAAATGCCTTAGCTTGACCCGATCCATAATTTTGATATAAAAAGGCTTCGTTGTATATATGCATAGCGATTAATTCTGTTGATCTAAACGGACCACCGTTGGTTAGAGATAAATTGACATCAAAAACTAAGAAACTTCTTTGTAGCGTAAGGAATAAACTAATTGTGAAAGAAGGAATCATCAATGGCACTTTAATGTTCCACATTTGTCGCCAGGTACTTGCACCATCTAAGTCAGCTGCTTCTAATAGAGACTTATTGATGCCCATAAGACCAGCAATATAAATCAGCATCATATATCCTGAATTTTGCCAAACACTTACAATAACAAGTGCCCAAAACGACGTATCTGGACCAGCAAGCCATGAAGATGAGAGGATATCTATATTTAGAAAATCACCGAAATAAATCATGACCCGCGAGAAAATAAATTGCCAAATAAAACCGAGGATAATACCACCAATAAGGTTAGGTGTGAAAAACCCCATTCTGAAAAAGTTTTGACCTTTCATTCCACTAGTCACTAATAAAGCTAATCCAAAGGCAATGGTATTAGTGAAAATCAAAGTATAAAATACATACCTAAGCGTTGTTCCTAAAGACCCCCAAAACCTAGTGTCTACAAAGGCTTCTTTATAATTTTCTATTCCTACAAATTCAAGTAAAGAACCCGAAAAACCAGTCCAGGTGGTAAAGGTCATCCCAATACCTGTTAATATTGGCAATAACACAACAACTGAAAAAACAAAAACTGGTATCAACCCAAAAGTTAAAAAGACTTTAAGTTTATCTATTGTTTTTTTCTCATTATACATATTAATCCCTCCTTAATATTAAAACAGTGGGATAAGCAAGCAATTCGGCTTATCCCACTTTTTACGTTAATTTATTCTACGCTTTCCCAGTAACTCTCAAAATCATTAATGAGTTCTTCTTTACCCCAAATATCTACAAGATACTGCTGTAATCCCGCCCCCATAGCTGGGAATCCGTCAGCAGGATAGTACAGATTCATCCACTCAAGGGTATTAAGGTCTTTCATATAGTCTAAAACAGATTGAGAAATAGGATCTTGTGGCTCAATCTCAAAATTATCAAAGACTGGAATAAGGCTAAACTCATTAACATAATGGTGTTGCCCTCTTTCAGTCGAGACTAACCAATTCAAGAATTCTTTAGCTGCTTCTTGTTCTTCAGTGGATGATTGAGATTCATCAATAACCCAGTAAGAAGGTACACCAACTGAAATTTGAGAGTTACCATAGTCTTCAGGATTATTACTGATTGGAACAGGAATAAAACCATATTCGCCTTCTGGGTCAATTTCTTTCAGTTGTGGATATGCCCAGTTCCCCATAAACCATAATCCAACTTCTCCATTTGCAATAGCAGATGGTCCGTCATCATATTGTGGCGCAAGTGGCGATGCCGCATTTTGATTATATTCCTTCATTATGTCAATCGTTTTCATCCATCCTAAAAATACGTCATTTTCTGCAAGTGAAGCATTACCATCAATCATATCTTGCATAAACTGATGTCTTTCATCACGATCTTCTGCTTGTGCTGCAAACAGCGGATTTGTTAAGTGCGCGCCTAACGACCAGTCCATCGGAGAAACATGAATCGCATCAGCACCTTCATACTCATCAAGTGCAATCATTAACGCTTCTAGGCTATCATGTGAATTAATCGTACTTGGATCGAATTCTTCACCTGTTGCTGCTTCAATTACGTCTTTATTATAAATGAAACCAAACGCTTCAACTGTAAGCGGTTGCCCGTATACTTTTCCATCAACCTCAACAAAGTCAGTCATGCCAGGTTGAACATTTTCCATCCAAGGTTCATTTGATAAGTCGAGTAAACGATCTTGAAATGTTTCAAACTCAGCTGCCATCATTGAAATAGTTGGGGCATTACCTGAGGAATATAATGATGACATTTTCTCAAAAGCATTAGCGCCTGCCAACGGAATGATTGTCACATCAATACCTGTTTCATCCGAAAACTCGTCAACTGCCGTTTCAAATTGACCAGCAATCTCAGGTTTACCAAGAAGAATTGAAATTTCAGTACCTTCTAAATCGATATCTCCTTCATTTGTTTCCTCTGCATCCCCTTGATTATTATTCCCAGCATCCGTTTCTTCCGACTGATCATCACCACTACACGCGAATAAAACTAATGAAGCTACCAACATTAAAAACCATACACTTAACTTTTTCATTTTTTTACCTCCACTCATTTTGTAAGCGTTAACAAGTTTGTCTGTTAACTATTTGAATACATCATATCACCTCTATTTCTTTGTGTCAATCGTTTTCATAAATTTATCTAATAAATTGTCTTTCACTTAAAATATAGTTAATTATTAGTGATAATATGCCGTCATAATATGTTTTTATTCACTAGTGTTGCGTAAATAAAGACAGAAAATTCCGTTTATTATATTCTTAATC
>ERZ1673961.719-NODE-719-length-11166-cov-3.454865_pt1 | contig 11166 bp, 13 predicted proteins | sample MGYA00580189_ERZ1673961 | MGnify/ENA primary metagenome ERZ1673961 (study PRJEB41334, sample SAMN05608105) | rock metagenome | biome: terrestrial subsurface; feature: shale formation; material: shale | place: USA: Pennsylvania ... | reverse complement strand
CTATCCAGGGTGCCTTTGTGCTTGAGTGAGTGCAATAGCCCAAGCAGTATGCAAACCAGAGTGACGCCCTGCAGAATAATAATGATATTGGGATCCTGGCCTAGCAGCATGAGCGCCATTACGGCGATGCCCGTGATTAAGCCAAGCAGATTCCAGGGATTGCTGTTGATTATGTTGGCATTGGCGGCATCCATTCTTCTTTCCTCGATGTCTTAAAGGTTGGCAGCCTGAGGCTGTTCCAAGTCCAGTTGCTGCAGCAAACTGGAAAGTTGTGATGCATCCGGCAGCACTTCATTACCGAGTAACATATTGATATTCAATAGTATGACCATCTTATCGGCCACACAGGTGAGCCCATGGATGAAACGCATGTCCGTGTCCTGGCCAAAATCGGGCGCACTGCGGATCTCGCTCTGGGTGATACTGAAAACATCGGAAACGGCATCCACCACTATGCCCATCACCTTGTGCTGTTTATCCAGGCGCACTTTCAGCACTATCACTACTGTGGTTGGGCCATATGCCAGGGTCTTGATACCGAACCTTTGACGCAGATCTATGATGGGGACTATGGTGCCGCGCAGATTGATCACCCCTTTGACATGGGGCGGTGCATTGGGAATCACCGTGGTTGCTTCCCAGCCACGGATCTCCTGCACCGAGAGAATATCGACACCATATTCCTCATCGGCCATCATAAAGGTGAGGTATTGCTGTGATTGATCTTTTGCAGCTGCTGATGTTGCAGGGTTGGATTCTGTCATTGCGCTTCCCTTCTAGGCTGCATGTTCCTGAGTTTGATTGAGGCCAGACATGGCTACGAGTCCGGGAATATCCACTATCAGCGCCACCCGGCCGTCACCGAGAATGGTGGCGCCGGACACCCCGGGCACTTTGGCGTAGTTGTCTTCCAGACTCTTGATCACCACTTGTTGCTGCGCCAGCAACTCATCGACCAGCAGGCCGACTTTTTGGTTGTTGTTGTCCACCACCATCACCAGCCCCTCTTTGACCTCTTTGGCCTGAGCCAGGTGATTGAACTCCTGATAAACGCGGATGACCGGCAGGTACTCGTCTCGCAGGCGGATCACTTCGTGCTCTTCAGACAGCTTGTTGACCTTGCTGCTTTCCACTTGCAACGACTCATAGATGGAGACCAGCGGCACCACATAAGTATGCTCGCCGACCCTCACCAACTGGCCGTCGAGAATAGCCAGGGTCAAAGGCAAGCGAATGGTAAAACGGCTACCCTTGCCGGGCGTCGAGGCCAGCTCCACACTGCCGCTGAGTGCTTGAATGTTGCGTCTGACCACATCCATACCCACGCCCCGGCCAGAGAGGTCGGAGACGCTGTCGGCGGTAGAAAAGCCGGGTTTAAAGATGAGTTGCTGAATCGCCTCTGTGCTGAGTTCCTCTTCAGCGCCGACCAAGCCTTTATCTCTGGCCTTGGCGAGAATTCTGCCGGTATCCAATCCGGCGCCGTCGTCGGTTATTTCTATGACGATATTGCCGCCTTGATGGAAGGCGTTGAGGGTGATCCTGCCGGTTTCCGGTTTACCCTTGGCGCTGCGCACGGCAGGGGATTCAATGCCGTGATCCAAAGAGTTACGTACCAGATGCACCATGGGGTCGACAATTTTCTCCATCACTGTCTTGTCGAGCTCTGTCTCCTCACCTTTGAGGATCAGCTCGACCTTCTTGCCCAACTGCTGACCTATATCGCGTACCAATCGGGGAAAACGGTTGAAGGCGAAGCTGATAGGCAGCATGCGGATCTGCATCACGCTTTCCTGCAGATCCCGGGTGTGATTGGCCAATTGCTCCAGCCCCTGTTGCAGTGACAGCAGGGCGTTATCGTCAATGCGTTCCTGTTGGCCTATCTGCCCCAGCATAGCCTGGGTGATCACCAGCTCACCCACCATATTGATCAGCATGTCTATCTTGTCGGTGCTGACCCGGATAGAACTGGTTTCCGCCGTTTTGGCAACAGCCTTGCCGGACTCCACTTTGGCTGTGGTGGCTGCGACCTGTGTCTCTCGGGAGGCTGGGGCAGAAGTCGAGATGGGGGCTTGCTCCTGCGGTGAGACACCTTCGACAAGCTGTGCCTTGGCGGGTAACTGCTGATAATGGATTTCACAGTCGTCCTCGACCCACTCAAACACCTCTTTTATCCGCTCAAGTGGCGCCTCTGTGCCGAGTTGCAGCTGCCAATACAGACGGCAGGATTCGGGGTCCAGGTCTTCAAACTCTGGCAGTTCCTGCGCTGGCAGGCTGACCTTTAGCTCACCCAGCTCGGCGAGTTCGTTGAACATCAAAATGGGGTCGTTGCCGCATCTGAGAATGTCGGCGCCGGCATGGAAATCTATCTGCCAGCTGAGCCCAATTTCTTTGGTTTCAGACTCTTTGGTTTCTGATACTTTGGCTGCTGCCTTTTCATTGTTTTGGCAGGCGTTATCCGGCGCATCTTCGACCCCGGCAACGTTGGACAACTCCTGATTGAAGCGGTTTTCCAGCTCTTGTTGCTGGGGTGATTCAAAGCTTTGACCTGCCATCAAGGCCTGCAGCATGTTGCGCAGCAGATCCACCGACAAGAGCAACATATCCTGATGATTGGCGGTCATTTCCCGGCGGCCATCACGGATTTCATCCAACAGGGTTTCCAGCAAGTGGGTGAATCCGGCGACTTGGTTGAAACCAAAAGTGGCGCTGCCTCCCTTAATCGAATGGGCGGCACGAAAAATGGTATTTATGGTTTCCGGATCCGGTTGCTGTTCGTTCAGTTTCAGCAGCTCAGACTCCATGATTTCCAGGCCTTCAAGGCTTTCTTCAAAGAACACCTGGGTGAATTGGCTCAGATCTATGTCCATATATCCGCTCCTTGCCGGAGGCTAACCCAATACTTTGCGAACCGTGGCCAACAGCTGATCCGGGTTGAAGGGTTTGACTATCCAGCCGGTGGCTCCGGCGGCTCGTCCCTGTTGCTTCTTGTCTGTGGTCGACTCTGTGGTCAGCATCAACATGGGCACAAACTTGTAGTTGGGCAGCTCGCGCAGGTTACGTATCAGCTCGATACCATCCATAATTGGCATGTTGACGTCCGATATCACCAGGTCAAACTCTCTGCCTTGGGCTACTTTCAACGCTTCCTCGCCATTGTTGGCTTCGGTCACGTCGAAACCTGCTGTCTTGAGGGTAAAGCTCACCATTTGCCGCATGGAGGCTGAATCATCAACTGCGAGGATTGTCTTCATTGAGCGTTTCCTTTTCAAAATCCGAATCGAGTGTCGGGATCCTGATACCCAGGCGCATCAGTTGAGCGATAAAGGCGGGTTGAGCCTGTTGCCATGAGAGTTTCAACCCTCGCTTGTCGCAACTCAGCGCAAACAGGTACAGCAACTGGGCGCCGGCAGTATCCACCTTGTGCAACTCACCAGCATCCAGGATCAATTCATCGACCCGATGCAGGAGTTCCAATAATTGTTGGTAGAGTGGCTGAATATTACGAATGTTTATTTCTGTTCCCAGTGCCAGTGTGTCGATGGACATAGTGCTTCCCTGTTTTCCCAACACACAAAAGATAGTCGGCAAATTTCACTTCTGCCTATTTTCAAAAGAAAAATGGTATATGAATCTACTAGGCTCTTTAGGGAGTTAGTGAGGCCCTTGATACTGAGTAACCAGAGTGCGAAAGTCGGCCAGCAGTTCATCGTTGCGGATTTGCGGCAGTTGTCCGGGTGTCTGTGAACTGGGCTTGATGGTGGCGTAGCGGCGGCCGTCGGGCGAGATCAGGATCAAAGAGGCGCTGTGATCCACTTGGTAGTCAGGGCCATCGCCGACCAGCGAATACACCAGGCCCAGATCGCGGCTGAAGGGCAGTAATGCCGGGTGCTCGGCCCGCAAACCTATGAACTCGGGATTAAAGAAGGCCAGGTAGTCCTTGAGTTTGCTTTGGCTGTCACGCTCAGGGTCGACACTGAGCAGTATCACCTGTATTGGTGCCACTTGTGCCAGTTTCGGGTAGACGGCACTGAGTTTGCCAAGGGTGGTGGGACATACGTCCGGGCAGGAGGTGTAACCGGCGAAAATCAGACTCCATTTCTGTTTTAGCTTGTCATTATCGAATTGATGACCGTTTTGGTCCTGCAACTCAAAAGGTTGCAGTGGTCTCGGGGTTTCATATTGAAAGCTGGTTTGCAATGCCTGCGGCGGCTGAGACGAAGGTCGGTGAAACAGCTGTACACTGGCCAAACCGCCAAGACCTATGAGCAAAATCCCCGCCACCAAGATGCGTTTCTTCATGATTCAACTCCAGAGGTAATGATCCACAAGCAGGGCAATAAACAGCAGCATCAGCTGATAGATGGAGAAACGGAACACGGCCATCGCCAGCCCGGGGCGGTCGGCAAACTTGAGTTGCCAGGCCTTGTAGATAAACAGGCAACTGAGAATGGTGGAAGCCAGCAGATAGACGGGGCCACTCAAGCCAACCAAAACCGGCAATAAGCAGGCGATGGCCAGCAGAAGGGTGTAGAGCAGAATACAGGTCTTGGTAAATTCTACCCCGTGAGTCACAGGCAACATGGGGATATCCACCTTGGCGTACTCTTTTTGACGGTGAATGGCCAAGGCCCAGAAATGAGGTGGAGTCCAGGTGAAAATAATGATCACCAACAGCCAGGCGTGGCCGTGAAAGTCATTGGTTACCGCCGTCCAACCCAGCAGAGGCGGCATGGCACCGGCAAGGCCACCTATCACGATATTTTGGGGGGTTGCCCGCTTTAAATAGGCGGTATAGATAAGGGCGTAGCCAATCAGGCTGGCACAGGTCAACCAGGCGGTGAGTGGATTCACCAGCCAATAGAGTAGGGTAAAGCCCGCCAATCCAAGCAAGACGGCAAAGCTCAAGGCTCGGCTCACGCTCACTCGTCCCTTGGGTAAGGGGCGGTTATAAGTGCGGGCCATCAGGCCATCGATGCGTCGATCGATAAGGTGATTCAAGGCGGCCGCCGAGCCCGCCATCATGGCAATTCCCATTAACCCGGCAAGCAAGGGCTGTAGGGGGACGGCACCGGGCAACGCCAGGCACATGCCCACCAGGACGGTGAGCAGCATCAGCGCCACCACCTTGGGTTTGGTCATTTCCAGGTAATCGCGCCAGGAGATCTCTGTGCGGGTCGCGTCCTGGGCTATGGAGAGTAGTTTAGCCATAAACAGTCCCTCTTCAGGCTTTACGCCAAAGCGCATAGTTGATGAATACCAAAGTCAGCAGCAGCAGGGCTGCGCCGCCGTTATGGGCAACCGCCACCGGCAGCGGCAGATGCAGTAATACGTTGGCCAGGCCCAATGACAGCTGTAATCCCAGCACCAAGGTGAGTACCAGAGCCGAGCGTTTCAGCATGCTCGAGTCGGCTCTGCGCCAGAGCATGAATGCCAGGGTGAGTACCACTATCGCGGTCAGCAGGGCGCCTATTCGGTGGGCAATATGTATGGTCATCCGGGTGTGATAATCCAATACGCCGAACTCAAAGCTGGGATGCTGCCCCTGAAAAGGAGAGAAGGCATCTGCCAGACGTAGGTTGCTGCTCCAGTCACCTTCGCAGATAGGCAACTCTGTGCAGGCCAGGGCGGCGTAGTTGGAGGAGGTCCAACCGCCAAGCAGAATTTGCAGTACCACAATGGCCAGCGTCACCATGGCCAAAGGCGCCAAGGTGCGGGCTTTGGGATCGCCATCCGGAATTTGCAGCGGCCGGAGCCTGAGATACAGCAGCAACAGCAGCGAAAACAGGGTGAATCCCCCGAGCAGGTGAGACATGACCACGACGGGCATCAGTTTCATGGTCACAGTCCACATTCCCAGCAGCGCTTGAAATACGATCAGTGCGGCGATCAGTCCCGGCAGCTTCTTCGGAGTTTCTCTGCCACGCCAACTCTGGATCAAAATAAGTAATACCAGAATCCCCAGTGAACCGGCCACGTATCTGTGGATCATCTCCAGCCAGGCTTTCTTGGGTTCGATTTCTTGTCCCGGAAAGTGGCGTTCGACATGAGCCAATTCATGGGCCTGGGAAGGCACCTTGATATGGCCATAGCAACCGGGCCAGTCGGGGCAACCAAGACCGGCATCCGACAGCCGGGTGTAGGCACCCAACAGGATGACAGTCAGAGTGCAGATCAGGGTCATCTTCAGTAGCAAGTTCAGTTTCATCAGCCCACCCTCGAGAGTTTCAACAGCTTGCGCAGGTCGCTGACCAAGGCCTTGCCCTGCAGGAGTTGGCCCTGGTGATCCACTACCCCCGGATAGGCCAACACCCAAGCGCCCAGAGGGTCGACTATCACTAACATCTGCTGCTGTAATGGATTCTCGGCGGTCAGAGGTTTATCCAGAGTGACTCGATGAAAGTCGTTGTTTAGCGGAGCTTCCGTGTCGCTTTCCCGGTTGATGAAAATCAGGGTGTCGACCCTGTCCATCTCGGCGCCCAGCGCCGTATGGCTCTGCTGCAATATGTAGAGTCGTTCCTGGCACAGTTCATCGCAGTTGGCCGGTATCAGGTATAGGACTTGCCAACGGCCGGGAAGCGGGTTGTCGAGCCCAAGTTGTTGATAACCCAGATTAGCCGGCAGCAACTGGCCCTTATTGGTGGCTCCGCCTTGATACAGCTCGAAGCTCAGTACCAGTTTTGCCAGTATCACAGGCAGGGCAAAGGCCAGCAGTAGTATTAAGAGTGGTCTTTGGGTTCGGGAGTTCATCCTGGCTCCTCTTGCTGTAATTGGGCGTTCTGAATTCAGCTCGCCCTATGGTTAGTGTCGATTCAGTTTCCAGCGCCACCAGACAAGCAGTAACAACAGGGCGGCAGCCATGGAAAACCACTGCAGGGCATAACCCAGGTGCTTTTCAGCCGACATGGGCAATGGCTGCCAGGGTCTTGGCAAGTCCACACCTTCCAGTTGCTCCGGCTGCAGCACGGCCGGGATCAGTTTGTGCCCAAGCAAGTGCTCGAGCTGCGGCCAGTTGAGATTTTGTATTCGCTTGGGCCAACCGGCTTCGGCCAAGAGCTCCTGGCTCAGTGGGTTACTGCCCTTTTGCCACAATCGGCCTTCGAGGGTGAGGCGTGGCGGTAATGGCAATATCTCTGGCAGTTCACTGCGTTTTTCTGCGGCTGGGATAAACCCCAGCTCCAGCAATAGCCAGGGTTGCTCCGGCTCAACTTGCAAAGGTTGCAGCAACAGGTAGCCCACGCGTCCCTGATACACCTGGTTGTCCAGCAGCAATTGCTTGCCGCTCAATACATTGGCACTCAGCTGCAGTTTCTGCCCTGTGAGCCGGCTGCCAGGGTCTTGCCTCAGCAGAGCTGAAAAACTGCTTGGCCCCGCATCCGCTTTGGCGGCAATCTCCTGAGCCAATAGTTGCTTTTCTTCAGCGCGCTGCAGTTGCCAGAATCCCAGCTTGACCATGAGTAGAAACAGCCCCAAAGTAAATAACAGTGCAAGGTAACGCCCCCAAGGGATGGGAGAGTGAATGTCAGTCAGTTTTTTCTTTAAAGTCATATTGGTACTGCTACTGCTGTTCATCATTTTCAACCTTGGTCGCGCCCTGTGGATCATGGTGCGCGGCGATTCATCTGTTCCCATGAGCCGTTTTCTTGGCCGCCGGGTGCTGTTTTCGGCGCTGGTGGTTCTTTTGTTGCTGCTGGCATTGGCGCTGGGGATTATTTCCCCTAATCCCCGGCCTTACTAAAGCACATACACAAAAACAAACAGGTATAGCCACACCACATCTACAAAGTGCCAATACCAACTGCCGGCCTGAAAGGCAAAGTGACGCTCAGCGCTGAAGTGCCCCTTTAAAACCCTGAAAAACAGCACCAACAGGAATAGCGTGCCCAGAGTCACATGCATACCGTGGAAACCTGTCAGCAGGAAGAAGGTGTTGCCATAGACACCGGACTGCAGCGTCAGCCCCAGCTCAGTGTAGGCATGGACATATTCCTCTCCTTGCAAGATTAGAAAGGCCAGTCCCAGCAAGATGGTGAGTCCAAGCCAGAGGGTTAAGGCGGTGCGTTTGCCTTTCTCTAACCCCAGGTGGGCAAAATGCAGGGTAATAGAGGAGGTAAGCAGAATAATGGTGTTGAAAAGGGGTAAACCATTCCAACCCATGGCTTGGGTTTCAGTGCCGTCCGGGGTTTTCAGTAAGGGCCAGCCTGCGCTGAATCCAGGCCAGAGCACTTCGTTGGTCATGGCATTGTTGGATGCGCCACCCAACCAAGGCACGGCCACCATACGGGCATAGAAGAGGGCGCCGAAAAAGGCCGCAAAGAACATCACCTCAGAGAAGATGAACCAACTCATTCCCTGCCGAAATGACCTGTCCATCTGTGGCGAATAGAGGCCACTCATGGATTCATGGATCACGTTTCTGAACCAGCCAATCAGCATGAACAGAATGACAGCAATTCCTGCCAGCAGTACGTAGCTGCCGTGGCCACCGTCAGACTTGAGCTGGGATACATAAGTACCGGCACCATAGGCGATAAGGAAAAGCCCCAATGCGCCGACAATCGGCCAGGCGCTTTGAGCCGGAACATAATAGTGTTCATGTTTACTGGTCATTTCGCTGCTCCTTGCTCCAGGGCATCGGATATCTGTCTATCCGTGATGTCATAGAGGGTGTAAGAGAGGGTCAGAGTGCTGATGGAGTCCGGCAGGTCCGGATCCACGTAAAACACCAGCGGCAGCTCGGCACTGGCATCGGCAGCCAGCGGCTGCTGATTGAAACAGAAGCACTCGGTTTTATTGAAGTAGGCGGCGCCTTGTCCCGGTGAAACGGAAGGGATCGCCTGACCTATCTTGTATTGGTGTGACAGGTTGCGGGCCAGAAAGCGGGTATGGGTCAACTGGCCGGGATGCACCTTGATACGGGTCACTTCCGGCTTGAACTCCCACGGCATTCCCTTGGCCACCTGAGAGATAAACTCCACAGTGACCAAGCGGCTGTTATCCACTTGGGCACTATAAGTGGCGGCGCTGGTGTTGGTCTTGCCATTGATCCCCAACTGCTGACAAAGCACGTCATAGAGCGGCACCAGGGCAAAGCCGAAGCCGAACATGGCTACGGCGCCAAGTAGCAGCAGGCGTACCAGTTTACGGTTGTCGGGGCGGGAGTCTGCCATATCACTTAATCTCCGGCGGAGTGCTGAAGGTGTGATAAGGCGCCGGACTTGGGAGTGTCCACTCAAGCCCTTGGGCTCCTTCCCAAGGTTTGGCCGGAGCCTGGGCGCCGCCGCGAATACACTTGATCACCAGTACCAGAAATATCAGCTGTGACAGGCCAAAGGCAAAACCGCCTATGGAGACAATCTGATTGACATCGGCAAACTGCACCGAGTAGTCGGGGATGCGTCTGGGCATACCGGCCAGCCCGAGGAAATGCATCGGGAAGAACAACACATTGACCGAAATGACCGAGCACCAGAAATGCCACTTGGCCAAGGTCTCGCTGTACATATGCCCGGTCCACTTGGGTAGCCAGTAATAGGCGGCGGCCATGATGGAGAAGATGGCACCGGTGACCAGCACATAATGAAAATGGGCAACCACAAAGTAAGTGTCATGGTATTGGAAGTCGGCTGGGGTGATTGCCAACATCAGGCCGGAGAAGCCGCCTATGGTGAAGAGAATAATAAAGGCACAGGCGAACATCATAGGGGCTTCAAAGCTGATGGATCCTCGCCACATGGTGGCAACCCAGTTGAATACCTTGACCCCGGTTGGCACGGCAATCAGCATGGTGCAGTACATAAAAAAGAGTTCGGCAAAGACAGGCATACCTGTGGTGAACATGTGGTGTGCCCACACCAGGAAGGAGAGGATCGCGATGCTGGCGGTGGCGTAGACCATTGAGGCGTAGCCAAACAAAGGCTTGCGGCTGAATGCCGGAATGATGGCCGAGATGATGCCGAATGACGGCAAGATCATTATGTACACCTCGGGGTGGCCGAAGAACCAGAAAATATGCTGGAACATCACAGGATCTCCGCCGCCGGCGGCATCGAAGAAGCTGGTGCCGAAGAATTTGTCTGTCAGTACCATGGTCACAGCCCCGGCCAATACCGGCATGACGGCTATCAGAAGGAAAGCGGTGATAAGCCAGGTCCAGACGAACAGGGGCAGCTTCATCCAGTTCATGCCAGGTGCGCGCAGATTCACTATGGTGACTATCACGTTGATCGCCCCCATGATTGAGCTTATCCCCATGATATGTATTGAAAAAACAAACAAGGCAGTGCTGTCGGCGCTATAAGTGGTCGACAATGGGGCATAGAAGGTCCAGCCAAAATTGGGGCCGCCGCCTTCCATAAACAATGAGCTAAGCAGGATTAAGAAGGCGAAGGGTAAAATCCAAAAGCTCCAGTTGTTCATCCTCGGCAGCGCCATATCCGGCGCACCTATCATCATGGGGATCAACCAGTTGGCCAGGCCGGTAAAGGCCGGCATCACGGCACCAAAAACCATGATAAGACCGTGTACTGTGGTCATTTGGTTAAAGAAATTGGGCTCGACCAGTTGCAAACCGGGTTGGAATAACTCAGCACGGATCACCATGGCCATGGCGCCCCCTATCAGGAACATGATGAAGCTGAACCAGAGATAGAGTGTGCCTATATCTTTATGGTTGGTGGTCAGCAACCAGCGCATGATCCCCTTGGGGGCGTGATGATGCTGGTGTTCCTGTTCAGTGACTTCCTGAACACCGGCTTTCGCATCTTGACTGAATGAGTTCATCTTCTTCCCCTACTGCCCGTGGTTATTGACGTCGGCGGCTTGCACTGTGTCGCCTGTGTTATTGCCCCAGGCATTACGCTCATAGGTCACCACAGCGGCCAGTTCCTTGGCGGTAATCTGTTTGCCGAAGGCTTGCATGGCGGTGCCTGTCTTGCCATGGATCACTATGTCCAGATGGGCAGCTATTGGGCCTATGGCAATAGCACTGCCCTTGAGCCCAGGGAATACCCCTTGAAGTCCGGCGCCGTTGGGCTGATGACAGGCGGCGCAGCGCGCCATATAGATCTGTTCGCCAAGCGCCATGGCCTCATCATGGCTCATGGTCTCACTGAGGGCCGCCTGAGCTTCTTCGGCGGCCGTAGCCGCGGCTTGTTTCTGCTCTGCTAT
>ERZ1673961.718-NODE-718-length-11185-cov-48.864151_pt1 | contig 11185 bp, 11 predicted proteins | sample MGYA00580189_ERZ1673961 | MGnify/ENA primary metagenome ERZ1673961 (study PRJEB41334, sample SAMN05608105) | rock metagenome | biome: terrestrial subsurface; feature: shale formation; material: shale | place: USA: Pennsylvania ... | reverse complement strand
TTAGTGATGTCGCAAAGATCCACTCACTATACTCCGTCATTGAACAAGAAGAAACGATGGCAAATATTTTACGTTCGCAAGACCAAGGGATTCATATTTCCATCGGTCAAGAAAATAAAATAACAGAAATGCAAGACTGCAGTTTGATTACCGCCACCTATACACTTAAAGGTCAACAAATTGGAACGATTGCGTTATTAGGCCCTAAGCGAATGGAATATTCACGAGTGATTTCTTTACTCGATCGCTTATCTAATGACATGACTAAAACCTTTAAGAATTGGTAACACAAGCAAAAGTACCGCTCTTTTTAAGGGTATACACTATAATCACAGTAGTTAAGGGAGGTTTCCTGAATGGAAGAAAATAAATCAACAGAAGTTGAAGAAGAAACAGTAGATGTTTCAGAAGATGAAGTAGAAATCGTTGACGATCAAACAACAGACGAAAATTCAGCCAATCAAGCAGAAGCGCAAACAGAAGCTGTCGTAAGTCAAGAGGCGTTTCAAACGCTTGAAAAAGATTATGAAGCGTTAAAAGAAAAAATGCTGCGCTTAACTGCGGAGTACGATAATTTTAGAAAACGCACGCAACGTGAAAAAGCGGCCGATTTAAAATATAAAGCTCAAGACTTGGCAACGGACCTCGTGCCTGTTGTTGATACGTTTGACCGTGCGCTTCAATTGAAGCCAGATGAAAACTCAATTGACTCATTCTATGAAGGTATGGAAATGGTCTATCGTCAACTCATGCAGGCACTCAGTCAAGCAGGTGTTGAAGAAATTGAAACAGAAGGTGAAACGTTTGATCCAAACTTCCATCAAGCGGTGATGCAAGTGGAAGATGATCAATATGAATCACAAGCGATTGTCGAGACCTTACAAAAAGGCTATCGCTTAAAAGACCGGATCATTCGACCGGCGATGGTGAAAGTAAATCAGTAATCACCAGCGATTTATCGTTTAAATGAATCAAATGAAAAAGTTAAAACAAATATGACATTTTGAGGAGGACAATGAATTATGAGTAAAATTATTGGTATTGACTTAGGTACAACAAATTCATGTGTAGCAGTAATGGAAGGTGGGGAAGCTAAAGTTATCCCTAACCCAGAAGGGGCACGGACAACGGCTTCTGTCGTATCATTTAAAAACGGCGAACGTCAAGTAGGGGAAGTAGCTAAGCGTCAAGCGATTACGAACCCTAACACGATTCAATCAATTAAACGTCACATGGGGACAGATTATAAAGTCGAAGTAGATGGTAAAACATTTACACCACAAGAAATTTCAGCAGCGATTCTTCAATACATTAAATCATACGCAGAAGACTATCTCGGTGAAACAGTTGAAAAGGCGGTAATTACCGTGCCGGCTTACTTCAACGATGCTGAACGTCAAGCTACAAAAGACGCGGGTAAAATCGCGGGTCTTGAAGTTGAACGTATTATTAACGAACCAACCGCAGCAGCACTTTCTTACGGGATTGATAAAGGCGACCAAGACCAAACGGTCTTAGTGTATGACCTCGGTGGTGGTACGTTTGATGTATCGATCCTAGATATCGGTGACGGTACGTTTGAAGTTGTTGCAACAGCAGGGGACAACCGTCTTGGTGGGGATGACTTTGACCAAGTGATCATCGACTATATGGTACAAGAATTCAAGAAAGAAAATGGTATTGACTTATCTAAAGATAAAATGGCCTTACAACGTCTTAAAGACGCAGCTGAAAAAGCGAAGAAAGATCTTTCAGGTGTCGGTCAAACCCAAATTTCGCTTCCATTTATCACCGCAGGTGAAGCCGGACCATTACACATGGAAATGAACTTAACACGTGCGAAGTTTGAAGAATTATCAAGTGATTTAGTTGAACGTACAATGGGACCTACTCGTCAAGCATTACGCGATGCTGGTTTAAGTGCGTCTGATATTGATAAAGTTTTACTTGTCGGTGGTTCAACACGTATTCCAGCCGTACAAGAAGCGATTAAAAAAGAAACAGGACAAGAACCTTCTAAAGGCGTTAACCCTGATGAAGTTGTTGCCCTTGGTGCTGCCATTCAAGGTGGGGTCTTACAAGGGGATGTCAAAGACGTTGTCCTACTTGACGTAACACCACTCTCACTTGGTATTGAAACGATGGGTGGCGTGACAACAAAATTAATCGAACGTAACACAACGATTCCAACAAGTCACTCACAAGTATTCTCAACTGCAGCGGATAGCCAAACGGCGGTAGATATCCACGTCTTACAAGGTGAGCGTGAAATGGCAGCGGACAATAAAACACTCGGTCGCTTCCAATTAACCGATATTCCACCAGCACCACGTGGGGTACCACAAATTGAAGTATCGTTTGATATCGATGCGAATGGTATTGTTAACGTTCGTGCGAAAGACTTAGGCACAAACAAAGAACAATCAATTACCATCCAATCATCTTCAGGTCTTTCAGAAGAAGAAGTTGAAAAAATGATCAAAGACGCAGAAGAAAATGCCGAAGCTGATAAGCAACGTCGTGAAGAAATTGATCTACGTAATGCGGCCGATCAATTAGTCTTCCAAACAGACAAGACGTTAAAAGACTTAGGTGACAACATTTCTGATGACGAAAAACAAAAAGCAGAAGCGGCTAAAGACGTGCTAAAACAAGCGTTAGAAGGCGAAGATTTAGAAGACATTAAAGCGAAGAAAGAAGCACTTGAACAAGAAGTCCAAGCGTTATCAACTAAGCTTTATGAACAAGCACAACAACAAGCGCAACAAGCACAAGGCGAAGAACAAGCTGGTAGCGATGACGATGTTGTCGATGCAGAATATGAAGAGGTTGACGACGAAGAGAAGTAATCTCTTTCTTTTGAAAAAGTCAAAGTCAAGTCTACTTGGCTTTGACTCTTTTCATGTTAAAGATCGAAACAATATTGTACTTCTTATTTTGTGCATGTTATGATTACAGTTATGTGAAACAAGAAGTGACGGGAGTGAAAATCTATGAGTAAACGTGATTATTATGAAGTGCTCGGTTTAGAAAAAGGGGCTTCAAAAGAAGAAATTAAAAAAGCATACCGTAAGCTCGCTCGGAAATATCACCCGGACGTAAACAAAGATACGGATGCTCCAGATAAATTTAAAGAAGCGAAAGAAGCTTATGAAGTGTTAAGCAATGAACAAAAACGTGCCCAATATGACCAATTCGGTCACGCCGGCTCTCAACAACAAGGATTTGGTGGAGGCGGTTTTGGCGGCGAAGACTTTGGCGATATTTTCGATATGTTCTTCGGCGGTGGCAGACGTCGTGATCCAAACGCCCCGCGTCAAGGTAATGACTTACAATACACGATGGTCTTAGAATTTGAAGAGGCGATCTTCGGTAAGGAAACAGACATTTCAATACCAAAAGAAGAAGAATGTGAAACGTGTCACGGAAGTGGTGCGAAACCTGGAACCCAACCAGAAACATGCCAACACTGTAACGGAACGGGTCAACTTAACGTTGAACAAAACACACCATTTGGCCGTGTCGTCAATAAACGTGTGTGTCATCACTGTAACGGGACAGGGAAAGAAATTAAAGAGAAATGTCCAACCTGTCATGGCCAAGGCCGCGTGAAAAAACAAAAGAAAATTCATATTAAAATTCCTGCAGGCATCGATGATGGTCAACAAATCCGTGTGCCAGGAAAAGGTGAAGCGGGTATTAATGGCGGACCAAGTGGTGATCTTTATGTCGTCGTACAAGTAAAACGTCATGAATTTTATCAACGTGAAGGTGATCATATTTTCTGTGAAATGCCAATCACTTATACCCAAGCAGCATTAGGTGATGAAATCGAAGTACCAACAGTGCACGGAAAAGTGAAGCTTAAAGTACCAGCAGGTACGCAAACAGGTAAAACGTTTAGATTAAAAGGCAAAGGTGCACCGAATGTGCGTGGCTATGGTCATGGTGATCAACATGTTAAAATTCGTGTCATTACCCCAACAAACCTAACGGAACGCCAAAAGGAATTGCTAAGAGAATTTAATGAATTAAGCGGAAATGAACCTATGGATGAAAATGAAGGGTCCTTTTTCGATCGAGTAAAACGCGCCTTTAAGGGTGAGTAAATAAAGAAAAGAGAGTGATTGTCATGAACTGGTCCGAACTCTGTATTCATACGACCAATGAAGCGATTGAACCGGTATCTAATATTTTACATGAAGCAGGCGCAAGTGGTGTTGTGATCGAAGATAAAGCTGACTTTTTAAAAACGCGGGAAAACGTCTTCGGTGAAATCTATGATTTAGACCCTGAGGATTATCCTGAAGAAGGTGTCATTCTCAAAGCCTACTTGCCTGTGAATAGCTTTCTAGGTGAAACGGTTGACCAAATTAAAGAGGCGATCAATCAATTGATGACCTATGATATTGACTTAGGACTAAATAAAGTGTCAGTCAGTGAAGTTAATGAAGAACAATGGGCAACGGCTTGGAAGAAGTATTATAAACCGGTGAAGATTTCAAATCATATTACAATTACCCCTACATGGGAAGATTATACACCCGTTAGTGCTGATGAGTTAATCATAGAACTAGACCCTGGTATGGCGTTTGGGACAGGGACACATCCAACGACCGTGTTAAGTATCCAAGCGATTGAAAATTACTTATCAGAGGGTGATACGGTGATTGATGTCGGTACCGGCTCTGGTGTGTTGAGCATCGCCGCGGCTAAACTAGGTGCTAGCCATGTCGATGCGTATGATTTAGATGAAGTTGCTGTTCATTCAGCTCGCATTAATACAAAACTCAATCACGTTCATGACGACGTGACAATCAAGCAAAATAACTTACTCCATGGTGTTGAAAAATCAGTCGATATTGTGGTGGCAAACATATTAGCTGAGATTATTCTCCTATTCGAACATGATGCTTTTAAAGCTCTTAAACCGGGTGGGTATTTTATCACATCTGGGATCATTATGCAGAAAAAAGAGCATGTCAAACAAGCATTAATCGAGGCAGGGTTTGACATTATCGAAGTAAACCAGATGGAAGATTGGATTTCGATTGTGGCAAAAAAGCCAGAAACTGAGTAAAGGGTGACACGTGATGCAATATTATTTTGTAGAGAAAGATCAGTGGAAAGGTGAACACGTCACCATTACAGGCGATGATTATCATCATCTTGTTAATGTCATGCGTAAAAAAGTAGATGATCAAGTTATCTGTAGTCATCCGGATGGTAAACAAGCGATCTGTCAAATTACAGCGGTTGATGAACACGTCACTTTACGAATCGTTGATTACTTGGATGCTCAAACAGAATTACCGATCGATGTCACCATCGTGCAAGGACTACCTAAAGGCGATAAATTGGACTGGATCGTGCAAAAAGCTACCGAGCTTGGCGCACGATCTTTTGTGCCGTTTAATGCTGTACGTTCCATTGTAAAATGGGATCAAAAAAAAGAAGGAAAGAAACTGGATCGACTGAGAAAGATTGTAAAGGAAGCAAGTGAACAATCGCATCGACAAATCTTACCCGAGATCCACTCTGTTCAGACACTGTCTAATGTTGTAGAATTAAGTCAAGGGTATGACCACTTATTTATGGCCTATGAAGAAACGGCGCGTGAACTTCAGTCAAATAAACTCTCTCATCACTTTAACAAGATTCAACCAGGCGAACGCGTTCTAATTGTGATTGGACCTGAAGGCGGTTTGAATGAGAAAGAAGTGCGCGCTTTCTACGATGCACATTTTCAAGCCATTCGTTTAGGGCCTAGAATATTGCGGACAGAGACCGCCCCGTTATACTTATTATCAGCACTATCTTATTATTTTGAAGAAACGGAGTGAGAAGATGACGACAGTTGCCTTTCATACGTTAGGATGTAAAGTAAATCAATATGAAACAGAAGGAATATGGCAGTCATTTAAAGAACAAGGATATGACCGCGTTGATTTTGAAGCAATAGCGGATATTTATGTGATTAATACGTGCACCGTCACGAACACAGGGGATAAGAAATCGCGTCAAGTTATTCGGCGGGCGATTCGGAAGAATCCAGAAGCCGTTGTCTGTGTGACTGGGTGTTATGCACAAGTATCACCGGGTGAAGTGATGGAGATTCCTGGTGTCGACGTTGTTGTCGGTACCCAGGAACGCGGGAAGATGATTGACTATATAGAACAACATATTGAGACCCGCGAACCAGTAAACGGTGTCTCAAACATTATGAAAAACCGCGTCTTTGAAGAAATGGATGTTCCGGACTTTTCAGACCGCACCCGGGCAAATCTAAAGATTCAAGAAGGTTGTAATAATTTCTGTACATTCTGTATTATTCCGTGGTCACGCGGGTTATTGCGCTCACGTGAGCCTGAGAATGTGATTAAACAAGCCCAACAACTTGTTGATGCCGGCTATAAGGAAGTTGTCTTAACAGGTATTCATACTGCCGGCTATGGTGAAGACTTTACCGATTATGACTTTGCTGATTTATTATCTGATTTAGAGACAAAAGTTGATGGTTTAAAGCGGATTCGTATTTCTTCAATTGAAGCGAGTCAAATTACAGAAAAAGTGATGCAAGTGATTGATGAATCAGAAAAAATCGTGCGTCACTTACACGTGCCACTACAAGCCGGATCTGATACAGTGCTAGAAAGAATGCGCCGGAAATATTCCACTGATTTTTATAAATCACAGATAGATCGATTGAAACAAGCCTTACCAGGTTTAGCGGTAACATCTGACGTGATTGTTGGTTTCCCAGGGGAAACGGATGAGGAGTTTATGGAAACATATCGATTTATCCAAGAAATAGGCTTTTCAGAGTTGCACGTCTTTCCGTTCTCTAAGCGTACAGGTACACCAGCCGCTAAAATGGCAGACCAAGTCGATGATGAGACAAAAAATGATCGCGTACACAAACTGATGACGCTATCAGAACAACAAGCAAAAGCCTATGCGAGTCGTTATGAAGGTGACGTTGTTGAAGTGATTCCTGAAGAAGTTGAGGAAGTTAACGGAGAAACGTTATTAACGGGTTACTCAGACAATTATATGCGTCTTCAGTTTGTTGGTGATGCATCCTTAATTGGTGAGATTGTGCGTGTGAAACTAACAAAAGCCGGCTATCCGATCAACCAAGGTGAATTTGTTCGAGTGATGTCAGAACCACGATTAACTGAAGTATAATCACGCTTTCATGGTGAGTGTTCTTGTTTTTTTGTCAAAGTTCTCGTTTGTTTGAAAACAAAACATTGACCTAAAAATATCTATATATTATAATGTCATAGAGACATTTTTCGTCCTATGGCTAAAATGTCCTATTAAAATGTTGGATGCTTCGGAGGGAGGGAAATTAGCATGTCAAATACAACTCGCGTTCGTAAAAACGAGTCTCTTGAAGATGCTCTTCGTCGCTTTAAACGCAGTGTATCAAAATCAGGTACAATGTCTGAATATCGTAAGCGTGAATTTTATGAAAAACCTAGCGTAAAACGTAAGAAGAAATCTGAGGCGGCTAGAAAGCGTAAGTAATTACCGATAAGAAGATTGTTTTCTTATAAAGAGGGTGTAGAAAGTAATGTCATTGTTAGAAACGTTAAACCAAGATATGAAACAAGCGATGCGCAATAAGGAAAAGCAAAAGCTAAGTACGATTCGCATGGTGAAGGCTTCACTTCAAAATGAAGCAATCAAGCTTGGTAACGAGTCATTATCAGAAGAAGCAGAACTCACTGTTTTAGCTCGTGAGCTAAAACAGCGTAAGGATTCCCTCCGTGAATTTAAAGAAGCTGGACGCGATGATCTTGTTGAGAGTCTTGATCGTGAGATTGAGTTTTTACAAGAATATATGCCAGAACAGCTATCAGATGAGGAACTTGAAGCGATTGTTGTTGAAACAATCAAACAAGTTCAAGCGACATCTAAGCAAGAGATGGGTAAAGTGATGGGTGCGCTTATGCCGAAAGTTAAAGGCAAAGCGGATGGAACACAAGTGAATAAACTCGTGCAAAAACATTTATCATAAATATTACGAAATCTCAAATGAAAAAGACCTTATTCTATTGGATAGGGTCTTTTTTATTTTTTACAAAAGAACTAATAGATTTTACGTTATTTTTTGATATTTACATGATATACTGATACCATAGTATGGTAAGGTTCTTTAATATTGACATTTAAAAGAAGGAGGTGGTGAAGTGAAGAAGATTTATGCTATTTTATTGATGCTAGTTGTTTTTATACCGATTGTAAACATTCTCGCCCCGCAGTCTGTTCAAGCAGATGGTGAAACGGTCTATGTGATCCCGATTGAGGATGAAGTGGAAAAAGGATTGGAAGCGTTTTTAACTCGCGCAATAAATGAAGCAAGAGAACAAGAAGCGGACCATATTATTTTTGAAGTAAATACACCTGGTGGTCTTGTAGAAGCAGCCAATGATATTGGTGAACTGCTGCAATCCGTTGAGATTGATACAACGACTTACATACGTTCACGTGCGCTGTCAGCTGGCTCCTATATCGCCCTGTTTTCGGATTACATCTATATGGCCCCGCAAGCAACGATCGGGGCAAGTGGGATCATTAATAATGATGGAACGGCGGCTGATCAAAAAGCGCAGTCATACTGGCGCGAGGCGATGGGGAGTGCAGCAGAAGCAGGTGGAAGAGAGCGCATTTATGCTGAGGCAATGGCGGATGCGTCGATTGATTTACCTGAATATAATGCCCCGGAAGGGACCTATTTGACACTCGGACCAACAAAAGCTTTAGAGGTCGGTTACTCTGACGGTACTGTTGCATCACTCAATGACGTTTTAGTAGCGCTTGAATTAGAAAATGCGACGATTGTTGATGTTGAGCAAGAACTGGCAGAAACGCTCGCAAGATTTCTAACAAACTCCGTTGTTGTATCCATCCTGTTATCACTGGCAGGTATTGGTCTTGTTGTTGAGTTGTATTCGCCAGGTTTTGGTGTCGCTGGTTCGATTGGTCTTATTAGTTTAGTGTTATTCTTCTATGGACACTTAATCGCAGGACTCGCCGGTTATGAAGTGTTTGTGTTACTCATTATAGGTGCTGCGCTCATTGTGGTAGAAGTCTTTGTCCCAGGGGGAATCCTCGGTGGCTTAGGGACAATGAGTATTTTCGTAAGTTTATTTATGGCGACGGACAATATTTTTGCGTTAAGTCTGAGTCTTTTGATTGCCATTACCCTGACAATTTTAGTTGCCGTTTATCTGTATAAGCGGATCGGCTTACAAAAAGGATTGTTGCGTCATATTATTCTGGCCGACCGGGAAACTGTTGATAAAGGCTACGTGTCATCTGTCAGTCGTAAGCAGCTCGTCGGACTAACAGGACGTGCGCTTACACCACTGAGACCTTCCGGAACGGGTTTATTTGAATCTGAACGCTTAGATATTGTTTCAGTTGGTAACTTTATTAAGCAAAATGATCCAATTGAAATTATTTCAGTTAATGGGTCACGTATCGTTGTACAACGAATCGAAGAGGAGGAAAAATAATTATGAATGAATTTAATAATGTGGGAGATTTCTTCCCAATCATTGCGATTGGGATTATCATTATTGCTTTAGTCGTTTTATTAACATTTGTGCCAGTGGCACTGTGGATTAGTGCGTTAGCGGCAGGTGTCAAGGTTAGTATTTTCACATTAGTGGGTATGCGTTTACGACGCGTTGTACCAAATCGTGTGATCAACCCTTTAATTAAGGCACATAAAGCCGGGATTGATGTTAATACAAATCAATTAGAATCACACTATTTAGCAGGTGGTAATGTGGACCGCGTTGTGAACGCACTGATTGCTGCGCAACGTGCCAATATTGAATTAAGCTTTGAACGTGCGGCTGCGATTGATTTAGCAGGTCGTGACGTTTTACAAGCGGTTCAAATGAGTGTTAACCCGAAGGTGATTGAAACACCGTTTATCGCAGGTATTGCGATGGATGGGATTGAAGTGAAAGCAAAAGCACGTATTACGGTGCGTGCCAATATCGACCGCCTTGTCGGTGGTGCGGGTGAAGAGACTGTTATTGCTCGTGTTGGTGAAGGGGTTGTTAGTACGATTGGTAGTTCAAACTCCCATAAGAAAGTACTTGAAAATCCAGACTCCATCTCCCATAATGTCTTAAATCGCGGATTAGATGCTGGGACGGCCTTTGAAATTCTTTCGATTGATATTGCCGATGTTGATATCGGTAAAAACATTGGGGCGATTCTTCAAACCGATCAAGCAGAAGCAGATAAAAACATTGCACAAGCAAAAGCTGAAGAACGTCGTGCGATGGCTGTGGCCGAAGAACAAGAAATGGTCGCTCGTGTGCAAGAAATGCGCGCGAAAGTGGTTGAAGCGGAAGCAGACGTGCCACGTGCATTAGCCGAAGCCCTACGCAGTGGTCATATGGGTGTCATGGATTACATGAATTACCGTAATATCGGTGCGGATACTGAGATGAGAGACTCAATCGGTAAAATGTCAGAAGAAGATACAGATGAGGAATAGATGGTCTGTGACAAAAATGAAGTGGATGTGATCAAATGGAAGATATTATTGTTCCATTAATCAGTTTTTTACTTATCATTGGGTCAAGTGTATTAAAGTCTAAATCCAATGAGAGTAAACAAGCTGAAAAGAAAACACCAAAACAAATGAAACCTAAGTCTCAACTGGAACCAGCGACGGCTAAGCGAACAGAACCGTCGCCACGGGTTGAGACCGCTAGTGAATATGAATACTCACCTTACGCAGAAATAGAGCGTGAACAGAAACTGTCGACGAATCAGACGATGGAATCGCAACTGGATGACTTACGTGAAAAGTTAGCGGTTGACTCGAAAAAAGAGTCGGATCGAAAAGTAAGTCTGTCTCGGCAACAGATGAACAAGACAACTAAAAATATGCCAACGCTTGAACCTAAGAACGAGGTTAAGCGTCCGCTCGGTTTAAAAAGTCAATTAACTAAAGGTGGGTTAAAGCGCAGTGTGATTATGGCGGAAGTCTTATCACCCCCGCGTGCGAAAAAACCTTATCGAATGAGAAAGTATAACTAACAATTAGCCCTTAACGTCATGTGCGTTAAGGGCTTTTTTGACGAGTTTAACACACTGAAAAAAGTCTATCTTCTTTTTTGTGCATAGACTACTACATAAAGACCAAAGT
>ERZ1673961.717-NODE-717-length-11185-cov-157.322911_pt1 | contig 11185 bp, 10 predicted proteins | sample MGYA00580189_ERZ1673961 | MGnify/ENA primary metagenome ERZ1673961 (study PRJEB41334, sample SAMN05608105) | rock metagenome | biome: terrestrial subsurface; feature: shale formation; material: shale | place: USA: Pennsylvania ... | reverse complement strand
CAATCATGCGGTTGAGGCGATCGTAGTTAACCGTGTATTTGACTTTATTGTGCTTGGATTCTTCATACCAACCAATGGCACCAATCACTTCATTATCACCACACCAAAGTGCTATTGATGGGTGCTCCTTAAGCCTCGAGATTTGGTATCGAAGCTCATCTTCGACCTCTTTTAAGAAGTCATTATCAGATGGATACAGTGAACATGCGAACATCATGTCTTGCCACACCAACAAGCCGAGCTCATCACACAGATTGTAAAAGATCTCGCTCTCATACTGACCACCGCCCCATACCCGAATCATGTTCATGTTAGCATCAACCGCACTTTGCAAAAGGTTGCGATAACGTGTTTCGCATTCTCGCCCCGGCATTGCGTCAACAGGGATCCAGTTGGCACCTTTGGCATTAATTGGTACGCCATTGACGATGAATTCCATCGCAGAGCCATGTTCATCAGCTTGGTTATTTAGGGTTAACTGACGCAAACCAACGTTGCGCGTTAACTTTTGCTCTCTGCAAGAAATGGTAATGGGGTAAAGATAAGCTTCGCCATAACCCGATGGCCACCAGCGTTGAGGCTCCGAAATGTGGAACTGGCAATGATAGTGACCACTTCCTTTTGTTTGAATGCATTGACGCTCGCCATTAAATTCAACCATCATTTCATGGCGTTGACTGTCCGTTTCCACTTCAACTACTACATCAAGAAACACACTCTCATCGGCTTGCCATTGCTGCTCTGTCGAGAAGCCTTTGAGCCAAAGCTCATTCACAATGTCGATTTGAATGGGGTCGTAAATACCCGATACCATCAAGCAAATGCCCCAGTCCCATCCGGAATGGCATTGCGTTTTTCGGATCAAATTCATGTGCGGAATTTGATTATTTCCCATTGCGGAAGGGATTGGGAAAGGCAATTTTTTAGCACGTTCCACACCTTCTATATCGACTCTGGCGAATTGAACAAGAACAGTATTTATGCCCTGTTTTAAATAAGGTTTGATATCAACTCGTTGTTGAGTAAACATGTTGCTGCAAGTTAGTGCTAACTCACCATTAATATAGAAAGTTGCCAAGGTATCGACACGAGTTAGCGTCATCCAAACTTGCTTGGCAGACAACGTAAACGCGTCGACTTCAAACTCACGCGAGATATGCCACTCACACTCTTCAATCCAACGAACTTTGTTTTCATTATCGGCAAAATAAGGATCCGGAATGCGCTCTGCTTGTAAAAGCGCCGAAATATTATCGCCCGGAATAGACATTGGAATTTCAATATCGGGACGCTGTGGCGAGGTAAGTAACCACTGTCCATTAAGTTCGAAGTGAGCCATTGAGTAAACCTCAGTTTGGAGAAGAAACATGTTTGCTCAATGTAATCCTGAGTAATCCATGCAAAAACAAGGGAAATGTTATTTACATACGAAATGCGGTGCACTTCACGTAAAAACACTTTCCTTTGATCTCTACCCAAAAATCAGCAACTTGGCTAACCTGTTAAAAATTAATCGAAATCTAAGGTTATATTTGCAACTTCGACATGTTAACATCATCGGCTTTTTGAACATCCTCACACTTTTCGTCGAAACGATGTGAGGGGAAATGCACGGCTTCATAGCCCTAAAAAGCGAAGTAATTATGTCAAATATGACGAATGCCGCCTCCCACACAGCGCCTATTCAGGATGCTGACTATTCTGCTATTCATCCCCCATCTCTGCTCAAGCGCCTCGAACTCACCAATCCTGTCTTTTGGTTAAGTGGTAGCTTCCTCACTCTATTCGTTTTACTTGCCCTAACGAATACCGACTCTCTAACCGCAATGGTTAACACCGGCTTCGGCTTTGCTACTAAATATTTCGGAGCTTACTGGCAAGTACTGCTTCTTCTGAATTTCCTTATTGGTTTGGCTCTTGCGTTTGGTCGCACTGGTTATGTGCGTCTAGGTGGTCTAGCGAAACCTGATATTGATAACTTTAAATGGTTGTCAATTGTACTCTGTACCCTACTTGCAGGTGGTGGTGTGTTCTGGGCCGCTGCTGAGCCTATCGCGCACTTTGTGACTGCCCCACCTTTATACGGTGAAGCTTCACCGAAAACTGCCGCAATCAATGCTCTATCTCAGTCTTTTATGCACTGGGGCTTCTTAGCTTGGGCGATCCTTGGTGGTTTATCTTCCATTGTCTTAATGCACTTGCATTACGATAAAGGCCTGCCTCTTAAGCCGCGTACTCTGCTTTACCCTGTGTTTGGCGATAAAGCCATTAAAGGCTGGATTGGTGATGTTGCTGACGCATGTAGCATTATTGCCGTAGCAGCAGGAACAATCGGCCCTATCGGCTTCTTAGGTTTACAAATTAGCTACGCGCTAAACTCATTGTTTGGCCTGCCAGATACGTTCGTAACGCAAAGCATGGTTATCATGGCAGCGATCCTGATGTATACCCTTTCCGCACTAAGCGGTTTGAGCAAAGGTATTCAAATCGTCAGTCGTTACAACATTATTTTGTCTGTGCTGTTAATTGGTTACATCCTGTTCTTTGGACCGACAAGCTTTATTGTTGATGGCTACGTACAAGGCGTTGGTCGCATGGTAGATAACTTCTTCCCAATGGCGCTTTACCGTGGTGATACGGGCTGGCTAAGCTGGTGGACAGTATTCTTCTGGGGTTGGTTTATCGGTTATGGCCCAATGATGGCGATCTTTATTGCTCGTATCTCTCGTGGTCGTACAATTCGCCAATTAATCATGTCTATTAGCATCGCGGCACCGCTGATTACTTGCTTCTGGTTTAGTATCGTTGGTGGCAGTGGCCTTGCGTTTGAACTTGATAACCCTGGTTTGATTTCATCTGCGTTTGAAGGCTTTAACTTGCCTGCAGCACTGCTAGCGATTACCGGTGAATTACCTTACCCAATGATCATTTCGGTTCTGTTCCTGATCTTAACGACAACATTTATCGTGACGACGGGTGACTCAATGACTTACACAATCAGTGTAGTAATGACAGGCTCAACAGAACCAAACGCAGTGATTCGCTCATTCTGGGGTTTGATGATGGGTATTGTCGCTATTGCGCTTATCTCAATGGGCTCTGGTGGTATTTCTGCATTGCAGTCTTTCATTGTAATTACCGCCGTGCCTGTGTCTTTCATTTTGCTGCCAAGCATTTGGAAAGCGCCTGGCATCGCAAGTAAAATGGCAAAAGAGCAAGGCCTAGTTTAAACCGCCTCTCTAACCAATATGCGAAAAAGAGCCCTTCATTGGGCTCTTTTTAATTCTGCACTTTATCCTACGCTATCAATGCGAATCATCACTGCATCTGGACGCCAATACTCGAATTCGCAGTCCATTAATTTGCCATCTTGTTTGTAGTTTACTCGACGAATTTTCAGAACCGGCTGTCCTTCAGCCAAGTTCAACGCTTTAGCGACATGAGCAGGCGCTGACGTTGGAATCACATCAAAACGAGAGCGCTTTGTCTCGTAGCCATACTTCTCACGATAAATACCCGTCAGTGACATGGTGAGGTTCTCGGACAATATACCTTCAAACAGTGCTGATTTGAGTATATTTTCAACAAACAATACCGCTCGCCCATCAATAAAACGTAACCGTTCAATCACATAAATTGGGGTAATTCGCTCAACCTCTAACGATTTTGCATACTCACCTGCGGCCATTTCACTTCGTACGTTGAGTAATTTGGTTTCCGCAATACGATGCTGCTCTCGAATCATTTGATGGAAGTGAGAACGAGACAACGGGTTGTAACAGATACGCTCTGGTGATACATACCAGCCACGACGCTCTTCTCGGTAGATCAGGCCTTCAGTTTCTAAAGACACCAACGCATCTTTGATAGTGATTCGAGTCGTAGAAAATAGCTCACTGAGCTCCCTTTCTGATGGCAGCTTTTGCCCTTCCGACATGATGCCGGAAAGAATCTGCTGCTTTAAGCTGCTTCTAATTTTTCCTAATTGGGTACCAAATTGGCTGGTGCCTGTCGCTCTCATTCTGATCTAGTCCAACGATAATTTGATGAACAACATAAGGCGTGTACGTAACAAAAATATGACATTAATCAACAGAACACATATTGAGCGTATGAAATATAAGTGCCATAGAAATTAATAAAAACTGTCAAATTACTTGCGCTAAATCGTCACATTCCATCCATAGCATACAAAGCGAACTTACTGACCTAGTCCAGAAGGATGGAGACAATGAAAACTTTGCTAAGTCGTTCAATTACCGCACCAGCGGCAATCATCGCGGTAACGCTTGCAGCACCAACAGTAGCGAAAGAAGCCGATATTGAGTCATTGGTTACCGCAGCACAAAAAGAAGGGGCGGTTTACAGTGTAGGTATGCCTGACAGTTGGGCGAACTGGAAAGACACTTGGGCTGATTTAAAGTCAAACTACAACCTTAAGCACCAAGACACGGATATGAGCTCGGCTCAAGAAATCGCAAAATTCGAAGCTGAGAAGAAAAACGCGACCGCAGACATTGGTGACGTAGGCTTTGCCTTCGCACGTGTAGCGGTTAAAAAAGGCGTCACTCAGCCATACAAACCAACAACTTGGAATGACATTCCAGATTGGGCAAAAGACGAAGATGGTCATTGGGCACTTGCTTACACTGGCACTATTTCTTTTATCTCCAACAATAACCTCGTAAAAGACGCGCCAAAAACGTGGGATGACCTATTAAAAGGCGACTACAAAGTGACCGTAGGTGACGTCGGCGTAGCAGCACAGGCAAACAACGCGGTTCTCGCCGCAGCGTTCGCCAACGGTGGGGACGAATCCAACCTCAAGCCTGCGCTCAAGTTCTTTTCTGAACTCGCGAAGCAAGGTCGTCTTTCATTTACCGATCCGAACATCGCCAACTTAGAAAAAGGCGAAGTGGAAGTGGCGATCATGTGGGACTTCAATGCGTTGAACTACCGCGACAAAATTGACCGCGACCGCTTTACAGTGAGCATTCCTCAAGATGGCTCTGTGATTTCTGGTTATACAACCATAATCAATAAATATGCGAAGAACCCTAATGCAGCAAAGCTTGCTCGTGAGTACATCTTCAGCGATCAAGGGCAAATCAACTTAGCAGAAGGTTATGCGCGTCCAATCCGCACCAACATCACACTGCCTCAAGCAGTACAAGACAAGCTAATTGCTAACGACCAATACAGCAATGTTCACCCAGTGACTGACTTCTCAGCTTGGGAAAAGTCCGCGCGTAAGCTGCCACGTCAATGGCAAGAAAGTGTCTTAATCCACCAGCAATAAGAGTAAGTCGTTATGAGCAATAAGGTCATCCTTGTTGTTCTAGATGGACTGAACTATCAGGTAGCCCGTGATTGCATGGGCTACCTCAATGGTCTTCTAGAACAAAGTCGTTCCCAACAAGAAACTCGCGCAACGCTTTATCCTGTGCAATGTGAGCTGCCCTCTATGTCTCGCCCACTTTATGAGTGCATTTTAACGGGCGTTCGCCCTGTAGAAAGCGGCATCGTAAACAACAATATCGTTCGTCTATCCAAACACGATTCCATTTTCAGTTTGGCAAAAGCCCAAGGCAAAGTGACCGCTGCGGCTGCCTACCACTGGGTAAGTGAGCTTTATAATCGCGCGCCATTTGAACCTGTTCGCGATCGTTTCACGCATGATGAAACTCTGAATATCCAGCACGGCTGCTTTTACCATTGGGATCATTATCCTGATGAAGCCTTGTTCCTGGACGCAGAGTATTTACGTCGAAACTATCAACCTGATTTCTTACTGATCCACCCGATGAATATCGACGATACAGGACATAAGTTTGGCCTAGACTCTCGCCAATACCGCAATTGTGCGCGAGGTGCAGACATTATTCTTTCCAACTACATCGAACAATGGCTTGCTGATGGGTATCAAATCATTGTGACCAGCGATCATGGCATGAACAACGATCTTTCTCACGGTGGGATTTTACCTGAAGAGCGAGAAGTTCCCCTGTTTGTCATTGGTGATAAGTTTACCCATCAAGATTGTCATATTAAGCAAACTGATATTTGTGGCACCGTTTGTCAATTGCTAAACCTTGACCACACGAAGCCATACACTCAGGAATTGTTAGCACTATGAGCAGTTCTGTCCTCTCCCCAAGCTCTAGCGAATCACGCTCAAATTTGGCAAGTACTTGGTTAAAGCGCTTTAAGCCAGCCATTTGGTTAGTGCCTTTCGCGCTGTTTTTCTACCTATTTCAACTCGCACCGATGATTTGGGTACTGTTAAACAGCTTTATCTACGATGGCGAGTTTGCCTTAGATAACTACATTGAAGTGCTCGACTCCGCCTTCATGATGCAGGCGTTTGGCAACAGCTTGTGGTTAGCTGTGTGGTCGAGCATTTTTGGCTTAGCCATTGCGACTTTGTTGGTCTCTTCTCTACGCAGAGTCGATTCTAAAGTCCGCGACGGTGTGATTGCGTTTACGAACATGAGCAGCAACTTTGCAGGCGTACCTCTGTCATTCGCTTTTATTATTATTTTGGGCACCAATGGGGCGATTACCCTTTTGCTCAAGCAGTATGGCTTACTCGGTGATTTCGACCTTTATGGTAAATGGGGCCTGCTGGCCATTTACATCTACTTCCAAATCCCGCTGGCGGTGTTGTTGCTCTACCCTGCGTTCGACGCGTTGAGTGATGATTGGCAAGCAGCTGCTGCGCTACTGGGAGCCAAAACATCGCAGTATTGGGCGAAAATCGCGCTGCCAGTGCTCTCACCAGCCTTATTCGGTACCTTTATTATCTTAATAGCCAACGCAATCGGCGCATATGCGAGTGTTTATGCGTTGACCTCCGGTAACTATAACGTCATCACAATTCGAATCGCGAGTCTGGTATCGGGAGATCTGTTCCTTGAACCTAATCTTGCCGCTGCGATTTCAGTGATTCTAATGGCGTTACTTGCCTTTATCACAGTGATTAACCAATGGCTCATTTCGAAAAGCTATGCAGGTAGGAAGTAGTCATGCACAACGTTAATACTCGATTCCATAAAACAGTGGTTTATTCCATTGTTGGGATCATGCTCATCCCGATTTTAGCGACCTTTGTCTATTCGCTTTCATCACGCTGGGGCGCCACGGTGCTTCCGGATGGTTTCACTTTTGATTGGTACGTTAAATTGCTGACCGACCCACGTTTTTTGCAAGCGTTTGGGCGTTCGCTGTTTATTTGTATTGCTTCGCTAACCCTCAGTGTGCTTCTGGTTCTGCCAGCGATATTCGTGGTGTTTTACTACTTTCCGAAGCTCGATAAACTCATGAACGTATTGATTTTGCTACCATTCGCTGTACCACCAGTCGTGTCGTCCGTCGGCTTGCTTCAACTTTATGCTGACAGTGAAATATCTCTTATCGGTACCCCTTGGATTTTAATAGGCACTTATTTCACCATCGCGTTACCGTTCATGTATCGTGCGATTTCCAATAGCTTCGAAGCAATTAACCTTAATGATTTAATGGACGCGGCACACTTGCTAGGGGCAAGCACAACCAAAGCGTTTTTGATGGTCATTTTACCTAACCTCAAAAAAGGGCTGATGGCATCGCTTTTCCTTTCATTTTCATTTCTATTGGGAGAGTTTGTGTTCGCCAATATTTTGGTCGGCACACGTTATGAAACCTTGCAAATCTACTTGTATAACATGCGTCAGACAAGCGGCCACTTCACGTCTGCCTTAGTGATGACCTACTTCCTATTTATTTTTTTCCTGACTTGGTTGGCAAGTCGTTTTAGCCGAGGAGTCAAACAATGAGCTACGTCACTGCGAAAAATCTGACTAAACGTTTTGGTGATAACACCGTATTTGAGGACATTCACTTTAACATCGAGCAAGGTGAATTCATTACGCTTTTGGGCCCTAGCGGTTGTGGTAAATCGACGCTACTTCGCAGCCTTGCAGGGCTTAACCCTGTCGATGGCGGCGAGATTTGGGTAAACGGAGAAGATATCACGCATCAAGTCCCGCAAGAGCGTGGTATTGGGATGGTCTTTCAATCGTATGCGCTGTTTCCCAATATGACCGTCGAAGGCAACATTGCATTTGGCTTAAAAATGAAAAAGCTTGCGAATGATGATATTCGACGTGAAGTGGCTAAAGTCATCAAACTGGTGGATCTGGCAGGTAAAGAAAAACACTATCCGCATCAACTTTCTGGCGGTCAGCGCCAGCGTGTCGCACTCGCCCGAGCGTTGGTGGTGAAACCTCGCATATTATTGCTTGATGAGCCACTTTCTGCGCTTGATGCCAAAATCCGCAAACATCTTCGTCAGCAAATCCGAGATATTCAGAAAGAGATGAATCTCACCACTATCTTCGTAACTCATGACCAAGAAGAGGCGATGATTATGTCTGATCGTATCTTCCTAATGAGTAAAGGGGAAATTGTTCAAGCAGGAACACCTGAAGAAATTTATACTCATCCTGCTAACGAGTTTGTGGCCGGTTTCATGGGGCACTACAACCTTGTAGAGGCCAATAAAGCCAAGCAACTCTTCAACATTGATACCGAATGGAAAGTAGCGATTCGCCCAGAGTCTATATATGTAAAAGAGCAAGGTCGTCAATATGATAGCCACATCTCAGCGCCACAAGTAGGTACGATCACCAACCACCAGCTTCTAGGTAATGTTATTCGCTATCAAGTGAACGTTGAAGAGTGTGAGCTCACTGTTGACTTGCTTAACCGCTCTTCAGAACGCTTACTAGCGAATGGCAGCCAACTAGAGCTACTCTTTAACCTAAACGAAATTCAACCAGTGAGAGCCTAAACATGTCCAAACCTTTGTATGTTTTTGATATGGATGAAACCCTAATAAACGCTGACTGCGCAATGATTTGGAACGAGTTTATGGTTGAGAGAGGCATCGCGACTGATCCTTTATTTATTAAGGAAGATCAGCGTCTAATGGCCTTGTACTCTGAAGGCAAAATGGACATGGAAGATTACCTAGCGTTCTCCATGAAGCCACTAGAAAACATGCCGATTGAAGAAGTAAACGCCTTGGTTGAAGAATGTGTTGAAAGCCATATTTTGCCTAAACAGTTCCCTCAAGCCAAAACCCTAATTGAGCAACTGTCTCGTGATGGTATAGATATGGTTATCATCTCTGCCAGCGTCACTTTTTTGGTGGAAGCCGTTGGTCGCCGTCTTAATATTCCAACCGCACTCGGCATTGATTTAATCGAGAAAGACAACCGTTATACCGCTGAAATCGACGGTGTCCCTAGTTATCGTGAAGGTAAAGTCACGCGCTTAAAACAGTGGCTAGAAAATCAGCCTGAGCCTTATTCTGAAATCCATTTCTATACCGATTCAATCAACGATTTGCCTTTATGTGAATACGCAGATTACACCTACCTGGTAAATCCATGCCCACGCCTAAAAGAACACGCGAATCGATCACATTGGACGCTATTACGTTGGAATTAGCCTTCGGTCTTTATAGCAATAAAGGGCAGCAAACTGCTGCTCTTTTCCTTTAATTGCCTGGTTATACGTGAACTCAAATTTGAGACCATCGAAAAACAAACACACCAGTAACAAAATGGCATAAGCCATGTCGAATTATTAAAAATAATGAAGATTTAGCAGTGTGATATGACAAGATTTATATAACCAAAATGGATAAAGAAAGGGCCATCTATATCTCATGATGTATTCAAATTCGACAGTCAAGCATTCCAGGAACAATAGAACAACATATTCACAATCCAGACTAACGATAATGAAAACATTGATTGAAGAATTAACATTTTAACAATCATTGCAACAATGTTAACTTTAGCTCCGTTGGTCGCGCTGGTGGTAAGCCTCTCACCAAGCCTATTGTCAGTTTTATATGGACGTTCGACCACCTCCAAAATGAATAGACACCCAATTTGGTGCCCTTTATTACGCCCGCAGAGGAAATTCTTTGCGGGCTTTTTTCTTTAAGTTGAAAGTCAGAGCGCACAGGATCAATTCTATTTGGTCAATCTCTCTACCTTGGAGGTAGTATACGAATCAACAAGCGGAGACAACTCTAGTAACTCTAACACCTTTTTCTCAAAGGTTTCATCAGCACTTCTCACCCAATCTAAAAACTTTTTTTGAGCAAACATAGGCTCGATTTCGTATAAAAACTCGATACTAAAGTAAAACTCGTTTTTGATATGCAAATTGTAAACTCTTCGATAGTCCTTCTTATACTCCAAGTTACCTTCTACGTATTTTGAGTACGTTTTCTCTCCAACATCAATAGCCTGGCATTTAATTGGGGGGTAGCCGCGAAGAAACTCTCCTACGAGAAACTCTTCTTTCGCTCTCTTTTTTTCTTCGTTTATCGGCTCTAATCCCCAGCGATGATTTGCGTAATCGTTAGCATCATTCATCATCTCTGTATGATCTCCTTTCTTAGATCCTTCAGGAGACTCTAGAGCATGATAAAACTCCACATACTCTTTTTCTATGAATGAAGATAATTGATTGACATATCTAATATTCTCATTGGCAGACTTGATCCTTAACCTAATATATAAACCACCTTGTTTATTTATAGGTAATAGAGGGTTTAATATTTTTTTTTGAAATGAGAAATAAATAGAAGCCAATTTTATTAACTTTTCATGCCGTTCTTCTTTTGAGTCAACATCGAATTGTTTTAACTCCACAAGATCTTGGTATACATGCCCTTCATATATATTGTTCGGACACTCAAATGACAATACTAAGTCATCTATCTGGAATACATTATGTAGCAAGTTTGAAAAATCTGGTTTTCCTCGAAAGCCATCTTTACAAATTTTAATAAGGCCCATATTTCTAACTCTTGTTCTTTAAATATGCATCAATACCTTTAAACGAGAGCCTGCAATATGAGTTCTAATTCAAGTAAAGGTAAGGCACATACTAAGGTATGATGAAGGTCAAAAAGGAGAACGGCTCTTTTCTAAATTTAAAATATCTAACATCGCCTCCAGTTTACTGAAATCTACACTTTTAAAAGTTACATCCGCTCCAGCGATAGCTCATCAAACACGCCAACGATTGATAATAAGCTTGAGGCTCTGAGACCACCTATAAAATGAGAAACAAAAAAGCCAGCCTTAAAAGGCTGGCAAGTAGAGCAACAAGGTCAGTGCTT